>Ga0315298_1008018_pt1 | contig 13645 bp, 9 predicted proteins | sample WHS_1_MG_FD_203077 | JGI IMG/M metagenome (GOLD analysis project Ga0315298, IMG submission 203077) | Extremophilic microbial mat communities from Washburn Hot Springs, YNP, Wyoming, USA - WHS_1_MG | ecosystem: Environmental > Aquatic > Thermal springs > Hot (42-90C) | place: USA: Wyoming...
AAAAGCTGGAGGCCTGGCATCGCCGTAAGGGCACCGAACCGACGGCTGGCGAGGGACTCGGCGAGGCCGCGAAATGACGGGCCTTGTCGCCCCGACCGGGTCAAGCGTCGGCTGGACAGTTGGGATGGTCGTAGAATAGGTGTGAGCGCAGGGCATTCAGGAGCAGTACGGACATGGCAGAGGTCGCGAAATACCCGCCGATCGAACAACTCAAGGGCCGGCCGTTAGGCCGAGTCCTGATGAAGATGGGCAGAGTCACGCGGGCGCAGGTCCATGAGGCCCTCCAGCTCCAGAAGCAGCAGAACAGACCCCTCGGCCAGATCCTGCGGGAACTGGGGTACATCAACGAGGAAGAGTTGCAGCTGGCCTTGGCGTTCCAGATCGGGATGGAGGCCGCGGACCTGTCGAAAGTGGATGTGGACAAGTCGGTCCTGGCCCTGTTGGCACCCCAGGTTGCCCACACCTACCACGTCGTGCCCATCGACTACAACAAGGAAAACAACCTGTTAACCATTGTGGTCGATTCGCCGGACAACTTCCAGGCAACCGACGATCTGAAGAAGCTCATGGGGTTCAACGTCAAGGCCATGATCGTCACCCCCGAGCAGCTCAACAACGCCTTGCAGCGATACTACCCGGAAGATGCCGCCGGTTCGGTCACCGACATCCTCAAGGAGATCGAGCAGGACGAGACCCTCTCGAAGTTCGAGGGCCGGGGCGGGAGCATCGACCTCGACGAACTCCGCATGATGATCGACTCCAACCCGGTCAAGAAACTCCTGAACCTCGTTTTGCTCCAGGCCATTAAGGACAAGGCCTCCGACATCCACTTCGAACCGTTCGAGGACGAGTTCAAGATGCGTTACCGCATCGATGGCATTCTCTACGAGATGGTCCCGCCGCCCCGGCACATCGCCTACGCGATCTCCAGCCGGATCAAGGTCATGGCCAACCTCGACATCGCGGAGCGGCGGATGCCGCAGGACGGCCGCGTCCCCCTGATGGTCTCCCAGAACCCGGTCGACCTGCGCGTCAGCGTTCTGCCGACCATGTTCGGCGAGAGCGTCGTGCTGCGCGTCCTGGACCGCACGCAGGTCAGCCTGGACCTGGCAAAGCTCGGCATGCGCGAGGACGACCTGCGCGTCTACCGACAGCTGATGACCAAGCCCCACGGCATCATCGTCGTGACCGGCCCGACCGGCTCTGGCAAGACCACCACGCTGTACGCCTCGCTTCGCGAACTCAACAGCGTCGAGGTCAAAATCCTGACGGCCGAGGACCCCGTCGAGTACGACATCGACGGCCTGATCCAAGTCCAGATCAACCCGGACATCGGCCTGACCTTCGCCCGCGCTCTGCGATCCTTCCTTCGCCAGGACCCCGACATCATTCTGGTCGGCGAGGTGCGCGACAAGGAAACCGCCGTCATGGCCGTGCAGTCCGCCCTGACGGGCCACCTGGTTTTCAGCACCCTGCATACCAACGACGCGCCGTCCTCCATTGCACGGCTGTTGGACCTGGGGCTCGAACCGTTCCAGGTCACCGCCGCCCTGGAGGCCATCGTCGCCCAGCGGCTGGTCCGCCGCATCTGCGAGCACTGCAAGGAGGAATACGAGCCGACCGAGGAAGTCCTCATGGAACTGAACCTGCGGCCCGACGACGTAAAGGGCCAGCACTTCTTCTACGGCCGGGGGTGCGACTACTGCAACAACACCGGGTACCGCGGGCGCATGGGCATTTTCGAGGTGATGCCGCTGGACGACGAACTCCGCGAGCTGATCATGAAGCATGCGTCCAGCAACGTGCTGCGCAGCGAGGCCCGGCGACGGGGCATGCGGTCCCTGCGGGAGTCCGGGTTGCTGGCGATCTATGACGGGATGACCACGATCGAGGAGGTAGTCAGGGAGACGATCATCGAGGAGACGTAGGCCGCAAAGGCACAACCTCGGATACACGGGATGGCGGGCCGGGCAGGACCCGCCGGGAGTCGAACGCCATGCCAATCTTTCAGTACGAAGCGATGGACGCCTCCGGCAAGGAGATCAAGCAGGAGATCGAGGCCACCGACAGCATCGAGGCCGTGTCCCGCATCCGCGCCATGGGCTTCTTCCCCACAAAAGTCAAGGAGAAAGGCGGGCGCAAGCAACGCCCCGGCAAGGCCCCCGAGCGAGGCAAGAAGAAAAAGTCCGGTACGGGTTTCGCCATCGGCCGGGTCAGCACCAAGCAGCTCTGCCAGTTCGCCCGGCAGCTGTCCACGCTCCAGGACGCCGGTCTGCCGATCCTGCGATCTTTGCGGATTCTCGAACAGCAACAGAAGGCCGGCCTGCTGAAGTCCATCGTCCGCCAGGTCGGCGATGACGTCGAAGGCGGCGCTACCCTCTCGGAGGCCATGGGCCGCCATCCCAGGGCCTTCGACCGGCTGTTCACCAACATGGTCCAGGCCGGGGAGGCGGGCGGCGTTCTGGAGACCATCCTCCAGCGACTGGCCGACTTTCTGGAAAAAGGCCAGCGCCTCAAGAAGAAGGTCGTCGGCGCGATGATTTACCCGGCCGCGGTGCTGACGTTCGCGTTCGGCATCGTCTTCATGATCATGTGGATCGTCGTGCCCAAGTTCGAGGACATCTTCAGGGACTTCGGCGCCAAGTTGCCCGCGATCACGGAAATGCTGCTGGCCGCTTCCAACTGGCTGATCTATCGCTACGGGTGGGCAATCGTGCTCGGCTCGCCCTTCGCGTTCATCATCTTCGTGAAGTTGCTCAGACAGTTCGCGGCGGGACGCTACGCGGTCGACTGGGTGAAGATCCACATTCCGGTCATGGGCAGCATCGTCAGCAAGGGGTCGATCGCCCGTTTCACTCGGACGCTGGGCACGCTGATCAGCGCGGGTGTACCCATCCTCGAGGCCATCAATATCACCCGCGAGACCACCGGAAACGAGATTTACGCCCGAGCCCTGGCCCGGGTCCACGACGCCATCCGCGAGGGCGACACCTTCGCCAACCCCCTGCGGGCAACGAAGGTCTGCGACGCCATCGTCGTCAACATGGTCGACGTCGGCGAGGAAACGGGGGATCTCGATAAGATGCTCCTGAAAGTCGCCGACAACTATGACGAGGAGGTCGACGTTCTCGTCAACTCCCTGGTGTCTCTGCTCGAACCGATGATGGTTATCTTCCTGGGTCTTACGGTCGGATTCATCGTTCTGGCCCTGTTCATGCCGCTGGTTACGTTGATTACCAGCGTGATGAACCAGAAGTAGCGGATGGCAACCACCAACCAACGAAGTGCCTGTTCGCGGGCGGGCGGAGTTCGCCCCGCGGCGTATCGTGCCTGCCGGGCACTATCGTCCCGTCGTCGGCTTGTCGCCTTGTCGCCTGTTCAAGCGTACGGCCGCCCCGCCCTCGCCGCGCTCGAGGCCGTGCTCCTGCTGCTGATCGTGGCGGCGGCACTGGCCCTGCTTGCCGGCCAAGCGGAATCCGCCCGCAACCGCCTGCGCCAGGATCTGGCCACCCGCCAGCTGGCCGCCCTGCGAGAGGCCCTCGCCGTCTACTACCTCCACACGGGTTCCTTCCCCGCTGGGCGGCCGGACCTCGCCGCCAATGATGCCTTCAGAACGATGCAGGCCCTGCCGTCCTGCCGCCCGGTCCTGGCCGACTGGCCGGCGCCCGCCATGACCCTGCCCGATGCCGAACCGGCCGACCCCTGGAGGTCCGCGTACCGGTACATCGCCTCCGACAACGACAGATCCGGCCAGGTCGCCGACAACGGCGGCTGGCCTTTTTTCGTTTCGGCCGGCCCCGATGGGGATTTCGGCGACTCAGCCAACCCCGCCGCCGAGACCGACAACCGCCGCACGGACGAGCTGACGGCCGGCGACTCCCAACACGAGTGGCACCACGCTTGCGGGTAGTCCCGTTCCGCTTATGGCTCCGTCTTCCCGGCCAGGACGACTACCGGAGGATCGATCTTTTGTGGGCGTCTCGCAACGATCGGCTTGGCCCGACGATCAGTCCGGCACTCACCGCAAGAAGAGATCCCATGGTTTGTTCTTCTACGGCATCAGTTGGACCACCCCGGCTGCGCCTACCGGCGGCAGCATCACGGTGATCTCGCCCTTCTTGCGGATGATCCTGCACTTGACCGGCCCAGCCGCCGACTTCTCCACGCCGATCCAGTACGCCTTCTTGAAAGCCGCGAGGTCGGGTAAGCGAACCTTCACCTTCAGGCCCTTCTTGAACTTCCCGTCGCGCCAGCTGACGCCCTGCCGCACCAGCGTCACCGCCACCGTCCCCGCGTTCCAGGGACTTCCCTCGTCGATCCGGAAGATCTGGCCCTCGCACCCGTCCGGCAGCGTCAGCGGGTCGACACTGAAGACCCACCGTTGATTGCGGATGCAGTCGTAGAGGGGCTTGTAGGCCAGCGCCTGCTCAGGGTCGGACTGTGCCTCGAAATGGCTCGGCTGGCCGCCCCAGGCGAGTACGTACTTCAACACGTACTCCGCGTACTTGGCGTCCTTCATGCTCTCGTATTCGCACGGCGTGACGCAACGGTGCAGGTTCATGTAGGCGAACGTCCCGTAGGTCTGGTGACCCTTGGCCTCCGTCAGGACCGTATCCACGCCCCGCAGACTTTCGATCGTCCGACCCTTGTTGGTGAACACGAAGCGGCCGGCCGCGTGCATCTTGGCCGCGATGGCCGGGATCATCCGCTGCTGGGTGAAGTTCAGGTTCGCAGCCGGCTTGTTGCCCACCATTGTGACACCGTCGTCATGCCCGAAGTCGATGCCGGCGTAGTTCCAGTTGTCCAGGGCGATGCCCGCGATGTCCGGGTACATCCTCATCAGCCGGTCCATCTGGTCGAGCTGGTGGCTGCCGAACGGACTGCACGGCGAGAAGTACATGACGGGCTGCTCGTGGTAGGCGCGGGCGACGTCTCCCTCCTGGTTCCGCGCGACGTCCGCCTCCAGGCGGCGTTTGGCGATGATCTTTTCGTCACAATGCATGTTGAAGCCGTAAAGGAAGGTGCCATTGCCCATCTCTCGCAGCCGGCGAATGCCCGCCCGCACCCGTTCGATGCCGATGTCCACGAACTCGGTCGGGTACGGCTCGCACACCCAGCGGTAGTTCGGGTCGCTGCACGCCTCATCCGTCAGAAACTCTCCGTGGAACTCGAAGTGGGCGTGGAACCAGTTCTTCGTGAACGCGAAGGGCTCGGCCCCCTTGAGCAGTTCGGGCGTGGTCTTATTGGGGTTCCCGCCGTACGTGCCACCGACCAGTGGCGCGAAGGCCGGATGCGGCTCGAAGTAATCCCTGTACGTCTCGACCACCCGGCCGAGCGCTGGCCGCCAGTCCGGCTCGTGGCCGAAGAACCACATCGCAAAGGGCAGCGTCTTGCCTGGCCGAAGCCCCACATGCTTCTCCGTGAACCGGATGACAGGCCTGTCGCCCAGGTCGCCTTTGTCCGGCGGGGTGACGGTGTCGACCTCGGCCCCGGCGTTCATCCGCGGGATCCGCTCGGGCACGTACCACTTCGTCGGGTCGAATGGTTCGATGCCCATGTTGAGCTGCACCTTGGGCCTCTCGAACGGCATGCACAGGCTCAAGCCCCCTTTACCTCTGTGAAACAACGTCAGCATCGGGATGCCCGTTCGAGCCTTGCCCTTCTCATCGGCCAGATAACAGTACCGGACGGGGTCGGCCAGGACATCCGACGGCGGCGGCCACGATGGCGCCCAGCTGACCAGCCGCGGCGTGACCGGCAGGACTACGCTGATCCGGATGCTGCGTTGCGGGGCCCCGTCGTGCAGAAACGCCTCCACGTGCAGTCGCACCCCATCCCCACCCCACCGCCACGTGCACCGCAGGGCGAACGGCGCGGCCACGAACTGCTTGACGAAGCTGACTTCGCGCTGGTTCGTAAGCATCCCTGAGAGGGTCGACGGCGTCTGCAAGTCGGTGTACCACACGCGGTCGAGTTCGTCGAACACCTCAAGCCCGGCCGGGCCGACCTTCGGCGAGGCGAAGATGTCACCGGTAGCGACGTGCTTCAGCTCGGTGATCCGTCCGGTGTACCGGTCGAGGCCGCACCGGATGCCTCCGCCGGCCAAGTGGATCGTCCCGTCCTCCGCCTCAAGCCCCATTCCGCGGCCCGCCTTGTCGACCGCCATGCTTGGACTCCCTGCCACCCTCTTACCGCCTCAACGCCGCCAGCCCCACCCGGGGCCTCACCCAGTCACGTCGCCGAAGCCGACAACCCGTGTCTTCTCCAAGAACCGCCCCTCCCGTTGAGAGACCTGTCACGCATGCTAAACCTGGTTGCCTGCCAGAGGAAGGGCGTTTGAGGCGATACTGGGTGCGGGTGCGCAACATTTCAGGCAGCTTATTGGGCGCCATGCCAGCCAGCCGCGAGTTCTGCGAGCGGCGACGGGTATGGCCGTCGCCAAGGCCCGAGAGCCTTGGCTCCTGGCATGGCACCCAACGCCCCAGCTGTCACGGGCCCTGGGACTGCCGGCCGGTCGGCTGGAACCGTCGGTGAGGGTGCCGGCGGCACACGCGCCTCGGCCATTCATTCGACGGCGGCTCTATTGTCCGCAGGCACGGCAGTCGATATACTATGGGACACTATTGGGGACGTAGCTCAGCTGGGAGAGCGACGCGTTCGCAATGCGTAGGTCAGGGGTTCGAATCCCCTCGTCTCCAGATGTTGAGGATGGACGTATCGGGGCAGGTCTGCGCGACGTGCCATGGGAGTCGTTCATCCACCGTCCGCGGGCTTTTCCCGCAAAGAGGGTTCAGTCCGCGCCGCACCGCCATGTGCCCCCCACATCCAAAGCACGAACACGATCTCCAGTACCACGTAAAGCCCCACCCAGATCCGCCCGCCGCTGGCAAAGCCGTAGGAGTGCAGGCCGCGACCCAGCACAAAGTTCACCCCGTAGTACGTCATGATCACAAGCTGGAAGCACAGGATCGACGCCGCCGCCATGCCGAACGACCCGAACCAGTTCACCCGCCGGCCGTGCAGCACCGTCATGTACCCCAGCAGCGTGATCAACGACCACGTCTCCTTGGGATCCCAGCCCCAATAACGGCCCCAGCTCTGATTGGCCCAGACCGCCCCGGAAATGATCCCGGCCGTGAGGAACACGCAGCCGACCAGGATCATGCCGTACAGCAGCTTGCCCAGTTGCGCCGCCCGCGCCGTGTCGTTCGGGCGATACACCAGCGCGACCGCCTGCACGTGCCCCACGCCGGCCGCCAGCGCCAGCGCGCTGTAGGCCAGCATGATGGTCAGGACATGGTAGGTCAGCCACATGGTGTTTCGAAGCACGGGCACCAGCGGGCCAGCCATCGCATCCAGCGGCGCGGCATCCGCCACGATCAGGATGGCCGTGGCCACGCCGGCCATGATCGGCAGCGCCGCCCGCAGCCGCACGATCGCCACGGTGACCATGCCGATGGCGGTCGCACCCCAACCCATGAAGATCAGCGACTCATACATCGTCGCAAGGGGCACGTGCCCGCCGAAACGCCACCGGATCGCGATGCCGGTCGTCAGCGCCGCAAAGCCCGCCACCATCGGCAGCCACGCGGCGACTGTGACGACTCTGCTCGGCACCGCCAGCCGTACAAGCCCGATCGCCATGGCCAGACAGGTCAGGATCCAGCCCCACTGGAACGGCCGCAGGCGGTTGTACTGCACCTCCAGCGAAAGGGCCGACTCGTCAAGCCCGGCTCGCGTCTGGAGGCTCCCAAGCGCCTCGTGCAGTTCACGGACGCCGGCTTCGAAAACCTCGGGGTCGCCGGCCAGGAAGCCGCCGCGCATCTTCGCCACCGCGGACTGAAGCCTCGCCTTGTGCGGTTCGAGGATCGCCAGGGCCGGGTCGTCGACGGTCGTCCACGTCCCGCTCGCGTCGCCGGTCGGCGGGACGATTCGCAGCAGCCAGCCCGCAAACACGCCGCCCAGCAGTTCCAGGCGCGTCATGACCTGCCGGACGGCCTGCTGCTTGGCCGTGTCCTGCGAATCCTCGTCGCCGGCCGAAGCCATTCGCATCAGCCGGTCGTTCTGCGTCAGCGCCGTGTAACTGAAGGTCTTCTGGTCTGCGGACAGGCCCAGCTCCTTCTGGAGCGCGGGGAAGCCTACCAGGACCACCGGCTGCTCGCGCCATGCCCGGCCCTGCCACGTCCAGGCCAGAAACAGGCCCACCGGGTCGTAGCCCCGCCACGACCGCTGCCCGGTCACCTGCCAGATGATCTGGCGAGCCAGGGTATCCAGCGGCATCGTTCGCCCGCCGTACTGCACCGGAATCGTTCGCGCCGTCGAAAAGTCCAGTACCGTCCAGGCCGGCCGGCTGGCCGGCGATTGCACGTTCACACCTTCGACCGCGGACGCCGTCAGGCCGACGCACAGAAGCAGCCCCAATACACCACTACCATCGCGCATGGTCGGCTCCTGCGACCGCAGTTGTATCGTCGGGCGGGCCCGTTCGGCCCTCGACCGGCCCCTTTCGTCCGGCTGCCGGGACCTGTGCCCGAAGCCGCTGGATCGTCAGGACCACGGTGCCTATTACCAACAGGACGGCTCCGGCGTACACGATCGGTTTGCCCGGGTCCTTCGACGCCGACAGGATCGAGATCCTCTGCTCGCCGTCCATCGTAAAGCCGTTCTGGAAGAACGACCAGCCGTTGTACTCCAGAGGCCTGTTCATCTCGATCGTCGCGGTCAGCGGCTCGCAGCCGTCGGACTCGATGACCGTCACCTCGCTGCGGTACATGGCCGGTATGTTCGAGCCCGCGTAGTGTTCCAGTTCGAACTTGTCGAGCCTCACCGCAAACGGCAGCCTCACTTGGCGCGGCCCGAACGTCAACTGAAGGGTCTTCTGTCCGACCTCGAACATCGCCGGCTGCGACCAGACAAGCCAGCGGCGATGCTGGTGACCCGCGGCGCTGACCTCCACCTCGACGGCCGGCCGCGGGTCCGCCCCTGGAGTCAGGGGTCTGCGGACCACCCGTCCGGGTGACTGGGCGCGACGCACCAGCATGATTTTGACCGCGGGCGTCTGGCCGCCGTGCATCGAATTGATGTCCCCGAACTTCTCGAAGATGATCCGCTTCTCGTTCTTGCCGTTGTGCGTCAGTTCGAGCACCACGGCCGGATTGGGCGACCGCTGCGGGTCCTCGCGGATCGTGCCCTGCATGTCAACCGTGGCGCGTTCAAAGTAGGCGGTCGCGTGGACGGTTGTGCCTTGATCTCCTAACGGCACGGGTCCGGCCAGCGCCTGGTCGACATCGACCGCGTACTCCTTCCCGTCGATCGTCGCCACGATCGTGCCCTTGGCCTGCTCGAACGCCGCATTGTCCAGGTACCCGACAAGGGCGATGGAACAGGGCTGCCCGCCCAGATGGAGCGGCACGGCCTTGCCGAGCCGCGGCGGCTCGCTGACGGGTATGGCCGCACTCTCGCCGTGGCCGCCTGCGTCGTGCGCCGTCGCCTGAATCATCCACCTGTCCTGGATGATCCTGTTGTCCATGCCGCCCTCAGACAGGACCAGCCTTCCGGCCACTCCCATCCAGTACGTGGTCAGACAGCCACCCAGCACCAGAAGGATTCCCATATGTGTCGTGACGAAGCCGATCTGTGTGACCCGCCAAGGCCAGCGGGAGACAGCGGCCGCGGCCACGTTCACCCCCAGCAGCACCAGCAGAGCGGCAAACCACGGCGCTTCGTAGATGTCCCTCTGGGCCGCCCGCGTGCCGTACCTGACCTCGTAGACCGTTGCGGCCGCCAGCACGGCCGCCAAGAGCCCCAGGACAATCGCCGCCAGGCGAAGCGACGCCAGGAACCCTGTCAGTCTATTCAGAAGATTTTTCGCTTCGGACGTCATCTGCGCTCGAGGCCCTGCGCCCCGCCGAATGCCGGTCGCGGACGGTCGCGCCCACCTCGCTTCCGATCCGACAACGGGCCGGTTCGCGCCCTGCGATGCTGATACCCGAAACCGGGTCGGTTGGCAAACGAGGCACCTGCCCACGGTCCGGGTTCCGCCGAGGACGTTGCGCGCGGACCGGCTGACCGACGTTGACAGACGTGCTGCCAGGAATGACCCAACGGCCGGCTACGAACCGGGCGGCAGGGCACATCGGACGGACGCTTGCCTAACTGTCCAGGCTTTCCTGGGCCGCGGCGAGCAAGTCTTCCAGATCGGCGCGGATGGTGGCCAGGTCGTCCTCGGTCAAACCGAGCACTTCCAGCAGCTGCGGCGCAGGCACGGCCTCGTCCTCGCGAATCGTCATGCAGAACCCCATGCGATCCTTGCAGGCGATGACGTCCGCCAGGCGGACCGCATACGCGATGTGGCGGTTCTCCTCTGACACGCGGTCCGGGACGTGATGATAGCCGATCGCCGCCCGCAGGCTCATCGGGAACTTCCACTTGAGCGCCAGCCCCGTGCCCAGCATCTGGTGGTCCACCCCGAAGATTTCCGTCTCGGCCTGGCACCAGGACACGTCGCCGTTTTGAGCGCGGACGAGCACCTCGCCGAACCGGACGGCAAAAGCCTGGAGCGCCACGATGATCCCGATGTCGTGGATCAACCCCGCGAGGAAGGCCTCTTCCGCGGCGCCCTTGTTCTTCTTCTGGACGATCAGCCGGGAGGCGACGCCGACGGCCACGCAATGACGCCAGAGTTCCTTCGGATCGAAGCCCGTCACCGGACGGACGCCGTTGAACAGTCTGGTGACGGACGTAGCGATGGCGATGTTCTTGACGGCCCTCAGACCCAGCAGCACGATCGCGCGGTCGACGCTGCCGATCTGGCCGGGCAGGCCGTAGAAGGCCGAGTTGACGACCTTGAGGATCTTGGCGGTCAAGGGCGGGTCGTGCTTGATGATGGCGTGCAGGTCTCGGGCGGTGCTGTCCGGGTCCTCGACGACGTTGATGATTCGCAGGGTGATCTCGGGCAGCGTGGCGATCTCCCCGATCTTCGCCAGTGCCTTCGTCACGATCTGCTGTACGTCGAGTACCGTTGTGGCGTTCGCCGAATCCATTCGCCCCTCAATGCGGTTGCCGTCCCGTCTGATGCCGCCGGCGACGACCTCGCGCCCTGCACGACGGCGTGTGCCGTCCGCGGTGATCGCAGGCTATCCGTTTTTACTTCGACCGGTAACAACCTCACCTTTAGGCCCAATTCTGGGGCCGCTAATAATCGTTCTGTTTGCGAAGCAACCGCGGTTCGATCCTCAGCCGACGGATGCATTCGGCGATCCGCCCGGCGGCAGTGCCATCGCCGTAGGGGGTCCGGCGGTGCGGCCTCAGCCGGTTCTTGAGCCGCAGGGCCCTGTCGAGCGCCGTTGCGATGGCCCGGCGGCCATAGCCGCAGTCAATGACGCTGGCCCGATCGCGGAGCCGGCCGGCCTGACGAGGACCGATATTGACGCTCGGCGTGCCGGCCGCCGGCGCCTCGATGATGCCCGCGGAGCTGTTGCCCACGATCGCGCTGGCCGCGAGCATCGCCTTCAGGAAGTCCTCGTGCGGCAGGGATCTAACCACGCGGGCGGCCAGGCCTTCCGGCGGAGACTGAATCGCCTCGATGATGCCGCTGTGGCCGGGGTCGCTGTTGGGCCAGATGATCAGGGCGGGCAATTTCGTCCTGGCGACCGCCCACAGGGTCTGCTGCATACGCCGCCTCTCTTCGCCGGCGTCCGGATCGACCGGGTGCTGCGCGACGATAATGAAGCCGTCGGGCGCTGCCACGCCCAACAGTCCTTCGACCCAAGCGGCGCTCGGCCGCGGCGTCTGGTAAAGCACGTCGAGGGCCGGCGCGCCCACGCGGCGGACCCGCCACTTCGGCTCACCCATTCGAACAAGGCGGTGGGCGGCTTCCGCCGTCGCCACCAGGTGCAGATGGGCGAGCTTGCTGATCGCGTGGCGGATCGCGTCGTCCTGTTGCCCGATCGCCACCTCGCCGCCGTGAATGTGGGCCACCGCCAGGCCACACAGGCTGCCCGCCAAGGCCCCCGCCAGTGCCTCGATCCGATCGCCCAGCACCACCACCACGTCGGTACGATGCGCGGCGAACGCACTGGCCATGCCCTGGACGCCCCGACCAAGGCCGAGGGCCTGTTCGGCCGGGCTGTCCCGGTCCGTCTGCATGGGCACGCGAAAGGTCTCACCCCAGCCGTCGCGCTGGACCGTTCGAGCGGTAAACCCGAATCGGCGCAGCAGGTGCATGCCGCTGATGCAGACTTGCAGATGCAGGCCCGTCGTGCGGTCAATGGCACGCATGACCGGCCGCAGCGCTCCATACTCAGCGCGTGTCCCCGTGACAACGCAGACGTTTCTTCGCTTCACCACTCAGCTCCTGCTGTCCAGCATGTCCCACGTAATGGGTGTATCCGCAGGAATATCGCAGCGGGCTACACGGCCGATGACCTCGCCGATCTGCCAGGGACTGATCCCCGTCCCCGGCCGCTTCACGGCGAGCACGTCTTGGCCGAGACTCGCGCCGGCGGGGATATCCCGCGCTGCCGTCACGCTGCACCGGGACACCGTGCGGACCTCGCGCTCCGCGTCGGACACGTCCAGCCAACCAGTCCCGAGCATCGCCTCGGCAAAGTCAGGCCGCCCCGTACCACATGTCGCCGCCGGCGGGCGGGCAAGCCGGATGTACTCGGCCAGATCGGCGGGCGAAAGGCTGAACGCATGGTCCGGACCGGCTTGGGCGCGGTCGAGCGTGAAGTGTTTTTCCAGCAGACAGGCCCCGGCCACGACGGCAACCTGGCCGGTCGCGACTTCCTGAGTGTGATCGCTGTAGCCGACCGGGCACTGATACCGATCGCGCAGGGTGCCGATCCGGCGCAGGTTGGCCTGCTCTAGTTTTACAGGATAGGCGCTGACGCAGTGCAGCAGAACCAGCGGCACTTCCAGCTGTTTGGCGAGCAGGTCGTGCGCCGCGTCGATCTCCGCGGGTTCGCTGGCTCCGGTCGACAGAAGGATCGGCAGTCGCGACCCGCCCGAGGTCTCCAGCAAAGGCCTGTTGATGATGTCCGGCGAGGCGATCTTGATCGCGCGGACGCCCAGGTCCAGCAGCATCCGCAGGTCGTCGACTCCGAAGGGCGTGGCGAGGAATTCGATTCCGGTATCGTCGCAATGGCGCTTAATGCGGGCGAACTCGGCCGGCGTCAGTTCGAGCGTGCGGAGCATCTCCGCCTGCGAGGCCGCGGCGGCGGCGCCCTTCTGGTAGGCGGCCTGTGGGGCGTGCCGGCTGGCTAGGCGCGCGGCGCTGAAGGCCTGGAACTTGACGGCATCCGCCCCGGCTGCCTTTGCGGCATCCACCATGCGCAGGGCGGTCTCGACCGAGCCGTTGTGGTTGACCCCGGCCTCGGCGATGACGTAGACAGGCTCGCCCGGGCCGATGGCCCGTAAGCCGATCCGCAGCGTTGGCACGCCTGTTCCGGGCACGTCCGCAGTCCTCCTTGACCGTTTTATCGGTTGTTGATCCGCGTCAGCATGATAGCGGCCATCGAGCATCGGGAGCCGGGTGTCGGGTGTCGGGGTTCGGGTGTCGGGTGTCGGGTGTCGGGTGTCGGGGTTCGGGTGTCGGGGTTCGGGTGTCGGGGTTCGGGTGTCGGGGTTCGGGTGTCGGGGTTCG
>Ga0315298_1008019_pt1 | contig 13644 bp, 10 predicted proteins | sample WHS_1_MG_FD_203077 | JGI IMG/M metagenome (GOLD analysis project Ga0315298, IMG submission 203077) | Extremophilic microbial mat communities from Washburn Hot Springs, YNP, Wyoming, USA - WHS_1_MG | ecosystem: Environmental > Aquatic > Thermal springs > Hot (42-90C) | place: USA: Wyoming...
GATTTTATAAAAACTACGGCTGTGGGCCTGGCCACTCCTGTTCTTGTTTCTTCCCGAATTTTTTCCCATCCCGCCCCCAGCGATTATATTCAGGTAGGCTGCATCGGTGTTGGCCGGCAGGGGCAGGCTGATATGATGGAGCTTCTTTACCGCGGGCTGGAAGCAGGAGCGCGGGTGGTGGCCGTGTGTGACGTGGACCGCCACCGGGCTGAAAACGCCGCCTGGTTAGTTGAAAAAACTTATACCCGGGAGCTCGGTTTAAACCGCTACCGGGGAGTAAAAATTTTCCACGACTTCCGCGAACTGCTTGTCTGGAAAGATATCGATGCCGTGCTCATCGTCACTCCGGATTTCTGGCACGGGATAATTGGCATTATGGCCGCCAGATCCGGGAAAGACATTTACTTAGAAAAACCTCTGACCTATTCGCTGGTTGAAGGCCAGAAGCTGGTAAAAGCCGTAAGAAAAGAAAAAGTTGTTCTCCAGGTCGGTTCCCAGCAACGTTCTTCCATCTATTTTTTAAAGGCCTGTGAAATAGTTCGCAATGGTTTAATCGGCCAGCTCAAAAAGATCACCGTCTGGCTGCCTGAGGATATCGGACGCGGTGACCCAGGACCGATGCCTGTACCGCCAAACCTGGATTATGATTTCTGGCTTGGCCCAACACCTGAAGCGCCCTATTCTGAAGACCGGGTCCACCCTCAGATGACCTATGACCGCCCGGGCTGGATGCAAATTGAAACCTACGACCGCGGTATGATTGCCAACTGGGGAGCCCACATGATTGATATTGCCCAATGGGGGCACGGCACTGAGCTAAGCGGACCAGTATCAGTTGAAGCTCAGGCAGAATTTCCAGAACGCGGGTTGTTCAATGTTCACACCAAGTTCAGAGCCGAAGCCACTTACGCTGATGGGATAATTATGGTCATGGAAACAGGAGACCCGGCCGGGGTGCGTTTTGAAGGCACGGAAGGCTGGGTGTTTGTCAGGCGCGAAGGTTTGCAGGCCTCCAGGCCTGAAATTCTCAGTTACCAGGTGGGCTCCGGTCAGGTGAAACTCTACCAGAGCTCAAACCACATGAAAAATTTCCTCGAATGCGTTCGCACCAGAAAGGAACCCGCCGCTCCGGTAGAAGTAGGTCATCGCTCTAACAGCATCTGTATCATCACTCACATTGCCATGAAGCTTGGACGCCGGCTAAACTGGAGCCCTGAACGAGAGCAGTTTATCGGTGATGAGGAAGCCAACCGAATGCTGGATTATCCCCACCGGAAGCCCTGGATAGTTTAGGTGAAAAGTGCAGGTTGTTTTTTACTGATGGTGCTTCAAGATGGTATTCGCGTAACTATTAATTAAAATGATAGATTGCTTCCTGACTGATGGCCTTTTTATTTCAGAAAAAGCTTCCTCTGCTTGAAGATAGAGTGACCGGGAAAAACTCAGGTTTTAAAATGTTAAAGAGGAAATTATCATGAGTATAATCAGCCGAAGGAATTTTATTAAAGCTGGAGTGGGCGGCAGCCTGGCCAGCCTGATGGGAAAACTTGAGGTTTCGGCCCACAAAAAGAAAAATGGCCCGGGAAAAAGGCCGACCGAAGTCCCTGAAAAGCATCCGGCCTTTTCTCTTGGACTGGCTTCTTACACTTTTCGCGCCTTCAGCTTAGAGCAGACCATAATCATGACCAAAAGGCTTGGACTGGAAAAAATATGCCTCAAGGACATTCATCTGCCTCTTACAGCCAGCGAACAGGAGATAAAAAAGGCGGCAGAGAAAGTCAGAACAGCCGGCCTTAATCTTTATGCTTGCGGTGTGGTCTATCTGGGAAGACCGGAAGAAGTGGACAGGGCTTTTGCCTATGCCAGAACAGCTGGGTTGAGCCTGATCGTCTCTTCGCCCCATCCTGAGCTCTTACCTCTCATTGAAAAAAAAGTAAAACAAACAGGCATCAGCTTGGCCATTCACAATCACGGACCTGGCGATAAGTATTATCCCACACCGGCGGAAGCTTATGAAAAAATTAAAACGCTTGATCAGAGAATTGGTCTCTGCCTGGACATCGGGCATGCTGCCCGGGCTGGGGTTAATCCTTCAGAAGCGGCCCTAAAATTCTCTGACCGGCTGCTGGATGTGCATCTCAAGGATGTCAGCTCCGCCAGTCCGGAAGGGCAAACCGTTGAAGCCGGCCGTGGAGTCATCGATATTTCAAAATTTCTACTGACTTTAATCAGAATGAATTATAAGGGGACTATAGCCTTTGAATATGAAAAAGATGAACAAGACCCGCTGCCCGGTCTGGCTGAATCAGTCGGCTACGTCCGTGGCTTGTTGAGGGCTATTCTCCAATTTTTTCCCTGATACCATCTTTATCCTATTTTTATGACGCTTAAAATAAGTGTGATAAAATAAAGTTTACAACCAGTTGGTTTTACTTAAAAAAGAGGAGGCTCAAATGGAATTTTTTGAGGTTATTAAATCGCGCTACAGCGTCCGAGCTTACCGGCCTGATCCGGTTCCCGAAGATAAATTAAATCGCATCCTGGAAGCAGCACGTCTGGCTCCAACTGCGGCTAATTTTCAGCCTTTTAAAATAATTGTGGTTCATACCGCAGGTCGCCAGGCCGAATTAAAAAGGATTTATTCCAAAGATTGGTTTGTCCAGCCCCCTTTAGTCATTGGGGTTGCGGCCATTCCAGAAAAAGGATGGAGGAGGAAAGATGGTAAAAATTACTCAGAAGTTGATGCTTCCATCGTCATGGACCACCTGATTCTGGCCGCTGCCAACGAAGGTCTGGGAACCTGCTGGATCGGAGCTTTTGATCCTCAGGCTGCTAAAGAAGTTTTGTGCCTGCCAGGTCGAGTTGAACCTATTGCTTTTACCCCCCTCGGCTACCCGGCAGATTCTCCCAGACCCAAAAAGAGAAAAGACCTCAATGAACTTGTATGTTACGAACGCTGGTCGGATTTAAGCTGACTTTTTAACTTATCAGATTTTTATTTCCGATTCTTTTTGAAATTAGCTTACCAATAAGTTTTTTACTTCAGTTGGTAATCAAAGGATTAAAAAAGGTTTAATTTTATTAAAAAATAAAAGTAAAAATCAAAATCTCAAGGAGAGGAAATCTTCGGGGTAACTTAAAAAATCCTGGCTCAGAATATAAGGCAGCGGGACTTCATAAATTGATCCTCAGACCAACGGAAAAAGCATAAAGACCATAAGGTCCCAGAGCACATGGCTAATCACATTGGCCAGGATGGACCTGAACTTCAGAAATTGATAACCCCACCACAATCCGCACACGAGAGCAGCCAGCACTAAAACTGGATTTTTGGTAGATAAATGAACTGCAGCATAAAGCACTGCTACCAGCACCATCGCTGGCCACTGACCTATCCTGGCTGCCCAGCGCCTCTGCAAGAAATATCTCCATAATAGTTCCTCTCCAGGACCAATGATCAAAGCCAGAAATATACCTATTCTCAAACTATTGCTTCCGATTTTTAAATTGTAAATTGAAGAAAGATACTCAGATTTGTTAATCAAAAACTTGCCTAAAAGCAAATTGCCACCATAAAAAAGACCATAAAGCAGGACAGCAGAAATTAGACCGATTAAAATCTTAGCGCCCTTTCTTTCTTTCAGATCATTCAATATCAGCTGTCCCCATAAAGGGTCAAGCCACAAAACTATGACCAGAAAAACTAAAAGAAACGAGGAAAATAGGGACCAAAAATCGACTACAAGTTGAAGATGACCAGAGAATAACAAAAAGAAGCAAACTGCAACCAGCAGCGTCAACCAGTAAAGATTATTTTCTGAAAATTTTTTGTTTTTCATCTTTTTCAGCAAAAGCAGAAAATTTAATTTTATTCCACACTTAAAAAAGGTCCAATAGCTCCGCCAGCCAGAGCCCAACCACTGTAAGTATACCAAAAATCAAATTATAATTGGCCGTTGCTCCATCAAGAGAAACAAAATCAACCTGGCTTTCCGGCTGATGCCGTTTGACCGCCTTTCTCCACAATTTTCCTGCTGCCGGCAAGGCCAGAACAACTATTAGCCCGGTTAACGGAAATGAGGGAAAATCCAATCCCAAAACTCTTGGGACCAGAATAAAACCTACCATTAACCCCAATGAACCAAAAATTAATATACCATAATAAATCAAAGAACCACGGTCACCCAGAAGAGAAGCAAAGGTTATAACTTTCTTGCTCCGATCAGAAACGGCATCTCGCCAGTTATTAGCGTGAAGAATAGCCGACACCAGCATTCCCTGGGGCACTGCCCACATTATCGGCAGCCAGGAAAACTGACCGGTCTGAACCACCCAGGCTCCCAGCGAACCCAGTAGACCAAAATTCACCAGAACAACCAGATCCCCCAGAGCCACAGCTTTCAACCAGGGATAAGCTGCCCCCAGAATAAGTCCTGCTATTCCTATATATAAAATAAGAATTCCTCGAAGATAGACTAAAAGCAGGCCGAGAGCTGAGCCAATCACAAAAAGCACCAAGGAACCAGCCAGAACCTGTCGGTCGCTCAGCAGGCCTCGAACTATGGCTCCGCTGACCGGAGTAGCCTCTTTGTCTAATCCCCGTCTCCAGTCAATAACATCGGAGAGCATGTTAGCTGCAGTATGCAGCAGAGCCATGGCCAGGAGTGTCAGCAGCAATAAACCAAAATTTAGCTTTACCCATCCGACTGTGGCTCCTAAGGAACTTCCAAAAAGCACCGGAACAGCTGAAGCCGGCAAGGCCCAGGGCCTGGCCGCTATCAACCATTTTTTCTTAAGACTCATTGTAGCTACTTCTATTCCCTGTAGAGATAAGCTTTATCCAAGCTTTTCTCCAAAATTTTAAAGCTGCTTGAAATTCTAACAAAATTCGAGGATAAAAAAAATCCTGGTCCTTCCCACTTTTAAATGGGTAAACTCGGAGAATCATAACTCTCAATGAGCGAATAGAGGACTCAACGATGAAAGTTTTAAAAGATGGCCGGAGAGGAACGTTCTGTATTTTGTTTATATTTCCTCAATTGGCTTCATTTTCGATGAGTTGGCCAAGATTCAACTTAGGTTTAAGGAACCAGGAATCTCTCATTTTTACCCAAAATATAGCCCGATGAGCCAAAATCTTATCTATCCTTCAAGTTGATAATCAAAGGAAGATGTCTATAAACTGGCTGAGAATTAACTCCGCTACTCCATAAAAAATTAGCTTGAAGCTGAACACCGTCTAACCTTTCAAATACAAATGTTTTGAAGTTAAATCCTAAAGCCGATCAAAAAAACTTTTTCCTCGCTCGATCAAATTAGCCGGCCAGAGCTTCAAATTCAAAAAGTGAATGTGACCTCCTGAAACCCGCTTTCGCCAAAAAATTTATTGTCTCAAATTAATTATTTACTTAAAATAAAGACCAAAGAGAAAATCAAAAATTGTGAAAAAATTAAATCTGGAGGCAAAAAATGAAAATCAGCCGTCATCAATTCTTAAAATATTTCAGCCTGGGTGCAGCCTCAACGTTGTTTGCAGAAAAACTTAGCTGGACAACCCCGAAATTATCATTAGCCAGAGAAGAAGTTAAAAAAATGAAAATTAAAAAAATCGAAATATATAACTTTGATATACCTTTGATTTCTCCATTCCGGATTGCCATCGGGACAATGTATGCTGCTAACGATGTGCTGGTTAAAATCATTACTGACAGCGGACTTTACGGAATTGGTGAAGCCTGCCCTTTTCCGCCCATAACCGGTGAAACTCAGGAGGGCAATATCGCTGCGGCTAAAGCTATAAGAGAGATGCTGCTGGATAAAGACCCGCTGAGCATAGAAGGGATAATCGACAGCATTGGTAATATCGTCCATTCCAATCCCAGTGCTGTGGCCGCCTATGATATGGCCTTATATGACCTGTTGGGAAAAGCGGCCGGGCTGCCACTCTACAAACTCCTCGGAGGCTATCGCTCCAGCTTTGAGACCGATCTGACCACGGGTCTTAATACTCCGGAAAAGATGGTGGAAAGTGTGAAAGAGAGCCTGGCCCAGGGATACCGCCAGATAAAAATCAAAGTTGGTGAAGACCCGGACCTTGATGTCAGAAGAGTCCAGCTGGTTAGAGAAGCCATAGGGCCAGAAGTTCCCCTTAGAATAGATGCTAACCAGGGTTGGTCAGTGCCACAGGCCATTTCAACTCTGAGACGCTTAGAGCCATTTAGGATCCAATTCGTAGAACAGCCAGTCAAGGCTTCAGATCTCGCCGGATTGAAAAAAGTACAAGAACAATCCCCAGTGCCAGTTATGGCCGATGAGTCCCTTTTCAGCCCGGCTGATGCCATTAAGCTGGTTAAAGAGGGGGCCTGTGAATACTTTAACATAAAGCTGATGAAAGCTGGTGGAATCCTCAACTCGCTCAAGATTGCCCATGTAGCCGCTGCGGCCAATATGCAGTGTATGGTTGGCTGCATGCTGGAAACCAAGCTTGGATTGACTGCCGCTTCTCATCTGGTTGCCAGCCAGAAAAACATAATCTTTGCCGATCTTGATGGTAACTCCGAGCATAAGGTTGATCCGGTTGTGGGCGGAATAAAAGTGGAAAAAGGAACCATTTATCTCCCCGAAGAGCCAGGCCTGGGCTGCGACATCGACCCCGCCTTCCTGAAAAAAATGAAACAGTATTAAAACGGGGGACACAATACTCAAACCCCAATTTTTTTTCATCTGAATGATGTATAAAATGTATGATGCATGAAAATTTAAATATAAATTCTGACAGGAACATACCTAACTCAAGAGCCGAGCCATAACTCAGTTCACTTTTTGACAAAAATGATGGACATGAATAAAAATAATAAATATATTAATTTAAAATTAAAACACTCTAAAAAATTACGAAAAGATTAAAATGGCTGAAAAAATTAGGTGGGGGATTTTAGGTTGTGCGGCCATAGCGGAAAAAGCTTTTATCCCGGCCATCAAAAAATCAAAACAGGCAGAGCTGGTAGCCATCGCTTCTCGCCACCCAGAGAGAGCCAGACTCTGGGCTGGGCGGTTCGGGCTCAAAAAATCATACGGCTCTTATGAGGAATTGCTTTCCGACGGCGAAATTCAGGCTGTTTATAACCCGCTCCCCAATCATTTACACCGCCCTTATTCCATTCAGGCTTTGCGCTCTGGAAAGCATGTCCTCTGCGAAAAACCTCTGGCCCTCAACGCAGCTGAGGTTCAGGAGATGTTCACTGAAGCAGAAAGGAATAATAGAGTTCTGATGGAAGGCTTTATGTACAGATTCCATCCCCAGATGACTAAGACCATGGAGCTAATTCATGAAGGTGCCATCGGCCAACCGCTCCTGGTCCGTTCAGCTTTTACTTTCGTCTTTGACCGCGACCGCAGCAACTATCGCTGGTCACCTGAAATGGGTGGCGGGGCCCTTTATGACGTTGGTTGCTACACAATAAATGCCGCCCGTCTCGTTTTTCAGAGCGAACCAGAAGAAATCAGAGTCCTGGCTCATCTTGATAACCCGAGCGGCATTGACCTGACTACTTCCCTTCTTTGCGCTTTCCCTGGTTGCCGCCAGGCTCTCCTTACCTGCAGTTTTGAACTTGAATTCCAAAGCATTCTGGAGATTTCAGGAAATGAAGGACACATTTTTATGAGCCGGGCTTTTTCAGCCAAAAACTTTAAAACTGAGGTTCAGTTGATTCGAAAGAATAAAATCAACAACTTTACTTTCCAGCCTTATGACCAGTTTAAGTTGATGATTGAGCATTTTAACCAGGCCGTCCTCGGTCAGACCAATCCGCTGATTGACTTTAATGATTCTTACGGCAATGCCCTGGTAATAGAAAAAGCTCTTAAACTTATTCAGCAGAAATAACCCTCAGGCAGATTTTAGCTTCATTTAAAAGAAAAGCTTCGGGCTTCTATCCGATGCCAAGCAAAGCTCAATAAGATCAAAATAATTTTTTCTCAAGAATTAAATATAACTTCAAACATTTAATAATTTATAGTGATGATTTTTATCTGTCACTGACTCCTGTCAGGCAAAGAAGTCAGCTGGGACGGCCTTCAGCCGGTTTATGTCCATAATCCGCTCGCGGACATCAAACTTAAAAGCACAGCTTACGACACACTCATCACAGCCTGCGCAGGGATTATCAGGAAGATTGATTGAGCTCACCAGTTCATAAGCTGCACCCAGATTTTTATAGCCATAGGCATACATATAAGCGCGCATCATCTCAGGAATTGGCAGAGCCTTCGGACATTGAGGAATGCAGCGCTGACATCCCTGGCAGTAAAGACCTGATAAGCCGGCTCTTTCGCCTAATTTTAAATCCCTGATTTCTTCTGCCGATAATTTTATATCTTTAGCCACTTCCACGTCAGTCTTAAGCTGGTCAAAAGTGGTCATTCCAGGAATGGCTGTGGTAATGTTGGGATTATTTAAAGCCCATTTCAGAGCCGCTTTTGTGTTTATAGGCTGAGTTCTCTGCTTATCCCAGAAGGCTCCAGCCAGGGTTTTCATAGCAATAATGCCAATTCCAGCGGCAGTAGCTTCAGCAATCGCCTTATCCAGGTCTTTAATGTAATCCTTTCTGAAATTGTAGCCGCTTAAAACCACATCGTATATTTTAGCTTCGATGGCCGCCCTGATTACTTCTGGCTCATTAGCATGGGTGGAGACGCCGATGAAACGGGCCTTCCCGGATTTCTTAGCTTTTTCCATGACTTCCAAATTTTCCGGTTTGAGGACATTGTCTCTTTTGCTCAGATTATGAAGGTATAAAATGTCCACGTAATCCAGCCCCAGGCGTTTTAAACTGAGGTCCAGCATTTCCATGAATTTTTCATCCTCTTTCACTTTGGTGGCTATGAAAAAGCTGTTGCGGGGCCGGCCCTTTATCACCTGTCCAATCATCTCTTCATTACGGCCGCGCTGATAGCCGTGAGCTGTATCCAGATGGACTAATCCCGCATCGAGCGCGGCTCGCACTAACTCCGGATTATCGGCATTCATCACCCCCATGGAAACAACGGGAAGTACTACTCCAGTTTTACCCAGTGTTCTATAAATAAAACCTTCTCGCCGGCCACCCGGTGGCTGTGGTTCGTTGCTGGCTGATGTTTTGGCCTTATCTTTTACCTGACTATCTTTGCCCTTTTTTTGGTCGTTAGCCAGAAGCAAGGAAGTAGCGCCAGTGGCCACGAGGCCAGTCAGCCCAACTTTTAAAAAATCTCGTCGATTGAAAGATGACCTTTTCATGCCGTCCTCCTTAATCACTCAATTTACGCTATAATTTGATTTAGGTCAACAAAAAATGCGAATATTAGCTTTTAAAAGACGCCTATTCATCTTTATTTTGTCAGCAATTCCTTGAACCATTTTTTGCGGGGGCTTTATTTTTTTCTTTTCTGAGTTATAATGTTTTCATAAATCTTATTAATTCACTCGGAGAAAAGCTATGGTCATCGCCGAATTATCTATTTTTCCCACTTCTGAAGGCTCTTCTGTTAGTCGCTACGTCAAAGAAGTGATCAAAGTCATAGAAAACTCCGGTCTTCATTCAGAAACAGGTGCTATGTCCACCACCATCGAAGCCCCGGATCTTCAGTCCGTCTTAAAAATTGTAGCTGACTGCCACCAGACCCTGATTAAGATGGGCGCCCGGCGCATTCATATAGACTTAAGAGTGGACCATCGACTGGATAAAGAAGCCACTATGGAATCAAAACTTAAAGCTGTAGGCAAAAAATAAAAAAATAGAAAAATTTAGGAAAATTTAAGGAGGTAAAAATGGTTGCGGTCAAAGATGAAGGTTTTTCGGCCAATGCGATGAAAATTCTGCGGACTCGTTATTTTATGAAAAATGAACAGGGCGAGTACATAGACAAAAAACCATCAGATCTTTTCTGGAGGGTAGCTACCTATATTGCTTCAGCAGAAAAAACTAAGGATGAGCAAAAAAGATGGGCCGATAAATTTTTTCAGGCAATGATGCAGCGTGATTTTATGCCTAACAGCCCAACTCTTACTGGCGCTGGCCGCGATATGTGCCTGAGCGCTTGCTTTGTCCTGCCGATTGAGGATTCTATGGAATCAATTTTCGATGCGGTAAAAAATGCAGCTTTAGTTCACAAAGAAGGAGGCGGTACAGGCTTTGATTTCAGCCCTCTACGGCCAAAAGGAAGCTTTGTTCGCAAAACTCAGGGAGTAGCCTCGGGGCCAGTTTCTTTTCTCAAAGTAATTGACGCCGCAACTGAAGCAGTAAAACAGGGCGGAACACGACGTGGAGCCAACATAGGCTTACTTCGGGTAGATCATCCGGATATTGAAGAATTCATCACCATGAAACGTGACGGAAAAACTCTTAATAATTTTAATATTTCAGTCTCCATAACTGACGAATTTATGAAAGCCTTAAAAAGGGATGGAGAATACTGGATTTACAACCCTTATCTAAAAAAGAGAACGGCAAGGAAAAAGGCCAGGGATATTTTTAAGCTAATTGTGGAATCAGCCTGGGCTGTTGGCGACCCTGGTTTAATTTTTATTGACCGGATCAATCAATTAAACCCAACTCGAGAGTTAGGGCCAATTACTGCTACCAATCCTTGTGGTGAGCAACCTCTTCATCCTTATGAGTCCTGTAATTTAGGGTCTATTAATATAGCTAATTTTTTTGCCGAGGATAAGCCCGAAGAAATAGACTGGGAAAGACTGGCTGAAACCATTGAGCTGGCGGTTCGCTTTCTGGATAATGTCATCGATGTAAATAAATACCCATTGCCACAAATTGCTGAAATGACCAGGGCCAACCGTCGTATTGGATTGGGAATAATGGGCTGGGCAGACTTGCTTCTCAAAAAAAAGCTACGCTACGATTCTCCTGAAGCCTTAGCCCTGGCCGAAAAGCTGGCAGCTTTTTTGAGGCAAAAGGCCGATGAACAGAGTGAAAAACTTGGAGAATTAAAAGGTAATTTCCCCAACATTGATAAATCCATTTATAAAGGGAAAAAACGGCGCAATGCCACTGTTTTAACTATTGCTCCTACCGGGACAATTTCTCGCATTGCTGGTTGTTCAAGCTCCATTGAACCAATATTTGCTTTCGAGTTTGTCAGCAAAATTCTCGATGGCGAACTTAAAGATGTTCATCCTATTTATGAAGGATGGAAAAAGGAGCATCCAGATGAGCCTCTGCCTGATTATTTTGTAACGGCCCACGAAATTCCACCAGAAGGCCATATCAGAATGCAAGCTGCTTTTCAGAAATATGTGGATAATTCTGTTTCTAAAACTATCAACCTGCCGAATAAAGCTACCCGGGAAGATGTGGAGAAAGCCTTCCTTTTAGCTTACGAACTTGGCACCAAAGGGATAACCATTTACCGCGATGGAAGTAAAGCCGAACAAGTTTTATATGCTGGTGCAGAAAAGCAAAAACTTATTCCCCGGGAAAGACCGGTCAGCCTGCCGTCTATCACCGACAAAATTAAAACTGGTCTGGGCAATCTGTACGTGACCATCACTTTCCTCAATGACAAGCCTTTTGAAGTATTCACTTCTATCGGCAAAAGTGGTTACTCCACGATGGCTGATGCTGAAGCCATCGGTCGGATGATTTCTCTGGCTTTAAGAACAGGTGTTGATCCAAAGGAAGTTATTTTACAGCTCAAAGGTATCGGTGGCAGCGAACCAGTTTTTACTGAAGGTGGCCTGGTGCAATCAATACCGGATGCTGTGGCCAAGGTGCTGGAACGCCATTTAGGTGAAGTCAAAGAAAATCGCCGCGATCTGCTTACTGACACCTGTCCGGTTTGCGGGGCAACATTACCTGACGAAAAGTGCCCGGTTTGTCCCAATTGCGGCTGGACCAGATGCAGTTAAATATAGGCTGGGCAGTTAAAATAATCTTCAGGTTAAATTTAAATTCCACTGTATTTTCTAATTGCTATCTCTTTGCCTTCAATAGCTAATTGATAAATAGAACCATCAGAGGTAATTTTGACCGGGAAAAAAATTTCATTGGGGCTAACCGGGACATAAAGGGCCACACGAGACAGTTCATTTCCCCTGGCATCAAGAATAACTACCTGATTGGCTTCTTTTTCTTCATTATAAAGGTTGATAGCCAGATAAATATTGCCCTTATCATTTTCCCAGAGACCATAAATCTGTCCGACAGGCAATTTAAATCCGATTTTATAATTCTTCCAATTTTTCCCACCTTCTTCAGATTGCGAAACAATAACCAATTTATCTTCCTCAATTTCAACCTTAAGCAAATGATGACCATCGTAGTCGATTAACCCAGGCAGAGAAGTAATTGGCGAGGCTGCTTTACCGGTCGAATCGGCGATCAAAATCGAATAGTTGTCCATCTGAGCCCATAGCCCTGGCCAGTTTCCTTTTCCCCGATAATAAATCCCCACCACGGCTCCAGGATCCGAAATTTCTTTTTGCTTGAGAGAAATAGATTTCGATTCTTTCCCTTTATCATCCAAGATGACAACTTCTTTCCTGGCCACGTTATCGAGTAAAGCAATTTGCCCATTTGGTAACAATTCCAGATCAGAAAAAGTTTTACCTGGAATGGCAATTGTTTTAATTCGTCTTTTGTTGGCAAAAACCTGAATTCTGGCATTGGTTTGGTCCAGAACATAAATTTCGCCCGCAGGACTTACAGCAAAGCTCATCGGTCCCTCAGGGTTGGCTTCAGAAGGGGTAATTACTCCAAGATCATCGGGGCCGCTCCCAATTTTTACTCTGAGTACTTCCTCTGCTTTTACATTAAAATCTTTAATATCCCCATGGCTTAGGTCGACATTATCTCCTGATTCTGAGTTATCTAAAAAAGTTTCCCCTGAAAATAAAACTGAGAATGGGACTTTAAAACAAGAAAAGGCAATAGAAGTGTCTTTTTCAATCTGGGCCTGGCTTAAATTGAATTGCTGGTAAAAATCCAATTTTCTTGCCAAACCGGTCCCCAAGCATAATAATATCATCAGAAAAAAGCTTAAAAATAAAACCTTTTTTGACGGCATTTTAACCTCCAGATTATTATGATTTAATTTTAAACTTATCTTGCTTTTTATTCAAAAATTCAAAAACCACAATTTACCAGACGACACCGTAGTCGTCGCCGTAGTTGCTGGAGCCGCCCCAGAAAGTGCCGTGCTTGTGGTCAAAGTAGATGGCGTTGATGGGACCGGAAGTGTACTTTTTGAAGGAAAGACGGTAGCCCATCCGCTTGAGCTGCTCTCGCACTTCAGGTGGCGTCTTCTCGTTTAGCTCCAGCTTGCCCGGCGAGCAATCGTGGTTATCGAATGAATTTCTCATCTGGTAGCTGGTGATGTTGGCCGCCTCGCAGGCCTCTTGCACATTCATCCCGAACTCCACCACGTTTAAGAAAAACTGCAGCAGGTTTTGGTCCTGAGTGTCGCCGCCCTGTACCGCAAATGAAAGAAACGGCTTGCCGTCCTTCATGGCCAACCCAGGAGTCAGGGTGGCCCGCGGTCTTTTACCGGGTGCTATGACGTTAAACGGATTATCGGCTTCCTCCAGAACAAAACTCTGGGCTCTCTGGCTGAGAGCAATCCCTGTTTTGCCGGCGATGACGCAGGGTATCCAGG
>Ga0315298_1008020_pt1 | contig 13643 bp, 18 predicted proteins | sample WHS_1_MG_FD_203077 | JGI IMG/M metagenome (GOLD analysis project Ga0315298, IMG submission 203077) | Extremophilic microbial mat communities from Washburn Hot Springs, YNP, Wyoming, USA - WHS_1_MG | ecosystem: Environmental > Aquatic > Thermal springs > Hot (42-90C) | place: USA: Wyoming...
TTGGGGAAAACCTGCTAGCGGCCCCCAATACCGTCTGCCTCCGGTGGCTCACGAGGAGCCGAGGTAGCCCGACTATATACCGGATATTCCCGGTATTCCAGGGGTTCTGGATAGCGTTGCGTAGGCTGGCAATGTCAGAACACCTCTCCCCAGGTGGGTGCACGTGTCAAAGGGCTTAGTCGTCCTATATGTTGGGACGCAAAATCATCAGAAGTTCGTCCGCGTCTCGCTGATGGTTGCCAAGCGGACTTGGCTGGTGCTGTGTGGGGGCGCCAGTGAAATCAATCTCTGTCGTTTTGACAGAGATAGCCCACACCATTGAGTTTGGCCCACTATACCATGGTCGCAGGATGGTGCGAATCGAGGCGCTCTGCGTCAATCCTGCCGATTTGACATGGGCGGTTTCCTGTATATAATAAAAAAATTCAGGACCGGCTTGCCGCGAGGATGAAGCAATGGATCAACTTTTGGAACAATATGCCTCAGGTTCGTGGAACTCCTTGAGCGACGAAGATCTGCGCCGTCTGGAACAGGAGATAGAGGACACCATAGAAAATCCTGAATCCGCTTCAGAAGAACTGAAGCGGATTGCACTGATGGCCCACCTTGCCTCCTTGAGGATTCAGTTGCAGGGCATGAAACAGATTCGTGATCTACCTTGATGCCGAAGATCACATCCACTATTCAGGAGAGTGCCATGCCAGAGTTCCGCGCTGTGGTCGAGAACACGTTTTTCTGGGCCGAGTTGAGCGTCGTCGCTGAATCCCTGGGTGACGCTTGGGACGCGGTGGGAGAGGTTATCGACCAAAAACGCCGCCGTGCTCCGCCTGTAACCGCGTAGCGGTTCAGGTGGTGGTGAAGCGGTGTTATCCGATACAGAGTGCCTGGAGTTTGCCCAGGTCTGGGTAACCAAGTATAATCGGGCCATGTTGAATCGCAAGGTCACCTATCGTCTCTACCCCAATGCCGAGCAGGAAGCCCGGCTGCAGGAGACGCTCGGTTTGCATCAGCGTTTGTACAACACGGCGCTGGAAGAACGCATCCGCGTGTACAAGGAAACCGGCAAGGGATTGACGTTTGCCGATCAATGCAGGGTGCTCACGCAATGGCGCAAATCGGTCCCCGCTCTGGCCAGTTTAAGCTCCCAGTCGGAGCAAATGACCTTGAAACGATTGGATCTGGCTTTTCGGAATTTCTTCCGGCGCGTCCGGAATGGTGAAAAGCCCGGATTCCCTCGCTTCAAGAGCATTCACCGCTATCCCGGATGGGGATACAAGACCCACGGCGACGGGTGGAGGCTGCATCTTGGAGAAAACGGAAAGCGGGGTCGGATCTATTTGAAAGGCATCGGTACGATAGCCTTTCGCGGTAAGGCACGAACGCCTGGGGAACCGGTGACCTGCGAGATATTGCACAAGGCCGGTAAGTGGTATGCATCGGTAACGCTGGAGGTGGAAAGCATCCAGAGAGAACGTGGTGCCGAGAAGGGCGCTTTCGATTGGGGTCTGGAGGATTTTCTGACCATTGCCACTTCCCATGGAGTAGAGACCGTAAGGAATCCCCGGCATCTGCGGAACCAGTTGGCGGAACTCAAGCGGCTGGGACAGGAGGTCTCCCGCAAGATTCGGATGGCACAGCAGTCCAGCGGACGAAAGAAAGGATTTCCAATATCAGCCAGTTTGCGCCGATCCATCCAGAATCTGGCCCGATTGCACGCCAAAATTGCACGACAAAGAAAAGACTTCCTGCACCAGACCAGCGCATGGTTGATCAATCGCTTCGCGGTCTTGGCTACCGAAGTCTTGGCGGTAAAGAATATGGTTCATCACGGTGGCTCTCGCAAGAAGGGACTCAACCGTGAGATTCATGCGGCCGCACCGGCGACCTTTCTCCAGATGATCAGGACCAAAGCGGAAGAGGCTGGGACCTGGTACGAGGAGGCACCGACGCGGCAGTTGAAGCCCACGCAACGTTGCCACAGGTGCGGACACTTGCCGGACGAGAAGAAAAAACTCTCCGATCGGCAACACGAGTGCCCGCATTGTGGCGTCATCTGTGGCCGTGATGAAAACGCGGCGCGGGTGTTGTTGCGTTGGCTGGAAACGCGATTGGCCGGTGAATCCGGCTCCGGGCGGGAACCGTCCGAGGTGTGGAGCGGTGGGAGTCTCGCCGCGATGAAGCACGAAACTCACGCCATAGCCGTCTAGGCTTGGCGGGAGCAGTTCATGATCCAGCGTATAGACTGAATCTCTGCCAGGTTCCGGCCTGACCGGCTTGCCGACTCCGCGCTCGAGTGCTATACTGATCTCACGGTAGCGATAGACGCTACCCGCATACTCGTAGGGGATTCCTATGCAAAAGTTTGATCTCGGTGTGGTCATCGGGCGCTTTCAGCTCTTCCACAAAGGACACGAATCTTTGATCCGCCAGGCCCTGGAGCAGTCCAGGCGCGTTTTGGTGTTGATCGGTTCGGTCAATGTTTCTCGCAGCCCCAAAAATCCGTTCACCTTTGCGGAACGGAACAGCATGATCCAATTGTGTTTCCCGGGAGAAACCGGTTCGGGTCGCATAATCGTTCGTCCGCTTCGCGATTTTTCCAACGATGCGGCCTGGGTAGCCTCTGTCCAATCTGAGATAGCCGCCCAACTCGAGAACGGCACCTCCGGTTCAGTGGCAATCTTCGGCCACCACAAGGACGCTTCCTCTTACTACCTGGACGTGTTTCCCCAATATGTGCAGGTGGAGGTCCAGGACCTGTCGGGTCTCTCGGCCACCCCGTTGCGCGAGAATATCCTGTTCTCCGGACAGTCCGATCTGCGTACCCTGGCTCCGTACGTCCCGGAGGGCACCCTGCGCTTTCTCGAGACCTTCCAGAAGCTGGATTTCTACAGCCAGTTGGTACGCGAGACCCAATTTCTGCAGAATTACCAGAAGCCCTACCAGCAGCTACCCTACCCGGTGATCTTCGTCACTACCGATGCCGTGATAACCTGTGGCGGGCATGTTTTGGTAGTCCGGCGCCGGGCAGAGCCGGGTAGGGGACTGCTGGCGCTTCCGGGGGGATTCCTTGGTTATAACGAGCGGATCCTGGATTCCGCTATCCGGGAATTGCGGGAAGAAACCCGGCTCAAGGTGCCGGAACCGGTTTTGCGCGGTTCTCTGCGCGGCCAGAAGGTTTTCGATGAACCCGGTCGCAGCCTGCGTGGAAGGACCATCACCCACGCTTTTTACTTTGAATTGACCCAAACCGATCTGCCCAAGGTCCGCGGCGGAGACGATGCCGAAAAGGCCTTCTGGTTGCCGTTCTCTCAGTTTTTGGAGTTGGACGGCCAGATGTTCGAGGATCACTGGTCCATCGTTTCCTATTTCCTGGCTCTGGACTGAAGCGGTTGGACCCGTCGTAGCTTTCGTTGTTGTACCCCTCCCCGATAGACGGGGAGGTTCTTTCACCATCGTCAAGGGGGATTCCCATGATCACGCAAAATCCGTTGTTGCTTACCGATTCGTACAAGGCCAGCCACTTCCTGCAGTACCCGGCCGGCACCACGCGCAGTTTTTCTTACCTTTCGGCCCGCAAAGGCCGATCCGGGCCTACCTTGGTCCGATTCTTCGGTCTGCAGTACCTCCTCAAGGCCGTTTTGACCCGGCCGATCACCCTGGCCGATATCGACGAGGCGGAGAGCTACTTCGCGCCCCACGGGGAACCGTTCAATCGCGCCGGTTGGGAAGCTATCGTCCGCGATTTCGGCGGAAAACTCCCGATTCGGATCCGAGCCCTGCCGGAGGGCGGTGTGTATCCGACCGGGGTACCGATGGTCACCTTTGAGAATACGGCACCCGGCTTTCACTGGCTGCCTCCTTACCTCGAGGGCTTGTTTCTGCAAAGCCTCTGGTACGGCAGCACCGTGGCCACGTTGTCCTGGAACATCCGCAGCCTCATTCGGTCCTTTCTGGAAGAGACGGCGGACGATCTCTCCGGGCTTCCCTTCAAGCTGCACGATTTCGGCTTTCGCGGGGTGTCCAGCACGGACTCCGCAGCCCTGGGCGGCGCTGGTCACCTGTTGAACTTTCTGGGTACCGATACGGTCCCCGCGCTGGTATTGGCACGCCGGTTCTACGATGAACCGATGGCCGGCTTCTCCATCCCGGCGGCCGAACACTCGACCATCACGAGCTGGGGCCAGGCGGGAGAGTTCGATGCCTACCGGAACGTCATCGAGCAGTTCGGCGGGGAAGGGAAGCTCTACGCTTGCGTGGCGGATAGCTATGACCTCTACCGTGCGGTTTCCCAGGGGTTTGGCGGCGTCTTGAAGCAAGCCATCCAGGATCGAGGCGGCACCCTGGTGGTTCGCCCGGACTCCGGCAATCCCGCCGAAGTCTCCCTCGAAGTGGCCCGGCGCCTCGATGCGGCTTTTGGCTCCACCGTCAACCGCAAGGGCTACAAAGTCCTGAATCGCGTGCGGGTCATCTATGGCGACGGGATTAACCTCACCAGCATCCGCGGTATTCTCCAGGGACTCAAGCTGGCGGGGTATTCCGCAGACAACATCGCCTTCGGCATGGGCGGGGCTCTGTTGCAGAGGGTTGGACGAGACGATCTCAGTTTCGCGCAGAAAATGTCGGCCATCGAAGTAAACGGCGAGTGGCGCGACGTTTTCAAGAGTCCTGCAACCGATCCCAACAAGCGAAGCCTGGCCGGCCGGGTGACGACGGTTACCAGGGAAGACGGCCAGTACGCGGTTTCGCCTTTGACGGCGGCTGAGGATGCCGATGCCCTGCGGGTGGTGTTCGAGAACGGAGAGCTCTTGGTAGCCGAACCGTTCTCTGTACTCCGAAGCCGAGGGTAACCCTCACACAGAAAATGCCCGGAGAATTGGCTCCGGGCAAATGCGTTATTTCGGCGGGATGAGATAGGTACGTCTCATGTTCCCCCACGATAGTCCCTTCTCCCGACGGCGAAGGAGCAAACCTTTCTTGAGCAGGATCCGTAAATCCGGATCTTCGTCCAGCTGCGGCCAATGCTCGCAGTTCACCGGGATACCTACCGTCACGTCCAACGGTTCGTCCAGGGATTTCTTGAGCCAGTCCTGCAGTTCACGCCGGCGCTGGGCTCCGTAGTTTTGGCTCAGGCGGGTCCGGAGCCCCTGATAAAATTCCTGCACATTCATGGCGACCTCCTTGCTTGACCTCTTTAGTATAGCGTAGGTCATGCTTTTCAGTTTGTTTGTCTGCTCATAAATCGTCTAAGTGACGTTCTACTTATTGAGTCGATGGTCGTTATTACCATCATCTTTCCAAACCGCCTACGTGGCGTTTTACAAAGCGCCCGGGGGGCCGCTCTAAAGGGGGCACTTCTAAATCGCCTAGGTGACGTCTTACTGGCGGCGGATTGTGGAGAGCCGGCCCCTGAACTTCTAAATCATCTATGTGGTGTTTTACAGAGGAATATCCCGGATGCTGTCCTGGTTCTTCTTCCAAACCGCCTATGTGGCGTTCTACCGTGGAAAATGGCCCTATCGCTAAGCTGTTATCATTATTTTACAACAAGTTAGCTTCATCTGCAACTTTCGGCACTATCTTTTTCAAGCTTCGTTCCAACTCATTGATTTCATTGACTTGGGAACGAGAATTGGTGAATCGTGGTCCTGAACTTTGCAGATCGGGCCGAATCCACCCCTTCCAGGACAAGGCACAGTATAGAGACGTACTCGAGCCCCCTCCCTTGCTCAAAGGCGAAATGGACGGTCGACGTTTGTAGGTATATACTAATCATATCCGTCTGGAGTATTCCGGCTTCTCTGAACGACGCTGGACCCCCGAATTTCCACAACTCGTCAGGTAGTTATGACACAAGCGACGCAACAGACAATCCGGTTACAGCGTGGCGGCCGGCGCAAGGGCTCCGGGCGTAAGGCGGTGGACGGAGCATCCAACACGGTCACGGTAGCCGTTAGTTTGACCCGCGATCACCAATCGAAGCTTCGGATTCTCGGCGGGAGTGTGTGGCTGCGGTCGGTGATCGATCGTGAGTTCAGTAAACTGGGCCCAAAAGCGGGTAAAGTGCCTGCTGAATCGTCTGAAAAGGATAACCCCTCATGCGCATAGCTCTGGCTTCGGACCTGCACTGGGAGCAGCCCGATTTCCACCTATCCCTGATAGATCCGACCAACCTGGCTTTGGCCGATGTGGTAGTGCTGGCCGGGGACGTCTGTGGCAGCCCCATGCAGTTACGGCAGGTGTTGGCATTCATCCGCGACAAAACTGCAGCTCCTGTCGTTCTGGTTCTGGGTAACCACGAGTGGTACTACCATAGTTTTCCCGCTGATCTGGACCAATACCGAAAAGCCGCGGATTCTCAGCCCGACGTCCATCTGCTCGAAAAAGAGAATTGGCATTACCGAGGCGTTCGGTTCCTGGGTTGCACGCTCTGGTCCGATTTTGCCAAGGGTAAGCATCGGTTTGCCTCGGAACAGCAGATATCCGACTTCAAGGTGATCCTCGACAGCGAAACCAAGAGACCGATTCTCGCCGACCGTCTGTTGCAGGATCATAGAACGGCCCTATCCTGGCTGGAGGGGCAGTTTCGTTCTGACGAACCCACCATCGTAATCAGCCATCATGCGCCGAGTTTTTTGAGCGAGAGCCCTTTGTACGCGCATTCGCCGTTCTCCGGAGCTTTCTGCTCGAACCTGGAAGAGCAGATCGATCGCTGGCAACCGGTACTTTGGTTACATGGCCACCTTCACGACAAGGTGGATTATCGCATCGGTACCACCCGAGTCCTTTCCAACCCTTGGGGCTATCCTGGTGAGAAGTGGGCCGCCCTGGATTTTCGCCTGATCACAGTAACCCGTTGAGGGGGCTTATGCTTCAGAAGCTCAGAAACCTGTTTGGTAGCGGGAGACCCGAACTGACCGGGGGGTTTCTCGCCACTTCCCGGCCGGCCCCGGTAGACGTACTTTTCCTGGACTTTGACGGAGTGCTGCACCCAAGGACGGGAGGAGCTTCCCAGTTCTCCAGGCTGCCTCTGCTGGTGCCACTGTTCGACGCACATCCCGATCTGCGTATCGTCGTCAGCTCCGATTGGCGTCTGGCTTTTCCCCCAGAGGACCTGTTCGAATTTCTGGACATACTGCGTGACCGGGTGATAGGCGTCACTCCAGAAATTCTCAGTCGGGATGTTGCCCGCTTCCCGGGGGATCCCCTGGTACCGAAATACCGGCAACGAGAGATCCTCTGGTTCCTGTACAATCATCCTGAGGTCCGGAACTGGCTGGTGCTGGACGATATTCCGGACTTGTTCGAAGAGAACTTCCGGGAATCCAGCGTGCTGATTACCGATCCCTATACCGGACTCACCGAAGCCGATATTGATGCTATTCAGCACCGCCTTTATCCTGAAATCGTCTCACCCCAGCAAAGGGTCTACTCATGATCTGTACCCGATGTCCCGCCTTGTGCGCTTCCCGCACCCGGATAGTCTTGCCGGACCTGCCGGAGTTTGGCCGCCCTCATTTGCTCGTGATTGGAGAAGCTCCTGGAGCCGATGAGGACCAGCAGGGTAGGGGATTCGTTGGCAGGGCAGGGCGCACCTTGCATCGGTTGCTGGAAGCAAATGGGCTGTCTCGTGGTTACGACTACGGCTGCGCGAATGTCGTGCGTTGCCGGCCGCCGGATAACCGCAAGCCCACTGCTGAGGAAGTACAGAACTGCTTGCCTTTTCTTTCCGAGCTATTGGCCAAAGTCCAACCCGCTGTGGTGCTGGCGGTAGGGGATACGGCTGCCGCCGTGTTCTTTCAAAACCGTCGAGGACTCTCCTTGGGCGAGAAGATCCAGGCTCTACAGGAATCGGATCATTGCCCGCGGGCTTTCCTGGAGTACGGTTCCCTTTTAGACCTGCGTTGGCCGTTTGGCTCGAAATTGGTGGTCATGCCGCATACGAGTCCCTTGGCCTGGAACCGTAGCTCGCCAGACGGTCGAAAATGGTCCGAGGTTGGGGAAGCACAGATCCGGCTGGCCGCCAATCTGGTACGGTCTGCCACTACTCCCTGAACCTGAATTCCTTCCCGGGCTTTGGGTGTGGTATACTAATCTGATCTGAATCAAACCGAAGGAGTTTGCACCATGGGTAGTTGGAAAATCTGGTCTGACGGGGCCTGCGCTCCCACCAATCCGGGCCCTTGTGCCTGGGGAGCACTGATCGAGTCTCCGGAAGGGGAGCGCACAGAGCATTGCGGGTTCATCCAGCCCATGGGTACCAACAATATCGCCGAGTTGACCGCGGCCATCGAATCTCTGCGGCGCACCCCGGAGGGCGCCGACGTCGTGCTTTGCTCGGACAGCCAGTATACCCTGCGCGGCCTGAAGGAGTGGCTACCGGGATGGATCAAGAAGGGCTGGCGTACGGCATCCGGTTCCGCGGTCGCCAACCAGGAGTTATGGCAAGCGCTGCACAAAGAGTACGCCTGCCGGAAGGTGCAGCTGGAATGGGTGCGCGGACACAACGGACATCCCGAGAACGAGATCGCGGATACCCTCGCGAACCGGGGTCTGCGATTGAGGTAAGTCTCGACCGATACCTTTCCAAACCCGCGTCTGGTTATTCTGTTTTTTGATCAATAAAGGGATATTTCATGCTGGAAAACGCCTCTACTCTGGAACTTCGCCAGGAAATCGAAGCCCGACTGGCGAGCAACCCGGAAGGTTGCCGTCGCGTAGGCAACTTTGGATTCATCGAGCTCGAATCCACTTGGGGGGATGAGGCGACCATCCTCAATACGGCCCGGATCAGCACCACCAACAACCGGCTGGCTTCGGTGGCCGATTTCACCGAAAAGGATTTCCGTCTGCTCTACGAACTCTTGAAGAACGAGCACGGGACGCCTTTCGAGACCGTATACTTCCGCTTTCGCTTTGTGGCTCCGATCTTCGTGCTGCGGCAGTGGGTGAAACACCGCATCTCCAGCTGGAACGAGTTTTCCTTGCGCTACCGCAAGCCCATCTCCGCAGCCTACGTGCCAGACGAAGCCGCCCGGAGCGTCGATGGCTACCCGGTGCTCGATGAAGAAGCCATTGCCGAATACGAGGAACTGTTGGACGGCTTGTTCGCCTGGTACGAGAAGCAATACCGCCAGGCCTGCGAACGCATCGACCAGGCACGGGAGGCCGGTGTGCTGCCCCAGAAAGCCGGTGGACGCGATCCCTACCGTGGGCGGGCACGGGAATTGTTGCGCAATATCCTGCCGGTAGCCGCCTATTCGGATGTGTATTGGACGGTCAATTTCCGCAGCCTCATGAACTTCTTCAACCTGCGGCGCAAGGATTCGGCCCAGTACGAGATCCGCGAGTATGCCGAAGCCGCCTACACCCTGTTCCGAACCCGATTTCCCTTGCTCAGCGAGGTGATGGAGCAGGTTTTGCACGAAAAATCTCACAACCAGCCCTGACCTAAAGGAATTTCTCAGCTCATGTTCTGGAATCGCTGGACAAGCCTGTTGTGGGGGGCATTGTTCCTGCCTTTGTTTGTCCTGGCGGTATGGCTGGTACGGCCGTTCTGGTCGGGAACCGTCTGGGGCGTCCTGCTGGCTATCGCGATGTATCCGCTTTTTGAGGGGGTGGCCCATCACCGGCGTTTTCGCCTGGCCGCCGGAGTCAGCGCCCTGGTCTTGCTGTCCATCCTGAGCTTCATGGCCTTTTCGGTCCACGAACTCATCGATGCGGCCCGCTTCCTGGTGCCGCTCTGGAAACAGGAATCGGCTCAGCGTTGGCCGCTCCCTGGTTTCGTCCAGGATATCCCGTTCTTTCACGCCCAGATCTCCAGCCTGTGGGACCGGGTCACCTTACTGGTATCCAAACCCTTGGCGCATTGGCCCGACAAGATTCCGGTGGCCCTTTCTTTGTTGCGCGGGGCAGGGGGCGTGGTCTCCGGTATTCTGGTGGCGATCTTCGTGTTCTTCTTCGCCCTCAAGGATTCTCCTCGAGCGGATGCCTTGTTGCAGGATCTCCGGATTCTCCATCCCTGGATTCCGGCTACCCTCCAGGTGGGTATTGCCACTTTGCGGGCCATGGTCTGGAGCGTGTTTCTGGGCGTTCTCGGGGAAGTCTTGTCGTTGTGGGCGGTTTACGGTTTTTCGGGTGTGCCGCATCCTTTTGTGTTGGCCCTGTTCTGTGCACTCGTGGCCATCATCCCCATTGCCGGCACGATCGCCGTCATCAGCGTCGGCGGTTGGGTGCTGTTCACCAAGGGCTGGATTGGCCTGGTGGTGATCGTCTTGGGCCTCGTGGTACTGGGGACCGCGGACAACTACGCCAAACCCGTGCTGGCCAAGCTCGTCGATCCCAGCCAGAGCACGCCGGGGATTTTCTGGATCCTGGTAGGCATGCTCTCGGGAGTTACCACTCTGGGGGTGGTTGGCGTTTTCATAGGGCCTTCGATCTTTGCCATGCTCATCTACGTGCTCGGGCTCTTGCGGGATGGCCGAATTCCTGGGGTGATCGAGCCCAATGCAAACTCGGATGCCTATTTTTGACGACCGAGCCGATAGGGGGCCTGAAGCCGTACGGTGCCGGGGTCTCTATCGGATTTAACATAATGTCCATTATACGACTCTCAGCAACGTATTGATCGTGAACGGTTTTATCCGATTTTGCCGGCTTTCCTATAGCAGATTTTGCTAATACTTGACTTCCAGTTTCCTTGAGAATGCGCCTGGAGACCTCATGCGACGAACCTTGTTGTGCTCGATGCTCTTCCTGGGCATCGGACTGTCTGGACCCTCCGGATTCGTCCAGGCCGCGATTTTGCCCGACTTCCTGTTGCGACCCTTGGCTATGCAATACTGCCAGGCGAAGCTGACCCCTTATATCCGCGGTGCCGATCGTGACGCGCTATGCCATTGCGCCTGGGAGCGCATTTCACAGACCCCGGGCGAACGTAGTGCCTTGTTGCAGGAAGCCCTGCATCCCCGGGAAGCCGCATCCCTACACCTGCACTGGCTGGCCCTGGAACAGATGCAGATCCGGTCCTGCGTGTCGCAAACGCACCTGAATCGAAAATTCCAGCAGGCAGAACGGAAATACCCCAAACTGGCACGATGGATGCACCGACCTTGACGCTGGTTTTGCCCAGGCTATTGCGAACGCAGGGCCCTTTTCAGCACGAGTAAGGGATAGTAGCTGTCGTCCGCTACGGTTCCGGCCGGCCAGGGAAAAAGGCCGATCAAGGCAAATCCGGTGAAAAGCGGCAAAGCAAAGAGATTGCCGACTTTGAACAGCCAGAATGGAAGTTGGGTGGCAAAATCGTTTAGGGAATGCGCACTCGCCAGTTCGAACAGGAGACCGCCGAATGCCGCCGACCCTAAAAAGCCCAGCCAGAATACCGCGGGCCAAAAGCTGGCAAAGTCGAGAAGGCACAAGGGTTCGGCCACGGGGATGCCCGCCAGCTCTTCCAACGCCCATTGCCGTTCCTGCTCAGGTAACAAATCGGCCAGTACCTTTTGGTTTCGTTCCCTGAAGGCTATTGTCGCCAAAGTGGTCAGGACAAAGGCAGCCGCCAGGTCTCCGTAGGCAAAAGGTCCACTGGGTCGGTTCGTGACCAGCATCCCCGAAAAGCAGATCAGGGCCGCGAGAACCGTGAGCAGGATGCACAGGCTGACCCATCGAGGAAAGGCCACGCATCGCAAAAAATAAGCCCTGGCGATCTCCTGCAGCTTCCAGTTGGTCGAGGTATCCCTGCCCTCCGCGCCCAGAGCCGACCGCCACATGGTGTGTGCGCCGTAGCCCGCTCCGAGCAACTGGTAAGTCAACCAGAATGCTCCGGCTCGGCCTCGATGGCCCGCTGAAGGGCGCCGACCAACACCCGGATGCCCCGCCAGTTGGGGTGGACTCCGTCTCCCCAGAAATAGCGGGGATTCTCCTTTCCGTTCGGCAATTGGGCCAGACGGTTCCAGGATACCAGGCGGACGTTTGGGTAGTAACGCGGTAGCTCTTCGTACACGGACTGCACCTCTTTTTCCCATGGGCGCGGGACTTCGGGAACGATGAAAATGACTTCGCGGAATCCGACCATGCGCATGAACCGTTCTACATCTGCCGGATATACAGTACCGTTTGTTCCAAGCTCTACGACGATGGTACGGATGCTTCGGATGCCGGAGTATTGGCGTAGCCTGGCGTACTCCCGCACTCCAGCCGAAAACTGCCGGCCTACCTTTGCGTCGACCACCGCCCGAGGGAAGACGTGCAGCAGGTAGCCGGACCAGCCATCGAAAATGGAATCACCCAGAATCAGCAGGTTCGGATCCGGGCTTCGGTAGCGCAAACAATACGGCTGGGACCAAACGTAGTCCGGATGCTCTATTTTGTTGAGAGCTGCTGCCTTTCGGGCCGCTTCTGCCATTCCGATTCCGGAATGGTAAGGGCTACCCGCCGCTACCCCAGCTACCAAAGTTAGAGCCAGAAGGAGTAGCCGAGAAGGGGACGTAAGGGCTGAGCGTATTCGGGACCCATGGCCCCACATGCCGAACAGAATTCGTGCAAAACCTTGCTGGACATTCATGACAACTGGGCCTTTATTTGCCGAACTGCCTTTCCAGAATCATCGACGCTGCTTTCTGCAATGGGGAGGCACACAGATCCAATAGGACTTTAGGCCGCATGCCCGAGTCCCAAAGGCTGAATGCGCAAGCCAGTACGCAAGCGTCGGTCTCCAGCCCGCAAAGGTGCCATTCCGTGCAGCCGGTTTCCCGGAGACGATCGAGATTCTCCGCCGACAGGCCATAGCCAGCTTTGTCCAGGATCAAGGCATCGTCAGGCCGAAAGATCAGTTCCCCAGGTTCCAGGTTCCACCCTGCGCCACCTCGTCGATACAAAAACCCTCTATATCGACCAGGCATTTCTTCAGGCACAGTACCGACCGCCTGTCGATTATGTGGTCCTGAAAATGCGTCAGGCTTTCCCCAGGGATTTTCCCTGACGATTTTCGAGTCTGCGTTTGACCCATGTTTTCGCCTCTTCCAGGGTCTGAAACGGCATATATTCTTCCTCGGAAATGAGACTGTCGTTCCAGAACACGGCGCATAGCCCGCCGAACGGCCCAGATGAGATCACCATCAGATATCCAGGCTCGTTCTCCTCGATCCATACGGAGGACATCCACTCGACAAAAACCTCGTCCAAGCGATGAGGACGGTACGCCTTGCCAGATCGCTGGTACCAGCGAGACCAATATCCGCCAGGCCCCTCTGGAATTCGCTGGCGGGTCTCCTTCGCCCGCACTGCCCGTAGCGTTGCCCGGTCCCGCCGCGCTACCCACCTCAACAAGTGTTCCGTTTCCGCCGGCTTCATTTCCAGGAGTGGAAACACACCCATTACGGCGTTGAATACAGCGCTCGCCTGAATTTCCCATGGAACCATTATCTTTTTTGCCCGAGGATCAGAAGTCATTCCCCACCCCCAGCACCATCGATCACCACGGTATTGTTCGCTGTGTGGAAAACCGCTGGGCACATTCCATGGAGTATCCGGCAAATATCTGCAGGAATATCTGAACGAGTTTGTCTATCGCTTCAATCGCCGTTTCTGGGAGCCAGAACTGCCCCTGAGGTTGCTCAATGCCTGTATGGAACATATCCCGGTCCGGCTTG
>Ga0315298_1008021_pt1 | contig 13643 bp, 12 predicted proteins | sample WHS_1_MG_FD_203077 | JGI IMG/M metagenome (GOLD analysis project Ga0315298, IMG submission 203077) | Extremophilic microbial mat communities from Washburn Hot Springs, YNP, Wyoming, USA - WHS_1_MG | ecosystem: Environmental > Aquatic > Thermal springs > Hot (42-90C) | place: USA: Wyoming...
CATTGAAAAGTTCGGTTTTTGTGTGGGCTAAAATAACTAAGTAGCCCAAAATTTTTCTACCCATTCAACAATATTTTTATTTGAGTCTCAAGCCTAGAATCAGCTTGCTGGGGTGGCCGAACGGTTCAGGCGGCAGCCTGCAGAGCTGCTCTATGTGGGTTCAACTCCCATCCCCAGCTTCACAGCACAAACTTTTTCAGAAAACTTCGAAAGAAACGTGCATTCACAAAATAACAGCATGCTATTAGAATTAGTGTTCCTCAGCGAGAACAATCTGTTCTCTGAGGAGAGTTAAGTATCTGCTTTGACATTATGATAATTGGGATTTTGCTATGAGGCAACCAGCGGCAGTGCTTGCGTTGATGTTTCTGTTGGCGTTTATTACATTTGGTTTTCGGATAATTGATTTTGCAGTTGCTCAGAATCACGCAACTATCATTATCGAGAATGATGGAAGCCTTGTGGGAACGGACAAAATTCAGCGTGCCGGAGACGTTTACCTTTTCACAGGCAATGTTTCAGGCAACATTAAAGTCCAAAAAAGCAACATCACAATTGACGGCGCAGGTTTCACGCTTAACGCCAATAATGGAACAGGAATCGAAATATCAAGTGAAGCAAACAGACACCCTTCTGAACTTGACGTTTGGAATGTAACGGTGATGAACTTGAGAATAACAAATTTCCACATAGGCATAGAATGTAAATTCGGAGGGAACCACACCTTCTATGGCAATTACATCTCAAACGATTTTGTAAACCACAATGGAACAGGCGGTTTCACATGGGAAAATCTGGGCATAGCGCTCTGGGGGAGCACAGGCAACAATATTACCCACTGCACTATTGGCGGTTCACCTGCCATATACATGCATTTTGCCGTTAGCAATAATTTCATGGTTGAGAATAACATTGTTTTTGGTGCTCATTTGGCAATTAGCGGAATTGAAACGTTTGACAGGAACTACTGGATCGACTATTTAGAAAGATATCCGAACGCCTCCGAAGTTGATTCTTCAGGAACGTGGGATACACCATATTCCATGGCAGATTCTACTGGTTTTGAGAATCAGGTATTTCAAGACGCCCACCCCTTGGTAAATTCCATATCAATCCCAAATTTCGCATCAACTTTACCCGCAATAACTCGGGTCTCACAGTTTTCTATCACACAATTTTTGCTTGCTACTTCGATCATCGTTTGGGCAATAATCCTGGTTATAGGTATATTTGCTTACTTTAAAAAACGCTTTGAGAAACGCAAATAATTATAGCAAATACTCCGAGAAGCTCTTTTGCCAACAACACAGCGGATGATAATAAATTATTATAATCATAGCATGCTAAAAGGATATTCTGTTAACATAAAAAGCGAAGTCATGAATTACGTCTTGGTTGCAAGACTTTTCCTAATGCCGCTGCTTCTGTGGGCAATTAAACTTCATCTGCTGTTTTTTGTGAATTGTTCGTATCTTTCTCTGCATTTTGCGCATCTTTCGAGGAGGTCTCTGAGGCTTTTCTCTCTATCTATTGAGCCTGCACTCTTTGCCGTTAGCCACTTTTCATCTAATTCAGAATTATGCGTGTATCCACGTTTGCGTAATTCATGGACAAGTTCTTCATGACGATTGTAAAGGTTATGGATTTCAAGTAAGCCCTTGTCTATGTAACACTTAACCGAGTGCCCCGCGTCTAAGCTCCAAACGAATAAGTGTATCTCTACATGCTCTCCGAGCAGATGATTCCTGCACATGATTTGTGGATCAACCATCCACATACGCACAACAATCACACGTGCAAAGTTAATGATTGATTATTCCGTACCCGCCTGTTACTGGATCCTGAAAAAGCGGTAGCGCCGGTGGATAAAAAGTAAAGAACAGAAATGCGAAACCTAAGAGAAGCAGAACCACTATGGAAAGCACGTTTAACTTGGACGGCAGCGGTTTAAACATCATTAATTTGTAGCTGGCGGCCTGACCAATGATGACTGCTAGGATGAACGTGAGAATGTCTACGACGAGTAGGCTCTCGCCAATAATGGTGGTGTATGAATAAAAGATAACTACAATTACCGTTGGGATTAGACAGATGCCAACAGTCTTTGCCAGCAGAAAATTGTTAGCCACCCGCCGTAATTGACTGAATTCGAATAATGCAAATGCTATGGCTGGCCAGAAACCTAGTTTCAAATGTTCCCATACGCTCTCGTTAACTGCCGAAAACACTCCAACAGCAATCTGACGCCCAGACCATTCAAAAGTAAAATGCAATAGGCTTCCGAAGAGAATTATGAAAATGATTCCGGCTAATTCATAAAAAAGTATGCTCCGATTACCCATTGAAATAACCAAGTTTAAGTTTCAGAACCTTTTATATAAACCATTATCCACGCGTAGAGTAACCTACGTGAATTCAACCTTAACTGTTCCTTTGAGGCGTAACTTTGAAGTTTAATTCATACAGCTAATTCATAAGCAATTTTAGTTTCTGTAATCTAAACCGCAATAGGAACAATTGTACTGTTGATCTTGGATGACTATGGCTGAATCTGCGTCAACAAATGGAATATATGTGAACCGCTGCATTGGAAAAGCAATCAGGATACTGCATGTGGATAATGACGCCGTCTTCTTAGCAGTTGCGAAGCGATGCCTGGAGGAGTCAGGAATATTTGAAGTTGAAACAGCATTATCCGCTGAGGAAGCGCTTAGAAAGCTAAGAGATGCAGAATACGATGTAATTATTGCTGATTATAAGATGCCTGGGAAAAACGGCTTGGAGCTTCTGAAGGAGATAAGGCTAAACGGAAATGATATTCCATTTATACTATTTACATGTAAAGGCAAAGAAGAAATCGCCATTGAAGCCTTAAATTCTGGAGTATCCCGATACGTTAGGAAGGAAGGGCGCGCTGAAGCCACGTACGCTGAATTGAAACAAAACATTTGCGAAGCAGTTAATGTGCGTAGAGCTGAAAAGCTTTTGCAGGAAGCGGAAAACCGTCTGCGCCTAATCACCGAAAATATACAAGAGATACTGCTGTTAGCTGACAGAGATTTAACAATTACTTACGCAAGCACGTCAGTTAAATGGATCTTAGGTTATGTGCCAGAGGAGATAACAGGGAAATCAATTACCGAGCTCATTCACCCTAAGGACGCACCAGCAGTATTGAAAGCTATAGAAAAAGTTTTTACGGATTGCTCCGGAGGAAAACTGGAACTCCGCTGCAAAAATGCCAAAGGAAACTACTTGCTAATGGACTGGGCCTCAAAAGTTTTAGCTGGCGGCGGCGAAGTTACTGGCATCATAATTACTGCTCGGGATATTACAGAACAGCGAAAAATCGAGCAAGCCTTAAAGGAGTCAGAGGAAAAATATAGAACGCTTTTTGAAGAATCTATGGATGCTATTTTCATCGCTGACGCCGAAACAGGAATCTTGGTTGACTGCAACCGCGCCGCAACCGAGTTGGTGGGTAGACAGAAGTCAGAATTAATCGGCATGCATCAACGTTTCCTCCATCCGCCAGAATCCATTGATGGCGAATTCAGCAAAACTTTTATACAGCATTGCAAAGGAGGAGGTTTCGTAATTGAAGATCAGATTATTACCAAAACAGGCGAAGTTAGGGACGTTTCAATAAAGGCTAGCTTAATAGAAGTTAGCGGCAAAAAGCTGATTTTTGGAACATTCAGAGATATCACAGAGACCAAAAGAGCTTTTGAGAGCAATCGTCTGCAGGCGCGTTTACTAAATGCTGTTGGACAAGCCATTATTGCAACTGACGTGAAAGGAAGAATCATATATTGGAATCAAGGCGCCGAACAGCTCTATGACTGGAAAAAAGAGGAGGTACTATGGCGAGACTTTATAGACATCATTTCTTCTGAAGCAGCAAAAGAGCAAGCGAAAAACATTATGGACCAAATCCTTAAAGGAAAGCAATGGTCAGGAGAATTTATTGCTAAAAAGCGTGACGGCAATGATTTCCCAATAATCGTTACATACTCACCAATTATTGACGACGAAAATAAAATAATTGGAACGATTGGAGTAGCGACCGATATATCTGAACAGAAGTGGATGCATGAAGTCACCAACGAAGCGCTTCAAAAAGTAGTAGAGCTTAATGAAAAACTGCATGTAGTCGAAAGCTTAACGCGGCATGACATACGAAACAAGCTTGCGGCTTTAAACGGGTACCTATACATTTTGAAGAAACGGCTAAGTGATAAACCTGAAATACTGCAACAGCTAAAAGAGGCAGAGGCAATTTCCCAGCAGATACTTCGGATTATTGACTTCGAGAAAATTTACGTACAATCAGGCGCAGAAGAACTTTCCTACGTAGACGTGGAAAAATACATTAATGAAGCGGCAAGTCTCTTTTCTGACTTAAAAGGCGCGACACTTGTTAACGAATGCCAAGGAGTAACTGTTTTAGCTGATTCGCTGCTTCGACAATTGTTCTATAATTTAATTGATAACACGCTGAAGTATGGCAAGAAAACCAGTAAAATCAGAGTACACTACAAGGAAGAAGAAAAACATCTGAAGCTCATCTACGAAGACGACGGCGTTGGAGTACCTGAAAACATCAAGAAGCATCCCTTCCAAGAAGGCTACGGAACCGGCACGGGTTATGGGCTCTACCTGATAAAAAAGATATGTGAAGCCTACGGTTGGGCAATAGAAGAAACAGGAAAAGAAGAGGAAGGCGCCAAATTCATCATTACGATGCCAAAAATAACAAAAAACGGCAACGTCGGCTACAAGCTAAACATTTAAAGTTTTTATGCAAAAATTACTCGACACCTCAAAAATTTACATCAAATAACTGGATAGCTCCTGGTAAGGCATGCCAGCAGCCTTAAGAAAGGCTAACTGTTTAAATACTAAAACGTTGAATTGATAAACGATAGACGAGGAATCACCTATGGATTTAAGCGCGTACTTCCTAACGTTAGAGTATATTCTTATGGCAGCAACTTTCATTGCATTATTGCTAATATTCTTGTATGCATATTACGGTAAAGAAGAAGAACAAACAAGCGAGAAAAGCTAACGATTAAACTCTAGTTTTCTGCGCATACCTAAAAATAATACAAAACTTAGAATCGTTATGAGTATACTGAAGAAAATTAGCAAAGCAGCATCCGGTCTGGTACCAATTATTATCGGAAACGGCCCGATGAAAATAACCATGCCAGCACTCGCGGAGTCGCCACTGTTGAGTGCAGCGGCAAAAGTGATAATCATTATGCCTACTGTTATTAGAACAACGCCTATAATCAGAAAACAAAGGGGCTTGTTAGATATCGTTATTCCTTCTTTAAAGGTTTCTTGGTTTTCATTCTTAGCCATAACCAGTTTGCCACCGCCTACTTAAGTAACAAGTACTGTATGATTATCAAGGCAATGATCAAAACTGTTAGCGCCAAAGAAAGCAACAAAACAGTCTTAAGCGATTTACTGTCTGTTCCAAAAATTATCGGAACGGGCCCAATTATGACGGCTCCGCCGCCACGGAATTTCGTGGCTTTGGCACTTGAAGCAGAAAGCAAAACAAGCGTAATGACAATGAGGATTATGCCTACGAAGACCAGTGTTAGTCCAAGAGCGTAAAGATATTCTGAATCCATCATTTTCTTTCGCCTGTGTATTTTAAGAAGGAAGACCCGTTTTAATAAACCTAGCCAAACTACATGAACGGAAAAGTGAGAATACAGAAAATGTGAACTATCACCCCATAAAGTAAGTGGCTTCCTGCTTCCACGACCAGACCAGACCCCCACACGACTCCGGAACACAGATCCCCGCCAACAGAAACACCTCGTCAAACCACATCCAGAAGGCTGGTTACGGGGACCTCAGCATTCACAACCGCAACTTCAGCCTGCGCCATGCCTACCGAGGAACAAGCAACAACGAAGCAGAGCATAAAATTTTCAGTTTTCATCTCCAGCCTAAACGCCGGCGACTCCCGCCTACAGAAAATTTAAAACTAACTGGACACTTTATCCGTCCTGTCGCATGAGCAATGTCTACTATTGTAGAAATAATCCAGCAGATTCGAGCTAGGCACCCGGAACTTAGCCTAAAACAAATTCTGGAAACCTTGGAAGTTGAGAGAAGTAAAACTGGAGGGCTAATAGCGGATGAAACGCTTATACGGTTAATTGCGGCCAGATATGGTGTGGAAATTTCCAAAGATCAGGCGCAAAGCAGAGCTCACGTGAGCCATTTAGTTCCAGGATTAAATGATGTTACAGTAACAGGCCGTGTGATCTCAGTTTATCCTTCAAGGAAATTTGAGGGCGAAAAATCTGGAAAGCTTGCAAGTATAATTATCGCTGATAAAACATCTACGCTGCGCGTCATATTATGGAATGAACAGGCTGAATTGGTGGAGACAAACAAGATTAAAGCAGGGCAAATTGTTCGGCTACTTCACGGATATACACGCGAAGACCGCAAGGGCAGATTGGAATTGCATCTTGGCAGCAGAAGCCAAATTGAAATCGAAACCGAAAACGCAAAGGCAGATGACTACCCAACTATTGCCAAATTTGCCACAAAAATTAGCGCCATAGACAAAACACTCAAAGAAGTTCATCTTGTAGGCACGATTAAAGCTTTATTTCCCGCTTCCAAGTTTACAAGAAAAGACATGAGCGGGGGAGCCGTGCTGCGTTTTATACTTGCTGATGAAACTGGCCAAGTGCCAGTGGTAGCGTGGAACGAAAAAGCAGAAGAGCTTGAAAAAATTCTGAAAGTGAACGCGAACTTGAAGCTGGTAAACGCGAAAATTAAGGAAAACGCAAGCGGCAAACTTGAAGTACACGTTGACTCTGCCACTTACGTGGAGCTTTTAGAGCAGCCTAATTTTTGATGCGATTGCTTCGCTCATCTCACTTGTGGTGGAAGAGCCGCCCAAGTCTTTTGTGCGAACTTTCCCTTCGCTAAGCACGCTCATAACTGCATGTTCAATTTTAGCTGCCGCCTCTTTTTCGCCCAAATAGTCAAGCATCATCTGAGATGCCATTATTGTGGCTATTGGATTAACAACGTTCTGACCCGTGTATTTGGGCGCGGAACCATGAACAGGTTCAAACATGCCGTATGCGTCGCCAATGTTTGCACCGGCAGCTAAACCTAAACTGCCCGTCACTTGCGCTGCTTCGTCAGAAATCACATCCCCGAATAGGTTAGTGGTGACTATGACGTCAAAGGCCTCAGGCTTTTTAACCAGATGCATCGTCATAGCGTCTATGTGAAAGTCATCCACTACTACGTCAGGATACTTGGCTGATATCTCTTGAACTGCATCCTTGAAAATGCCGTCAGTTACTCTCAAAATGTTGCCTTTATGCACATAAGTTAAGTGTTTTCTGCGCGTAGCAGCAAGCTTGAAGGCAAATTCCGCAACACGCAAAGAAGCCTCTTTGGTAATGATCCGCATGGCTATACCAACGCCAGGAGAAACCTCATATTCAATGCCAGAGTACAGACCCTCAGTGTTTTCGCGGACAACAACCAAATCTATGTTCGGCTTTAGCGATTCCACATTTGGGAACGAGCGGCATGGCCGCACGTTAGCATAAAGGTTAAACATCTTCCTAATCTTTACAGCCACACTTACAGGCGCGCCGGGCGTTTCCGGCGTTGTCATTGGACCCTTAAGGCAGGCATCAGTCTTCTCCAGCAATTCTATGGTCTTTTCAGGCAGATTTGTGCCGTATTTTTCTATGCAGTAATAGCCTGCTTCGCCATACAGGAAATTAAGCCTAAAGCTTGCGGATTCTTGAGCTGCCTCCAAGACTTTTATGGTTGCATCAGTAACTTCTGGGCCTATTCCATCGCCTTTTAACACTGCAATATTGTAAGTTTTAGACATCAGGATCACTTTTCGTAATGTAGATAGGTACTTTAATTTATCAGTTCCTGTTTACTGAAGCATCTCGCGGCTTGATAACAAACTGATTTTGCAGTGAATCTATTCTCTTCAATAAGGAGAGAAATGTAGCCTAAAGAAACGTGACGTTAAGGTTTTGCTTGTGATTTTCTGCCCACCAAAGGTTTTGCTGGGACTTTGGGCGTTCGCTTAAAGGAGAAGAGAAGAATGACAAACTGCAACTGCCTCCTTAAACCCAAAACCCACCAGCCCACCATTTATTGACAACAACAAAAAAAGAAAAGAGGAAATGAAGCCTTACAAGCTCTCTCCAAGCCCACTATCGCTTCCTAAGCAACACGACAGCAACAGCAACCGCAACGATGATAGCAACCGTGGAAACAGCAAAGTAGGTTTCAACCGGCGCCTGAGGAGCAGGCGTAACTTCTGGAGATGCCGGCGGCGCTTCCTCCACAAAAATCGCTGTCTCAGCAGACGAGCCCCAATATGCCTTAGAGCCCTGAAACGTAGCGATCAAAGTGTACTTGCCAGGAACTGGCGGCTCAAACGTACAGCTAAAGAAGCCTTTCGAGTCAGTAGTTGCCTTAGCCACGTCATAGCAGTTACCGTTCGGATCAAGCACAGTCACCGTAACCTCAACTCCCTTAACATCAACCGGCTTAGGCTTCTGCATATACACATACTCCATCCAAGCACCCATACTCTCATCAGACACCACAGGAACACCACTCGGAAACCGCGCAGCCTGCTCAGCCTGCTTAGTACCAGCCGAAATGTCAACCACGGTGCCTTCCACAAGAACTTTGCTACCGTGCACAGAAACCTTCGGAGACGCGGTTACCGTCATGGTGCTTGGACCTCGGCCAATAGCGTACACCTGGTTGTCATAGTAATTATAATAGACAAGTATACCTTCTGCAAGAACGGACGTGGAAGTACCTCTTCCGCCTGTTTGACCAGCCCAGCCAGTTAAAGTGTAAATTTCTTCTCCTGTAAAGGCGTCTATGCAGTATATCTTGTAACCCTTGTAGAGAGGTGTGTTAGGCGAGTGCTCATTATTAAACGCATAGACCTTGCCATCCACGACCGCAGCGATAAAGATAGGTTTAAGACCCCATGGGGTTTCAAGACCGCCATCAGTATTATTATATTTCCAAAGAACCTTGCCATCTTTAGCCGATAACGCAAAGATTTCTCCGCCATAACCTTGAATGTAAAGGTTGCCATAAGCTGTCACAGCCCTCTGACCGAAACCTTCGCCGCTTGCGAAACATTGGATATCACGGAACTGAATATCTGTTGGGCCCCACAGTAACTCGCCATTGTCAAGATTGTACCCTATCCACTGCATTGTTTCCGCGTCAGTCATAGTCCATACACGATTTATAGGATCCACTGGCCCAAGAGTACGCGTCAAGTTTCCTGTAGGCGCAGGATATGTTTTTATCCACAAAAGGCGACCCCGACTCTCGGGCTTATCACTTAAGGCCCAAACAGTATATGGAAGACCAGTTACAGCCATACGGGTTACGCCTGGCATGATGTTACTGCTTACACCGAGTATGATGTCGCCTGGCAAAATTGCAGCTATAGTCGGCGAGGTTTGCCCTGGAAGGTCAGGTATAGTGACGTTCCATGAGTACGCAGTGCTTGTATCAATGGTCTTCCCATTCGGTCTCCACTGATCGCGCGATGTATCAGTTGGCCCAGCTCGCGTAGCTATCGACGCTGTAAAATTCCAAAGAGCTAACCAGCGCCCTTGGTAGTTAAGCACGTAACGCACTATTTCCCCTTTTTCAGTGTACACTTCTGTACCAGAAGGCACATTTGTCAGTGTATACATCCATTTGCCAGAGAACGGATCAATCGCGTTCCATGTGGTTCCATTAATTTGCCACAGTATTCCTCCACCAGCTCCATGCTGATTCTGAGATTCAAAGGAGTAGATTTGCCCTTTGCTTGGGGCAGGACTTCCAGTAACGCCAAGGTCGTCACGTCGCCATATTTCCTTGCCTGTGCGCAGATCAACACATACATATCCGCCGCCGCTACCTGAATGACCTAATGGAAGCTGATAGTAGAGCCTGCCATGCATAATTATGGAGTTGACAAATCGTCCTTCGTATGAACCACCCGAGTAATATGTTTCTCCTGGAATTCCAGTGTTGCCGCCGACTACTCCTCCGAATTCAATTGGTTGGGTCCAGAGGATATGTGGAGACTCAGGTCCAGTACCGCTTTGTTGCCAGAGATTATAGCCTGTTTGGACGTAGAATCTGCCAAACTGTTCGCCGCCAAGCCAGTTAGAGGCGATAGTATACCAAATTGTGTTCTGTCCCTCTATGGGGCGCGTCCAGTATTCTGTTGGCAGTGGATAGCTACCTATAGGATCAGGTATCTTTTCTTCCTGCACCGTCAATGTTATAGTTCTTGTTGCTGGTAGAAACCTAACGCCTGTCCAAGCCCGTTGAGTTGCAGTGGCATTCCATGTGTAAACTTGACCGGCGTAATCAAACTTTAGCATGTAAGTGCCTACTTGATCTGGGACATAGGACATGAATTCTACGCCTGTTGTGTCTTGGACGACTGCCCATTCGAATTTCTCAGTTTTCCCATCGGGTTTGGTGATTGTAAGCGTATAGCCGTGTCGTCTAATGTCATTGTCTACGGTAGCATCAGGCAAAGGTAAATCAATAAGCATTGAGATGTAGACAGTCTGTCCCACACCCACGGGATTAGGTGCAGCAAAGATATAGGCATAGGAAGTCTTTTCTCCAGAGCCCTGCGCGTTAGCAGCGGGCAGAGCAAGAAGAGAAACAGCGATAGCGGACATCAGAAACAAAGCAATCGCTGTTGATGTTTTGTTTTTGTTCATTACCCTTTTTTCTCCTTAATTTTTATGAAATTAGGAAAAATCGGTGAGTGCTTTAACTACTAGCCGTAAGCTACTTTGCTGACAAAAACCGAAATGATTATTTGACTAAAACAGAACTTTATCCATAAAAAGTGGGGAAAGAAACACATTTTTCAGGAAAGGAGGAAAATGCTCCCGCGTGAGAAGGACATTGAAGCATTAGCAGCAACGGGGCTTACTCGCACAGAGGCGAAAGTTTACTTAACATGCATCCGCTTTGAAAGAGCAAACGCAAGAACAATCTGGAAAAACAGCGGCGTCTCCCGGCAAGACATCTACAGGGTACTTGCTGAACTGCAAAGAAAAGGCTTAATCGAAAAAATAATAGCCGCACCAACCGAGTACAGGGCACTCCCCCTAAAAGACGGGCTCATAGTGTTGCTGAAACGTAAGGCACAAGAATACAGCATGGTTGAGGAAAAAATAAGGGAACTTCTTGACCGATTCAAAAAGGACCCTGAAAAGAAAGCAACATCCAATGAGCCTGACTTCATATGGACGGAAAGAGGAGATGCAAGCGGCCACAGATTGCACAAGCTAATTGAGAATACCCAAACAAGAATAGACCTTATTGACCACTGGGCGAGTTTTCAGCGAGGCTTCGCACGTTGCGCCGAGCTTTTCATGGAAATCAGCCGTAGAGGCGTAAAGCTACGATTCCTCATCGAGAAACCAGAAAACCCAAAACTTATGCCAAAACAAATTCAGACCCTAAAGAAAAAAGGCGCCCTGCAGATAAGATTTACCTACACTCGCCCCCCAAACACACTAACATTAGCCGATGGGAAAGAAGTATTTTTCACCACCATATCAACAGACGACACCGCAGAATCTCCCAATCTCTGGTCAAATAATCCATGTCTCCTCGCAATACTACAAGAATACTTTGAATTGAAATGGAACAATGCAATCGAAGACACAACATAACTGCACTTTAGCCGCAACCACAGTTTGCACATAAATTGGAAGATCTCAATTATGGCGGCATACAACAATCCCAACGTTTAAAGGGAAAAACAAAAAACCAAAACTAACTGTATTTTGATATTTAGAATATGCGCGTTTTGATACACTAACCTGGCACATACAATAGATGATTCCACCGCAAAAACCTCAATTTTGAATGGAAAACCATTTTTATCAATACACTACACAGCGGAATTCAGCTTTCAGAATAAACATTGCCGTAAGCTATGCAAATATAATTGAAACAGGTATTTCCAAAAAGAATAGAAAAAGAGAAAAGCCTCAGCGAAGTTTCATCAGCACCATTTCTGCAGCCAAAATCATGGGTTCCCAAGTCTCATTCAACGGCGGCGCGTATGCCGTGTCCGCCTTAGCTAATTCACGCACCGTCATGCCCTTCTGAATAGCGAAAGACAAAGCGTTTATCCGCTGCGTGACCTCTTCACCACCAACTATCTGTGCGCCCACGATACGCTGAGACTCTTTTTCAACAACAAGCTTGACTTTGATGGGCAACGCCTTCGGATAATAATCAGCCTTTGTCTTCGAGCTTATGGTCCCGGTGATCACGTCAAGTCCAGCTCTCTTCGCGGCGTTTTCAGTTAACCCTGTCACTCCAGCTTCTATATCGAAAAGCCGCGTTACGGCTGAGGCTAATACGCCTGGAAAGAGGGCATAACCTCCGCCAGCATTTATCCCCGCCACTTTACCCTGCTTGACCGCAACGGTACCTAACTGGGGACACACAGGCTTATGAGTGATCAAGTGCGGTGTTTCCGCGCAGTCGCCAACCGCGTAAACATCTTTGACTTCGGTTTCCATTCTGGCGTTTGTTTTGATGCCTCTTGACTCGCCTATTGGGATTCCGGCTTCCGCTGCCAGCTTGGTGTTTGCGCGAACACCGAAGGCGCTTAGGAAAAGGTCGGCTTCTATTTTTTCACCTCCAGCCATGATCGCATTCACTTTATCGCCGCCGAGAAACTCTTCTACAGCTTTCTCCGTGAGAATGCACAGGCCACGCTCCTGCAGATGCCCTTGAACCATCTGCGCCATGTCCGCGTCGAGCATTTGTGGCAAAATCTGCGGCAGCATCTCCACAACAGTAACCTTCAAACCACGCTCAGTTAACGCTACGCCTGTTTCCAGCCCAATTAAGCCAGCGCCCATGACAACTGCTGATTTAGCGCCGCTCTGCACTGCTTGAAGAATCCTCTCGCCGTCTTCCAAAGTGCGGAGACTGAGGATCCCCTGCTTTTCCGATCCCTTGATTGTGGGAGTAAATGCGTCAGCGCCCGTGGCTATGACAAGACTGTCATATTGTAGCATCTCTGTGGCGCCCGTCTTGTCGATGACTGTTACTGTCTTGTCTTTCGTGTTTATGGCGGTAGCTTTGGTTTCGGTTTTCAAATTCAGCTTCATCATCTGAAAGTAAGCCTGCGAGTAAACAATTAGATCTTTAAAGCTTGGGATTTGCCCGCCGATTACGAAGGGCAAGCCGCAACGGGAATACCCGGCAGTTTTCTCCTGCGTTATCAGCGTGATTTCTGCAGCATGGTCTTTTTTCCGTGCCGCTGAAGCAGCTTCAACTCCCGCAGCGTTAGCGCCAATAACGATTATTCGCGTACCCATTCCACGCTTCCTTCATTTTGTCTGAGTCTTATGCCACTCCACTGCTTTGTCGAAATCCATCAAATTAGAGAGCTCTACTTGTAGATTTGAAGGCTTCACAACGATCAGCCAGCCTTTCACGTAAGGGTCTTCATTCAGAATTTCTGGCTTAGACAGAACTTCCGTGTTAACTTCCTCTACGGTTCCGCTTACCGCGGCAATCACGTCGGAAAC
>Ga0315298_1008022_pt1 | contig 13641 bp, 11 predicted proteins | sample WHS_1_MG_FD_203077 | JGI IMG/M metagenome (GOLD analysis project Ga0315298, IMG submission 203077) | Extremophilic microbial mat communities from Washburn Hot Springs, YNP, Wyoming, USA - WHS_1_MG | ecosystem: Environmental > Aquatic > Thermal springs > Hot (42-90C) | place: USA: Wyoming...
CGGTCGGCGGCGCGATGACGACCTGCTTGACCGCCGCGCGCAGCGCCAGCGCAGTGAGGTCGATCGCCTCGTCGCCGCCGCGCGTCGGCACGACCTGGGCCGGCGAGACAGCGCCGGGCAGTCCGGCGGCCTCGCCGGCGTAGCGGGCGTAGAGGGCCGAGAGTCGCGCTGAAGCCTCCTCGGGGTACAGGTTGAGGTTGAGCGGGCCCTGCAGCGCCTCGGCCAGCAGTTCCTGCGGCATCTGGTAGGGATTCTCGTTGAGGTGCAAGCGCAGCATCTCTCTGCCTCCTTCGCGGCGAGTGGCTCGGCCGGGGATTCAACCGAATTATAGCAGACAGACGGCCGCCGTCAACGTCAACGGCGGCCGAAGAGGTCCGGAGAGTCAGTGTGGTGTGGGACCCGATCAGTGCTACTTAACGAGCAGTGGACGGTCGGCGGGGAGCAGGCCGACGGTCGCGCCGACTGCTTGAGGTTGATGAGCGTCCGCCCGGGCTCGATCTGCTCGTCGGCAAGGAAAAGCTTGAGGACATGCATCGATGGGGTATCAATCCCGCCGTAGCCGCGAATACTACCAAGATTTCCACTTCGGACAATCAGGTCGTCGGCAGAGAGGAAAGCGTTGCCGTTGAGCATCTTTGACACTTGGAGGGAAAGAGTGTGAGTCTTCGGATCGTAAGTTGCTCCAATGAGCTTCGGCGCGATCAAATCGCACTTGATGGTGACGCTTCGGGAGACCGGGCGATGGGCCCAGTCCGTGGCGTCCAGGGAAATCTTGTAGGTCTGGCCGTCGACGAGCCCTTGGATTGAATATGTTGTCCACCCGGTTCGCACAACTGCGGCGGGTATGCCGTCTACGGTGACTTTGAGGCCCTTTAGGGCGGTGTTTGCGCTGATGCGGCCGCTGGCTTCAATTTTGACAGAGGGCGGTTCGGTATGAGCAGTTATGTTCTCTTGTGCGCTGCAAGGTCGCCCGGCGAGATCCACGGCGTCAACTTTGACGGTATAGGAGCCATTGTCTTTCAGGCCGGGAATTTGGAAATACAGATCGCCCGGCTTGAATTGACCGGTGTCCACTGCGGTGCCGTTCACTGTTACGTTCAGAGACTGGATCGGCGAGGTGAAAGCCACTGTTCCGGTAGAGTAAATGTTGATCCGATTATCGATCCCGCGGGCAATGATGGCGGCTGTTTTTTCCGCTGCCGCGCCGTTGTGGTCGACTATCCTGACATGGATTGTATAAGGTCTGCCTTCGACGAGCCCGCTCAGGACCATACCGCACATGTTTGGGTCATCCGGTATGTCTACCACCGGCACTCCATCGACCGTAACCTCAAAGTCTTTGACTGGCCGGTCGAACGTCACCGACCCGTCATTTCCAATGTATATGCCAGGCGCATCCATATCGGCGATGATGGTTTTTTCAGCCTCAAGCATTTCCCCTGACGAAGTGAGGGCCGAAGCTTTAATCGTGTACTGCTCGCCGCCGCGCAGACCAGGAATCGCAAACCACATGTCATCTTCGCGGAACTGGCTCATATCGACAGGGCGTCCGTTCACTGTCACTTGCAAAGCGAGAAGACTGGTCTCAGCGCGCACACAACCATCATCGTCGATTGCCAGCGACGCTGGCATTTCGAAAACTGGGAACATAGACCTGGCTACCTCTGTTTTGCCGGAATAATCGGTGGCGGTCACTCTGAGATCGCACTGCTGTCCCGGCACAAGGTCCGGCACGATAAATACCGTCGAACCGGCAACGAAGGATGAGACGTCAACCGGGGTGCCGTTATTGACGATCGACAGCGACTTAACCGGCTTATTAAACGTGATCCGACCTGTTAACGCGATTTTGACTTGCAATGCTTTGCTCATCGGCTCGACGTACTTAATTGTACCGTGCTCAGACCCGAAAACTAGATAGCGGATGTCCTTCCCTGCCAGCCCGGCTACGGTCAGACCGCCCATGATCTGCGCGTCCGGGGCGATGGTCAGTTCTGGGGCGCCCAGTCCGGCGAGAGTGAGCGTGCCGCGGGCCGAGTCAATGGTCATAACCGTGCCTTCGACCAAGCGAGCACCAAAAATCTCTTCCATGAAAGTCTTTTCGGACGGCCCGCTGAACAATCCGGTGCCCTCATCGTAGACCACGCGCCCCTGCTCGAGCGCACCAGCGACGGCGGAGGCGACGAAGGCGCGGGTGGCGTTGGCATAAGCCGAGAATGTATTGTTGATCAGCATCAGCTCGGCCGCCTTCCGTGCATAGTCATCGGGCCATTCGCCGGGCAAATTGTTGTTGTAGCCAAGACATCTTAGCAGGATCGTAATTACTTCACCTTGGGTGATGTTTGCGGTAGGGCGAAAAGTGCCATCTGAATAGCCTTGGACAGCTCCCAAAGCGGCGACCACGTTGACGTACCCAGTATACCAGAGCCCTGCGGGCACATCGGTGAATTTCCCGGCGACAGCCTGCTGGCTGGCTGCCTCGTCCGCCTTATTGTTCATTTTCGCGATTATGGCTGCGAACTCTGCGCGCGAGATATTGTTGTCGGGTCGGAAAGTTCCGTCCGGATAGCCGCCGATGATGCCGAGGGCGCTCAGCAGGGCGATGTCCTTGCCTACCGGCCGCAGACCGACATCGCTGAACTGGGGCGCGGCGGCAGCCTGGCATGACGTGATGGACAGGGCAAGGGCGACTGTCAGGATCAACACAACGAACCGACGCAAGAGAACAGACCTCCTTGACTAAGATGCTACTAAGTTCAACAAAAAAGCGCCATCACCTGCCATGGCGGCCTTGTATTGGTAACTAGGGCTGTCGCGCGGCAGCGGCAAATTTGTCAAAAAAGCCGCTGCAGAAGGTTTCACTCAAATGTTTTCTCGTAAATGTTGACTCCCTTAATCCCGACTGATATACTCAGAATTGAAAACCGACCGCTCAAGTCGGAATTGGCGTCGATCATGCGTGGGATGCTATGGGTGCGGCATGGAGGTGACGGCCTGTGAAGATCTCGACGCGCGGCCGCTACGGCGTGCGGGCCATGTACGATCTGGCCACGCGGTACGGCGAAGGGCCGGTGCCACTGAAGGAGATCGCCGAGCGCCAAGGCATCTCCGAGCATTACCTCGAGCAGTTGATCGCGCCGCTGCGCAAGGCGGGATTGGTCAAGAGCCTGCGCGGCGTGGCGGGCGGGTACGAGCTCGGACGCGCGCCGGATCGCATCACCGTCGGCGATGTCATCCGCGTCCTCGAGGGGCCGATTGCTCCCGTGGACTGCGTGAGCGAGGAAGAGAGCCAGAGCGCGACCTGCGAGCACCCCGACAGCTGCATCACTCGCCGTATCTGGGCGAAGGTGCGCGACAGCATCAGTGCAGTCCTGGATTCGATCAGCCTCGCGGATCTGCTGGCAGAAGTGCAGTGCGTTCCCGACGGGCACATCGACTGCCCGACCGGCAGCGTCGCCGGATCGGCGGCGCTGCTGTACGACGACAACGCAACGAACGAGCGCGGGCCCCGGCGCAGCGCGGCCGGTCGCCGGCCCGCAGGGCGAAGGAGTGACTGAAGTTGCGCCAAGTGTACCTCGACCATTCGGCCACGACGCCGGTCCATCCGGATGTTCTGGCCGCGATGCTCCCCTATTTTAGTGAGAAGTTCGGCAACGCTTCCAGCATCCACGCCTGGGGCCGCGAGGCTCGCAAGGCCGTGGAGACGGCCCGCGAGCAGGTCGCACGACTGATCGGGGCCGACCCGCGCGAAATCGTCTTCACGAGCGGCGGCACGGAATCTGATAACTTGGCCATTCGCGGCGTAGCCATCGCCAATGCGCAGCGCGGCAAGCACATCATCACGTCGGCGGTCGAGCACCACGCGGTGCTGCACGTCTGTGAGGCGCTCGAGAAGGAGGGCTTCGCAGTCACTTATCTGCCGGTCGACCGATATGGCATGGTCAGCCCGGCCGACGTCGAGAAGGCACTGCGCCCGGATACCATCCTCGTGACGATCATGCATGCCAACAACGAGGTCGGCACCATCCAGCCGCTGGCCGAGATCGGCCGCCTGCTGAAGCCTCGCCGCATCTACTTCCACACCGACGCCGTGCAGAGCGTCGGCAAGATCCCCGTCAACGTGGACGAGCTCGGCGTCGACCTGCTGACCCTCTCGGGCCACAAGATCTACGGGCCGAAGGGCGTTGGCGCCCTGTACATTCGCAAGGGAACCAAGATCGAATCGCTCGCCAAGGGCGGCGGCCACGAGCGGGGCCGGCGAGCCGGCACGGAGAACGTCCCCGGCATCGTCGGCTTGGGCGCGGCCTGCGCCATCGCCGCCGCCGAACTGGAGAACGAGAACAGGCGGCTCACGGAGCTGCGCGATCGCTTGATCAAGGGCATCATCGAGCGCATCCCGGACGTCGTCCTGAACGGCCATCCGACGGAGCGCTTGCCGCACAACGTCAACGTCAGCGTCAAGTACGTGGAAGGCGAGTCGATGCTGCTCAACCTCGACATGAAGGGCATTGCCGCCTCGAGCGGCTCGGCCTGCACATCCGGATCGCTCGAGCCGTCGCACGTGTTGATCGCGATGGGCGTCCCGCATGAGGTGGCGCACGGCTCGCTGCGCATGACGCTCGGGCGCATGACGACGGCTGAAGACATCGACTACGTCCTCGATACGCTGCCGGAGATCGTCACCCGCCTGCGCAGTTGGTCGCCGCTGGCCGGCGGCGCGGCCGGGGACAAGGGAGAGGGGAATTGCCCGTGTACAACGACAAAGTGATGGAGCACTTCGCGAACCCGCACAACGTCGGCGAGATTGCTGATGCTGACGGCGTCGGTGAGGTCGGCAACCCGACCTGCGGCGACATCATGCGCATGTATCTGAAGATCGCGGACAACCGGATCGTCGACATCAAGTTCAAGACGTTCGGCTGCGGGGCGGCGATCGCCACCAGTTCGATGGTGACCGACATCGTCAAGGGCATGACGCTCGAGGAAGCGATGCAGGTCAGCAACAAGATCGTCGCGGAAGCGCTGGGCGGCCTGCCGCCGAACAAGCTGCACTGCTCGAACCTGGCCGCCGACGCCGTCCACGCCGCGATTGAGGATTACTGGCGCAAGACCGGCAAGCTGAAGCCGGGCGACCCGCCGCTCGTCCGCCGGGATGCCGATCACGCAGAAGAGGCAGAAGCGGAGTCCGGCGGCGCATGAAGAAGCAGCGCGTCGTCGCGGCGATGAGCGGCGGCGTGGACAGCTCCGTCGCCGCCGCTCTGCTTGTGAAAAGCGGATATGAAGTTATCGGCATGACCATGCAGATCTGGTCGGCCAACGCCCCCGCGGATGACTACGGGGGCTGTTGCTCTCTGGCGGCGGTCGGCGACGCGCGCCGCGTCTGCGATGCGCTGGGCATTCCTTACTACGTGATCAACCTGCGCGAGCGGTTCGAGGAGAGAGTCATCGACTACTTCGTCGCCGAGTATCGCCGCGGCCGGACGCCCAACCCCTGCATCGCATGCAATCGCTATCTAAAGTGGGAGGCGCTCCTGCAGCGGGCCCTCGAGTTGGAGGCCGACTACGTCGCGACCGGCCACTATGCGCGCACGGTGGACGGGCCGGACGGGCGGCGCCTGCTGCTCCGCGGCGTCGACCGGCGCAAGGACCAGAGCTACGCGCTGTATAACCTGACGCAGGAGCAGCTCCGGCGGACGCTGCTGCCGGTCGGGCAGCTCACCAAGAGCGAGGTCAGGCGGATCGCCGGCGAGCTCGGCCTGGTGGTGGCGGACAAACCGGACAGTCAGGAGATTTGCTTCGTCTACGACAATGATTACCGGCGCTTCTTGCGCGAGGAGGCCGGCGTGCCGGAAGAGCCGGGACCGATCCTCGACACCGACGGGAACCGCATCGGGACGCACAAGGGGATTGCTTTCTACACGGTCGGCCAGCGGCGCGGCCTCGGCATTGCCGCCCGCGAGCCGCTCTACGTGGTCGCTCTCGACGCGGCGCACAACGCGGTCATCGTCGGGCCGCGGCGCGAACTCGGCGCGGCCGGCCTCGTCGCGACCAAGCTGAACTGGATCGCCATTGACCCGCCGCAGAAGGAGCGCCCGGCGTCGGTTAAGATTCGCTACAACGCGCCCGATGTCGCCTGCACATTGTCTTTGGCGCGCCCCGCCGATCTGCCAGACGGCAGCGCCTCGGCGGCTGAAGATCGGGCCGGCGCGGCCGATGCGGTCACGGTTCGTTTTGCGACGCCGCAGCGAGCTGTCGCTCCCGGGCAGGCGGCCGTGTTCTATGACGGCGACGTCGTGCTCGGCGGGGGCGTCATTGATCGGGCGCTGCCGCCGGCTGTTGACGGGCGCGCTGGCAGTGGGGGACCGGCGGCGACAAGTGATGTTGGATAAACGGAATGTCAGACCGGCCCGCGCAGGGCCGGTATTTTCATGACCGCGGGCAGACAAACTATGATGTGCGGGCGCGCATGCGGGAGGCGGTGCGAGTGCGGCGACGCGATTTGATCGGCCGGCCGGTGCTGGAACTCGGCAGCGGGAAGTATCTCGGCGAAGCGCGCGAGGTCATCGTCGATCTGATCAGCGCGAGCGTCGTCGGGATCGTTGTGGAGCGCGGACGCTGGGTTCGCAGCAGCTGGATTTTGCCCCTGGAGTCCGTGCTCGCGTGCGGCGACGGAGCGATCACCGTCGAGAGCGAGGACGCCCTCATCCCGCGCGCGGAATACCGGCAGCGGCGCGGCTCGAGCGAGCACCAACTGGTCGGCAAACGCGTCCTCGATGAGGGCGGGCGCGACTTGGGAACGCTCGACGACATCTTCTTCGACCCTGCGACGTGCGCCGTGACCGGTTATCAGATCTCGGGCGGCGTCATCCAGGATTTGCTCGAAGGGAAGCGATCGATCCCGGCGGTGCCGCTGATGCTCGGTTACGACGCGCTGGTCATCGCCGAGGAGAACGGGTTTCTCAGCAGACCACCGGGCAACACCGAGCAGGGCGGCGAAGGCGACAGCCGGAAGGCAGCGACTTGTGACGGGATACGAGGCGAAGGGGCAGAGTGAGATGAGCGGCACTGATCCGAGATGCCCGCGGTGCGGCGGGCGGAGCGTCGGTCGGGTCGGCGTGAATCAGTTCTACTGCGGGGACTGCTGCATCGAATTCCTGATCAGCCCGAGGGGGACGGCCATCTATGAAATTACGGACGATGGTTCGCTCGTACCTGCACTCGCGGGATCTTCAGCGGCTTGCATCAAGGCTGGAGAGTAGAGGGGGTGGCAGAATGGCGAGAGGGTTCTGGCGCGGAGTGATCACCGGCGGCCTCATCGGCGCGGCGGTCAGCTTGATCGTCCTGCCGCAGCTTAGGCCGGACACGCGCGACGAGATTTTGACGCGCAGCCACGACCTCGGCAGCCGCGCCAGGCACGCGCTTCGGCGCATGCGGCGCGAGGCCATGCAGATGATCGAGGACCGGTAAATGTCGCAGCGTCGGGTCAGGGTCATCGCCCTGCTGGCGCTCGCCCTCGTGAGTGTTGCCCTGCTTTACCGCGTCAGGGCGGTGTTGGTGCCGTTCGCGCTCGCCATCGCCCTAGCCTATCTGTTGGCGCCGGCGGTCGGCTTCCTGGAGCGGCGGCGCCTTTCTCGCGCGCTGGCGATCGGCTTGGTGTACCTGGCGCTCTTGGCCGGCATCGGCTCCTTGCTGTTCTATTTGATCCCTTCGCTCGTCGGCGAGCTCGAGCGCCTGGCGCAGAACCTGCCTGTCTACACCGCCCAAGTCCGCGGGTTGGTCGAGTACTTCCAACAGCGCTACCGCCACGCGGCCCTGCCGGATCCGCTGCGGCAGATCATCGATGAGTCGGTGGCGAGCGTCGGCGACAATCTCCTCGCCATGGTGCGGCGGACTGTGCAGGGCATCTTGGGCTTCGCCTCGCAGCTCGTCGACATCGTGTTGGCGCCGGTTCTGGCTTTCTACTTCTTGCTGGACTGGGAGAACATCGGCCGCCGGCTGGTGGCCACTCTCCCGACGCGCCAGCGGCCGGCCATCTTGGCCGCGGCGGCCGACATGGACCGCATGCTCGGCGGCTACATCCGCAGCGAGATCATCGTCTCGGCCATCGTCGGCGCCCTCTCAGGGCTCGCGACGGCGCTGCTTGGGCTCCGCTTTGCGGTCCTCTTCGGCGTCATTTCCGCGCTCGCCGAGTTCATCCCGTATTTTGGCCCGGTCATCGGCGCCGCGCCGCCAGTCGCCTTGGCCCTTCTGCGCTCACCGACGCTCGCGCTCAAAGTGGCGGTGGCTTATGCGATCATCCAGCAGCTCGAGTCGAGCCTCATCGCTCCGAAGATCGTCGGCGACCACGTGGGCTTGCACCCGCTGGTGATCATCTTCGCCCTTCTCGCCGGCGGCAAGCTGGCCGGCGTGCCCGGGATGTTGCTTGCCGTGCCGGTTGCGGGCGTCCTGAAAATCCTCGGCAGTCACCTCGCGCGCCATTGGATGGAGAACTGACTGCGCTCCTGTCATCAACAGAGCGAGCGGCGAGTACCGTTACCCAGAGATCATCTCAGGGGGTGCTCGCCGCTTGCGCATTGTCGTCATTCCGCGCCTCGCCCTGCTCGCCCTGGCGGCGGCGCTGACGCTGGTCATTGTCTCCGCGCTGACGCTGCCGGCCATTACTGCCATGACGAGAAGCGGCAACACTATTGTCATCGATCCCGGTCACGGCGGCGTCGACGGAGGCGCCTACATCGCCGGCGAAGTCGTCGAGAAGGACCTCACGCTCGATATCTCGCTGGCGCTGCGCAGTGCGCTGGCGGACAGCGGCCGGACGGTTGCGCTGACGCGGGACCGCGACGCCGATCTGTCGCCGCGCGGTCGTCACATCAGCGGCCCGCGCTACCGGCAGGACTTGGCGGGGCGCGTGCGCGCGGCGCAAGAAGCCGGCGCCGCGCTCCTGGTCAGCATCCACGCGAACTACAGCCGCGACAGCCGCGTGCGCGGCCCGATCGTCTTCTACAAGCCGGATTCGGCGGCCAGCCGCCGGCTCGCCCAGTGCGTCCATGATGCCCTCGCCGAGTTCGGGCCGCAGCAGCCCGGGCCAGTGCCGGGCGCCTTTTACGTGCTGCGCAACAGCCGCGCGCCGGCGGTTCTGGTGGAAGTCGGCTTCATCTCTAATCCCGGCGAGCGCGCGCTCCTCAAGACATCGGCCTACCGCGCCCGCATCGCCGCGTCCATAGCGCGCGGTATCCGCACCTACCTAGGCGGGGTGGCGACGACCGGTGCGAGCGGCTTGCCCGACGGGGGCGCCGCCCCAGCGTCCGCCGTCGCCGGAGGATCCATTCCCGTTTACTTCCCGCGGCGCGGCGCGTTTGCGCTCACGCCCTCCCCGGGCGATGAGGCGGCCGTGCCGGCTCTGGCGCCGAGCGGCCGGCCGGATGCTGTTGAGCTGCTGGCGCGTTCCGTCCTCGCCCGCCTGCTGACTGGTCCCGCCGACCCCGAGCTGCTCGCCCCCGCTGTGCCCGCCGGCACCGTCCTGCGCGGCGTCGCCTGGCACGGCGGGACGCTGACCGTGGACTTCTCGGCCGACATCGGTGCTCTCTCAGGCGCCTGCGACGAGTACTTGACGGTCTACTCCATCGTCGACAGCCTCTGTGGCGTGCCGGGTGTCGAGCGCGTCCAGCTCTTGGTCGAAGGGCAGCGCCTGGAGACGTTGGCGGGGCACATTGACATCGAGCGGCCGCTGGCGCCGCTGCAGTGGCCTTCTAGCGAAGGGCATTGATGGCTCGTTCGAGCCGCCGGCAGGCCTCCTCGACGACGCTGCGCGGGCAGGCGAGGTTGACGCGCTGGAAACCGTCGCCGCCGCGGCCGAACGCGAAGCCGTCATCGAAGGCCACGCGGGCTTGTTCGTGGAGGAACCGCTGCAGCTGTTCGTTGTCCATCCCGAGGCCGCGCATGTCGACCCAGGCCAAGTAGGTCGCCTCTGGCCGGATCACCTTGATGCGCGGAATGTAGGTCGCGACATAATCCATGAAATACTCGAGGTTGCCGGTCAGGTAATCGCGCAGTTGCGCCAAATACTCGTCGCCGTGACGGAACGCCGCCTCGAGGGCGACATAGCCGAAGATGTTGCCACTGTTTTGACCGGCCCGTCGGTAGACGTACTCGCGGCGCAGGCGGTCGTTCGGGATGATGACGAACGATGTTGACAGTCCGGCCAGGTTGAACGTCTTGCTGGCCGACATAAAGGTGATGGTGCGCTGCTCGAGCTCCGGCGAGAGCGACGCGGTGACGGTGTGCTGCGACCCTTTGACCAGAAGGTCGCAGTGGATCTCGTCCGACAGGAGCAGGCAGTCGTTTTCGGCGCAGATGCGCCCGAGTTCGGTCAGCTCCTCCGGTGTCCAGGCCCGTCCAACCGGATTGTGCGGGTTGCAGAGGATCAGCAGTTTGGCCTTGGGCGTATGGACCGGGAAGGTCGTCCGTCCTCGGAAGAGCTTCTTGAGCCCCTCGAAATCCATCGTATAGCGTTCGCCGTCGAACTTGAGCGGGTTCTCAAGCACCTGCCGACCTGTCTCGCGCGTCGCCGCGTAGAAGGGGTAGTAGACCGGCGGCTGGACGATTACTTCGTCGCCGAGATGGCTGAACGCCTCGACCGCGGTGTACAGCCCGTTGACGACGCCGGCGGTGAAGACGATCCACTCTTTCTTGATCCGCCAGCCGTAATGGCGGTAGACGCGGTCAACAATGGCTTCGTAGAGCGATTCCGGCGGGAACGTGTAGCCATAGATCGGGTGCTCGGCCCGCTTCTTGATCGCCTCGACGACCGGCTCCGGACAGGGGAAGTCCATGTCGGCGACCCACATGTCGAGGAGATCTTCGCGTCCGAAGAGTGCGACGTCCGAATCCCACTTGACGCTGTTCGTCTTGCGCCGTTCGATGACCTGGTCGAAGTTGTACTTCAAAGCTTGCGCCTCCTTAGGAGAGCTGTCGGACCATACTGTTGATTCTATTCCTTCCCCGGACAGCCCTGCATGTGATACGTTCTGGCACCGGTGATCCGCGCTGTCCTATTGACTGCCGCTGCTCCGTCATGTAGCATGTAGTTGGTGAAGGGGAGTAGCTGGGGCACAAGCCACGGCCAGGGCCGTCAACACGGCGCGAGCCCGGTCCTGCCGGCCCGATTACGACGGGTTAAGCGAGACCTTTGCTCTGGTTCAGCCAGGCAATGGCCTCGCTTTTCATTTGTGGGGAGGGGGACGGGCTCGGTGACGAAAGTCTTGGCGTTGCTGATTTTCCTGACTGCTTACGTGATGTTGATTCAACGTAAGGGGCATCCGCTGCTGGTCGTCTGGGGCGGCGCCGCGCTGCTGCTGGCTTTGGGCGTAATCTCGCCCGATCAAGCCCTGCGCAGCATAAATCTGAATGTCATCGGCATCTTTCTCGGAACGATGATCCTGTCCGAGTTCTTCGTCCACTCGCAGGTACCGGCCTTCTTGGCGGCGGTGCTGGTCGACCGGTCGCGCTCGGTCGCCTCGGCCCTGCTGGCGGTGTGCATCCTGGCCGGCGCGGTCTCAGCCGTCGTCGATAATGTGGCCACCGTGCTGATGATCGCGCCGATCGCCCTCGCTGTCTCGAAGCGCCTCAAGGTCTCGCCGGTGCCGTTCCTGATCGGCATCGCCGTCTCGGCGAACCTGCAGGGCGCGGCGACGTTGATCGGTGATTCGACGTCGATCCTGCTGGCCTCGCAGGCCAACATGACCTTCGCGGACTTCTTCTGGATGCGCGGCCGACCGGGCATGTTCTTTGCGGTGCAAGTCGGCGCTGTCTTCTCGTTCTATGTTCTCCACCTTGTGTTCCGGAAGAACAAGGGCCGCATCGTCCCGGTCGAGCCGGTCGCCGTCACTTCCTGGGTGCCGACGATTCTCATGGTGCTGATGATGGTGACCATGGCCCTCTCCAGCTTTATCCCGGGCCGACCCGACTACACCATTGGCCTGATCGCGCTGGCCTACGCCGCGGTCGCGCTCATTTGGAACGCGTTCGCCAAGCACAAGGAGCTCGATCTGATCAGGGATCTCGACTGGGTGACGGTCTTCCTCCTCTGCGGCCTGTTCGTGCTGATCGGCAGTCTGACCGCGGTCGGCGTGATCCAGGACATCGCCGATGCGATCTATCAGTGGACGAAGGGCAACGCTTTTCTCGCCTACAATGTCCTCGTCTGGCTGTCCGTCCTGCTGTCGGCGTTCGTCGACAATATCCCATACACGATGGCGATGTTGCCGGTCGCCCGCTTGGTAGCGACCAACATGGGCGTCTCGCCCTATGTAATGATGTTCGGCTTGATGCTCGGGACCACGCTCGGCGGCAACATCACGCCGATTGGCGCCTCGGCCAACGTGGTGGCGGTCTCGATTCTCCGCAAGAACGGCGAGCGCGTCTCGTTCGCCGACTTCGCCAAGATCGGCCTGCCGTTCACGCTGGCGGCGGTCATCAGCGCGTCGCTGTTCGTGTGGGCGGTGTGGCGGTGAGGATATGTCTCATGACGATGATTCGCGAAGTAGTAGCGGTTGTCCTCTTGGTGGTTCGTGGCATGCATAAGCTTCTGTCCTCCGCGGAGGATTTCGCTGATGTCGAGAAGGGCATCTTCAAGCTGATGCAGGAAAGCACGCTGCGGCTGATGCGCGCGTTCCTCGGTGAGCTGGACGAGCGGCTGATGCAGGAGCGCGATGTCAAGCGACTGAAGGTGGTGCATAGCAAACCGCGTCAGATTTGGACGCCGTTCGGCGCGCTGCAGTTCGAGCGGCGGTACTACAAGGACCGCGAGACGGGTGAAGGGCGGTTCCTGCTGGACGAGGCGCTGGGGCTCGCGCCGGGGCGCCGGGTGTCGCCGTGGTTGGCGGAGCAAGCGGCAGCGCTGGCGGTGGAGATGCCGTACCACCGGGCGGCGAAAGTGCTTGAGGGGACGACGCTTGGCGCGATCGACCTGAGCGCGATGGCGATCTGGCATGAAGTGCAAGCTGGGGGCGAAGGACTGGCGCGGGAAGCGGAACGCCAGCGCGCGGCCGTGTTCGAGGACGGGGAGCTGCCGGGCGGGACGCGCAAAAGCGAACGGGTGAACATCGAAGAAGACGAGATGTGGGTGGCTGGCCGCGGCAAGGCCGGGCAGCGCAGGCACATTCCGATCAAGATAAGCGTTTCCTACGAAGGGAAGGCGGAGGTGGCGCCGAGACGGCGGGCGCTGGTGGAGCGCCGGGTGACAGCAGGTGTTGCGGGGGCGCAGGCGTTCACAGAGCAAGTGTTCGCGCAGACGTTTGCCCATTGGGACTACAACTCGGTGAAAGAGTGCCATCTAGGTGGCGACGGGGCGGAGTGGATCAAGGCAGGATGCGAGTGCTTCCCGGGCGCCGTATATCATCTCGACCCGTACCACCTGCACAAGGCGTTGCTGGAAGGGCTACGACACGATGAAAGCGCATACGAGGCCGTGCGTGCCGCAGTGGCCGCGCATGACTGGCCGGCTGCGGAGGCAGCGCTGGCCGGAGCACAGAAGCGGGCTGCTGGGGTAGAGCGCAAGCGAGTCAGGGAGCTGGAGCGCTACCTGAGGAACAACTGGGAAGGGATCAGGCAAGCAGGCGCGGGGGAGCGACTGGGCGCAATCGA
>Ga0315298_1008023_pt1 | contig 13640 bp, 9 predicted proteins | sample WHS_1_MG_FD_203077 | JGI IMG/M metagenome (GOLD analysis project Ga0315298, IMG submission 203077) | Extremophilic microbial mat communities from Washburn Hot Springs, YNP, Wyoming, USA - WHS_1_MG | ecosystem: Environmental > Aquatic > Thermal springs > Hot (42-90C) | place: USA: Wyoming...
GGCGAGGCATCGCCTCGCCCCTACACCCCCGCCGTTCATCCCCCCGGCCGGGGGGGGGGCGGCGCCGCCCCCCCACGCCCCCCCCCCCGCCCCCCGGGGGGGGGGGGGCCCCCCCCCCCCGGGGGGGGGCGGCGCCGCGCCGCGCCCGGCGCCCCCCCCCCCCCGCGCCCGGACCCGCTACCCTATGGCCTTAGCGCGCACGCCACGGCCCTGGCAATTCTCGAAGGCGACACGCGCCTGGCTCAGGCAGCCGGCGTTGAATCGCCCGAGGGCGGGGTGTCGGACGACGAGCCGCCCATCGGCCTCCGCATTGCCGCCGAGCGGTACGCCGCCGCGCGCGCTTTGGCGCACGCTTGCACCGAGACGCGCGAGATGGCGCCGCCTGACAAGGCCTGGCGTGTCGCGACAGCACCAGTGACAGGACCGCTGATTCTGGTGGCTGTGGTGGCGGCCGTCTTCGCCGTGTTGTTCTTCGTTGGCGACGCGCTCTCGACGGGGCTGACCGACCTGTGGAGCGCCACGGCTTCACCAGCACTCACCGCGGGAGTGCACGCGCTACTTGGCTCCGGCTGGATCGGCGGAACGGTGCTGTGGGGCATTGACGGAGGCATTTTGGCGACGCTGGCTGTGGGCATCCCCTACATCCTCACCTTCTACGTGATCATGGCGGTGCTGGAGGAGACCGGCTACATGAATGCGGCCGCCTACCTGAGCGATCGGATCATGCACCACTTCGGCCTGCACGGTCGTGCGGTTATTCCATTGATCGCGGCGGGTGGCTGCAATGTGCCGGCCATCCTCGGTACACGGGTGCTCTCGACCATGCGCGAGCGGGTGATTGCGAGCATCCTGATCGTCCTCGTGCCCTGCAGTGCGCGCACGGCGGTGATCATGGGAGCGGTCGCCAAGTATGCGGGCTGGCAGTGGGCGGTACTCGTCTACGGGGTCGTCTTCGTCGTTGGGGTGAGTGCTGGAATCCTGCTCGATCGTATGCTGCCGGGGCAAGCTGAGGGCCTTGTCATGGAGATCTTCCCCATGCGCCGGCCAGTGTTGCGCAACGTGGCCCGCAAGACATGGCGTCGGTTCCGCGACTTCGTCTGGGTGGCGGCGCCGATCATCTTGGCTGGCAGCTTGGCGTTGGGAGCCCTCTATGAGACGGGCCTCATCTGGTATGCGGAAGGGCCCCTGCGGCCCGTCGTGAGTGGCTGGTTGGGCTTGCCGGCCGTCGCCGGCCTGGTGCTCATTTTCGCCGTGTTGCGCAAGGAGCTGGCCCTGCAGCTGCTCGTGGTCTTCGCCGTTGCGCGTTACGGGGCCTCGGCGAGCGACTTGCGCAACTTCATGAGCGCTCACCAACTCGTCGTGTTCGCCATCGTCAACTCCATTTACATCCCCTGCGTGGCGACGATTGCCATGCTGGCGCGTGAGCTAGGCTGGCGGCGAGCTGCCTACATCTCAGTCGGCACCATAGCTACGGCACTCGTCGTCGGCGGGGCGGTCGCTCATGTTCTGCCCTTCGTCTGACGTGAGGGACGGCCGAAAGTGACTCCGTCTCGAAGGGCCGCAACGGCGGGGAGGTTGTGAGACACTCGGTGGCCAGTGGTACCATGCGCGGTGGCGAAAAGTGAGCGAGGATGACGAGGTACACCCGAAACGCCGTGTCGCAGGCGGCTGCGCGGTTGCTCAAGGCTGCGGGCGTCACGCGTCCGCCGGTTCCCTTGCGCGAGATCGTGAGTGTCCTCAATCTGTCTCTGGTTGAGTCGCAGCGCGAGCCTTTCAGCAGCGAGGCGGCTCTGGTGCCATCGGGCGAGGGGCTTGCCATCAAGGTGAGCGCCGGCAGCGAACGGCGGCGCCGCTTTACGATCGCGCACGAGATCGGCCACTACGTGCTCCATGAGAGCGGGCCGCGGTACGAGCGCGGCGGGTCAGTGAACGAAGCCGCGCGTTGGCGCGAACGCGAGGCCGACACGTTTGCCGCCGAACTCCTGATGCCGGAGCACATGGTGCGTCACGCGGTCCTCGAGGAGGGCGCCGACGCGCGGCGACTGGCTGACCGCTTCGAGGTGAGCGTCCAAGCGATGAGCATTCGCTTACGGCGCCTGGGACTGGCTGAGCGCCAGAGCGACCTCTTGCCGCCCTCGCGCGAAGCCCTCTGACCTTTGGGGCTGGCTCGGCAGACAGCCTGTCTCGTTTGGCCTCCTGCCCGTCGGGCGCCGTCGGCAGGGTTTCGCTTGGGGTGGGCCTAATGTGATGTACTAGCGACGTATGGCCGCCAAATCGGAGGTTCGCACGTGCACGACGTCAACGTTGGCCGTAAGTCGATGGCCGACTACCAAAGCATCATACCGAGGGATTTGCTGGAGGATGTGCGCCGCCTGGCGGATTCTCTCGAGGGCAAGCGTGTCCTCCACCTCAACGCGACCGCGTTCGGTGGCGGGGTGGCGGAGATCCTCTATACGCTTGTCCCGCTGTTGAACGACCTTGGCCTTGAGGCTGAGTGGCGCGTGCTGACAGCCCCACCCGAGTTCTTTGGCGTCACGAAGAGTTTCCACAATGGGCTCCAGGGCGCCGAACTCGCGTTGACGCCCGAGATCGTGGCCACCTACGAGGAGGTGAACGAGGTCAACGCGCGCGAGATCTCGCGTCACTACGACTTCATCGTCGTACACGATCCCCAGCCGCTGGCCATCCGTCACTTCGCTCACGACGGGCACGCGCGCTGGATCTGGCGCTGCCACATCGACACCTCGACGCCGAACCGCGCTCTGTACGACTACTTGCTGCCCTTCATTCGCCAGTACGACCGGGCTGTCTACACCATGGCGACCTACGCTCCCGCTGACATCGGCGTGCCCGTTGCCGTGATACCGCCAGCCATTGATCCGCTGGCACCGAAGAATATGGCGCTCTCACCGGAAGATGCGCGCTACATCGTGCGTCAGTTCGGCATCGACGTCGATCGCCCGCTGCTGCTGCAGGTCTCACGCTTCGATCCGTGGAAGGATCCACTGGGCGTGATCGACGCCTACCGGGCCGTGAAGAGCGCGCGCCCCGAGGTGCAGTTGGCACTGGTCGGTTCGATGGCCAGCGACGATCCGGAGGGGTGGACGTTCCTGGAGAAAGTGCATGAGTACGCCGGCGACGACCCCGACATCTTCGTGCTCTCCAACCTCGACAATGTGGGCAGTGTCGAGATCAACGCGTTCCAGTCGCACGCTACCATCGTCATTCAGAAGTCGATTCGCGAGGGCTTTGGCCTGACAGTGTCAGAGGCGCTCTGGAAGGCGCGACCGACGATCGGCGGCGCCGTGGGCGGTATCCCGTTGCAAATCACCGACGGAGAGACCGGCTACCTGGTGAAATCGAGCGGCGAGTGCGCTGCTCGCTGCCTGCAGATCCTCGACGACCCGGCGGCCGCCAAGCAGATGGCCTTGCGCGGCAAGGAGGAGGTGCGGCGCAAGTTCCTCATGCCGCGCTTGCTGCGCGATGACCTGCGCGTGTTCGCCGAGCTGGCGGGCAAGGAGAAGTGAGGGCGCGGGGCGGCGCGCGGCGCAAGCCGCGCGCCGCCCCGCGCCCACGTGAGCGAGAGGGGGTGGAGTACGGGCGCTCAGCAGCCTTATCGTCTCGTTGTGGCCGCTAACCGCGGTCCGGTGTCGTTTCACGACGATCCCGAGGGCAAGCCTGTCGTCACACGGGGAGCGGGCGGGCTGGTGACCGTGCTGACGGACATGCTCCGCAAACACCCTGGCCTGTGGGTGGCTACCGCCCAATCGCCCGAGGAAACGCGCCTTGCCGAGACGGGCAAGCCGGTGGAGGTGACGCTGGCGGGCGACAAGTACCGCGTGCGCTACGTCGCTCCCACACCGGAAGTGTTCGACAAGTACTACAACATCGTCGCCAACCCGATGTTGTGGTTTATCCAGCACTACCTCTGGGACCTTGGGCGCCATCCGGATATCGGTGTCAGCGAGGTCGACGCGTGGCACACGGGTTACGTGCCCGTGAACCGCATGTTCGCTGAAGCGATCCTCGATGAAATCGGCACTGCTCCCACTGGTTCTCCGGGTGCCGGGAGCGCAGCGCGGGGCAGTGGCCGCAGCGCACGTCGCGCTGGGCGCGACGGCACGGCTGGCGGCGGCCCCTCGGCAGGGCAGCCGGTCGTGCTCCTGCACGACTACCACCTCTACATGGTCGCGCCGCAGGTACGCTCGCGGGCGCCGGGGGTGTTCTTGCAGCAGTTCGTGCACATCCCCTGGGCCCAGTCGGACTACTGGCGCGTGTTGCCGCGCGAGATTCGCGAGGCCGTCTTCAGTGGCCTGCTCGCCAACGACATCGTCGCCTTCCACACGGCGCACTACGTCGACAACTTCTTGCGGGGCTGCGTCGACGTGCTGGACGCCTGTGTCGACCATCGCCGCGGGATCGTCAAGCTGGGCGAGCGCGAAGTATGGGTGCGCGCCTATCCCGTGTCAATTGATCCAGCTACCTTGCGTGAGCCCGCCGAAGACAGCCGCGTCCTTGCTGAGGAGCGCGAGTTGCTCGCTCGGCGGCGCGAGTACCTCGTCGTACGGGTCGACCGCCTCGACCTGTCGAAGAACATCATCCGCGGCTTTCTTGCCTTCGATCGTTTCCTCGACAAGCACCCGGAGTTTCGCGAGCGCATCACGTTCCTGGCCCTGTTGCAGCCGTCGCGCGAGGACGTCGAGGAGTACGTCGAGTACCGGCGGCGCGTCCTGCGCGCCGTTGAGCAGGTGAACACGAAGCAGGGGACGACCGACTGGATGCCGATCGACCTACGTATCCAGGACAACTTCCCTGCCAGTCTGGCGGCCTATCGCAATTACGACGTCCTGTTCGTGAATGCGATCTTCGATGGCATGAACCTGGTGGCCAAGGAGGGTGCGATCGTCAATCGGCGGGATGGCGTCCTCATCCTGTCGGAGAACACCGGTGCCTTCGAGGAGCTGGGTGCGTTCTGCGTGCCGGTCAACCCCTTCGACATCGAGGAGCAAGCTGACGCCCTCTACAAGGCACTGACGATGCCGGCGGCGACGAAGCGCCTGTTAGCCGAGCGCATCCGCGCCGTGGTCGAGCGTAACAGCGTTGCCAAGTGGGTCGATGCTCAGTTCGCCGATATCGAACTGCGACTCGCGCGTGGGCCAGGGGTTCCCGCGAGCGGTGCACCGGGGCGGCGCTAACGTACCCTCGTCTGGGCGGCGTCCCTGATCTGGGCGGCGTAGATGCGCTCGTACGCTTCCACCATGCGCGCCACGCCGAAGCGCTCGCTGGCTACCCGGCGGCACGTGTACGGATCGATCTCGTCAACTCGCGCGAGGGCCGAGAGCATGGCCTCGGTGTCGGCGACGACGAAGCCTGTGCGACCATCTTCGATCACCTCGCGCACAGCTCCGTCGGGGAAGGCGATCGTTGGTGTCCCGCAGGCCATCGCCTCCAGCATCACGAGGCCAAAGGGTTCGGGCCAGAGCACCGGGAACAGGAAGGCCTTCGCCCCAGCGAAGAGCTCGCGCTTGCGTGCGTCGTCGACTTCGCCCAGATAGACGATCTGGTCGTCAAGCTGGGGGAAGATGTGTTCTTCGACCCACGGCCGGTAAGCCTCTTGTAAGGCGCCCGCCATGATCAGACGGTGACCGGAGCGTCGCGCCACCTCAATCGCGATGTGGAAGCCCTTAGCCTCGCAGAGGCGTCCGAAAGCGAGGAGGTAGTCGTCCTTGCGTTCGCGGAACGGCCACGTCTCGACGTCGACGGCGTTGTAGACGGTGCCCGCCCAGCTCATGCCGGCGGGCGCCAGGGTGCGTTGGTAGTCGCTGATGGAGACGAAGGCCGCCGCTGTGCGGAACTGCTCGTAGAAGGGGAAGGCGATCTCATCGAAGGCGCAATGCACCGTGTGCACGAGGGGCGCCGGAGCGCCCAGTGCGGCGCAGGCCGAAAGGACGCAGAAGCCCGTGTGGTCGTGCATGACGTCGTAGCCGTCGGCGGCGATTCCCGCCAGCGCGAAGGCGGCGTGGCGGGCCTCGAGCGAGGTGTCGTGCATGCGCTCCGGCTGTTGCCGGGCAAAGAGTGACTGCAAACGGGCCTTCGTCTGCGAGTCGCCAGTAGCGTAGAGCGTCACCTCGTGCCCGCGCTCGACAAGCCCATCGCAGAGCTGCTGGACGACCCACTCGATGCCGCCGTAGCCGCTCGGCGGCACGGAGACCCAGGGCGGTGCTATCTGTGCGATCCTCATGGCGCAAATTGTATCGTGAGCCGCTCATGGGGAGCGAATTGCGCTGGCGGGAGGGGGCTGCGGTTGGCAGGGCTCACGCGGGCGAAGTAAAGTGAGCTCGTGAGCGCACGGTTGCTGTATCTGGATTGCGCGAGCGGCGTGAGTGGCGACATGCTGGCGGGCGCGCTGCTCGGCCTCGGCTCCGCCGAGGCCGAGCAGCGCGCCCGCCAGCACCTGCGCGCTGTGGGCATCGATCCCCAGGTTGTCCACGTGGGCGAGACGACGCGCGGTGGCTTCGCCGCGCGCACCTTCGAGGTCGACGATGAGCCAGGCTTCGTCACGTTCGCCGAGCTCATCGCCGCGGTGAGTGGGGCGGAGGAGCTGCCGCAGACTGTACGCGACACGGTCGTTGCGGCGGCCAGGCGCATGGCGGCCGCCGAGGCCGAGGTGCACACGCAGAGCATGCACATCCACGAGCTTGCCGGTTTGGACACGGCTGTCGACTTGATCACAGTTGCATCCCTCCTGGAGACGCTTCAACCAGCGCGCGTGATCAGTTCGCCACCGGCCCTTGGTGGGGGGTACGTGGAGACTGCCCACGGCCGCTTAAGCGTTCCAGCACCGGCCGTCGCGGCAATCCTGCGGGGATTTCCGACAGCCGGCGGTTCTCGCGAAGACGGTGAACTCACGACGCCGACGGGCGCTGCTCTTCTTACTCAAGTGACGGACGAGTTCGGACCCCTGCCTGCCGGGACGATTGCGGCGGTGAGCTACGGCGCCGGAAAGCGCGAGCTGACTGGTCGCCCGAACGTGCTGCGTGCCGTCCTGGTGACGGAGACTTCGCCTGCCCTACGAGGGTCGCTGGCGGTGAGCGCGAACGATGCTTCCCTTGGCGGTGCAGGTGGTTCGTCTGAGGGTTTGCAGCTTTTGGAAACCAACATCGACGACGCGACGCCAGAAGTTCTCGCTCACGCGGCCGAGCGCGTGCGCGCCGGTGGGGCCCTCGACGTCTGGTTGACGCCCGCCTACATGAAGAAGGGGCGGCCAGGGGTCGTGCTGCATGCCCTCGTGCGGGTCGCCGATACCGAGCGCCTGGCGGGCTTGCTCTTCGCCGAGACAACCACGTTTGGCGTGCGCGTGACGCCGGTAGGACGTCTGTGCTTGGATGAGCGGACGGCGACCGTCGAGGTCTTGGGCGCGCGCGTGCGCGCGCGCCTAGGTTACCTCGACGGTCGCCTCGTGACGGCCTCACCCGAGTACGAAGACTGTGCGGCGGCAGCCGAAGCCGCCGGTGTGCCGGTAAAACGGGTCTACGAAACCGCTTGCGCATTGCTGCACGAGCAGTCCTCGGTCTGGTAGTATCGAGCGTGGCCACGAGAGCTTCGGGGCGCTCAGATGGTCGGCAAGGCGACGTCGTGAGCGCCGTCGGCGAGCGTGGTTGCGTCGTCGTCAAGGGTGATGGTTGAGAGCGTCGTAAACAAGGTCATGAGGAGGACGCGTTGAGCACAGCTACCGCCATGAAATCCGACATCGAGATCGCGCAAGCGGCGCAGATGCAGCCTATTCAGCAGATCGCCGCGAGAGCCGGCCTGCTCGAGGAAGAACTTGAGCTCTATGGGCGCTACAAGGCGAAGATTGATTACCTCTCCGTCCTGCGGCGCCTGGCCGACAAACCCGACGGTAAGATCATCGATGTCACGGCGATCACGCCGACGCCGCTGGGCGAGGGCAAGACGGTAACGTCGATTGGCCTCACCGAAGCGATGAACTCGCTCGGTTACAAGACCATGCTGGCCATTCGCGAGCCCTCATTGGGTCCCGTGTTCGGCATCAAGGGCGGCGCCGCTGGTGGAGGTTACTCACAGGCCGTCCCCATGGAGGACCTGAACCTCCACTTCACGGGCGACATCCACGCGGTGGGGGCAGCCAACAACCTCTTGGCGGCTATGGTCGATACGCACTTGATGCACGGCAACGAGCTGCACATCGACCCGCTGTCGATCTCCTGGCGACGGGTGGTCGACATGAACGACCGGGCCATGCGCCAGATCATCAATGGTCTCGGAGGCAGGCTGAACGGCATCCCGCGTGAGACAGGCTACGACATCACGGTGGCCAGCGAAGTGATGGCCATCCTTGGGTTGGCCACCTCGCTCAAAGACCTGCGGGAGCGCTTGGGCCGCATCACGTTCGGCTACAGCACCGAGGGTAAGCCGCTGACTGCCGAGGATATCAAGGCGGCGGGCGCCATGACCGTCTTGCTCAAAGACGCTCTCAAGCCGAACCTGATTCAAACGTTGGAGGGCAACCCCGTGCTCGTGCACGCCGGGCCCTTTGCCAACATCGCCCAGGGCAACAACTCGATCATCGCCGATAAGGTCGGCATGAAGCTGGCCGACTACCTCATTACTGAGAGTGGCTTCGGGGCCGACCTGGGCGCCGAGAAGTTCATGGACATCATCTGCCGGTACGGCGGCTTTGCTCCCAGTGCTGTGGTTATCACGTGCACGGTGCGCGCCCTGAAGATGCACGGCGGTTTGCCGGCCGATCCTGAACTGCTCAAACAGCAGAACGACGAGGCGCTGGCCAAAGGTTGCGAGAACCTGGCCAAGCAAATCGAGAACATGAAGCTGTTCGGTATCCCTGTGGTGGTCACGGTGAACCGCTTTGCCTTCGATCGCGACCACGAAATCGAGATCGTGCGCGGGAAGGCCCTTGAGGCAGGTGCCGAAGACGCCATCCCGATCGAGGTGCACGCCAAGGGCGGCCAGGGCGGCCTCGAAGCAGCCCGGGCGGTCAAGGCGGCTGCCGACAAGGGCGGCGACTTCCGCTTCCTCTACCCGCTCGACGTGCCAATCAAAGAGAAGATCGAAACCATCGCGACCAAGGTTTACGGCGCCGACGGCGTCGACTACCTGCCCGAGGCCGAGGCGAAGGTGAAGCTCTTCACCGAACAGGGACTCGACAACTTGCCGATCTGTATGGCCAAGACCCACCTGTCGCTCTCGCACGACCCGGCGCTGAAGGGACGGCCGCGCGGCTTCCGGGTGCCGATTCGCGACATTCGTCCGGCGACTGGGGCCGGCTATCTCTACCCGCTCCTTGGGGAGATGCGCACGATGCCCGGCTTGCCCAAGCGTCCGGCTGCGGTCGACGTCGATATCGACGTGGAAACGGGACGGATTATCGGGCTGTTCTAGGGTCGGTGGCGGCCAACGCTCAACGAACGTGGCGCCGCACCAGCCCGGCGACGCCTTGGCTGGCGCGGCGCCACGGAGTGCCGTTGGCCGCGGCTCCCGCAGGGCGGCCGCACTGACGCTTCGTCGAGATGCGGCCGCCCTGTGAGTTCGCAGTCGTGTGAGGGAGGCAGTCAATTGAGCGACGAGAAGGCGATCTACTACCCGGGCGAGCCTCTGCGGAGCTACATGGACGCGGCCGCCTCGGGATCACCCGCCCCGGGCGGTGGCAGCGTGTCAGCTACGGTCGGCGCTCTGGGTGCCGCCCTGGTCTCGATGGTGGGCAACCTGACGATCGGTAAGGAGAAGTTCGCCGCGGTCGAGGAGCAAGCCAAAGAGCTCATTAGCGAGGCGGAACGTTTGCGCCGCGAACTCATCCTCCTGCTCCAGGACGATACGACCGCCTACAACGGTGTTATCGCTGCTTACAAACTACCCCGCGAGACCGAGGAGGAGAAGGCCGCCCGCCACCAAGCCATTCAGGAGGGGCTTATCGTAGCCGCCGACGTACCCCTGAAGACCTGCCGGGCGGGGCTGCGGGTCTGTGAGCTCGCTCGGGTAGCCGCCGAGATCGGCAATCCTAACGCGATTACCGACGCTGGCGTCGCAGCCCTGCTGGGCGAAGCGGCTGCTCAGGGCGCTGCCCTGAATGTCGAGATCAACCTTGGCCAGATCGAAGACGAGAACTACAAGCGAACGACGAGTGCGGAGATTGCCGACATCTTGGCGCGGGCGGCGAGTTTGCGCGATGAGGTGCTGCGCTTGACGCGGGCAAAACTCTGAAAGCCTCGAGGTGATGGGGCGGCGCGTACAGTGCCAGCCCGAGGAGGAGACGATGACAGCCCAGATCATCGACGGCAAGGCGATTGCGGAGCACATACGGCAGGAGATCACTGCTCAGGTGGCTGAACTGGCGACGTGTGGTGTGAAGCCGGGCGTGGCCACAATCCTGGTTGGCGACGACGCGGGCGCACAGTTCTATCGCGGCCAGATCGAGAAGAACACCGACAGCGTGGGTTTCGCGTACTTCAGTCACGTCCTGCCGGCGACCACCAGTGAGGCCGAGGTGCTGGAGCTCATCGCCAAGCTCAACGCTGATCCGCACGTCCACGGCATTTTGGCGCTCATGCCGATGTCGCCGGGCATCGACCAAGCGAAAGTCTTCAACGCGATTGACCCCCTCAAGGACCTGGACTGTGTGAACCCGGCCAACATTGGCCACGTCCTCTTGGGTGACTTCCTCTTTGCACCGGCCACGCCATCAGCGGTGATGGAGATCCTCGATCGCGAGGGCGTTGAGCTGCAGGGCCTCGATGTGACGGTCGTTAACCACTCCAACATCGTCGGCAAGCCGGTGGCTTTGCTGTGCCTGAACCGGAACGCCTCAGTGCACGTCGTCCACGTCTTCAGCAAGGATGTGCCGGCCGCCTGCCGGGAGGCCGACGTGCTCATCAGTGCGGCTCCGGTGCAGAACCTGATCAAGGGTGACATGGTGAAGGAGGGCGCCATCGTCATCGATGTCACGACCATCCGTGTCGAGGGTAAGCAGGTCGGTAGCCTCGACTTCGCGGCGGTCGCTGAACGGGCGGCGAAAGTCACGCCCGTGCCGGGCGGCGTGGGTCCCGTGACGAACGTCATCTTGCTCCAGAACGCCCTTAAGGCCTGCAAGGCGCAAACCGGCGCCGTGTGACGTGGGCTGGCGGCTGCCGGTTGACGACCGTCGGCCGACGGTCGTCAACCGGCAGCCGCCAGCCCTTCCAGCGCGAGTGTCGGTGTCGGGAGCGTGCGATCCCAGCCATACGCCATCAGCCGCGCTGGCCCGTGGCGTGTATACTTGGAACGTGGCGATGAGGCTCGCCGTAAGCGCGGACATCCGCTGATGGCCTCTGCGCACAGCAGCTAGCTGTCAGGAGGCGTCTCATGTCGACTCTCGTCATTGTCCACTCGACATCTTCTGCGATCGTGCCGCGCTTCGACCGACTCCGCAGCGGCGGGCTCTTCAGCAGTGGTCTCACACCTGCTCCGGCCACGAGCTTCGATTGGCCGCGGTCGGGCTCATCGAATCAGTGAGTCTCGTGGACGAGCAGCCAGCAGCGATGGTCGACCTCACCTCGTCGGCGCCTGGCGGTCCGACGGCTGCGGCCTGGGCCCTTGGCCGAGCGGTGACCGAGGGGGTGACCCAGGTCGTCGTCGGTAAACGCGAACAGATCCGCCTGGTGCTCATCGCCTTGTTGAGCGAGGGACACGTCCTCATCGACGACGTGCCCGGTGTCGCCAAGACGCTCCTCGTCAAGACGGTCGCCGCCGCCAGCGGCCTGCGTTTCGCGCGCGTGCAATGCACCCCCGACCTCTTGCCTGGCGATGTGACCGGCAGCTTGGTGTTCAGCCAGGAGAAGGGGACTTTCGAGTTCCAGCCGGGGCCACTCTTCGCCAATCTCGTTTTGGCCGACGAGATCAACCGCGCCACACCGCGAACGCAGTCAAGCTTCCTGGAGGCGATGGAGGAGCGCCAGGTAACTGTCGAGGGACACGCTCACGCCCTGCCGCGGCCGTTCCTGGTGCTGGCGACGCAGAACCCCGTTGAGCTGCGCGGCACGTTCCCTCTGCCCGAGGCGCAACTCGACCGCTTCCTCCTGCGCCTGCGCATGGGCTATCCAACTGAGGAAGAAGAGGTGGAGATGCTCGAGCGTTTTCGCCAGGCCTCGCCGTTGGAGAAGGTGTCGGCGGTGACCGACCCGGAGAGCGTGAGCGCCGCGGCGGCCAGTGTACGTGGCGTCGAGGTGCCGCCTGAGGTGCAGGACTACGTCGTGACTCTCGTGCGCGCGACGCGCTCCGGCGGCTTGGTGAGCCTTGGCGCTAGCCCGCGGGCCGCTCTGGCGCTCATGCGGGCGGCACAGGCCGCCGCGGCCCTTGACGGGCGCGACCGCGTCCGGGCGGCGGACGTCGCGGCGCTCGCCGGCCCTGTGCTCGGCCACCGCTTGACCCTGAGCCACGCCGCGACTCTGGAGCATCGCGACGCGGAGGAGGTCGTGGCCGAGCTTGTCGCGGCTCTGCCAGCGCCGGCGGAGGCGACGCCGAGTGAACGCGCGTAGGACCATTGTCGCAGGTCTGGTCGGCCTGCTCGCGGCTACTCTGCTTGGCTCTGAGGCGCTCATCTTCGCCATGTTCGCGGTCGTGCTGGTCGCGGCGCTGGTTCTGCTGACGACGCGACACGCCTTCGACCGCGTCGAGTACCAGCGGACGCTGTCGCGTCGAGTTGTCGCCTGGGGCGGTGAGCTCGAGGTCACCACGATCGTGGTGAACAGGAAGTGGCTGCCCCTGATCTGGCTACGTGTGCGCGACGATTGGCCGGCGTCAGTGCAGCCCGTCGGTTTTACGCTGGGGCCATCGTCGAAGCAGGCCACAAAGACGCTGGCGCACGTCTTCTCCGTGCGCTGGTTCCAACGCGTGCGACGACGGTATCGTGGCCAGTGCCGGGAGCGGGGCACATACAGTTTCGGTCCGGCGACCTTGGAGGCCGGCGATCCCTTAGGGTTGGCCACGGTGACCGAGGAAATCCCCACGACTGCGACGGTCGTCGTTCTGCCCAAGGTGCTCGCTATGCCGGACTTAGCTCTGGCGCTCGGTCGTCCTTTGGTGGCCGAGGCAGCGCGGCGGTCATTCGTGCGCGATCCGGCGAACCTCGTTGGCGTGCGCCCTTATCGAGCGGGCGATCCGGTAAGGGCGATCAACTGGCGCGCCCTGGCGCGCACCGGTGTCCTGCACACGAACGAATTCGAACCCTCCGTGACGGCCGCGGTCCGCATCTTGCTCAACATGCGCGTCTATGAGTACGGCTGGCAAGGGATCGACCCGGACCTTATGGAGCTACTGTGCGTCGTGGCGGCTTCCGCTGCTGCCACTTTGAGCGACGAGGGTTTCGCCGTGGGCCTGCGTTCCAACGGGCTTGTGGCGTTGGCGCGCGAACCGCTCGATATCGAACCCGCTCCCGGCACCATCGCCGAGATCCTCGACGGCTTGGCACGTCTAATCGTCTTTCCGCCGCCGCCCTTCGAGAGCGTCTTGCTCAGTGAGCTTGCGCAGGCCGAACGTCCGGCGGAGTACTTGGTGGTCACGCCAACGTTTGCCGGTCAAGTGGGAGGCCTGGTCGCTGAGCTGCGCGCCAGCCGATCGACGCACGTGAT
>Ga0315298_1008025_pt1 | contig 13638 bp, 9 predicted proteins | sample WHS_1_MG_FD_203077 | JGI IMG/M metagenome (GOLD analysis project Ga0315298, IMG submission 203077) | Extremophilic microbial mat communities from Washburn Hot Springs, YNP, Wyoming, USA - WHS_1_MG | ecosystem: Environmental > Aquatic > Thermal springs > Hot (42-90C) | place: USA: Wyoming...
TTTAGGATAAACAATTTGCGGCTCTCCGCCTGTTGTTATAGTTTTTACATTATTTCGCAAATTAACCGCTAAAGTATAAATACCGTGTTCCATAAAAGATAAATACTGCATCATGGTCTGTTGTGCCTGTGGAGAATTCAAAAAAGCTATTAATGCTGCACTGCCTGCTGCAGCACCTAAAAAATGGTAATGGTCCATATGTCACCTCACATATTTTTTTAATCTCACTTAATGCAAAAAAGTGCAGGTTGGGGGTTATTTTTTTGGATAAAAAATGCGCTAAATTTTTGGCTGTTTTTTTAATATGAGATAGCAACTCTAAAATCCTCAAAACATGCATTCTTTTTAACGTGGTGATAATTTAGAATAGGTCATAGTATAATTTTACATTTAATTAATTTTGCAAAAATACAAATGCCGTTAAAACAAGCTTTTTAAAAAAAACAGCTTCATATTTCAACGACATTGATTTCAGTGGTTGGTTTTAGCTGTTATAACAATAATAACTACATTATTAAGCAACAAATCTAAAAAAAATCAATCAAAAAAATACAGAAATCACGGTTTTGCTCTGTTTTACACTTCCTACTGTTATTGTTATAACAACAACTTTTTAAATTATCTTTAAATAACAACAATATCATCGGACACTCATATGATACCAAGTGGACACTCATATGATACCAAGTCGAAGGAAGGACACTCATATGATACCAAGTCGGGACACTCATATGATACCAAGTGGACACTCATATGATACCAAGTGGACACTCATATGATACCAAGTCGGGCATTTTGGACACTCATATGATACCGCCGCAATTAAGTATTTAGGATAAGAAATTAGTATAAGTAATTTCTTATCCTTGTATAAGAAAGGAGTGTAAAAAAAAGTTTTTGAGAAACTTTTTTTACACTCCAAAATGAATAAGAAAAAAACACAAAGTTTCCTGAATAAGAATTTCTATGATTTCTTTTTTTGAAGAAACTCTATAGTACTACAGACTCTTTCAAAAAAAAAAAAAAAAAAAAAAAAAAAAAAAAAAAAAAAAAAAAAAAAATAGAAATGGGCGCCCGGCGACAACCAAGCATCGGAAAATAGGGGCGGGCGGCGGGTTGCACACACACGTTACCACCATTTGGAGTTAAAAAAATGTAGTTATATGTAGTTATAACTTGTAGTTTAAGATATTTTTTGAAAAATCGGTATTGTTGGTGAAAAAAACCTCCACGATTTTATAGCAAGTGGTTGAATGTAAAAGTTTGCAGATAAATGTTTTTTGGCGGAGTGGGAATTTCTATCTTATTTACATCACCGTTACTGTTTCTAGTTCTTTCTATAATCAAAAAATTTGTATTAATATTTTGAATAGTTTGATGTAGTATATAAAAACTGCCACGGTAGTGTATTGCTATTTTACCGTTGCTATCGGTAAAATCATCGTTGTCAAACTCAAAAGAGAATCTAATGTATTCTATTTTTTCGTCATGAAAGCATTCTTTTCGCAACCATATACGGTTGATTAAAAATCTGCTGTAACGACAATTGTATTTTTCAATAACATCTACTAAACTATTATTTATAGGGTCATCATAACTTATTTCACTATTATCGTTTTTATTTTCTTTAATAATTTTATTCATGAGATCTAATTGTTTAAGTGTAAAATTGAATTTATTAATACTTTTTATCGCATCGTTTGTTTGTAAAATTCTACTTTGTGATAAAATTTTCTTTGCTTGTTCTGGATTGATTTCTGGAATACTAATCGTGAAAAAAGGTCTATGATTTTCGGTGAAATCATCATGCCAAAGCTCCCCATAATATGCGCTAAATTCCATAAAAATACCTCCTAAAAATTACTTTGTCGGCACAGTAAAGAATAAATTCTCGGGCTTACTTTTATAAATAAAAAACTCACCTTTATCTGTTTTTCTTAGCTCAATGTTAAAATAATTGAATATTTCTGAATTTTTTCTTATCAATATTTTTATGTCTTTAATCATTCTGTCTGATAAGCCGTCTAAACAAATGTTTTTAATTGCTTTATCAACGTTAATTGCATATCTTGGTTTCTGTGATAAAATATATTTTAAAATCATTTGCACGTAGCCGTTTCTTATTAAAAGTATTTTTTTTAAATCATCGGTTGGCAAAAATATATTGATACTTGACAGCAAAAAGAGTGCGTGAAATTCATTTCCGAATAAAACAAATGCTGGAACATTAACGCCAAAAGCAGTGCTTGGCAAATTCTTTGGGTTGTAATGTATACTCTCTCTTGTTTTTTCAGGGTCTTTTGGATAACCAAATTTTGTTATTATAGATGTATGAACTTTATATCCATTGTTGATAACTATTACGTCTCTTGTTTTCATCCATTTAAGTTTATCCCAAAGCCATTGATGATGTTTCGTTGATATATTTAGTGTCTCTAATACTGTTCTAGGCATAAAAAAATAAAGCCCATTTTGTTCAAATTGTCTATCTTTAGTTATCTTTTTACTGTTGTGAATTATAGCCGTTAAAATATTCATATCTGTTTGGTCCAAAATCCCATTTGAAAAATTTACAGTTACATTTATTGGTGGAGGTAGTATTATTTCTATATTTTTTCCTTCTTTTACTTTTTCTGGAATTTTTAGGGCAGGGTAAAATATTTTATGCCTAATCATATTTAAAGAATAATCGCCTACTTCATTAACTTTTTTTAGTTCTTTTAAGCTTTGTGATAAATTTATTGTTTGCGGTGGGTTATTGTTATTATTTTCGTTCATTTGTGGTTGCCTCCTTTGGTTTTTTACAGAAAATCATATGGATTGCCGCTTTCTGTTATTATGTGGTTATCGTTATCTTCTTTATTGTTTTTTTGTTTTACAGCATTATTTGATTGGTTTTTTTGATAAGTTTGTTGTATTTGGCTTTTAAACGGTAATTTAATTGGTATGTATTCTTGTGGTAGCCCTGCATTTGATTTTATCCTAAATAACAGCCTTTGAGCGTACCCGTCTGCATCTGGTTGTGTTGCTAAAACAAAGTAAACTAAGCGGGGTAGGTCAGTAATTGCCATACCGCCTCTAATTGCTGTTTTTAGCGAATTCGCAATATCTATAACCTCATGCGGGTCCATATTTTCGCCGTCACTTAGCTTTTCATTGAGTTCTTTTAGCGTGCCGTTATTTCTCAATGAATCTTTATTGATATGATGAGTAAAAACTAATATTTTATCGCTTTCTGAAACTATGTTGTTGAATTTTGTCATTCCCCACCTTGTTTTCGTGTTGTCAACTTCAGGTATCATCATCAAAAATGTTGACAATGGGTCTAAAACTATCATGCCGTATTGATCATCTTTCATAAGCATTTGAAATATTTTAAACTCTTTTGTTTCTTCGACGTTGCCGTAATCAGTTTTAAAAAACGGTTCTGATATATATGTTGCTATATCTAATTTTTCTTTTACAATTTGTATATCTTCTTCATTGTTTGTTCTGCTGAAAATTAAGTTAAGTCGTTTTATGATTGTTGTTTTGTCGTCTTCTCCAGCCCAAAAGAAAACTCTTTTAAACTCTTTGAGGATATAATTAACACACAGCTGTAGTGTGATAAATGTTTTGCCTATACCGTTATCTGCGGCTATTAAATTTACTGCTCCTTGCTGCAGTGCAATTCCGCCTGCATTTACTATATCGTTGCCTTTATTTATGTATTTATCCCAAGCTTCACCTACATTTTCGATTTTTTCTATAAAAGAACTGCTAAATCTGTTTTTTTGTTGTTTTATTAATATTTCCTTGATGTTGGCAGGGTATATATCAATGTTTTTTAGTGTTTCAAAATATTCTTTAAGTTCAATATTTGCAGCATATTCTTTGAGTGTTTGTATTTTTAAAAGGCTTAAATACAATTTGATTTCTGTGGTTTTCCTGCCAAAAAACCACTCATCTACGTCTTTTATTTTTTCATTTTCGTCGTAGCTAAAATGTTCCGGAATTTTAGCTATTTGTATATCGCTTGTGTCTATTTTTTTTTGTTTAAGATTTTTGTATAAGTTAATAAGCGCATTCTCACCGCCGTCATCGTTATCAGGCAGTAAAACAACTGCTGCACCAGTTTTTTTAGCCTCATTTATCACGTCTAGTGTATAGCCGCTTGTGCCAGCTACTGATGCAAAAGCAAAGTCACCCGCTACAGCTTGGTTTTCTGCAAATAATGCTGCGTCCATTGCAAGTGCGTCAAATTCACCTTCAACTAAAAAAATAACTTTTGTATCTGAAAACATATTTGAGTTTCTTGTAAAAAACGACGGGACTTTAAATAATTTGATTGTTTCAAAATCATGAGTATTTATTTTTCTAACATGAATCATTGTTATCCAGCCGTCAACTGTTCTGTAAAAAAAGGCTAAATAACTACCGTTGCTGAGTCTTTCTCTTTGTTTTTGGTCTATAAAATCAGGTAGTTCTATATTTCTATCTATCAAACCTATGTCTGAGTAATGTTCAAGAAAATCAACAGCCAATTTATCCGATAAATTGGTGCGCTTGCAAAAATACTGCCCCGCTAGTGAGTCGTTTTGTATGGCATAAACAAGGTTTTCTTTGGTTTTGTCTCTGAGCGTTTTTAGTGCTACCTGCTTTTGCTTGTTTTCTTCAATTCTCTTTTTATCTTCTTCTGATAATTCACCGCCTATAAATGCATCTACAGAACCTGATTCATGACAGGAAAAGCAGTTATAAAAGAATTTGTTGTTATCACCAATAAAAATATTGAAAGATGGGTGATGGTCATCGTGAAAAGGACATTTTCCTACTGCTCTTGTGCCTGAAAATGATATTTTCCAGTTAAATTCATGGTTTGGAAATTTTTCTTCAAAAGCCGCTACAGCTGATTCGATGTTTGAAATGCCCAAAAAACACCCCCTAAATAGTTCTCAGCTAATGCATAAAAGTGCAGGTTGGGGAGAAAAATTATTTCTTTTTAAAGAAGAAATCAGTTATATTTTTCCCATTAACTTTCGTAACAATATTCGGCTCTTGAAAATTAACCAACAAAACATTGTTAGAATATTTTGTTAATTCATTTAGCGTTTTAATATCGGGTGTTATAAAAGAATTTGTTTTAATTAAGGTATAACCGTTTTGTTTAATTAAAAACAATAATCTGTGAGTTTGATTTCTAACTTGGAAATCAATAATATCTTTTATACTTTTAAGCGATTCTTTTGGATTTGTTTGTTTTTCAGAATCAATAATTAATAACAGCGCATTTAATTGCTTGTTAACATCGATTTTTTCAATTTTTTTAACTATATAACTTTTTTTATTTTTGTATGCGTTGGTTTCGCATGTAATTTTAAGCAACCTTTTGTCTTGTTCTGATGTTATTTGGTTAATATCACGTTGTACTTTGTCATCAAAAATTGTTAGATTAATAGTTTCTCTAGGTGTGTAGCAACTTGCATACATAATTTTTTTGTTATTTTTTATATCATATTCTTCTGGTTTATCTTTGATGATCCCAAAAATAGTGAACTTTTCTCTATTTTTTAATTCACGATTATTGTTATTATTTAAAATGCCAAAGAATTGTATTTGCCCAAAAATATTTTTGTAAGTTTTAATATTTTCTACAGATATTCCAAGCATTTTTTCTTCCTGCTCTATTTTATCGTCTTGAGTGGTTTTCAGCGGTGGGTTGTTGATTTTTATTTTTGAGTGATCTACCTTTGCTGTTCTCTTTTCTTTTTGTTTTGGTTGTTTGTCTGCGAAGATTGGTAAAATTTGGTTATTTAATTTCTTTTTTGATGTTGTTTTGCTGTTCTCTTTTTTATTTTGTTCGTAATATTTGGCTATGTAATTTAGTGCTTCATTTCTTGAGTTACCAGGCATAGGTATATTGTCAAAACAACCCGCTTTTACAAGATTTTGTGTAGCAGTAATATTAACTATGTTTTTATCTACTTTGTCCAAAAAGTCTAGTAAGTCTTTAAATTCATTGCATTCTTTTTTGGTTCTTGAAATAGAATTTACTATTGCTTTACCTATTTCTTCTATTGCTAACAAACCAAATCTTATTGTGTTATCATTTTCTAATGTAAAGAATGGTTCGGATTTATTTATGTCGGGAGGCATAATATCTATGCCGAATTTTAGTGCTTCTTCAATATATTTTTTAGCATTTTCTTTATTACCAATGTCGTTATTTAGTGATTCTAGAATAAAATATTGTGGATAATAGTATTTTAGATAAGCCGTTTGAAATGCAATATAAGCATAAGCTGTTGAATGCGATTTGTTAAATCCGTACTCTGCAAATTTTTCCATCATATCAAAAATTTCTTGAGCTTTTTTAATGTCAATATTATTTTGTTTACATCTATCTAAAAATTTTTTACGTTCTTTTGGTATTTTTTCTTTTTGCTTTTTACCCATTATCTTGCGTAAAACATCAGCTTCTGCCATGCTGTAACCTGCCAAAACGTTAGCTATCTGCATAACTTGTTCTTGATAAACCATTATGCCGTAGGTTTCTTTAAGAATAGGTTCTAATTGAGGCAGTGGGTATTCTATTTTGCTTTTACCGTGTTTTCTATCAACAAACTCTTTTACCATGCCGCTGCCAATTGGACCTGGTCTGTATAAAGCAACCAAAGCAATTAAATCTTCAAAACTATTAGGCTTAAGTTCTTTTATCAAGTTCTGCATACCGTCGCTTTCAAGCTGGAATACACCTATCGTATTGCCTTTAGATAAATATTCTAAAACTTTTTGATCATTGAAATCTATTTTTGTCCAGTCTATATCTATATTTTCTTTTTCTTTGATAAGTTTGATTGTATTATCAATAATTGTTAGGTTCTTTAAGCCTAAAAAGTCGAACTTAATCAGTCCTGTTGCCTCAACAACATCTTTATTATACTGCGTTACAATTGCATTGTCGTTAACCGCAAGCGGAGATGATTCTGTTATTGGTTTATCCGATATAATGACACCTGCTGCGTGAGTTGACATGTGGCGTTTGTTATTTTCTAGTTTTAGTGCTATGCTTAAAAGCTTTTTGCCGTTCTCATCGGCATTTTTTATTATTTCAGCAATTTCTTTTTTAAATTCTTTATTGGTTTTAAGTTCATGCATTATACTTGTATCATTGTTGTCTATTGTTTTTGTTGCTTTATTAATGTCTTGAAATTTTATATCTAAAACCCTTGCGACATCTTTAATCGCAGCTTTAGTACTCATTGTTGAGAATGTGCTTATTTGTGATACGTTATTTTCGCCGTATTTGTTTTTTACGTAATCTATAACCTTATCTCTTTTATTTACACAAAAATCTACATCAACATCGGGCATTGATATACGTTCTGGGTTTAAAAATCGCTCAAAAAACAAGCCGTATTTGATTGGATCAATGTCTGTAATACCAAGACAGTAAGATACCAAACTGCCTGCAGCCGAACCTCTACCCGGTCCTACAGGAATAGAGTTGCTTTTTGCATAATTTATAAAATCCCATACAATAAGAAAATAACCACAAAATTTCATATTTTTGATTACATTCAGTTCTTTGTAAAGCCTTTTTGTATATGTTTCTGTTTTTGGATCTAGTATTTTTTTATCAAACTTACTTTGTAATCCTTTTAATGCTAGCTCAGTTAACATTTTCTCATCTTCTTCATAAGTTTTGTTGTATAATGGAAATTGAAGTTCATTAAGCTTTATTTCTAAATTGCATTGTTTTGCTATTTCGTAAGAGTTATCAACACATTCTTTTAAATCGCTGAATTTATCATACATTTCTTCTTGAGTTTTAAAGTAAAATTCATGAGATGACATTCTCATTCTATCTTCAGCTTTAAACTTTTTGTTTGTTTGCATGCATAAAAGTACGTCTTGTGCTAGCCAATCGTTTTTGTTTAGGTAATGGCAGTCGTTTGTAGCAACAAGCGGAATGTTGGTTTCGTTAGCAAGCCCAATTAAAAGCGGTTCTATCTGTTTTTGCTCTTCTAAGTCGTGCCTTATTATCTCCAAAAAGAAGTTATCCTTGCCAAATATAGATTGATATTCCAATGCCGATTGCTTGGCTTTTTCATAGTCATTGTTTAGTAGATAACGGTTTATCTTGCCTTGCAAACAAGCGCTGCCGCCTATAAGCCCATCGCTGTGCTGCATTAGAATTTCGTTATCAATTCTTGGTTTGTAATAAAAGCCTTCTGTATATGCAATTGTAGAGAGTTTCATAAGGTTTTTATAGCCTGTTTCATTTTTGGCAAGGAGTATCAAATGCGATGTAAGATTTTCAATATCATCTTTTTCTATTTTTTCTTTTTTGTGCCTATCGTGTGTAATATAAGTTTCAATACCAATAATTGGTTTTACTCCAGCTTTTTTGCAAGCTGTGTAAAACTCAACTGCACCAAACATATTGCCGTGATCCGTGATTGATACGTATTCTTGCTTATCGTTTTTAGCTTTATTAACCAATTGATTAATTTTGCTGATACCGTCAAGTAAGCTGTATTCTGTGTGATTGTGTAAATGGACAAAAGGCATAAAAAAATCCTCCTAAAAAAAATTTTGCAGGCTGTTTAGCCTGTTGCTTAATGCAATGCTTTGCAGGTTAGAATAGAAAAATATGTACTATATTTTTTGCTAGTTAGTGAATCTAACGCTTGACTCACGCAAACCCATCACGAAAAACGGGCTCTAGTTGACTAATTTTACTCCGGATAAATAAAGCATTACTTATCTCAAAAGCTTGATTTCGTTGCTGAGGTTGTTGACTTTGTTTATTTCCACCACTGTTATGGTTCTTTTTTGTTATGGTCTTTAAAGTTGGGAATTTAAGTAAATTATCTTTATTTGTTATAGATAAATAACTATTATGGCTATGTTGCCCTGCTTGTGTTTGGCTAGTTATTTTATCCAATGATGCTTTATTTCTTCTTGTTGTTGTTGTAAAACTTAGAATTTTAGCCGATTTGTTTTTGTTTGTTATTTTTACTTTATTACTCTCATTAAGGTTAACAAACTCTTGTTGTTTAATGCTGTCGCCATTTTTATTGCTTTGCTCTAACAAGTGATCAGCAAATAATAGTATTTTTGCCGTTCTCTTGAATTTTTTGTTTGTATTTGATTTATAGATAGGATATTTAGCTGATTCTTTAAAGTTAGCAACAAATTCCTGCATAGGTACTCTGCTTTGTATTCTTTGCAATTCTGCTTTGCTTAATTTCTTATTTATGACCCCAGCGAACTCTAGACCTTTTTGAAGTGTACCGCTAATACTTTGTCGTTTATAATTTGTCCCTAATCTTGCATTTACAAATCTTGTAAAACCAGTTTGAGTTGCTCTGTCTGTTTGCTCTCTATATTCAAACCACCAAGCCCAGTATTTTCTTTGAGTTTCTGTCATTTTTCCAAACAGTTTAATTATTGTCTGCTCATCGTATTCATCGGGTGTAAATGTATTTGATTTTGATTCATCTTGTTTTTTTACCCGATTTGTTTTAACCTTGCTGATTGATTCGCTTAATTTGATGTAGTTGATATTTTTAATGTCATCAACATCGTCTTTGTTTATCTCTTCGTTCATTAATAGGTATTCAGGATTATTGCGGTTTACTAAGTTTAGGTTTTCGTTTAGTGAATCTTGATCGGAGTTCATGTCAAAAAACAGCTCTCTAGAATCGTATGTGAGGTTTAGGTCTCTTAGTTTGAGTTTGTTGATTTTTTCTACGACATTGGATTGGTTAATGGATTTGTGTTCTAAGATGTACAAATAAATACTGTTAAGGATATCTTCTTTGTCAATAACAGCCCTGTTTTTTAAGAACCCAGAATGCTGACTTAAAAATTTTGATACTAGTTTTTCTTTGTTTTCTTCAATAAATTCTGATACCCATTCTTGTGATTCATAGCCATTACCAAATAAATCATCATTAATACCAATTTCACATACAAATTGAGTAACTGTTGGCATTTAACCTCCTAAATATTGATTTTTTTTGATATTTTTTACTGTTTTTGCCCTGCTATTAACAAAATCTGACCTCATTTTTCTTACTGCTTCTTTTGCTTTTTCTTTTTCTTCAATGAATTTTTTTTGTTCTTGTTTAAGGATTGTAGGTACTGCCGATAGGTCTACGTAAATTTTGCCGCCAAACTTAACAAACAACTCAGGATAGGTTAACTTTCTAAACCACTGCCTCAGTGTGCTTTGGCTAACATCAATGTTATATTTTTGTCTAATTGCGGCATCAGCTTCGCCGATTCTTACATATTGAACATTTTGTTCATTTTTTTTAACAAAAATATGCATACATTTTCCTCCTTTGTGTTTTTTTTGATATTTTTTGATTGTTTTTTGTAGATTTTTGTATATATTTGTGAATGGGTAGTTTTGGAGGGTTATTGATGAGATTAAAAGGCGATGTGTTAATGTATGTTACGAAACCTAAAGAACCTAACATACTGTCTTCCACGCACAATATACTAACACTATTTTTAATAAAGTCAAGATGTAGTGTCAATTTTTTTATTTTTTTATTTTGTATTGTTTTATAAAAATTTTAAAATACAAAAATATGCAAAATTTAATCTTATTGTTAAGGAGGTATTATTTATTATGGTTGATGATTCAAAAGATTTTGTTCTTGGAGATCTTTCTGCTCGCTTAAGGGAATTAATGGATTTATTAAGGATTAAAAATGTTAAAACTTTAGCTGAAAAATCTGGAGTGCCTTATAGAACTTTGCAGTCTTATTTGTTAGGTAATGCTACACCAACAGCAACCACTTTGTATAAGATATCAGCCGCCTTTGATGTTAATTTAAATTGGTTGATAAGAGGTGAGGGCAAGCCATTTGCAGCTGATAATTCTACCAATTTAATGCTGCCTGCCGTGTTTATTGATAGGTTAAGAAAAGATTTAAATAACGTTCCATATGCAAAATTAGAAGAGATACCTTTTTTTAGTAAAATACCTAATGTTTTGAAAGGTAGCGAAACGCTATCAAGAGTTGAAATTATTCAACTAGCCAAAACTCTTAATCAGCCAGTTGAAGAATACTTATCATTAGCAAATTTTTTCCCAAAAATATTCGAAGTTGCTATCCACAACAGCAAGCTGGCTGATTTGCTCCGTTCAACTGATATATTCTCTGCTGAAGAATTAGACCATGTGCTAGATACAATTTCGGTTGTTCTTGAGGGGTATGTTGCAAAAAAAGAAAAAGAGAGAAAACATAATAACAACTAATACTAATTATGAAAAAAATTAATATTTTTCTTGACAAAAATGAAGTGGTTTTTTAGTTTTAAATTAAATATTTGCAAAATCATTTTTAGGAGGTGCGCTTTTGGAGCCAGAAAAATACTATTATCGTCATTATCCTGATGAGGAGTTTGCAAGGCTGTTGGCAAGAAAAGTATTTACAAAACACAACTGCAACTGCCCCGTAGATGTTAAGGATTTGGTGTATTCATTAGGCATAGATATTGTATATGCTGATCCTCCTTTTCCAAATAAAGTTTTAGGTGCTTTTATTTCTCTAAAGGAAGAATACGGTAAGGGTTTAATAATTTTGCAGCCTAATATAATGCCAGAGAGAGAACGTTTTACAATAGCACACGAGCTTTATCATGCTTTGATTCGTCCAAATTTAAGTTTTTTCTCTTCGGACCAAAAAGCATTAAAGTCTCACGAAAGAGAAGCAAATATTTTTGCATCTGAGCTTTTAATGCCAAAAAGTAAGGTTTTAGCAGCTTATAATTTTGGTTGTAGAACAGTTAGTTCTTTTGCAGAAATATTTTGGGTTTCAAAACAGGCAATGAAAATACGGTTGCAGGAAGTAGGTTTGGGTTTTTTGGTTGAAAAAGGAGGTAATTTTGGTGAAAATCAAGAAAAATACTTTTTTTAAAAGAGTTAAAGATAAGCTGCTTGAGATAGATATGCTTGTTCTTGCTGATATTTTCAGTGATTTGATAGGCGAAAGCGTTTTAAAAACATTTAAAAAGTTTTTGCCTGCAAGTTTTGCTGGTCCTTATCAACAAGGTATAGGCTACTTAATTAATAAGGTTTTGTTGGAAGAAAATGGCTGGGATGATATATTGCATCAGCTTTCAAAAATGAATGCTAGTTACATTGAAAATAGTAATTATCTTTCTCTATCTCAAGAGCAACTTAGAACTGAATTTGAAAAAAGCTTTGTGCCGTCCTTACACGGCACAGGTATAACTCCTGAAATGCTGATTTTTTATCATTATTCAAAATACGATTTTAACAACAAAAACGTGCCTTTTTTGATAGAAGAGTGGAAAAGAGAAGATGAGCTAGTGAGAAGAGAAAAAATAGTTGAAAAATACGGTATACAGTTTCAGCCGCCGCTGGCAGGCAGCCAAACAGAATTTGAGATTAATCAGTTTGCTGAAGAAAATGGTTTAAGAAATCCATTTTCTCACGAAGAGATTGATTTTATAGCAAAATCTTTTAATGGAATATACAACAAAGAAGAAAAAACTATTACACTTAAAAGAGGTATTGTTTATTATTTTTATTTAAAACTAAAAGATATTGTTAATGCTGAAAGTTGGTATGATAATGCTTTACGACTAATATACAAAGAATCTACTATTTTTAATAAACATGTGAATAGGTTTTTAGAAATCCGCAAAGAAAGAGATATTCTTTTTGATGAAAACTCTAAACTAAGAAAAAAAATCAAATATCTTGAAAAAGAAAAAGCCACTCTTATTGCTATTCAAAACAGTAGTAAACATTCTGATTTAGAAAAAGAAAACACAGAACTGCGAAAAAAACTTGCGTATGCAATGAATCGCATAGAACAATTAGAAAACCAAATAGCAATTCTTGAAGAGGCAAAACAAATAAACGAAGAGATTGAAGAAAATTTGCCGTTGGTTGTACCAAGTGCCGCAGTAGAAATGCCAAACTATGGGCTTGTAGTTGTTTCTGGCGGCAAGTGGAACTCATCAAGCAAAGACGATGTTGAAAAGTTTTTCAATGAGTACAGTATAGAAATTGAGTTTATTTCTGCTGAAGATACTCTTAAAAAACAGGATAGGCTTTCTAATGCCGATTTGATTATTTTTGATTCGTCAAGGCACTCTCACAAATACTATTATAAGATTAAAGAGTTGAACCAAAATATAATGCATATTAGAAAAAGCAATTTAGAAGAAATAAAAAAGCTGTTTACATAATCAATTATCAAAAAACAAATGCTTGTTAACAAGCATAGTTTTTTTAAGCTCTTCAAGTTTGAATTTATATCGTGGATCTTTAGGGTTTGGTGGTATTTTGGGCCCACTTTTTTCAATAGGCACTGGGTTGCCGTTCAATATTTTTCTTAGTATTGCGCTGTCTCTGTGATTTAATTTTGTTACTATTTTGTATTTTGTATCTGAGTTCAAATACAATCTTTTGTCTGTTTCAATTATCCATTTGTCTGCAATTGAATGATTAATTGATACAATAAAATCTGTGTGTGTTGCGAATTCCACGAATTCACTCATCAGTATAGCTTCGTTGCTATCAGAAACAGCAACGGCAATTAAAAGCTGATTACCTGCATAAATTTCAATAATATCTCCAAATTTAGCGGCTTGGTTAGATAG
>Ga0315298_1008026_pt1 | contig 13636 bp, 13 predicted proteins | sample WHS_1_MG_FD_203077 | JGI IMG/M metagenome (GOLD analysis project Ga0315298, IMG submission 203077) | Extremophilic microbial mat communities from Washburn Hot Springs, YNP, Wyoming, USA - WHS_1_MG | ecosystem: Environmental > Aquatic > Thermal springs > Hot (42-90C) | place: USA: Wyoming...
AACCGCAGGATTCTTAAGATATGCATCAAGGTGCTGCCTGCCGGCATATCCAAGGCCGACTACCGCAACCCCGATTCTCTCCATACGCACCTCCATCCTGACTTGAAAATGTCCGATTTTATTGTATCACAACAACCTTAAGTCCATTGACTGTACTTCGGATGTATGATTTTATATCAGAAGAAAGATAATGATTTTGCAGCAAAAAGGAGGAATCATGGCAGTGTCTTTCAACTATGAGTACGCAAAATTCTTGCCGTTTAAGAATAAAGAGGTAATTGAAAGAGTGAGAAGAATCAAAAAAAATGATATCTGCAAGCATCCAAACAAAAACTTCAGGATCCGCGTAATAGAAGATCAGACGGCTTTTGTTTTTGCCTGGGCGCTACACATAGTCGCAGGTATCAAACGCAGTTTGGAGGAAGGCCGCAGGCATGTCATTATCCTGCCGGCGCCAAACCCACAGTATGCGCTTGTCGCTGAGATGATAAACCGGCTCAATATCTCGTGCAAGCATGTCCACACCTTTAATATGGACGAATATGCTGATGAAAACGGCAACACTGCGCCCAGGGAATGGAAAGGGGGATTTCAATACTGGATGTGGCATGATTTGTTTGACCGCATCCGGCCGGAATTGAGAATGCCTGAAAAGCAGGTAAACTTCCCGAGCACAAAAAATGTCACCTGCTACAGCAGGATGATAGAGGATCTTGGCGGTGCTGACATATGCTATGGTGGAATCGGCTGGTCAGGGCACATTGCTTTCTTTGAACCGCATCTCGGAGAGGAATTTGGCGATGATATTGACTCTTACCTACAGCAGGGGTCGCGCATTGTTGAACTTCATCCGATTACGATGTGCCAGAACAGCCTTTTTGCTGATGCTGGGTGTTCAGGCGACATTTCAGCGTGTCCGCCGAAGGCGGCTACCATAGGCCCGAGGGATTTGAAGAATTCAAAACTTGTCAGTTTCTGGAATGGCTTTGCCTATGGCGATGTTTCCTGGCAGCGTTTCATCACGCGCCTTGCTGCTTTCGGACCTGTAACGCCAATGGTCCCGGCCAGTATCCTGCAAATTCTTAACAGCGAACTAACCCTTTCTTCAAGCGTTGCTGAAGATTGTGCGGTAGAAACAGGGGAGCGAAGAATCCCGATAAAATTCCCGAAATGAACAGAAAAATTAACCCTGCCTCGCTTGAAGGCAAACTTATAGACATCCATTCACACGCAGGGGTTCATCTGAAAGCGTATATCTGCGCTGAGTACCCTTATGCCTGCTCTATTGAAACAATCGCATGCCATCAAAAAATGGCAGGAGTGGACGTCAATGTTGTTTTTCCTTTTTCTGCTGACCTTTTTTTTGACTCTCTTTACCTGAAAAAGGGTATTTGCAGGCCTTCTGTTAGAAGCGTATCTCCTTCTCCCTATGCGATAGAAAACCAATTGCTTCTCAGGGAAGTATATGAGTTTTGCCCCGAATATTCCGGGCGTTTCCTGCCTTTTATTTCAATTGACCCTGGACGTTCTGTAGCAAAACAGATAAAGAACATTCTCATGCTTGAAAAGAGGTATCCCATCTATGGCATCAAAATTTCCCCTGTTATCTGCCAATCCAGAATAACGGCTCTTCTCGGGGAAGGCAGGGATTTTCTTGACCTTGTACGCGAAAAGAACTGGCCATTGCTTCTGCACACCACTGTTCACAAAGAAGAAAAATATTCAAATGCCGCGATGGCATTTGAAGTAATAGAAAAAAACCAGGATATTCGCTTCTGTCTTGCTCACTGCATCGGTTTTCATGACAGGTATCTCCGGCTTGCAGACATGATGAAAAATGTGTGGGTTGACACAGCAGCACTAAAAATCCAGGTTCAAATGGCAAGAGAAAATTCTCCAATTGTTGCAGGAAAAAGGGAGCGGTTCAAGGCGGACTACAGAGACCATAGAGCCACGATGAAGGCGCTTGCTGAGGAATTCCCTGATACCATCATCTGGGGAACAGATGCACCGGCATATTCATATATCTGCAGACGGAAACAGGCAGATGGGGTCTATATGGATTTCGTACTCAAAGCAAGATATGAAGATGAAATAGCGGCACTGAACTCATTGCCCGACAGATTGAAAGTAAACCTTTCAAACCATAACAGCATAAAATTTATCTTTGGGTCTGAAGCAAAAAGGTAAATATGAAAAAAAATACGACATTACTGCCTTATGGGAAAGGAGTTATAGAACTTCGGAAAACAGAGAACATGACAATCTTTGAAGGAAAAGGCGGTAGGCCATTGCGAAACCCTTCACAGACACTCAAAAAGATGCTTGACGAACCAATCGGGACTGTGCCTCTTGCTGAACTTGCCAGGAAGAAAAAAGCGAAGAATGCTGTTATAGTGGTCTCTGATTCTACAAGGGCAGTCCCGAATAAGGAAATAGTACCCCCGATCATCGCCGCACTGGAAAATGCCGGCATTTTCTCTGAGCAAATCTTGATTCTTGTCGGCACAGGAACCCACAGGCCAACAACGCACGAGGAAAAAAATGAACTTTTCGGCAGCGAAATCTCCCGCAAATACAAAATCATTGACCATGACTGCTGTGATGAAAAAAACCTTGTAAGGTTTGAAAACAAGGAGTGTGATTTCTATGTCAACAGGCGCTACATGGAAAGCGACCTTAAAATTGTTACAGGGCTAATAGAGCCGCATTTTCTGGCAGGTTTTTCCGGTGGAAGAAAAGGTGTGTGCCCGGGCATCGCAGGGATGAAAACCATTCGGTACTTCCACAGTCCTGCTGTCCTTGAATCTCCTTTTGCGAGACCTGGCAATCTCAAACAGAATCCCTGCCATATTTTTGCAACCTCGTTTGCAGAAACGGTCGGAGTTGATTTCATAGTGAATGTGACCATCAACAAGAAAAAACAGATTACCGGCATATTTTGCGGGGATATGAAAATGGCGTTTGAGGCGGGCGTGGAAAGATGCAGAACGGAAAATGTTGCATATGCAAGCAGGGAGTTTGATATCGTAATTACAACAAACGGAGGATATCCTCTGGACCGTGATTTCTACCAGACGGTAAAAGGGCTTGTTGGAACGCTTGAAATTCTGAAAGATGGCGGCTCAATCATATGCGCGTCAGAGTGTTCGGACGGACTGGGCGGCCCTAATTTCAGAAAACTTCTTTCAGAAATGGCGGATTTTGACAGTTTCATGGAGATGATTTCAAAGCCGAATTTTTTCCATCCGGACCAGTGGGAGGTTGAAGCACTGATATGGGTTCTGCGCAAGGCAAAGGTCAAACTTTACTCCTGCTTACCGGATGCTGATTCCTGCCTTGCGCGCGTTGAGCCGATTCAGGATATAGAAACAGGTGTAAAAGAGTCCATCGGCCAATATGGGGAAAAAGTTTGTATAGGCGTTATTCCAGACAGTCCATACACAATCGTGGAACGGGTTTGTCCTGCTGCTTGAATTACAGGGAGATTCTGTGAATGACTGGGGATTTGAACCTGACTTTGAAAATCTCAGGAATACGCTTTTCTGGAAGAAGAATTACAGGGTTCCGAATATGGAACTTGTCATTGACCGGGAAATCAAAGAAGCATATCTCGGCAGAGAAGTCAGCACGCTTGAGGATGAAGTAAATTTTCGTTACAGGGCAGGGTATGACTATATCTGGATCAGCAAAGGAACCATTGACCCGGCCGGCACCGTGAACAAAGAATTTGTTTCTTCTGACAGCGCGCGGCATTTCCAGGGTAAGGATGAACGTACCTGGGCTGAAGAACATTCTGGCATCATCAAAGACAGGAAGGATATTGAAAATTTCCCCTGGCCTGATGTGAAGAATTTGGATTTCTCTGATTTTGAAAAAGCAAAACGCCTTTTGCCCGAAGGGATGAAGGTTATTGGTGTGTGCGGAAAAATCTTTGTGGCTACCTGGATGCTGCTTGGTTTTGAGCGGTTTGCAGTCCTTTCTTATGAAAATCCCTTACTGGTTAATGAATTGATGCATAGAATCGGAGAAATTCAGGTTGCGGTATGCAGAAGAATGATTGAACTTGAAATAGTTGGCGGGGTCTGGATTCCCGACGATGTAGCTTACCACTCAGGTACAGTTATGTCGCCAGTGTGGCTCAATGAAAATTTATTCCCTTACTACAGAAAGATGGGCAAACTTGCAAGAGAAGCAGACAAATTTCTTATATATCACTCGGATGGTAATATTTCTGCCATACTGGATTTGATAGCAGAATCGGGTTTCAATGCCCTGCATCCGATAGAACCTGAATCCATGGACATATTACAGGTTAGAAAAAAAGCCGGCAGGCGGCTTTCGCTGATTGGAAATATCTGCGTGCACACACTTGCTACCGGGACAAGAGAACAGGTGCATAACCTCGTGAAGGAACGAATTGAAACGTTAGGCAGTGAAACCGGTTATGCGCTCGGATCCAGCAACTCGGTTCCCAATTATGTGCCTGTTGATAATTACAGGGAGATGCTTAAAACCAACGCAGAATACACAACTAAACAAGGGAGATTCCATGGCTGAGATTGAACATCCTTCTTTGAGCGATTGTGATGAAATTGAGGCATTTCTTGAGGAGTGTTATAACCATTCACGCAGATTTTTCACCCTGCGATGGCCAGCATCTGACTTAAGGGAAACAAGGGATTTCTCAAATGCGCACATAATCCGCGAGGACAACCGCATTGTCTCGCTGGTGAGAATCTTCCCGCAGGAAGCCGTCGTTTATGACCGCAGAACAGTTATCGGCGGCATAGGAAGCGTATCCACGCACCCGGATTATCGCAAGAAGGGGTACATGATTCAATTGATGAACCATTGCATGGCCAAGATGAGGCAGGCCGGATATGCTTTTTCCATTCTCGGAGGAGACCGGCAGCGCTATAACTTCTGGGGTTATGAAACCTGCGGCATCAATGCAAAACTGTTGTTCACGCTGCGCTCCATTGAAAAAACGGGTGAATTGCGCACGGTTCCAGTGGAAAGATTTCATGGACAAAAAGGAGTTCTTGAAAAAATCAAATCCGTACATGAATCATTTTTCACTTACATAAGCCGCACGGCAAACACATATGAAAGGATATTTTCCAGACAGGTGCATTGCTACTTATGGTACACAGAGTGCGAGGGACGTTTTGCCTATCTTGCCGGACAGGGAGAGCGGCCGGCGACTGATTTTGTGGAAATTGGAGGGGATAAGGCACTATGGATGCCTCTCATTTACTCGGTAATGAAAAGATACCATCTGGAACCAGTCACAATGTTTTTCCCGGCAATCCCGGGTGAAATGGGGACGCTTTTCAACTCTTGTTCATGGTTTTCGCTGGAGCCGTTTTGTATGGTTAAGGTTTTGTCTCTGGCACGCACAGTAGATTTTCTGCTTGGTCCATCATTTCCTGAAGAATATACATTCAAAGTCAGGGAAACCGGAGAAACATATGGCAAGGGCAGGAAGATTGTTGAACTTGGAGAAAAACAGTGGGTGTGCGCGCTTTTTGGACCTTTTGTGCCAGGAGAAATCCCTGCAGATATACGACACCTGTTCCCGTCGGCTTTCTACTGGTGGTTGCTGGACCATATCTAAAAATGGCAGGTAGGTGAACTGGAAAATGTGGTATGCTGCTATGTCCAGGCAAAACAGGATAGCATATGAACAGAAAATTGGTAGCCGTGGTAGATGATGAACCGGATATTCTTGAACTCGTTTCTGTGAACCTTTCCAGAGCAAATTTTGAGGTAAGAACCTTTGAGGACGTATCGTCGTTTTTCACATTCGCCCGGAGTAAAACACCCGACCTGATAATTCTTGACCTGATGCTTCCTGATGCTGACGGATTTGAGGTATGCAAGGAGTTGAAGAGAGATGCCAGGTTTTCCAGCGTGCCCGTGATTATGCTTACAGCGAAAAATGAGGAAACAGATAAGGTGCTGGGCCTGGAAATAGGGGCGGACGATTACATTACCAAGCCATTTTCCCCGAAGGAACTCGTTGCCCGCGTAAAAGCCGTCCTGCGGCGCGGCACACAGGAGACGGCCGGAGAGAAAATTGAAATCGGTGGTCTGGTGCTATATCCCGAAAAATTTGAGGTGACAGTCGGAGGGAAACCGATAACCCTCACAACAACCGAATTCAAAATTCTCCTTCTTCTCGCCTCACAACCCGGCAGGGTGTTTACCCGTGAAAAAATCCTTGACCATCTCTGGGGCAGAGAAAAGGCCGTGATAGACAGAACAGTTGACGTCCATGTCAAAAATCTGAGGGATAAACTCGGAAAAGCCGGAAAATTCATCAGGAATGTTCGCGGAATAGGGTACAAGTTGGATTAATGAAACGATCCATATTCTTCAAACTCCTTTTCGGATTCTCGCTAATTGTCATCGTATTGGCAGGTTTGATTCTGCTGTTTGCCTACCAGCCGATGCGCAATTATTTTATCGGAATATCCTTCACGCAGCTTGAACGACTCGCGGTTTCCCTTGAACCTTCTATCCTGCCGTATATTGATAACGCTCATTTCCGGGAACTTGATGCATTCGTTAAATCAACCGGACAGAAGATTGATACAAGAATTACAGTGATGAACCCGGACGGCGTGGTCATTGCAGATTCTGAGAACGATATCAATACCATGGAGAACCACAGGTTCAGGATAGAAATGCAGAAGGCCCTTGCCGGAGAAACAGGAACTGCGATCCGATACAGCCCAACCGAGCATCGCCAGATGCTTTATGTGGCGGTTCCACTGCGAAAACAGAATAAGGTGCTATGCGTTGTCCGAACAAGCATTCCCTTTCACAATATTGATGAATTACTGAGAACAATGAAACGAAGAGTCGGATGGGCTACATGCGCCACGGTGAGTATCGGGATTCTTTTCGCCGCATTTTTCTTTTTGGGATTTTCCATGCCTCTCAGGGAACTCGTGCGCGCATCTCGCAGGGTGACCGAAGGAGATCTTGGTGTTCGCGTCTCTTTGAAACGGCAGGACGAGTTCGGAAAACTCGCCGACAGTTTTAACGAGATGACCAACCGGCTGCATCTTTTTTTCAATGCTCTGAGTGCTAAGAATGAAGAGTTTAACAGCATCATTTCTTCCATTCGCGAGGGGCTGTTGGTATTTGATGGAAAAGGTCGCATTCTCATGGCAAACAAGAGTTTCAATGAGATAGCCGGAATGGACCAGGTGATAGGGAAACACTTTTATGAAGTTATTAGAAGTCCAGAATTCAGCGACCTGGCAGAAAAAATCCTGGACCAGAAGAACGCAGTTACTGGGGAAATAATAATACGAAATCGTATCTACCTGTGCAGCGCTGTGTATTTGCATACAGATGAGAAAATCGTTTGTCTCTTCCATGACATCACCGAACTGAGACGCCTGGAGCGGGTGAAGAAGGATTTCGTCGCTAATGTTTCCCATGAACTTAAAACACCTCTGACAGCCATTAAGGGATTTGTAGAAACCGTAATGGATTCTGCGGACAAGGAAACCCAACGGCACCTTGAGATTGTTGGAAGAAATACAGATAGGCTCATAAGAATTGTTGACGACCTTCTCACATTATCCGAAATGGAGGAAAAAGGATTTGTCCTTGACCTGGCCGAGGTAGACATCAAAGAGGTACTGAAAAATGCGCTCTCTTTTTTTGAACAGAAGGCCCGCGACAAGGGGCTTGCGCTTGTTCTTAACATAATGACCGAGGTGCCGGCAATCCAGGCGGACAGGTATCGGCTTGAGCAATTATTCATCAACCTTCTGGACAATGCTGTCAAATACACTGAACATGGAAGTATCCATATTACTGTCAAGACGCAAGAAAAAGTACTTGTCATTGAAATAGAGGATACTGGCATTGGCATTTCAGAAGAGCACCTGCCAAGAATCTTTGAAAGGTTCTATGTGGCGGATAAGTCCAGGTCGCGAAAATCTGGTGGGACAGGTCTCGGTCTTGCAATCGCAAAACATATCGTACATCTTCACAACGGAACGATTACAGTCACAAGCACCTCGGGGCAAGGCACGAAATTCACTGTTACCCTTCCGATCTCTCGGTTCCCTTCTGTCTAATCTTGCTGATTGTTCTGATTCTGGCTGTATCCAGCGCATCCTCGTGTTGAACTTCAGGAAGAATTCTTAATTTCTTACACAAATTTAACATCCCCTTCATCTTTTCTTTATTTTCCAGCAGTAATCTATCCCCGGCAAACAAAAGAATGCTCGTGCCACAATGCCAGGAAAAGGAGGTGAAATGTGATCCTGAAGAAAAAAACACGGGCAATGCAGGTGTGACGCAGAATGTGAAAAAGTGGGGAATCTTTACTACAACATAGGAGGAATCATGAAGGCGGTATGGATAAGATGCGCAGTGTATCTTTTCATCCTCGCAGGATTGGTGTCTGTTCGGTATGCCCGTGCAGGTGAAATAGATGTTCTCCTTGATGTTCTGGTGGACAAGGGAGTCATCTCTGCGTCCGAAGCCCAGAGTATCAGAACTGAAACATATGACAGGATGCAGGCAGAAAAGCAGAAGGACAGGCAGGCAACTCAGGAAGAAATAAAAAAAACTGTGTCTGAAGGGCTCAACAAAACCATGCCTGTTCTTTCAAAAACAAAATTCAGCGGGGATATGCGTGTAAGGTATCAAACTTCTGAAACTACGAAAACGACGCAGACCAACGCAGGGCTTTATCGGCTGCGCCTCAGGTATGGGTTTGAAATGCCAGTCAATGACCAGGTCATAATGGGATTCAGGATGGCGTCTGGAAGCAGTGCAGACCCATCCTCAACGAACCAGACATTTGACAACGCATTTTCAAAGCGCGCCCTCTGGATTGACCGGGCATATATCCAGTACACAGGGCCGTCCTGGTTATCTATGACCGGGGGAAAGATGCCGAATCCTTTCTTCACAACAGACCTTGTGTGGGACCCTGATATCGTGCCGGAAGGATTCCTCGCCGCATCTACTCCTGCAATTTCAGGCAGCACCATAAAACCGTTCGTCTATCTTGGATATTTCCCGGTCCAGGAGAACTCATCAGGTGTTTTTGATGCTTCCCTTTATGCTGCCCAGATTGGCCTGACTGCAGCGCCCTTTGGAAAACCCTTGAAAATCGGTATCGGCACCTATAACTTTGCGAAACTCAAGGGTCAGAAACTTGCATCAGTCAGCCCGAATTATGTGAAAACAACAAACACGCTGGACGGTACCGGGGCATTCGTATACGACTATACGCCTGTTCAGTATGTAGTTGAATATATCCCCTGGACATTTCACCTTGCAGACCATGCGCTGCCGGTGAAGTTGTATGCTGACTTTGTCACCAACACCGAAAGCGGGGTAAAGGATGGTAATGGCTGGCTTTATGGAATCAAGATCGGCGATGTGAAGAAACTATGGGATTTCCAGGCGGATTACAACTACAGGAAACTTGAAGCCGATGCAATTCCAGCTTTTATCAGCGATTCGGACTTTCACAATGGCGGAACAAACTGTAAGGGTCACAAGGTGAACATAAAAATGGGGCTTGGAAAGAATGTGGCACTCGGGGCAACATATTTCAGCACAAAGGCAATCACAGGAATGAGGAATGATTTTAACATGTGGCAGATTGATTTTGAATCAAAGTTCTAACAAGGAGGATATTTTCGTGAAGCGCGATGAAATCAAGCAGAAAAACTGATTGAAAATTTGCTGTTTCTTAACACAATCCTAACAAAGAAAGAGGAAAATATTATCATCAAGGAGGCGGCTATGATAAGAATTAGAAAAATCTTTGCAGGAATTCTGGCAGTTTCTGGACTTGTTGCTGGGTCACTTTTCGCAGCAAGGTTAATGTTGATAAACGGTGCGGGCGCCACTTTCCCCTACCCGTTGTATTCAAAGTGGTTTTATGAATATACGCATGTTGACCCAACGGTGAATTTTAATTACCAGGCCATAGGCAGTGGTGGAGGGATAAGGCAACTCATGGAGGGAACAGTTGATTTCGGGGCTTCAGATGTGGCGCTCACTGATGCTCAGATTAAAGAAGCGAAACAGGAAATTTTCCATATCCCGATGGTAGCAGGAGCGGTGGCAATAGTGTATAACCTGCCAGGTGTGACCGGGACACTTAGACTGACCCCTGAGACGCTCTCCGATATCTACCTCGGAAAAATCAGGAGATGGAATGATCCCAAACTTGCCGGTCTGAATCCCCAACTTTCAGGCGTATCGGAAAACATCATTGTGTGTTATAGGTCAGACGGAAGCGGAACAACCAGCATTTTCACCAGTTATCTGACGAATGTTTCTGCAGAATGGAAAAAGAGGGTAGGAAGCGGTACAAGCGTGAACTGGCCTGCAGGCCTTGGAGGAAAAGGAAACCCGGGTGTTGCTGGACTTGTCAAGCAAAACAAGGGCGGGATCGGTTATGTGGAACTCGCGTATGCTGTTCAAAATAAACTTGCCTTTGCAGCGCTAAAAAACAAATCGGGCAATTTCGTAGAGCCATCTCTTGAAAGCACATCAAAAGCGTTGGCAGGGATAATGGAAAATATGCCTTCGGATTTTCGTGTGAGTGTTGTTAATGCACCTGGAAAAGATTCCTATCCTATCGCCGGGATTACGTGGATTCTGGTGTACAAGAATCTGCCCGATCGCGCAAAAGGGGAAAAATTGGTTCAGTTCTTGAAATGGGCAGTCACAGATGGTCAAAAATACGCTGCTGCTCTTGACTATGCACCTCTACCACCAGCATTTGCGAAAAGAGTCCTGGAAAAAATCAGCCAGATTAGATATTGAAGATCGGGTGAGGATTACTGGATACCGGCATCACTGCTGGCCGAAAAGAGACACGGTGAGTTCCATCTTCTGTGCATAAATGAAAAAAGAAAAAATTCTTAATGCTGTTTTTAAGGGAAGTGCGATTTTTGCTTCTGTGGTAGTGTTCGCAATGTGGCTTCTTTTCTTTTTTGAGTTTATCAAGCACTCCCTGCCATCCATTCGCAAATTTGGATTTTCCTTTCTTGCGAACACTGTGTGGGACCCGGTAAGTGAAAATTTTGGAGCGCTTCCGTTTATCTTCGGAACCGTGTTTTCTTCATTCCTTGCTCTGCTCATATCCCTTCCTCTTTCTCTTGGAATCGCTATCTTTTTGAATGAACTTGCGCCTTTGTGGATGAGAAAACCAGTATCTTTTCTTGTGGAATTGCTTGCTGCCATTCCCAGCGTCATCTACGGAATGTGGGGGATTTTTGTACTTTCTCCGATATTGAGGAACCATGTCCAGCCATTTCTATCAAACCACCTCGGATTTCTTCCCCTGTTTGGAGGGCCCTATTACGGAATCGGGATGATGTCGGCAGTTTTAATATTGAGCATTATGATCATACCAACAATCTCTTCGGTGTGCAGAGAAATATTCAAGGCCGTTCCTGATGTTTACAGGGAAACAGGGCTGTCCATCGGTGCGACAAAATGGGAGATGATTCGGATTTCTGTTCTACAAACCTCCAGGGTTGGGATATTTGCTGCGGCCGGGCTCGGGCTTGGGAGAGCGCTTGGAGAAACAATGGCTGTCACCATGGTAATCGGAAATCGGCCTGAAATATCCTTTTCGCTTTTTGCCCCGGGATACACGATGGCTTCAGTCATCGCGAACGAATTTACAGAAGCCACAACAGATGTCTATCTTTCCGCATTGACTGAAATTGGATTTGTGCTTTTTTTGATGACGTTTTTCTTCAGTTTTATCAGCCGCATGATTGTCAAGAAATACACTGTGAGTATCCATACATGAAAAGAAAGGTTATGAACAATTGTGCGATGGCGTTCTGTTTCATTGCGGTGATAGTTGCCCTTGTTCCACTTGTGAGCATCCTTCTTGACATAGCGATAAAAGGGGGCAGGGCTCTCAATCTTAACTTTTTCATCCACACACCAAGACCCTCAGGAGAAACAGGCGGAGGAATGGCGAATGCGATTGTAGGCACCCTTACACTCATCGGACTGGCATCTCTCTGGTCCATACCCCTTGGGATTCTGACAGGCATCTATCTTGGAGAATTCGGTTCAAACAGGTTCGGGGAGTTTTTGAGAGTTGCTCTTGATGTGATGGGCGGCATCCCTTCCATCGTAATAGGTATTTTTGCATATATTATCTTTGTCATTCCTATGAAAACCTTTTCGGCCTGGGCAGGAGGTTTTGCGCTCGGCATTATAATGCTGCCGGTCGTGGCGCGTACAACTGAAGAAATGATAAGAATGGTTCCGCTGGAAATCAGGGAAGCGGCCTGGGCTCTTGGGATTACACCATTTCACACTATCTGGCATATTGTTCTGCGGTCCGCAGTCCCGGGAATAATAACCGGCATCATACTGGGAATTGCAAGAATTATCGGAGAAACTGCGCCTCTTCTTTTCACTGCGTTCGGGAACATGTTCTGGCACCATTCTCTGAATCAACCTATCGCGGCCCTGCCCTTGCAGGTGTTCACATATGCGGTGTCTCCTTACGATGATTGGCACAGGCAGGCGTGGGCCGGAAGTTTTGTTATGGTGTTGTTGGTTTGTATTATGAGCATTATAGCGCGACTGATTATTGAGAGAGGTTTTACAAAGACGTCCCTAAAGTAAAATATGATGGAGTTGTGAAGATATGGACGAGAGAAAAATAGTTACAAAAAACCTGTGTGCGTATTTTGGTTCTTTCCAGGCACTTAAGAACATCAGTATTGAGATAGCGCCAAACAAGGTTACCGCCATCATTGGGCCGTCAGGATGCGGGAAATCTACCTTTATACGGTGTCTCAACAGATTACACGAAGTTGCCCCGCATGCAAGAGTAAGTGGAGAGGTTTTGCTTGACGGCAGAAACATCTACGAAAAAAATATAAGCCCTATAGAAATACGAAGAAAAATTGGCATGGTATTCCAGAAACCAAACGTATTTCCAACCCTTAGCATATACAACAATATATCGTTGGGATTAAAATTAAACGGGGAGAAGAGGAAAAGCGTTATTGAAGAAAAGGTTGAAAGATCACTGAAAATGGCCGCATTATGGGACGAAGTAAAGGGGAAATTGAGAGAACCAGCCACAAAACTTTCAGGGGGACAGCAGCAGAGAATATGTATTGCTCGCACACTGGCACTGGAACCAGAGGTGATACTTTTTGATGAACCCTGTTCTGCCCTTGATCCAATATCAACTGCAAAAGTTGAAGAAACAATAGAAATATTGAAGGAGAATTATACCGTCGTGATTGTAACCCATAACCTGCAACAGGCGGCGAGGGTTGCGGATTACACTGCCTTCTTTCTGCTCGGCGAGATGGTTGAATTTGACCGCACAGAAACACTGTTCACAGTGCCAAAGGATAAGAGAACTGAAGCATATTTAACCGGGAAGTTTGGATGAAACAGCAAGGCAAGCAGGAAAGAAACAGGTTGTTCCGACTTTCAGTACTCTGATGCAGATAAAACGATTGAGTAAATCAGGATGGCTGCGTGGAGTGAAAAAGATGACAACATTATCTGGATACAGTCGGACTGATATCACATGGAGAAACGATGCTACAGAACAGGATTGAAGATCTGAAAAAGGATTTAGTTC
>Ga0315298_1008027_pt1 | contig 13634 bp, 11 predicted proteins | sample WHS_1_MG_FD_203077 | JGI IMG/M metagenome (GOLD analysis project Ga0315298, IMG submission 203077) | Extremophilic microbial mat communities from Washburn Hot Springs, YNP, Wyoming, USA - WHS_1_MG | ecosystem: Environmental > Aquatic > Thermal springs > Hot (42-90C) | place: USA: Wyoming...
TGGTAAAATGGGATAAATTAGTTTATATTTTCGACCTTTTACCCCATTTTACCTAATTTATTTCACTTACATTTTAAATGATTTAACCAATACCATTTCACTTACATTTTAGATGATTTAATACGGTCAATTTCACTTTCTCTCTTTTTATGCTATAATTATTTTGATGGAACGGCGGCTTTTTAAACAAATAGTTATTGCTTTAATTTTTAGCCTCATCATCCTTTCAGTGGGCGAGTTAATTTATTTAAAACATAAACCCCCACCAACTTGTTTTGATAATAAAAAAAATCAAAAAGAAGAGGGGATTGATTGCGGTGGTCCTTGTGTTCCTTGTGAATTAAAAAATAATCCACCTTTAGCCATCGATGGTTCTCCTTATTTTATTTTAGGTGATTCTAATAAAATTGATATTGTTTTTAAAGTTTTAAATAAAGATCTTGTTTGGGGAGCAAAAAATTTTTCTTATAACATAATTTTAACAGGAGAAAATAACCAAACCCAAACGATTGGTCCAAAGACTGATTTTGTTTTACCAATGAGTTCAAAATTAGTAGTTCTTCCCCAAGTCCCCACCACCTTTACTCCATTAAAAGTAGAAGTAGAGATTATAAAAGAAGGTATTTTATGGGAGAAAGTGCCTGAAGGAATTAATTTAAGAGCAGGTGAACCTTTTGCCATTTCTAATTTAAGAGTAATTTATCCTCAAAAACCAAAAGAGCAGGAATTTAATGTTTATGTTTTTACCAAAACTCTAACTTTAAATAGCAAAGATCCTGAAGTTTTTAATTTGCAAAAAGTTTTGTCCCAGGATCCGGAAATTTATCCTGAAGGGAAAATAACTGGGGTTTATGATAAAGCCACTGCCGCCGCTGTTAAAAGATTTCAAAAGAAATATGGAATAAGAACAACCGGCGAAGTAGGTCCCCAAACTCGGGCAAAATTAAACGAACTTTACGGTCCTTCTGAACTAGAACCATTTTCTTATAATTTTACAAAAACTTTAAAATTAGGCTCTCAAGGGATAGAAGTAACTAATCTCCAAAGAGCTTTAATGATTGATTCAACTGAACATCCAAAAGGAAATATCTCTGGTTCTTTTGACAAAGCAACTGAAAAAGCCTTAAAAGAATTTCAAAAAAAATATGATTTAGAACCTACCGGCATTGTTGATGGTCCTACTCGAGAAAAACTTAATGAACTCTTTTCAAAACCAGCAGAAACTACTCCAGTTTTACCCGAAGATTATTTTGAATCTTATGAAGCAAGTTTAAGAGTTAAAGGTGATATTTATAACACTACACCTTTTAATTTTAAACAAGCGCAGGTGGCGGTTGTTTTGTGCGATAAAAACAAAAAGCCGGCGGTTGTTGGAATTACTTATTTAGATAGAATTTATTATGGAAAAGCAAATTCTTTTCTTATTCAGTGGCAAAAACCAATGCCACCAGGATTATCAATTTGCGAGGAATCAATTAATGTCAATATTTTAGATAAGGATAATATTTTTGTGACAAAATAATTTTTTATGTTTAAAAAGGATTTTCTTTTATTTCTATCCCTTTTTATAATTATTGTTTTAGGATTATTAATTTTATTAAGTTTATCTTATAGCGAAACTCCGCGCTTTTCTTCTTTAAAAAAACAATTGCTATTTTTTCTCATTGGCTTTTTTGTATTTTTCTTTTTTAGAAATATTGATTGGCGAATTTTTAGCCAACCATTTATAGTTTTTCTTTATTTCTTTTCTTTATTTCTTTTAATTTTAGTTTTGATTTTTGGCACCAGGATTAAAGGAAGTGCTGGTTGGTTTAATTTAGGGTTTTTTCATTTTCAACCAGTAGAAATTACGAAAATTATTTTGATATTAATTTTAGCGAATTTTTTAGCCTCAAAGCATTTAGAACTCTGGCAATTTAGAAATTTATTTAAAACCGCTATTTTTGTTGGTTTGCCAACCCTTTTATTAATAATGCAGCCAGATTTAGGGGGGGCATTAGTCCTTTTAGGAATTTGGTTTTTTTTGATATTAATTGGGGGCATTAGAGCAAATCAAGTTTTCTTTTTAATTGGAATTTTTATTTTAACCTCTTTATTAGTTTGGAATTTTGTTTTAAAAGATTATCAACGAAATAGAATTATTAATTTTTTAAATCCAAATTATGATCCCTTAGGAATTGGTTATAACCGGGAACAAGCTTTAATTGCAATCGGTTCTGGAAAAATTTTTGGTAAAGGTTTAGGTTGGGGGACTCAAACTCATTTAAGATTTTTACCGTTGGCAAAAACCGATTTTATTTTTGCGGCCTTAGCAGAAGAATTGGGTCTTATTGGAATTTCTATTCTTTTAATTTCTTTTTTAATTTTTATTAATCGGTTGGTTTATTTAGCTAATGTTTTTGACGACAATTTTTCCAAACTTTTTACTATTGGTTTTGCTTTAAAAATTTTAATTGAAACAACAATAAATATTGGAATGAATACTGGGATTTTGCCAATTATCGGAATTGCTTTACCTTTTGTTTCTTTAGGAGGTTCTCATTTAATTGCTGATTTTTTTGCTTTGGGAATTATTTATAGTCGCTTAACTCACCCTGCTTAAATTTATGAGTAAATTTTCTTTGATTTCTTTTATTATTGCTTTAATTTTAGTTTTGTCTTACTTTATAGGAGTTTCTTTACCCTATCCCTCTAATAATTCTTCTAAAATAGATTTCTCTATTAGAAAAGGGGAAAATGTTTCTCAAATTGCCAATAATCTGTCTTTAAAAAAGATTATTTTCTCTCCTTATCTTTTTAGATTTTATTTGAGAGTTAATAATTTAGAAAAAAACATTAAAGCCGGAGACTTTGAAATTAACCTTCCTATCTCAATTAAGAAATTAGCCGAAACTATCACTTCCAATCATTTAAATAACATCTTTTTAATAAAAGAAGGAGATACTTTAAAAGAAATAGAGAAAAACTTAAAGGAAAAAGAGATTTTAAAAGAAGAAGATAGTATAGAAAAATTTACTTTAAAAGATTTCAAAGATTTTGCTTTAAAAATTAATTTAGAAAATTATTTAGATAAACCTCTTGAGGGATTTTTGTTTCCTGATTCCTATCATTTGCCAAAAGGATTAAATTCAAAAGAAATCGTTCAGATTTTTTTAAACAATTTTTTAAATAAAATAAACCCTGAAATTTTAGAAGAAACTAAAAAACAAAACAAAAACTTTTACGAAGTTTTAACCCTAGCTTCAATAATTGAGAAAGAAGTTAAAGATTATAAAGATAAACAAATGGTTATAGATATTCTTTTTAAAAGACTAAAAGAAAATATCCCTCTTCAAGTTGATGCGACAATTTGTTATGCTTTAAATAAAAGTTTTTCTGATTGTCATTTAACTTATGAATCACTTAAAATCGATTCTTTGTATAATACTTATCTATATAAAGGACTGCCGCCAACCCCAATTAGTAACCCTTCACTTGAATCAATAAAAGCAGTTTTAAATCCTTTAGCAAATGATTATTGGTACTATCTAACAAATAGAAAAACTGGCGAAACGATTTTTTCCAAAACTTATGAAGAGCACCTAAAAGCAAGAGAAAAGTACCTCTAAAGAGTCACGATTAAAGATAAATTTTCAATAAATTATTCACCTGACCAAATTTTACGAAGTAAAACTTGGGCAGGTAAATGATTTAATTTTCAATTAATAAACACCCTTTTAATTTATTTTCCACGATCGTGGAGAAAAAATAAAACTATAAAAATCAATTTTCAATTTACAATTTTCACCCCCACACCAAACAAGCTTAAGAATGATAAATTACCAATTACCAATTATCAATTATCAATCAATTTTCCAATTTCTCAATTTTCAATGTTTTTCTATTTTTGAAAATTAAATAATTAAATAATTGTTTGAAAATTGATCATTGGATAATTGAAAATTATTAGAATTTTAATTCATCCACCCTTCCTTCATTCATCCATCCCCCACCTTTTAAAAAAAGATGGGGGGTGGGGTCGCAATGACAGTAAAACTTTTAATTCCAGATTCCAGATTCCAGATTCTATTTTGTTTATTGGAATTTGGAACTTGAGATTTGGAATTTTAAAATAACTCGTTAATTCATAATTTTAATTATATGTGCGGTATTACAGGTATCTATATTGTTAATAATCCATTAGAAATAAAAGAAGAAACGCTTATCAAAATGCGCGATTCTTTAACTCATCGTGGGCCAGATGATAAAGGTTTATATCTTTCAAAAGATAAAAAAGTCGGTTTAGGGTTTAGAAGGTTAGCGATTATTGATTTATCCAAAAAAGGGAATCAACCAATGACAAACGAAAAAAAGAACCTCAAGTTAATTTTTAATGGCGAAATTTATAATTTTAATGATTTAAAAAAGGATTTAATAATTTTTGGACATAAATTTAAATCAAAAACAGACTCAGAAGTAATTTTACATTTATATGAAGAAAAAAAAGAGGAATGTTTAAATGATTTAAATGGAATGTTTGCTTTTGTTATTTATGACGAGAAAGAAAAGAAATTGTTTGCGGCAAGAGATAGAATTGGGATTAAGCCTTTTTATTATTACTATAAAGATGGCATTTTTCTTTTTGGTTCTGAAATAAAAGCAATTTTAGAAAATCCAATTGTTAAAAGAGAGCCGAATTTAGAGGCAATTTCTCATTATTTAACTTTTGCTTGTACCCCCGCACCTTTTACTTTGTTTAAAAATATTTATAAATTGCCAGCAGCTCATTATTTAACTTTAGATAAATTTGGTCATTTAGAAACTAAAAGATATTGGTCCCCAATTTCTTCTGTCATTGCGAGTACTCCTTCTTCTGTCATTGCGAGCGCTTCTTCTTCTGTCAATGCGAGTGCTCCTTCTTCTGTCATTGCGAGTACTCCTTCTTCTGTCAATGCGAGCGCTTCTTCTTCTGTCATTGCGAGTGCTCCTTCTTCTGTCATTGCGAGTGCTCCTTTTTCTGTCAATGCGAGCGCTTCTTCTTCTGCCATTGCGAGTGAGCCAAAGGCGAGCGAAGCAATCTATATTAATAAAGTTCGCGAGTTGCTTCAGGACTCTATCAAGCGCCAAATGGTTTCTGATGTTCCTTTTGGTTGCTTTTTATCTGGCGGGATTGATTCTTCTACCAATGCTGTTTTAATGAGTAAAGCAATGGGAAAACCAGTTGAAACTTTCTCTATTTCTTATAAAGATTATCAAGAATTTGATGAGTTTGAATATTCGCGAAAAATTAATGAGATGTTAAAGGCAAAGAGTCACGAGTTAAGAGTGGGGGTAGAGGAATTTTTAGAGTGGTTAGAGATAATGGGAAAAACCACTGATGATCCAAATGGTGATTGGGTTTGTTTCCCAGTTTATTATCTTTCAAAAATGTTTAGAGAAAATGGCGTCATTATGGGTCAGGTTGGTGAGGGCTCAGATGAATTATTTAATGGCTATCAACGGGATTTAATTTTTTATCGATTCTATAAAAAATTCTGGCGCTATTTAGAAAAACTGCCAAAATTTATAAAAATTCTTCCTTATAATTTATCAAAACTTTTACCAAAAAACTTTGCTGTTTTACCAAAAGAATTATTGCGCCGTTTGGCTTTTAATAAACCTTTATTTTTTGGTGGCGCCAACGCCTTTTCTAGTTATGATAAACAATTTTTATTAACCAAGACATTTCAAAAACAAATTCCCCCTGATGCTTCTGATAAAATTGTTGAAAATATTTATCAAGATCTTGAGTTACAAGTTACAAGTTACAAGTTACAAGAAATAGATTTTCTCCAGCAACTTCTTTATCTCGAACTTAATCTACGTCTGCCTGAACTTCTCTTAATGAGAGTTGATAAAATGACTTCATTAAATTCTATTGAAGCAAGAGTGCCATTTTTAGACCACTATTTAGTAGAATTAGCTTTTTCTATTCCCCAAGAGCTAAAATTAAAAAACGGAATAACTAAATATATTCTTAAAAAGGCAGTAGAGGGAATTATTCCTAATGAGATTATTTATCGAAAGAAAAAAGGATTTGGCGCGCCAGTTTCTCAATGGCTAAAAGAAAACGAAAAAGTTAGAGAGACTTTGTTAAAAATTATTTTTAATTCAAAAATTAAAAAACTTAATATTTTTGATTATAATTATGTTGATGAATTAATCAAAGACCACTTAAAGGGCCGCCATGATAATTCTTTTAAAATCTGGAACTTGGTCACCTTATCTTTGTGGTATGATAACTGGATAGAACGGTAATTTACAATTTTTTTACCTGTCCAAGTTTTACTTCGTAAAATTTGGGCAGGTAAATTAATAAACTCACTTTTAATTTATTTTCCACGATCGTGGAGAAAAAATAAAACTATAAATGATGACCCAAAATTAAGCCCCTTTCAACTATTTTATAACTTGACTTTTAAAAAAATCGTACTAATTTTAACATTTACTGATTTATTAAAAGAAGAAGTATAGAAAAGAACAATTTACAATTTTCAATTTTCAATTTTCAATTTTAATCTGTCATTACTAGCCCTTCTTTTTGATAAAAAGAGGGGGGTGGCGGGTGTTGAAGGACGACCTGGCAATCATTTATCTATATTCTTGACAAAACTAAGGAATCTGATAACATTAGAAATAGAGTTCCAATAAAATATGATTTATTTGGAAGTATAAAACTGAATAAATATGGATAAAGAGCTAAATCTCCTAAAATATAATCCTCACTGGGAAAAGTCGTTTCGATATCCTTATCCCAAAACGAGAGGAATTTTTCGTTCACTTTTAGAAATGCTATCCAGAAGACAAATAGTTGAGATAATTGGTTTAAGAAGAACTGGCAAAACCACTCTTCTTTTTCAAGTTATTAACCATCTCTTAGAGAAAAAGATTAATCCTTATTCAATTTTATATTTTACTTTCGATGAGGAAAAATTGAAATTAGATGAACTTCTTCAAATATTTTCTTTAGAGACACAAATAGATTTTAAGAAAGAGCAGGTTTTTATTTTTTTGGACGAAATTCAAAAACTACCAGATTTTCAAAATCAATTAAAAGTTTATTACGACCTTTATCCTCATTTAAAATTTTTTATTTCTGGTTCTACCTCTCTTTTTCTTAAAAAGAAAACTCAAGAAAGTTTAGCGGGAAGGATTATTAGTTTTTATTTACCTCCCTTGAATTTTAAAGAGTATCTATATTTTAAGGATAAGTCAGAATTTTTGGAAAAACCATTAATTTATGAGAAAGAAATTGAAAAAGAATTTGCTATTTTCTTAGAAAGTCAACTTATTGAAAGTATTTTTTTGAAGAAACCTAATGAGAAAAGGGAGTACTTTACTTCTATTGTTAAAAAGATTATTTTTGAGTATATTCCGCAGGCTTTTCCGGTAGATAACCCAGAGATTCTTTGGCGAATTGCCAAGATTATTGGTCAATACCCTGGGATGTCAATCGATTATCAAAGTTTATCTCAGAAAATTGGTATTTCTAATAAAACTTTGAGTTCTTATCTTTTTTATCTAGAAGAGTCTTTCTTGGTAAAGAAGATTTATAATTTTTCTCGAAATTTGCTTACTTCCGAAAAAAAGCTGAAAAAATTTTATTTGGCTTCTCCTTCTTTAAGTTGGGCTTTTTCCGATTTTATCGACAAAGGCAAATTAGTAGAAAATTTAGTTCTTTCTTTGGGGGATTATAAATTTTTCTGGCGAGATTCTTATCAGCATGAAGTTGATTTTATTAAGATTGAGGATTCAAAGATTATTCCTGTAGAAGTCAAAAGCCAGAAAGAGGTTCAGAAAAAAGACCTGAAAAATTTAATCATCTTTGCCAAAAAATTTGAGACTTCAAGAGTAATAATCCTTACAGAAAATATTAAACCTCTAACGACTAAATTAGGGAATATAAAAATAGAGCAATTACCGGTTTATTTTGTTTAAATGGCAAATATATAGCAATCCCCTTATTATTAATAAAATGAGAAATAAAAGACTAAGCACGAAAATAGAAAAGCAGTGGTTTTTTAGTGTGGTTGAGGAGACGCTACTAAATGAAGATTTTAATAAAAAATATCCCGATTATGCAGGTGGCAGAATTGAAATTTGGCATAAAGATAGTCCTTATGATGTGGGGGAAATTAGATTACTCTTGCCAAGAGAAATATTTAATAAGCTAAGAGAAGCTTTAGATTTTCAAGAAGTGGATATGTTTCAAATTGGTGAAGTATATTCTGACGATTTATTAGAATTTATTAAAAAACAAAAACATAAAAAGTCACAATAAGATAGCTAAAATCACAATTAGTTACTTTATTATGGTATGATAATTGGATAGGGTAATTTGACATAAAGCATTGTGCTATGGTATATTTCAGTTGTGTTGCAATATTGCCACATAAATGGAACAAAGAATGAAGAAAAAAATTAATATTATTTTAGTTCAAAATAAACTTAAGAAAGCAGGGCTGAGACTGTTTTCTATTTTAGATTATCAAAGAATTTTAGAAGTTAAGAATTATAGTAGCGCTCGAAGTAATATCTCGCGTTATCTCAAATTAGGATTAATCCAAAAAGCCCGTAAGGGATTGTATTTTTTAGCTGATAATCCTCCGCATGAATTTGAAATTGCTAATAAAGTTTATAAACCTTCTTATATATCTTTTGAGACAGCTTTATCATTTTATGGAATTATTCCAGAAACAATTTATGAAATAATTTCTGCAACTCCACGCACCACAAGAACATTCAATGTTAATGGGATTCAATATTCTTATAAAAAGATTAAAAAAAATTGTTTTAATAATTATCAGACAGTCAAGATGAAAAATATCCTTGTTTTTATTGCCGAACCAGAAAAAGCTTTAGTTGATTATTTATATTTAGTCTCTTTAGGAAAAAGAAATTTATCCTACGAGAGAATAGATTTGTCAAAGATTAAAAAAAATAAAGTAATTCAATACGCCAAAAAGTTTCACAAACAAACACTAATGGAATTAATAAATAACATTTATGCTAAGTGAAAACACTTTTAAAGAGCTATCTTTAAAATATCAAACCAGCGAGGATAATATTATTAGAGAATATCTTCAGCATCTTTTTTTGTCTTTTTTATATAGCCAAAGGGAATCTGAAAATTTGTATTTTAAAGGGGGTACAGCTTTAAGAATTATTTATCATTCTCCGCGTTTTTCAAAAGATTTAGATTTTAGCGCTCCGAGGGGCATTTTACCATCTAAATTAGATAACCTTTTTTTAGAGACCATAAACAAAATTAATAATGAAGGAGTGATAGTTAATTTAAAAGAAGCTGAAAAAACAAGTGGCGGCTATTTAGGAATTTTTTCTTATCAGTTGTATAACTTTCAAGGGGAAATACAATTAGAAATTTCTCTAAGAAAGAAGAATAATTTTAAAAAAGAGATTACGACCATAGTGTCAGATTTTTTGCCCCCTTATGTTTTAATTCAATTAGCGTCCCCTCTAATAGTAGAAGAAAAAATAATTGCTTTAGAAAATCGTCATAAACCAAGAGATTATTATGATTTATATTTTATTTTAAGACATCCAGAATTAAACAAATTTATTGATTTCGAAAAAATAAAAAAAGTTAAAGAAACCCTATTAAAAGAAAAAATCAATTTTAAAAGTGAATTAGAGGTGTTATTACCAATCAGCCATCACCCTCTTTTAAAAAACTTTAAAGAGCTATTACTTAAAGAAATAGAAAAATATTAAAAATTATACTATATACATAATACCCGATACAGTTTATGGCATGATATGATAATTGGATAGCAAAAGAATAGAATCATGAATAATGAATTATGAATTTGACTTTTGACTTTTGATTTTTGACTTTTGACTTTTGAATTTTGAATTTATAATTATGTCTTCCTTTACTAAAAACATCGCTTTAACTTTTTCTAGCCGTTTTCTGGCGGCGATTTTTACTTCACTATCAACGATTTTAATATCCCGCGCTTTTGGGCCACTCGGAAAAGGGATTTTTACAATGGTGGCTTTTTTCCCGACCTTAGCTTTACAATTCGGGCATTTAGGTTTAGGAAATGCTAATACTTATTTAATTTCCCAAGACAAAGAAAAAACAAGAAAATCTTTTTATAATTCTTTTTGGTATGGTTTAATCATTGGTTGGCTTTTTATTGTGATTTTTTCTTTAATTTATCGTTATTCGCCAACTTCAATTTTAGGAAAAGGAAATATTGGTAATTGGGCTTTTTATCTTTCTCTTTTAGCTATTCCTTTTATTTTATGGGAAAATTTCTATCAGGGAATTTTTGTTGGTCGCCAAGAGTTTAAATTTTTTAATCTTATCTCTCTTTTGTCAAAAATTTTACTTTTCTTTGGTCTTGTAGTTTTAATTTTTTATTTTAAAGTTGGTTTAGAAAATCTTAAATATGCTATCATTTACTATGTTATTTTAATGACTCTTCCTGCAGTAATTTATAGCATTTATTTTTTGGCTCAATTTGGTTTTCCTTTTGAATTTGACAAATCAATATTTAAAAAAGCAATTGATTTTGGTTTACGCTCTTATGTTTCTTGTCTTTTAGCATTTTTGGTTTTACGCTCAGATATTTATCTTTTAAATTATTTTAAGGGATTTGAAGATGTTGGTTATTATTCAATTGCTGTTGGTTTTTGTGATGGCATTCTTTTAATTATTTCAAGTATTACTTTAGTTTTATTTCCTAAAATAACTGAGAATCAAAGCGAAGGCTTAAATACCACTTTAAAAGTTTCTCGCTTATCATCTTTAATGCTAATTTTAATCATTATTTTTTCCTTTATTTTTGGAAAAACTATAATATTATTGCTTTTTGGTTATCAATTTTTAAAATCTCTGATTCCTTTTTACATTCTTCTCCCTGCCTTATATTTTTGGGCGATTAATAATTTTCTAGCTCAATTTTTTGCCTCAAAAGGTTATCCTTGGAAATCAGTTTTTCTTTGGTTCCCAGGCTTACTTTTAAATATTATTTTAAATATAATTTATATTCCTCAATATGGAATTATTGCTACTGCTTTAACCTCTCTTCTGGCTTATTTTGTAACTTTTATTTTACATTATCTTTATCTCCAAAGATTTAGTAAAGTATCTTTTTTAAAAATATTAGTTCCTCTTAAAAGTGAGATTTTAGGACAATTTACGAAAAAAGATTTCTAATAGTAGTTATGATAAAAAGAAATTTTCAGAAAATATATAAAGAGCAAATAGATCCTTGGAATGTAGGAGAGGCAAAGGGTTTTATTTATAATAAAGTCCTTGATGTCATTAAAAAACATAAAGGAGAAGGCAAATTTCAGAATGTTTTAGATTTAGGATGTGGAAAAGGCGCTTTTACTAAAAGATTAGAAGAATTATGAGAAAAGCCACTGTTAATAAAATAACTAAACTCTGGAGTTTAATCACCTTGTCATTATGGTATGATAAGTGGATAGCAAAAGAATAGAATTAGGAATTATGAATCAAGAATTAAGGTTTAAAAATTTAAAATTAAAAATTTAAAATCAATTAAAGTGCTTTCTTTCAAACAACTTAAATCATTTTTTCTCGAAAATCGCTCAACGAAACAAACAATTGTCAAAAATACTTTTTGGTTGACAGTTTCTTCTATTTTCAGCAAATTATTTAAGTATTTTTTAATCATTTATGCTGCTCGTCTTTTAGGTGTTATTCAATATGGCTATTTTAATTTTGCCATGTCTTTTGCCGCTTTATTTGCAGTTTTTTCTGATTTAGGTATTAGTTCTTTAATTTCTCGCGATTTAGCTAAAGATAAAGAAACAGAAATTAAAATCCCAGCCATTTTTACTTTAAAATTATTATTAGTTATTGGTAGTTTCCTCTTAATTGTTTTCGCTTCTTTTTTTGCTCCCAATAGCAGCCTTTTACAAAAAGCCATTATTTTAATGGCAGTTTTTGTGACCATAAATAGCTTATCTAATTTTCTTTACAACTGTTTTTATGGCAGAGAAGAAATGCAGTACCAAACTATTACTGAAATTACCGAAAATGGCATTGCTACTATTTTAGGAATTTATTTATTATTTCATCTTCCCTATGCTACTAGTTTAACTTTTGCTTATGCTGTTTCTGCTCTTGTGGGCTTTATCGTTATATTTAATTTGTTCATTAGACGGTTTGGCAAAATTTTAAAATTAAAAATAGACACTCAAGAATGGAAACGAGTTTTTAATTTATCTTGGCCATTAGCTTTATCTGGTATTTTTGCCTTAATCTATACCTATACTGATACCGTGATGTTAGGTTTTTGGAAATTATTTGAGCAAATTGGTTATTATAATGCTGCCCAAAAAATTATTGCTTTAGCTATTTTCCCAGCTACTTTAATTGTTACTTCTTTTCTTCCTACTTTTTCTCGGCATAGCACAATTAATAAACAAAAAGCGCAAACAATTTTTAATTATCAAAATTTAGCTTTATTGGCTTTAGCTCTTCCTATTGTTTTTGGTGGCTATATTTTGGGTAATGGTTTAATTTTACATTTTTATGGTGAAAATTATTTACCCGCAGTTTTAGCTTTAAAAATTTTATTATTAATGGCTGGTATTAGCTATTTATCAACTTCTTTGGGCTATACTTTATTTATTTACAATCAACACAAAAAAGCCTTTTGGGCTTATTTAATTGGTGCCTTATTAAATGTTCCCCTAAATGCTTTATTGATTCCTCGATATGGCTTTTATGGTGCCGCGATTGCTACCGTGATTACAGCTTTTATTTCTTTTTTAGTTTTGGTATACTTAGTAAAATGCAATACTCCTTTAAAATTAATTGATTGGTCCTTCATTAAATATTTTCTACCCATTATTGTTGCCACTATTTTAATGAGCCTTGTTTTAATTCTTGGCGCCAAATACAATCTTAATGTTTTTCTAAAAGTGTTGGGTGGAGGATTGGTTTATTTAATTAGTATTGCAGGATTCTTATTGTTTGATAAAAATTCATTTTTTCTCAGCGATCGCACAAAATAAATGAAAAATAATTAGTGAATATTGTTTTGTCATCCTGACCTCGCCTGCCCAAATTTTATGAAATAAAATTTGGGCAGGTAAAGCGAAGGATCTCTGAACTTGTTTCAGATTCATTATTAAAACTAACGAGTTAAAGGATTAACGAATTAAAGGTGTTATTAAAATTTAAAATTTATAAAATTTATGTTAGAGAAAATTAAAAGTAGATTACCGGGGGGTTATTATTTTAATGGATTATGTTCAGCTTTGTTGAACCTATTGAAAAAAGGTAGACTTACAATAAAAGATAAATATATATTTTTAACTTATTTTATAGGAGCAGGAAACGGTTATTGTATATTAACCATATATAATTATCTAACTCGACTTTATTCAAAAAATGATTATTTAGATTTGTATGGCATCAAAATACCTAAATTAAATACCTTCGAGGAAAAAAGTGCTTTAGTAACACAATTTTTAGATTTTGTTTTTCCATATTTTTCTAATGATTACTCTAATATCATTGGAGAGGGTCCTTATTTATATGATGAGGTAAAGATTAATACCAGTGATATTGTTATCGATGCTGGAGCCAATATGGGTATGTTTTCGGCCTT
>Ga0315298_1008029_pt1 | contig 13634 bp, 10 predicted proteins | sample WHS_1_MG_FD_203077 | JGI IMG/M metagenome (GOLD analysis project Ga0315298, IMG submission 203077) | Extremophilic microbial mat communities from Washburn Hot Springs, YNP, Wyoming, USA - WHS_1_MG | ecosystem: Environmental > Aquatic > Thermal springs > Hot (42-90C) | place: USA: Wyoming...
ACAAGGGGGGGGAGGGGGGAGGCAGTTGACCCGGGAGTTGTTCGACACCCTGGTTCATTGGCAAGAAGTCGTCCCCTTGAACGAGCAGGGCGAGGCGGTCGTTGAATTTCCTCTCAACGATTCCCTGACCTCCTTCAGAATCACGGCCGTGGCCTTGGCCGGGAACGATCTCTTCGGGAGCGGCGGCACAAGTATTCGAACCCACCAGGATTTGATGATCTTTTCCGGTCTGCCCCCTTTGGTCCGGGAGGAGGACCGTTTTCGGGCCCTCTTCACGGTTCGAAACGCCACGGAGAAACCCATGGATGTGGAGACCCTTTTATCCGTAACAGCGGCCGAGGCGATTCAAAAACCCCCGCAGTTGCAGGCGACGCTTCCTCCCGGAGGCGCCCAGGAATTGGGCTGGGAGGTCACGGTTCCTTCCGGGAAAGAGCGATTGGAGTACGAGATAAGGGTCAAGGAGAGGGGGGGGACGATGGAAGACCGGCTCCTGGTTCGGCAAAAGGTGATCCCGGCCGTTCCGGAAAGGGTTTTTCAGGCCGCCTTGCATCGGATGGAAGGGCCCTATTCCTTGACCCTGGAGAAACCCCGTGAGGCCCTCTCCGGAAAAGGCGGGATACAAGTGACGTTAAAGGCCCGGTTGGGGGAAGGTTTGACAGGGGTTAAGGCCTATTTCAAGGACTACCCTTATTCTTGTTTGGAACAAAAGGTCAGCCGGGCCGTAGTCCTTAAAGACGAAGGGCTTTGGAAGTCTTTGACGGCGGCCTTGCCCGTGTACATGGATGAGACGGGATTGGTGAAATACTTTCCGGGCCCGGCCAAAGGGAGCGACATATTGACCGCCTACCTCTTGTCCGTCACCCACGAAGCCGGCTTGGAAATACCGCCCGATCTTAGGAAAAGGATGATCAACGGACTCAAGGCCGTGATCGAAGAACGGGAAAGAGGATATCCTGTTTTTAGGGCCGCTGATCAACCCCTGCGAAAACTGGCGGCCCTGGAGGCCTTGTCCCGCTACGGGGCGGCGGAGAAAGGGCTGTTCGCCTTTTTGACCCTGGAGCCACAGCTTTGGCCGAATTCGGCCCTTTTGGACTGGATAAACATCCTGACCCGGGTCAAGGAGATCCCTCAGCGGGAGGCGAGGTTGGCCGAGGCCCGGCGGATATTGCGCGCCCGTCTGCACCAACAGGGGACGGTCATGGATTGGGCGGCGGATAAGGTCCATCACCTCTGGTGGCTCATGAGTACACCCGACGGTCAATCGGCTCGGGCCTTGCTCACCGCCTTGGACTGGGAGGATTGGAAGGAAGAGCATCCTCGAATGCTGAGCGGCCTATTAAGGAGGATGAGGGACGGCCATTGGGATTCGACCACGGCCAACGCCTGGGGTTGGTTGGCGGTCAAAAAATTCTCCGACCGCTATGAACGAACAACGGTTAGGGGACGGACCGTGGCCGTCCTTTCGAATAAAAAAGAAGACCTTGCCTGGGAGAAGACCCCTTTGGGTAGGGAACTGTTTTTTGCCTGGCCCGTCGGTAAGGCCCCCTTGACCCTGATCCATGAAGGGACGGGCGTCCCTTGGGCCATGATCCGCAGCTTGGCCGCCGTCTCCTTGAAGCAACCTCTGTTCAACGGTTTCACCATCCGAAAGACCCTCCTGCCGTTAGAACAGAAAAACAAAAATCAATGGAGCCGGGGGGATCTGGTCCGTATCCGTTTGGAATTGGAATCCACCGCGGAGATGACTTGGGTGGCCTTGTCCGATCCCATCCCGGCCGGGGCTATGATCTTGGGAGGGGGCCTGGGAAGGGATTCGGCCCTTTTAACCCAAACGGAACGGGAACGGGGATGGGCCTGGGAGGCCTATCGGGAGCGATCCTTTGAGGGGTTGCGGGTCTATTATGAATATGTGCCGCAAGGGAAGTGGGTCTTGGAGTACACGGTAAGACTGAATCAGGAGGGGGACTTTTCCCTGCCCCCAACCCGCATCGAGGCCCTCTACGCACCGGAGATGTTCGGGGAAAGGCCGAATCCGAGGATGGAAGTCAAACCGTGAGAGGAGCGAGGGACGAGGAACGAGGAACGAGCAACGAAGAATGAGGAAGGAGGAAGGAGGATAGAGGGGAGAGGAGATAAGGAAATGAGAAAAAAGGTTGTCTGGGGCGGAATGCTCACAATCCTCTTTCTGGGTTCGATTCTATTGTCCCTTTTTGAAAGGGGTTCGAATTGAAAGACTCCAACCTTCGATGAAGTGAAGAACGCATACCGCACCTCCGATGCCTTGCTCCTGGACCGGTATGGAGAAGTCATCCACGAGCTTCGCACCGACCCCAAGGTGCGCAGATTGGAGTGGGTCACCCTAAAGGATATTTCCCCTGCTTTAATTAGGGCCGTACTCCAGACCGAGGACCGTCGTTTCTTTCGGCACCATGGGGTGGACGCCCTCTCCTTGGTCTCGTCGGTCGTGGCTTGGCCGAAACACCGAACCCTACGAGGGGCGAGCACCGTGACCATGCAACTGGTTTCCCTTCTGGACGATGGCTTAAAGGCTCGGGAACCCCATCGCTCCCTGTCCTTAAAGTGGCGGCAGATAAAAGCCGCCCGCCGATTGGAGAAGGTTTGGACCAAGGAACAGATCTTGGAGGCCTATTTGAATCTGATTTCATTCCGCGGGGAGCTGGTCGGTATCGCCGCCGCCGCCCGTGGGCTTTTCGGTAAGGCCCCTGGCGGATTGAACGAGGTCGAATCTTGGATATTGGCCGCCCTACCGGCCTCCCCCAATGCCGGGTGGGAAAGAGTCGCCCGCAGGGCCGCCCAGATAAGCCGTGCAGGCGGAGGGGGCTTAACCGCAGAGGAGATACAGGCCAAGGCGGCATCCTGTTTCAAAGTCCCTTATACCCTCAAGCCTTCGGTTACCCTGGCCCCCCATGCGGCCAGGATGCTCCTGTCCGGCGAGGTCAGACAGATCCGGACCACCCTCGACGGCAAACTCCAACGCTTCGCCCTTGAGACCCTGGATCATTATTTGGCCTCCCTAAAAGAAGGCCACGCCTTCGACGGGGCCGTGTTGGTGGTGGAAAATAAGACCGGTGAGGTCCTGGCCTATGTGGGTAACAGCGGAAGGACCTCCAGTGCGGCCTGGGTGGACGGCATCCGGGCCAGGCGGCAGGCCGGATCCACCTTGAAGCCTTTTCTTTATGGCCTGGCTATGGAAAAGGGTCTTATTACCCCCGCGTCCCTCATCGAGGATACCCCTCTTGCCGTTCCCCTCCCTTCTGGTCTCTATGTCCCGCAAAATTACGATACCCGCTTCCACGGTTTGGTGAGTCTACGGACGGCTCTGGCTTCCTCCTTGAATGTCCCGGCGGTCAAAACCCTTTTATTGGTGGGGGTCGAGGCCTTCTGGGAAAAACTAAGAGAATTGGGTCTGGATAGCTTGACGGAGGAGCCGGAACATTACGGCTATGCCCTGGCCTTGGGTTCGGCCGATGTTTCCCTTCTGGAGTTGGTCAACGCCTACCGCACCCTGGCCAACGGGGGACGCTTTAGTGAGATGAAGATCCGTCTGGAGGGAAGGACCGGGCCTTTCCGGCGGGTCATGGACGAAAGGGTCGCCTTTATCCTGTCCCATATCCTCTCCGACCGCGAGGCAAGGAGTTTGACCTTCGGGCTGGAAAACCCTTTGGCCACCCGTTTCTGGACGGCGGTAAAGACCGGCACCAGCAAGGACATGCGGGACAACTGGTGTGTGGGATATTCCGAGTGCTTCACCGTCGGCGTTTGGGTGGGCAATTTTTCCGGTGAGCCCATGCGGCAAGTGAGCGGCGTCTCCGGGGCGGCCCCCGTTTGGCTGGCAGTGATGAATGAGCTCCATCGCGGAAGGCCTTCCCGACCTCCGCAACCTCCGCAAGGGGTGGTCCGCGCCCGCATATCCTTTGAAACGGCCGGGGAAGCGGAAAGGGAAGAGTACTTTCTTAAAGGGACGGAGCCCCTTTCCTCGGTTGGCACGGGCACATTCTATGAGTCACCCCGAATCCTTTCCCCCCAGGCGGAGACCCTGATCCGAATGGACCCCGAGATCCCCGAAGATCGGCAGCGGGTTCCCTTCCGTTTTCATCCGGCAGTAAAAGGGTACCAGTGGGTCTTGAACGGGCGGGAAACCGGTGTTTATGATCCCTTTTTTTTATGGAAACCGGAACCGGGCAGACATGTCTTGTCCATTGTCGGACCGGACAAAGGGGTTAAGGATGCGGTGGAATTCACCGTCCGTTGACCCTTCCCGAGCGGGGCCGGTTTTTATTCCGAACAGGCCTTTGACATCTGTGATGGGCCGTGATAGAAAGCGGTTTCCAATTTTTTTAATGACCCGTATCGGATAAAAATACAAACGATAAGCCAGTGCCTTGACCCGGTTTATCCGTCGGCAAGATGAAAAAAAGAGATTACTCCCCTGAACGGTTGATCTTGGCCTCCCATTCCCCAAGGAGGAAGGCCTTTTTAAAAGACCTGGCGTTTTCCTTCAAGGTCGTTGCGGTTCATATGGACGAGCAGCCGCGGCCCAAGGAAGGTCCGTTAGCCTATGTTCGAAGGATGGCCAAGGAAAAGGCCGAAAAGGCCTCCCGCCTTTTCCCGGACCGCTGGGTCTTGGCCGCCGATACCGTTGTCGTTTTGGGGCGAAAGATCCTGGGAAAGCCCAGAAGCAAGGGGGAGGCGGAAAGGTATCTCCGCCTTTTGAGCGGCAAGACCCATCGGGTCATCACCGCCTTTTGTCTGAAAAAGGGGAAAAAAGGCTTGGTAAAGGCCGTTTCTTCTTGGGTGACCTTCAAGGAATTGAGGCCGGAAGAGATCCGATGGTATGTCCGTACCGGGGAGCCTATGGATAAGGCCGGGGCCTACGCCATTCAAGGCAAGGGGGCCTTTTGCGTGAAAAGGATCAGGGGTTCTTACACCAATGTGGTGGGCTTGCCCCTGACCGAGGTCCTGGAAGCCCTGGAGAGCCAGGCAGGGGTGAGGTTGAATTGAATTCGACATCCGGGTATAGGGTTATGCGTTGAGGAATTAACCGGTCTTTTTATCTGTTTCGGTTCAGTAGTCGGCTTTTCTCTCGTGAAGCGGATCTCGCAAATAGGTGGCGGCGATTTATCGGTTTTGTCGAGCAGGTCGGCTGATAACCCGTTTACAAGATCCTGTTTCCAAAAGGCCAAGAACGCGGCATTTCAGGGGATGCGAAATACGAGGGAGGGAGGAAGGGAATAGAGTGAGTTCCCTTGCTGAAAATATTCAAAAGGTCCGGGAGCGGATCCATGCCGCCTGCGGTCGGGTGGGCAGAGACCCCCAAGAGGTGCTCCTTCTGGCCGTGACCAAGATTGTCCCTTTGGAGCGCATTCGAGAGGCCTTTGATCTGGGCTTGACCCATTTCGGCGAAAACTACGTACAGGAGGCCAAAGGTAAGATCGAGGCCCTCCGCCTGGGCACCTGGCACTTTATCGGCCATTTGCAAAAGAACAAGGCCAAACAAGCGGTCGGTCTCTTTTCCATGATCGAGACCGTGGACGGCCTGGCCCTGGCCCGGGAACTGAATCGCCGGGCCAAGGAAGCAGGGAAAACCCTGGACATCCTGATCCAGGTCAACGAGGCGGGGGAAGAAACCAAATCGGGACTGGCCCCTGACCAGGTCCCTCCCCTTTTGGAGGAAAGCCCGAGTTGGTCGAATGTCCGTCTTCGGGGTTTAATGTGTATCCCTCCCTATGATCCGGACCCGGAAAGGTCACGACCGTGGTTCCGGTCTCTTTTCCGTCTTCGCCGGCGTTGGCAAAAGGAATTCCCCCACCTTGACCTTTCCCACCTCTCCATGGGCATGTCCCACGATTTTGAGGTCGCCATCGAAGAAGGGGCGACCATCGTCCGCATCGGGACCTCCTTGTTCGGGCCACGGAGATAGCCTTTCTCATCCCCCCGTCCCTTTCGACCGGGAAGCGGCTTCCCTTTGGTGCAAAGCAAAAAAACGGTAAAAAATTCTTGGATTATGCATTAATCCCTTGACAGGGGGGAAAGGGAGGTTTAAAATATCAAACGATTGCTTTAAATAAATGTAACTTATTTTATTTATTGATTATTTGTCCGTGAGGGAATTCGTCATACCATTTAAAAAAAGGAGGAGGCAATGAGAAGAAAGACAGTTTGGTTGACTCTGTTATTTTTCCTCGCAGCCGGTCTTTTCCCGCTTTACCTGGAGGCCGCCCAGCAGATCAAGAGGCTCGGCGTAACCCCCATTCATAAAGCGAAAGACCTCCAGGCCCATCAGGTCTATACCACGGCCAAAAAGGTGGAGAAGGACCTGAAGGCCGGCTTTGAAAAGGCAGGGTTGGGAGAACTTTTCGGGCCTTTTATGGACCAGCTTAAGTCCGCCAAGCCCGAGAAGGTCCAGGTGCCGGTAGGCGAGCAATTTCAGTGGATGATGTTCAAGAAAAAGACGGTTCGGGTGGCCAAGGATGCAGTCTGGGCCGGGAAAAAGCCCTTCTGGGCCTTCAAGACCGTGGTCCGTCACAAGGAAAAGGATTACGAATTCATCATCCCGGCCGTTTGTTTCAATGTGGCCTTGAAGTCGGTCACCGCCGTTCAAAAACCGACGCCGCCTCCTCCTCCACCGCCGGTGAAAAAGGAAGAGGCCAAGCCGGCGCCGCCGCCTCCTCCTCCACCGCCGGTGAAAAAGGAAGAGGCCAAGCCGGCGCCGCCGCCTCCTCCACCGGTAGTCAAGGAAGAAGCTAAACCGGCCCCACCGGCCCCTGCTCCGGCCAAGGCGGAAGAACCTAAGAAGGGGTTCTTTGTGGTGGATGTGGGTCCCATGGTCCGGTTGGATCCTTCCTGGTTCGCCATGATACGAGGCGGGTTCATGTATCGGTTCCATCCTAAGTTCGCCGTAACCGGGATGATCGGCGGCGCCCCCTTGCTGGATGGACCGGACAATGACTATTCGGCTGTCTTGGCCGACGCCGTCTTCTCCTTCTATCCGACGAAGCGCTTCTTCATCGGCGCCGGGATCGGTATGTGGTCCACCGAGAAGAAGACGGACGCCGATGTCATCCTCCAGGCCGGTTTCAACTTCACCGACAAGGCCAAAGGGCCCAATTTCGGGATGTATTTCGAAGCCCGGTCCGACACGGATGAAATCGGGGACTTTCTGGAAACCGGGAGGATCGGTATCGGTTTCCGGATGATGTTTTAAGACTTAAAAAGACCATTAAAAAAGGCGAGGGGGTTTCCCCTCGCCTTTTTTGTCTTTCTTTTTTCCTTCGACTACAGCCTGCCCGGGATCACCACCCCCATCCCTAAAACCAGCCGCAGATAAAGAAGCGTCCCCATAAGCAAGACGAAAAAGACGATCACCCCGTAATCTACGGCCTTCATCTTGGGGCGGTAATAAAAGCTTCTTTTCACTTTGGGATCGAAGCCCTTGGCTTCAAGGGCCATGGCCAGGGTGTTGGTGTGATGGACGGCGTAAATGAAAAGGGGTACGGCCTGGGGGATGAATTTGCCGATGCGCTTGAAGAGGTTGCCCGTCTCCAGATCCAGGCCGCGGGACATTTGGGCCTGGATGATGGTCGCCCCGGCCCCGGCGAAGGTGGGGACCAGGCGTAAGGCCGTGGATAGGGCGAAGGCCAATGGATAAGGAAGTCCCATGAGGATCAGACCGCCGGTCAATTCCTCGTTGCGGGTGGTGCTCAAGAAGATGAGGCCTATGGAGACGAAGGTGGCCAAGCGCAGGCCCATGGCCAGTCCGTAGAAGACCGATTCCCGGCTGAGGGACAAGGGCCCGAAGGACCACCAGCGGGTGGGACCTTCAATAAAAAAAGGCCAAAGAAGGGTACTGAACAAGATTAACAGGATCAGGACATAACGGAGTCTCCGGAAATTGGTCATGGCCCGGGCCCAAAGGGCGATCAGGAATACACCGAGGCTGATCCCGGCCATATACAAGGGGTGATTGAAGCAAAGACAGATGACGAAAAGGATGAGAGAGGCCGTCACCTTGGTCCGTGGATCCAGGCGGTGGACGGCCGTGTCCTTATCCAGATACAGGAAGATGTTCATGCTTTAATTCCTCGATCATATCTTCCAGGGTCATGGACAAAAGGCCTAAACGATTGCCCAGGCGGACGAGGGGGGGAGGGGAGAGGGAGGCCTTTTTCAATTCCTCTTCCCGGGCGAAGACCCGGCGGGTCGGACCGTCGAGGATGATTTCCCCGTCTTTCATGACCGTTGTCCGTTGGGCGTATTCGGCCGCCACCCACATGGCATGGGTGATGATGATGACCGTGTGGCCTTGCCCGTGCAGGCGGCGGAGGAGGTCCATCATGCGTCTTTGGTGGAGGTAATCCAAGCCGGTGGTCGGTTCGTCGAGGATGATGACCTTGGGCCGGACGGCCAACACGGAGGCCACGGCCACCCGCTGCCTTTCCCCTTTGGTCAGGGTGAAGGGGAGCTTCTTTTCATAGCCCTCCAATTCGACCACGGCCAAGGCCTCGGCCAGCCTCTCCTTGATGACCCGAGGGTCCATCCCCATGACCTTGAGGCCGAAGGCGACCTCCTCTTCCACGGTGCGGGCAAAGATTTGGTGGTCCGGGTTCTGAAAGACATAACCGACAATACGGGCTAGGTCCTTGTGCAGATAGGCCGAGGTGGGCTTTCCTTTTACCCGCATAACCCCCGATGATGGCTTGAGGAGGCCGTTACAATGCTTGGCCAGGGTGGTCTTCCCCGAACCGTTTTGACCGATCAAGGCGACGAATTCCCCTTCCTGGACCCTCCAATGGATCCTCTTCAGGGCCCGATCTTCCTGCTCCGGATAGGCGAATTCCAGGTCTTCGGCCTCCAGGATAAAAGGCCCGCCTGATGGTGAAGGGGTTTCCTTAGGCAATAAATGATGGGTCCCGGCCGATAGCCGGTTTTTTTCGATCTCCCTCAGGGCCTCTTCCACGGTCAAAGGGGCCCCCGGCCACCCCATGGCCTGAAAAAGTTCAACCAAGGAAGGTGGCTTGACGCCGCAGGCCCGGAGGGAGGAGAGGTCGGTCAGGACCTGGCGGGGGGTGCCCCGGGCGACCACCTCCCCGTTACGCATCAACCAGAGGGCATCGGCGTTTACGGCCGTTTCCGGTTCCGGGGCGACCAGGACCAGGGTCTTCCCTTCTTTCCGTAGATCACCGGCCACGGTCAGGACCTCTTCCGCACCTTGGGGATCCAAGTCGGTGGTCGGTTCGTCGAGGACCAGGATGTCCGGCTTCAGGGTCAAAATCGAGCCAATGGCCAGCCGTTGTTTTTGCCCGCCCGAGAGGGTGGCCGGTTGTCGTTTCCGAAAGGGTTCCAGGCCGATGACCTTCAAGACCTCCCGGACCCGCCTTTCGATTTCCGAGAAGGGGAGCCCGTGGTTCTCCGGTCCGAAGGCCAATTCCAATTCCACATTGGTGGAAAAGAGCTGGGATTCGAAGTCCTGAAAGACCTCACCCACCAGACGGGACATGGAGGCCACCGTTTCTTTGGCCACCTCCCGGCCTTTGACCAGAACCCTCCCCGAATAGCGGCCGCGGAAAAATTTGGGGATGAGGGCGTTCAAGGAACAGCATAAAGAGGATTTACCGGCACCCCCGTGTCCCATGATGCAGAGGAAAGACCCTTCCTCCATGCTTCCGGAGACGCTTTTCAGGGCCGGGTGGTCTCGCCCGGAATAGGTAAAGGTCAGGTCTTCGATGGAAAAGGCTTGAGGCATGGAATCCCCACAGGAACGATCATCCTTTACTCTGTTGGTTTTGAAAGGAGATGCGGCCGGTCTTTTTAAAGAAGAACGGCGCCGATGATTATGGCCGCCGTGGCCGTCCAGCCCACTAAAGCGGCCGACCAGTCGGTAAAGAGGCCGCCGAAGAGACCGAAGAGGGATCCCAAAGTCACCAACCAGGCCCCTAAGGGACCGGCCAAGGGTCTTCCCAGGTCCCCTTCTTCCAGGACATCTTCCCAATACAGGTTCAGATTCTCTCTGACCAGCTTATAGACCGCAATCAACAGGAGAACGCCGATGGAACTTCCGATGGTATTGTTGAGGGTAATGATCTTGGTCAGGACCTTATAGGGGACCATGCCCATGAAATCCACAAAGATACTGATGACCACGGCGCAGGCCGTGGAGGAAATGAAGGCGATGAGAAAATAGGTCAGCCAGTTGCGCCAGACACCGCTTTCCCAGTTGAATTTTTTGTGATGAAAAGGGACCCAAGCGGTCCAAAGGGTGTAGGGCAGATAACCGAGGAGAAAATTGCCGACGAATCCGGCGGCGGAGGCCGGAGTCAGGGTCCCGAAGATGTCGCCGATCAGGTTGCCGATAGCCGCACCCCAGGCCCCGGCCGGCCCGAAGAGGAGACCGAAGGTCATGGGAAAGATGTTGCCCACCCGGACCTCGGTGATGCCGGGGATGAGGGGGATGGCGGTCTTGAAAACGGCCAACGCCGCCCCATAGATAGCGGCACAGACGGCGGTCAAGATGATCATGCGGGTGTTTTTCCACATGGTAAAGGCGGCCTTCATAGGAATCCTCCTTTCATCCATCCGAAGGGCGTTCGTTGGGTCTGTGAGTCGGGTTGGGTTGTTTGTTTTGCCGGGTCCTTGGGTTATCGGGTTGATCGGTGTGACCGGATCTTGATATCCGATAACCCCAAAAAGGGAATATCCTAAGGTCCTCCTTCATTGCTTCATATATTGCATGGTCCCGTCCTGGAGGACGGCCACCTTGGCCTCTCCCGGGAATTCCTTTTCTAACAGGGAAAGGCATTCCTCCCAAGTCCTGACGATGTGGGCGTCTTCTACATGACAGATCATGTCCAGAAAGGTTCGATCCGGATACGGGGCGAAGACGATCAGTTTTTTGATCAAGTAAGGGATAAGGCCCTGGGACCTCGGCGTATACTGACGTCCACCGTAATCGGTACCCCAAGCGCGGAAGACATAGTGGGGGACTTGCCCTTCCGGGGCGTCGGAGATCAGGACCGCCACCCCTTCTTTGGGTTTGAGGGTCTTAAGGCCCAAGGCCAGGGCAATGGCCGACTCGTTGGCCTTGCCGTAGGCGTTGCAAACGGTCACATCGAAGCCGGTGGAAAAAGGGATCCCGTAGTGATCCTTGCCCTCTTCGGCCCCGGCGGCATGGGTGGCCCGGAAATCACCGGCATAGAGGTTGGTGATCTCTCCGCGGCGATTGATCAGGCAGTCCACCTTGAAGTCCAGCCCCACGGCCTCACCGGAGGCGTCGCATTCGGCCCGCATGATGTTGTTTTCGAAATTTCCAAGGCCGGTTCGGGATGGGTCGCGGGCCAGTTGATTGTGAAATTGATTGATGGTCTCTATGCCGGCTACGCCGGGGAGGATGAGTTTGGCCCCGCCGCCGAAGCCTACATGGACATGGGGGGTGATACAGCCGATGCCGATCTTCAAGTCGCAGGCCAAAAACTCCCGATTGAACCACAATTCCACCCCGGTGGGGGTCCTCCCGATGCGGACCGTATTCTGAAAGGGGTCGTGATTGTAAACAGGATAGGTTTCGACGATCTTGGGCCCCAACTTCTTTCGGGCGTTGATCATGTCATAGGCCCCGTGTCCGCCCAAGGCCCAGAGGAACCGGATTTGCTCCGGCTTCATCCCGACCCGATGGAGGATGGCGGTGATGTGGGGGGCGATGTCCTTGACCGGCGTGGGGCGGGTCATGTCGTCGAAAACGATGACGGCCTGTTTTTTCCCCCGGGCCCGTTCTTCCAGGGGAGGGCCGGCGATAGGAATTTCGATCTTTTCCCGGATTTGGTCAGGGGTCAAGGCCGGTCGGTCGAAACCGGGGGAATTCAGGTTGTGGACATCCCAGCGGTCGGGAAAGGTCAGGATCCTCTCCCGGTTTTCATACCAAAGCAAGGAAGGAACGGCGACGGTCTGCATAAAAACCTCTCTTTTCGCCCGAGGCGTCAATCCGGGTCCAGGTTGGTTTTTCTTTTCCTCCGGACCGTGACGAAGATGTAATAAACCATCAAGAAGGGAAGCACCCCCAAAGCCAGCTCGAACCGCCCTCGGAATAAATGATAGGTCGAAAACCCGACTATAAGTAGGATAAAAATGAGCTGGACCCAGGCGGCGACCTTAAACATTTTGGGGGACCCCCAGTAACAAGGTGAGGATATTATAGTGACGGGAGAGAAAGATGCAAGGAATTTGATGGATGAAAAAGGACCCGAAGAGAGGGAGACCCTCCCGGGTCCATCATCTATCAGGGTAGGCCTGGTTGTCAAAGTGGGGGGCTACTCAAAGAGCTTCACATATTCCCCGTACCCCTCTTTCTCCAAATCTTCTTTGGGGATGAATCGGAGGGCCGCCGAATTGATGCAATAACGGAGTCCCGTGGGTTTCGGTCCGTCGGGAAAGACGTGGCCCAAATGGGAATCCCCATGGCGGCTCCGGACCTCGGTACGCACCATAAAATGGCTGCGATCCTCTTTTTCGATGATGTTTGCCGGTTCCAGGGGCTTAGTGAAACTGGGCCAACCGGTCCCGGAGTCGAATTTATCTTTGGAGCTGAAGAGGGGTTCGCCGGAGACGACGTCCACATAAATCCCTTCCCTTTTATTGTTCCAATATTCGTTTTGGAAGGGCGGTTCGGTCCCGTTGCGGCGGGTCACCTCGTATTGCAGGGGGGTCAACTTCTTTTTGATTTCTTCTTCGTTCGGCTTCGTGTATTTGGGGCGGCTCCGAGACCCTTTCCCCCAGGTTTCGACGATGAACCGGTCCCTTCCCGATCCCCAGCGATAGGCCTGATATCTTTCAGGATGCTTGCGACAATAATTTTGATGATACTCTTCGGCCTTATAAAAGGGGCCGGCCGGCCGGATCTCGGTGACGATGGGTTTGTCGAAGAGGCCCGATTTCTCCAAGGCGGCCTTGGAGGCCTCGGCCAGCCTTTTTTGTTCCTCGTCGTGATAAAAGATGGCCGTCTTGTATTGAGGCCCGCGATCGGCGAATTGTCCTCCGCCGTCGGTGGGATCGATATGCCTCCAGAAGACGTTCAACAGGCCTTCATAGGATATCCGCTGGGGATCGTAGCGGATCATGACGGCTTCTACGTGCCCGGTCGTGCCTTGACAAACCTCTTCATAAGTGGGATCTTTTTTGTGACCGCCCGTGTAACCGGAAACGACCTCGATCACTCCCGGTATTTTTTGGAAATCGGCCTCACTACACCAGAAGCAGCCTCCGGCGAAGGTGGCCGTCCGATAAGAAGAACCCGTATCCTTCATGGTTTCACCTGCCTTTTTTCTCGAACCGGCTTTCAGCATGCCGACTGAGACCGAAAGGATTAAAAACAACAACAAAAATAGGAAAAAACGATTCTTTGTTTTCATCTTTCCCTCTTATTTTACGTTTAAAGATAAGCCTGTTTCGCAGGAATTCAAGGGCCGCCCCGCCGACGGGTGGGGGAAATCTATTGACTCTGCCGACGCAAAGGATTTATTACTATACTGAACTCTTGCACTTTTCAAAGGCATAATTGTTCAAGGTAACTATCGAGAATATTTTGTTTAAAAGCAATATTCATATTTTTTAAGGTTACAGTGATA
>Ga0315298_1008030_pt1 | contig 13634 bp, 13 predicted proteins | sample WHS_1_MG_FD_203077 | JGI IMG/M metagenome (GOLD analysis project Ga0315298, IMG submission 203077) | Extremophilic microbial mat communities from Washburn Hot Springs, YNP, Wyoming, USA - WHS_1_MG | ecosystem: Environmental > Aquatic > Thermal springs > Hot (42-90C) | place: USA: Wyoming...
CTCGTGCTGGTCTTTCGCAAGCGGTACCGTACGTTGCCGTTCGGGCCGTGGCTGTCTTTGGGGTTCCTGCTGGCTCTGTTGTGGGGCGTGCCGCTGGTCAAGCACATCAACGCCGTTCTTGAGGCAACAGCCCTTCTGCTGTCCGGCGGGGCAAGTCGGCCCCTATACTGAAAGACGGACAGGAGGTAACAAAATGTCTCTTGTAATCCGCCAGATCGGTGTCTATCTTAAGACGGTTGTGGGCGTGGTTGTCGCGGTTTTCCTGTTGCTCTTCTTTCTGGCGGACCGCGGCAACGTTACGGAGATCTGGGTATTCAAGCAGTTGAAGGCGGTATCGACGAACTGGGTGGTGTTCGTCAGCGTCGTCGCCGGACTGCTGCTGTGGCCCTTGGGCCGGTGGATGATGAGCCTGCCGAGTCAGTGGCGGGCCCTGCGGCAGGACGCCCAGCCCCAGGAACCGCCGGCCGACAAGGATGCCGGCGCCGAGTGATCCGCGGCGTCGCGGATCGCGGGATGCCGGACAGAACAGATATTGCAGGAGGCAAGGGTCCATGAAACACTTGATGGCAGGATCGTTCCTCGTCGTGCCACTGGCCCTGTTGGTGTTGGCCACCGGCTGCCAGGATCCGAAGAAGGCGCAGATCGAGGGTCTTAACAAGGAAGTGGAACAGCTCCGTGCGGATCTGGCGACGGCCCAGGCCGAGAAGCAGAAGGCCCTGGAGGCCTTGGCCCAGGCGCAGGCCGAAAAGCAGAACCTGGAAAGCCAGATGGGCAGCATGCAGTCGCAGATGGGCGAACTGGAGCAGCGGCTTGGCGCCGCCCGCACCGAGGCCGCCAAGGCGAATCCGGTCACTCGCCACGGCTGGATCGTGGCCCCGGGCGTCTCCATGATCTCCGTTTCCTCGGACCTGCTGTTCAGCTCGGGTAAGGCCGACCTGACGCCGGCCGGCAAAGCCAAGATCCGCGACATCGCCCGCGACATCCGCAAGGAGTACGCCAGCCGCGACATCTACGTAATCGGGCACACGGACACCGACCCGATCCGCAAGACGCACTGGAAGGACAACTGGGAGCTGTCGGTCGAGCGGGCCCTGACGGTCACGCGTGCCCTGCAAGCGGCGGGCATCAGCGGAAAGCAGATCATGGCTGCCGGCCGGAGCGAGTATCAACCCGAAGGCACCAAGGCCAAGAGCCGGCGCGTCGAGATCTACGCGGTGGAAAGGTCTCGCCCCGCCGCCGCCAGCAAAGCCCCGGCCAAAGCCGCCAGCGCCAGGAAATAGGCGACTCGCCGAGCCATGATTGGGATCATCGACTACGGCATGGGCAATCTGCGCAGCGTGCAGAAGGCCTTCGAACGGTGTCGCGCGGATGCCCGTATCATCACGACGCCGGCGCAGATCTCTGAGTCTGACAAAATCGTCCTGCCCGGTGTGGGAGCGTTCGCCGATGCGATCGCGCACCTTCGCGAACGCCGCCTGGTTGATTCGATCCTTGCTTCGATCAAGCAGCAAAAGCCCTTTCTGGGCATCTGTCTGGGGCTCCAGATGCTCTTCGACGTCTCCTATGAGGACGGCGAGCATCGGGGCCTCGGTGTGATTCCCGGCCGGGTGGTGCGGTTTGACTGGACGGACCGCCCCGAGGCCGCCGCGCTGAAAATACCGCACATGGGGTGGAATCAGGTCCACTGGCGGCGGCCCTGCCCGCTGCTCGACGGCTTGACCAGTGGCGAATGGTTCTATTTTGTGCATTCGTACTATGTGGTCCCCCAGGACCCTTCGGTCATCTGCGGCCGGTGCGACTATGGTCTGGAGTTCGCTGCTATGATCTGGAAGGACAACATCGTGGCCACGCAGTTTCACCCGGAGAAGAGCCAGCGGGCCGGCCTGAAGATCATCGAGAACTTCGCCGGCCTGTAGCCCTGCGTTACGAAGGCGTTTCATGGAGATTTATCCGTCCATCGACGTTCGCGCGGGCAAGGTCGTGCGTTTGCTCCAGGGCGATTACGCCCGACAGATCAACTACGCCGACGACCCCGTCAAAGTCGCCGAGGCCTTTGAGAACGCGGGCGCCACCTGGATGCACCTTGTCGACCTCGATGGTGCCAAGACCGGCTCGCCGGCCAACCTGTACGTCCTGACGGCCATCTGCAGACACACAACGCTCAAGGTCCAATTCGGCGGGGGAATGCGCGATGAATCCCAGATCGCGCGTGCCCTGGAACACGGCGCAGGCCGGGTCATCGTGGGTACCCGGGCTATCGAGGACTGGCCCTGGTTCGAGGGCCTTCTGGGCAGAGCGGAGTTCGCCAACCGCGTCGGCCTCGGCCTGGACGCCCGTGGCGGGGAAGTGGCCGTCAGAGGCTGGGTCAAGGCATCCGGTATCCAGGCCGTCGACTTGGCCAGACGCGCGGATCCGCTGCCCGTCGCGGCCATCGTCTACACGGACATCAGCCGGGACGGTATGCTGACCGGCCCCAACTTTGAGGCCACGGAGCGTCTGGCCCGCCAGACGCGAATCCCGGTAATCGCTTCGGGCGGAGTGGGCAGCCTCGAAGACATCAGGCGGTTGCTGGGCACCTCCGTGCACGGCGCGATCATCGGCCGGGCTTACTACGAGGGCCGGATCGACCTTGCCGAGGCCATCCGCCTGGCGCGCGGCGCTGCCACGTGAGTCTTTCGTCTGGAGATACGGAGGTGGCATCATGAGCCGCTTCATACTGGCCTCGGACAGTCCTCGCAGGCGGCAGCTGCTTCGCGAGGCGGGATACGACTTCAGGATCGTCAGCCCTCCCTGGCCCGAGCCGTCCGCTGATGACGTGGGGCACGCGGCCGCCCAGTTCGCCCAGGCATCCAGCTATTTCAAGGCTCGCAGCGTCGCCTCGCTGGTTCGTTCAAGCGTAATCCTTGCGGCCGACACGGTCGTTGCGCGCGGCGGGCGGATCTTCGGCAAGCCGACCGACCGCGACCACGCCCGCGACATCCTCCTGTCGTTGGCGGGAACGACGCATGAGGTAATCACGGGTGTGACCGTGCTGGAGCCCCGCTCCGGGCGGCGGGTCATTGCGATGGATCGGACCGAAGTGACGATGAGGCCCATGTCTCCGCGGGAACTGGAAGAATACCTCGACAGCGGCGAGTGGCGTGACAAGGCCGGCGCCTACGGCATCCAGGACATCGGCGACAGGTTCATCGAACGCATTCAGGGGAGCTTCTCAAACGTTGTGGGTCTGCCCATGGAACTGGTTGCCGACCTGCTGGGGCGTTTCCATATCCAGCCGGCCATGCTGCCCGGTGCCAGACAATGAACCCCGGCCTCTACTCATTGATTCCCCCGGCCATGCGGACGTGGATTGTCGGATGGGTTCCGCGGCACAGGTGATTTCCAGGGCTCATTGCTTGAATGGTTGCGGCCGTTAGGTTATCACATGGGTATTGTACGGTCGTTGTCGGACGAATGTCGCGGCGAGGCGGCAGTAGAGAATGTTCGGGGCACAGCTATGGACGTCAGGCTGATTTACTTTGGCGCGAATGGTCAGCGACGAGAAGTGCACCTGCACGCCGGGGTCATATCGTTGGGACGAGCGGAAGAATGTCACCTCCGCATCCCGGCGGAAACCGTTTCCCGCCGACACTGCCAGATCGAGGTCTCCGCCAAAGAGGTCGTTCTCACCGACATGGGCAGCAGCAACGGCACCTTGGTCAACGGCCAGAAATACGTGGACGAAGACGTCGTGCTCAAGGCCGGGGACAACATTACGGTGGGGCCGGCGACATTCACTCTCCAGATCGACGGCAAGCCCGAGAAGGTCGCCAGGGCCGATCAGGCCAGGCCCCCGGAACCGACGGTTGATAAGGCCGTTGAGGAAGCACTGGCCGGCAGCAGCCTGTCCGACGAGGCCTTCGATCCGTTCAGCATGCTGGAGGAGATGCCGGAGGAGAACATCGAGCCGGAGGAAGAAGAGGATGACGACATTCCTCCCCAGCCCAGACAGGCCGTGATCCCCCGCGACAGCACCAGGAAAGGCCCGCCGGGCTCGGCCGGACCAACGGACAAGACGCCACCCGGCAAGCCCGGCCCGAAGCCCAAGGGTTGATCTGCGGCAGCTTGCCGCTGGCAGTCTCACTCTGCTTTGGCCGGCGGCTCGTCCTCGGGCGCACCAGCGCTGCGCAGGAACGTCGCCCCGCCTGGCAGTATGTAGCCGATCAGCTTGTCCTGCTCATCGAACAGCACCAGGTTCGGCCCGTTGGAGGTATCCTCCTGAACCACACAGGCGAAGGCGTCGATCTGCCGGCCCGCGACCTCGACACGCTGCTTCCCGAGCCCGGTCAGCAGAATCGACTCGGGTACCTCCGGGTCTGTGCCGACGGTGCGGAACAGCGCGGTTGTCCCGGCCCTGTGCGCGACGTGACACGCCGCAGCATCCATGGCCGGGTCCGGCAGGAAGGGCTCTCGCGTCACAAGAGACGCCTCAAGGGCCGCACTGCCGCCAAACTGCATTCGCACGGCGATCGGACTGGCAGCATCGTTCCTCCCGCAGTCGATCCGCAAACTGCTTTCCTGCCCGCTTACCGTTGTGTCCTTCACCTGGAAGGCCGACAGATCGGCACGGAGCAGACAGGTCTTCTCCGACTTGAGTGCCTCGCCGCCCGGGCCGATGCTCAGCAATTCAGTACGGGTCAACGAGCCGTCTTCCTTGATAGCCAAGAGGTAGCGCCCAATGCCGCTCTCACGGCCGTCCACGCCGGTAAGAACGAAGTCCTGCCTGCCGCTGTTGACGCGGTAGTACTCCGTGATCGAATCGGTTGCCACGGCCGCCAGCACCGAAGCCCCCGAGGCAACAGCCGAGTCATAGCTCCACCCCGGTTTCTCGTCCGCCTGGATGCCGCTGAGCAGATCCAAGGCGGTTCCTTCCGGGTCGACTCCTGCGTCGGCTATGGTTCGGGCCCAGACGACCCGTCGGTCCGGCAGCTCCCGTAGATAGATGGCGTCAATCAGTCTGTCGCGGCCATTGCTCCGCTCGCCCGCCGCCATTCGCCAGATGCGAGTGCCGGCGCGCTGCACCCAACCCCTGTCGTCGGGCGGCTCGCCTTGCAGATACGTTCGGCGGAACCAGGTATTGGCCATGTCTTGAAGCGTCCGACGATTGGCCAGCCAGGAGGTCCACACATGGATTGCGTAGGCGCGGCCGCTTCCTGCGCCCGCGGCCACAAACGTGGCCCGTGTCGGCCCTGCTGCGGGCATCTGTTCTACGTATCCGCGCAAATGGCCGAGGTCCCCGTCCGCCAGGCGTGCCCGGAGCTTGAGCGAGGCCAGGACTGTGGCAACATCAGCCGCCGGCCGACTTAGCTCCATCGAGTCAGACACAGTATTGAGGAGTCGCTTGGCGGCAGGCGAGATCGGCTCGTCCGAAAGGAGCAGCAGGCCGAGAATCTGGCCGTTGGGCTCGCCGGCCGTGCGGAGCGCCGCCCAGAAGGTCCGCTGCCGGAAGTACACCACGAACTCGATCTGGTAAGCGGGTCGGCCTGCCAGTTCGGCCGGGCCGACCGCCAGCTCGCTAACGATGGCGGTGAAACCCAGCTGCCGAGTCAGCGACCTCAGGAGCAGCGGTGCCACGTACTGCGGTGAAACGTAGGTATCACTGACACGCTCGGCCAAAAGGAACAGCGCGTTGTCCGGCGCGCCGGGTCCGGCCGTCCGGCTCACGCCGGCTACGACGGGTCCGGAACGGTTTGCCAGGGGGATCGGTGTCCAGTTCAGCGGCCACGCCATCTTGAGGCCCGGCACCGCCGGCACGTCCTGGGGCGGGGTCAAGGCAACAGGATGGTTTCGAACATAGGTAAGGGAGGCGGCACCCGCCAACGTCAGGACCAGGAGTGCCGCGCTGACCATGACGGCCAAAGTTGGCTTTCCAGGTCGAGAATTGCCTGTCACTTGGATCGACATGCCCGCTATGGTAGGGCGGGCGGGGAAGTTTGCCAAATGAGTTGTAAGAACGACCCTCACAGGATAATCTCTAACCAGCCGGCGCAGGGCGAGAGGGCATTTGACTTGAACAGACCAAGGCATTTACAATCGCTCAAAGGCGCTTGGCAGGTCTGGGTTTTCTTGGGCAACATTTAGAGTGGCTAAGTGATCGGCCATAAGCCGCAACGGGTCGGTCCGGTTCATTTGAAAAGGTGGAACGGGCATGTCGGAGAAGATTCGCATCGCGATTGCCGGTGTGGGCAACTGTGCGAACAGTCTGATCCAGGGGATCCATTATTACCAGCGGTTGTTGGGCGATGACGGCCACGGTGTTGAGACGATCGGGCTCATGCATGAGGAGCTCGGGGGGTATCGACCCGGTGACATGGAAGTCGTGGCGGCATTTGACATCGACGCCCGGAAAGTCGGCAGACCGCTCTGCGAGGCCATGTTTGCCAAGCCCAATTGTACCAAAGTCTTCTACTCGGACATCCCAAAGCGCGGCCCGATCGTGCAGATGGGCGAACTGCTGGACGGCGTCAGCGAACACATGAAGGACTGGCCCGAGGATCGCCGCTTCGTCATCGCCAACAAGCCGGCCGTGGACGTTCAGCGGGTGCTGGAAGACAGCGGGGCGGAAATCCTCCTGAACTACCTGCCGGTCGGGTCGCAGCTGGCGACGGAATTCTACGCGCAATGCTGTCTGAATACCGGGGTCAGCCTGATCAACTGCATGCCGGTCTTCATCGTCTCCAATGAAACTTGGGCCGGCCGCTTCTCCCGCAAGGGCATCCCTTGCGTGGGGGACGACATCAAGGCGCAAGTCGGTGCGACCATCATCCACCGCACGCTGATGCGGCTGTTCAACGATCGCGGGGTCAAGATAGACGCCACCTACCAGCTCAATACCGGCGGCAATACCGACTTCCTGAACATGCTCAACCACAGTCGCCTGACGTCCAAGCGGGTCTCCAAAACCGAAGCGGTGCAATCGACGCTGGACCAGCCGCTGCCGCCCGATCAGGTTCACATCGGTCCGTCCGACTACGTCCCCTGGCAGAATGATAACAAGGTATGCTTTCTGCGGATCGAGGGCCGCGGCTTCGGCGGCGTGCCCCTGAACCTGGAACTGCGTCTGAGCGTCGAGGACTCCCCCAACAGCGCCGGGGTCGCCATCGATGCCATTCGGTGCTGCAAGGTCGCCCGCGATCGCGGCATCGGCGGTCCCTTGCTCCCTGTGGCCGCCTACTTCATGAAACACCCCCCGGTACAGATGCCCGACCACGAGAGCCGCCAGAAGATCGAAGAGTTCCTCAGGAACGGAGTTGTCGCTCGTTGACGTCCTCGCGGACAGCCGCCGACAGCCAGAAGGATTTTGGCGACCTGTGCGCCTCCGGCGAGGCGTCCGGTTTGAGCTTGTCGATCGGCCGGCGCGTCGGCGGGTGGCGCGATAGCCTTGCCTCGCGGCTGGTCCGATTCGGCGTTACCCCCAATGCCCTGACGATCGTGGGCTTCCTGTTCTCCCTGACCGGCAGCGGCTTTCTGACGCTGGCGGCCGGCGCCGCCCTGCCGATCGATCCCTTCGCGCCGGCCGAGGCGCCGCGCAGCTGGCTGCCGATCGTCGCGCTGGCGTGGTACGTCCTGTCGGCCGCGTGCGACATGTTGGACGGGGCTGTGGCGCGGCTGGGCAACCTGCGCAGCCAGTTCGGCGCCGTGCTGGATTCCACGCTGGACCGCGCCAGCGACACGGCGGTCTGGTGTGCCTGCGTACTGTACTTTGCCCGCTGGGGCAACGTGACGTACTGCCTGCTGGCGGTCCTCGCCCTCTCCAACGCCTACCTGATCAGCTACGTCAAGGCTCGCGCGGAGGACATCATCCCCGATTGCACCGTGGGGTATTGGCAACGCGGGGAGCGGACCTTGGCCGTCATGATCGGCGTGCTGACCGGGCACGTCCAGATCCTGCTCTGGCAGCAAGCGCTGCTGCCGTCGCTGACGGCGTTGCGACGGCTCACGTACACCGCTGCATACCTGCGTGCCCAAGCGGCTGGCCTGCCCCCTCCGCAGACCGGCGCGGCCTCGGGTGTGGCCAAGTGGATCATGCCGTGGCGCCATCCGCGCGGCTCGATCGGTTTCGACATATGCGCGGCATTCCATATCGTCACACTTGTGCTGGGTCCGCCGCTGTTCCAATGGTTCTATCGAGACGCCGATCCGGTGGGCGCGTTTCTGCGCAACAGCTTCGCCCTGTAAAGGTCTGGACAAGAACGAAAAGTCTGATATACTGGACGGGCGGAGGCGCATTCCGGCGCGTCCGCGACAACGTATAGCCAACGGTGCTCTCTACAAAGCAGGCCATTACAGACCTGTACGGGCTGTCGTCGGCCCGTGCAGGGGGCAGAGTTCGTGCATATTTGCAGGAGGATCCCGATGGCTACGGGAAAGGTGAAGTGGTTTAACGATCAGAAGGGGTATGGCTTCATCCAAGCCGACGACGGCGGTCCGGATGTGTTTGTCCATCACAGCACAATCCAGATGGAGGGTTATCGGACGCTCGCAGAGGGCCAGCCTGTCGAGTACGAAGTCGCCCAGGGGCCTAAAGGGCCCAAGGCCGTCTCGGTCAAGGCGGCCGCCCAGGCATAGGAGGGAGGATCGAAAGCCGTTGACAACACGACCTGCCGGGCGACCCCGTCCGGCAGGTTTTTTTGCGTCTTGCGGAACGAGAATCATGGCCACCGGTCTTGCCTATCATGAGGATTTTCTGAAGCATCTGACGAGCCCGCAGCACCCGGAGCGCCCGGCGAGGCTCCTGGCGATCCTGGAGGGGCTTGATCAGGCCGGTCTGTCCAAGGGCCTGGCGCGGTTGCCGGTCCGACCCATCGAGCGGGAATGGGTCCTGGAGATACACAGCCCCGAGTACGTCCGGCGGCTGGAAGCCGCCTGCCAGGACGGGTTGCCGTATCTGGACACACCCGACTGCGCGATCTGCCGCGACAGCTACAGGGTTGCACTTCTGGCTGCGGGCGCCGCCGCAGCCGCGATTGACGCCGTTATGGCCCGGCAGGTCCGCCGGGCTTTCTGCGCCGTGCGGCCGCCCGGTCATCACGCCGAGCACGACGCGGCGATGGGCTTCTGCCTTCTGAACAACATCGCGATCGCCGCCAACTACGCTCGCCGGCGCCACGGCCTTCGGCGGGTATTGATCTTCGATTGGGACGTGCACCACGGCAACGGAACACAACACGCCTTCGAGGCCGACGCGGACGTCTTCTTCTGCTCGATCCACCAGGACCCGCGGGCGCTCTACCCCGGCACGGGCTATGCCGCCGAGCGAGGCATCGGACCGGGCGAAGGCGCCACGCTGAACCTGCCCATGCCGGCCGGCAGCGGCGATGACGATTACCGGCGCATCCTGCAAGGGCAGTTCCTGCCCGCCGCCGAGGCGTTTGAACCGGAGCTGGTGCTTCTGTCAGCCGGCTTCGACGGGCACGCGGATGACCCGCTGGCCTCCATACGTCTGAGCGACGAAGGTTTCGCCTGGATGGGACGGATGATCCGAGGGCTGGCCGATCGCTTTGCTTCCGGCCGGCTGGTCAGCATCCTGGAGGGCGGCTACAACCTGGACGTGCTGCGCCGCTGCGTTGCGCAGCACGTGGCGATCCTGGAGGGCGGTTAAGGAGACGCCTGCCCGTTGCCCCTCCGCGCCAAGCCCTTCATCCCTGCCAAGCCGGCCCAGCAGAGGACGTAGAAGCCGACGAGGGTCGCCGCCCCCGCCCCCGCCCCGCAGCCGATCGCGGGCTGGGCGTTGCCCGGCGCCGCGCTGGCCGCCCGGATAATGCCCGCGGCCTGGTCCGCCGTGCAGGACGCATTCGTCGGATCGCTCATCTTCAGATACATGGTCTTGTCCTGCGTGGCACGGCCTTCTACCGGGACCACCAGCGTGTTCATGGTCTGGCCGGGGGGTATCGTCAGGGTGCCGCTGACGGGCGTGTAGTGCATGCCGGCCGTCGCCGTGCCGTCAAGCGTGCCGTAGTTTACCGTTACCGGCAGACGCGTGGCGACCGATAGCCGCACCGGGAAGGCCAGAAAAGCGCCCATGTCCGAGGCATCCTCGATCCGGAGGCTGGGCATGGGGACGCTGGACTGGATCGTGGCTATGGCCTGGTCGCGGCCGATGTTGGCGCCATTGACATTGACGAGCTTCAGCAGGAACGTTCGACCCGGGTCATAGACCTGACTGGGCTGGACCGGAATGCCGATTGTGGCGGTCGACTGACCCGCGGGAATGCCCAGGGTACCATGGGTCTGCGTGTAGTCTACGCCGGCCTTGGCCGTGCCATCGACGGTCATATAGCTGACTGTAACCGGCAACTCGCTGGCGGCGGACAGCTCTATGGTCATGGTCACGGAAGGGGCTGAGCCGGAACCGTCCTGGACGGACAGCAGGGGCAAGGGATCGTCGTTGTGGATCGTACCGGTGGCTTGGCCGCGGAGGATGGTCCCCCCCGTGGCATTGGTCAGGTTCACCGTGAAGGTTTCATCCGTCTCGAAGGCCGCGTCGCCCAGAACGGGAACGCTGATCGTGCCGCCCGGCTGGCCCGGCGGAATCGTCAGAGTGCCGTTGACCGTTTGATAGTCCTGGCCGGGCTTGGCCGTACCGGCGGTGGTCCAGTATTGGACGGTAATCGTCTGGCTGCTGGGTTGGGACAAATTGACCTGGAAGTCAAAGTCGGTCTGACCGCTGTTGCCCTCGGCCAGGTAGACGCCGGCGATTGACAGGCTGGGCAACGGTCGGTCATCCGCGATAACCAGGACCGCCGCACTGGGTGAACCGAGAGTAGCGCCCCCGGTGGGGTTGCTCAGGGTCAGATTGACGGTCTTATCCCCCGGCACGTAGATGATGTTGAGAATCGGAACCGTGAAGGTATTCGTCTTCTGGCCGGACCCGAAGGTGAGCGTTCCCGACGTAGCGGCGTAGTCCTCGCCGGCGGCGCCCGTGCCGTTGGACGCCGCGTAGTCGACCGTGACCGTGCTACTGGCGCTGCCGGTACGGACGACGGTGATGGTTGCCGTGCCCGCGGTGCGGTTCACGCTGTAGGCGCTCGCACTGAACTTGACCGCCGGGGGCGCCCCCGCGGAGGCGGTCACGGTCATCGTAGCGCCGGGAGCGCTTATGGAGTAGGCCTGGAGTTCCGAATCCGCGCCGCTCCACCACTTGGCCGAGGGAGCGGAGGTGTCGTTGAATTCGTTGGTATAGCTGGCGGCCGTATTGCCCAGGTAGTACAGGTCCTGGGCGTCGCCGCTGTTGACGTAGTTCTGGAAGTGGAACAGGTTGTCGGCCTGCTCGAGGGAGACCTCATAGTTCTGGTGCTGGGTGTTGGGCGTCACCCGCTGGTCATCGCGGTCGCCCAACTCGTCCACGTGCCAGATAGCCAGGCCGGAGGCGGGCAAGGCGGCGTCGCGGCCGGCCTTTCGGCGGTGCTCGACCAGGAAGTATTCCGTGGTGGCGGTCGGATTGCGGTACCGCAAAAAGACGTTGCTGGTGGCGGTGCCTGCGGGCGGCAGCGTGTATGTCTGGGGGATGGGCGTCAGGTCGATCAGGTTCGTGGCCCATCCGGCCGCGGTCTTCAGATAGGCGCATATCTGGGTAGGGTTCTTATCGTCGGAGCCGCCATACCCCATCAGACAGAAGTCGCCGGCGCCGCCTGTGGAGTCATAGTCGTAGTCGTAGATGTCCGGGAACCCGCAGAGCATGTGCCCGTTCTCATGGCAGAACGTGGACAGCACCAGCTCGTTGCCCATGTCCGTCATCTGATAGTCGTACGCCATCTTGCCGCCCTGCCAGAGGGCGACGGGGTTCTGGAGGTTCCAGCTGTGCGGCCAGAGCCCGCTTGCCCACGGGCCGGCGCGTACGCCTGCGTAATAGATGTTAAAGGCCAACACGTGATTGCTGGCGTCCGTAGACAGCGTCTGCAGCTGCGGGACGATCTGGGTCAGGTAATTCGGCAACGCCTGCATGGCGGCGATGGCGTCGAGAACGAATTGCCGCGGGTTGCCGTTCGGATTGTCGTAGAACGTCTTGGGCTGCGGCGCGCGGACGTAGCCGACAACGACGTTCGTGTACGTCAGCAGGCCCGCCGAATTGTCGTAGTAATACTCTTTGACAGAGCCGTTGTTGCCGTACCCGGTATAGCCGGTCCCATTGGCAAAGCTGTCGACGTTCGCGGCAGGTATGGTTCCCACCTGATCGCTGAAATCGACCAGAAGCGTCAGGCCGACCTTATTGCCGACGGTCGTCCCGGTCGGCGGCGAGGCAGCCGCGTTCGCGCTGCCTCTGGCCGCTTCGATCGCCCGCCGTTCGGCCTTCAGTGCCTCCCACCGCTGGCGAATGCCCGTGTCGGCCTCCCACCGCTGCGCGCGGGCCTTGCGGTCGGCGGCGGTCACGGCGGCGTCCGCCCGAATGTGCTTGGCCAAGCCCGCTGCGGCCGGATCATCCACGTCGGCGACCAGCCCGGAAGAGGCCAGGCGGCCGTCGGCGCCCCGGACGGCGTAGTGGTAGAAACCGCTGGGCAGGTCGAATACCACAGTGTAGCCGTCCAGCGTCTCGAAAACCGCGGAGAAGTCGTCACCGCGGCCGTGCAGGGTGATCGACGTGCCGTCGGGCAATGAGAAGGTAAAGTTGCGATCGAACGGCGCCGCCCAGGCCAGCTGGGCGGTTACGAATAGCGCCAGGACCGCCAGTGTCGGCAGGTGACGGTGTCCTGTCGGCAGGGGCCATGGAGAAGGTGCTATGCGAGCACGAGCCACGCAAAACAGAATACGCCAGAGATCAGAAACCGTTGTCATGGCCGACTCCTTGGGACAAGTGGATACTGCCGCAGGAAGACCAGGCAAATCCTCGCTGCCCGCAGAACCGGGAACCATTATCTTCGGCCCGCTTCGCCGTTGCAAGGTTTCCTCCCGAACCACTGGCGCGAACGTTATGCGATGCCGCCGTTGACCGTCGCCTATCTGATCCTATAATGACCCGTTCCGTAGGAAATGGAGGTGCGGTGATGCAGTTTGCCCGCTTGTCGCAGATCGATGGGACCGTCTTTCCGGCCGGCCGGCGGACGCAGGTGATCGTCGGCCAGAACGCCCCGATCCAGGCCCAAGGCTTCTGCCAGGGCCGGGTTACCATCTTCCCCGGCGGCAAGGTCCCCAGGCACGAGCACCCCAACGAGGAAGTCTACCTGGTGCTGGAGGGCAGAGGCACGATCGAGATCGACGGCCAGGTCGAACCCATCAAGGCCGGCGAAGCGGTCTACGTCCCCTCGGGCCGCCCGCACGAGCTGTGCAATCCGGCCGAGAACGTACACAACATGGTGTTCCTTTTCACCTACAGCCCGGCCGGCGTGGTGGACCACTGGAAGCAGGAGATGGAGGGGAAGTTGAAGTAGAGACGACGAAGGCAGTGGTTCGTTGTTAGTTGTTCGTTGTTAGTTGTAAAGACGGCTGCTGCCCTGGGCGTCCTTGGCGTCTTGGCGGTTGTTGGTGTTGCGGTTGCTGCTGTTGCCCTTGGCGTCTTGGCGGTTGTTGGTGTTGCGGTTGCTGCTGTTGCCCTTGGCGTCCTTGGCGTCTTGGCGGTTGTTGGTGTTGCGGTTGCTGCTGTTGCCCTTGGCGACCTTGGC
>Ga0315298_1008031_pt1 | contig 13634 bp, 11 predicted proteins | sample WHS_1_MG_FD_203077 | JGI IMG/M metagenome (GOLD analysis project Ga0315298, IMG submission 203077) | Extremophilic microbial mat communities from Washburn Hot Springs, YNP, Wyoming, USA - WHS_1_MG | ecosystem: Environmental > Aquatic > Thermal springs > Hot (42-90C) | place: USA: Wyoming...
CCGTAGCTGTGGTAAAATGTAAGGAAAAGGCCGAACTCAGAGCGCTCCCGGTGGTACCGGTGCGGAGGGCAACATTTGCCCATTTGCAGAGGGCAGCTGCAATCTGTGCCTTCCTTATCCCCCCTACTTGGCCGATCTTGAGGTTGATACTATCTACGATTCTTCCCTTTACCAAGAAAAAGATGTCCTTGAGGGAAAGGGCGCTCTCGTGGGCCTCAACAATGCACGGCGCTTCGCGGGTAACCCTATTAAGACCTTCCCAGTCATCGGCTCGAACCGGTTGCTCGCAGATGTCGATGCGGTACGGTTCGGCCCGTTTTAAGGTGGCAATCGCCTGTTTTGCCGTGTAACTTTGGTTCATATCGACCATAAGATGGATCTCTTCCCCTACGGCTTTTCTTATCTCTCTGAGACGGGCCAGGTCCTTTGTGGGATCACCTTCAAACTTTACCTTGATATAGCGGAAACCGGCTTCTTTTAGTTTGAGGGCATTTGCAGCCATTTCCTCCGGTTCCTTGAGTGCCAAGATACGCATCACGGGGATTTCATGATGCATACGACCCCCCAAAAGCTGATAGAGGGGTACCTGAAAGACCTTGGCCGTTAAATCGTGGAGGGCAAGGTCAATCCCTGCCTGGGCAGCGTTATTGCCCGGTAGATGTTGCTCCAAGAGGTTAATAATCTTTCCTACCTCTATGGCATTTAGTCCCTTGATGACTCCGGCGTAGGTTTCTAAGGCAGCCTTTACACCCTCCTGTGTTTCTCCATGGTGGGTGGCGACACCGGCATAACCGAGTCCTACAGTTCCATCCGTGCCGTGGATTTTTACGATGAACCCTTTGGCTTGTGGTTCGCCCCCTAAGGCGAAACGCCACTTGGGGTCGTCTTTGGGTAAGACGAGCGGAAGAATTTCCACATCGCGAATAAGGATTTCCATATATCCCCCTTAAAGAATTATCCCCCTGTCCCTGAGCATCTCTATTTCTTCCCAGGAATAGCCGAGGAGGTCTACAAGGATTTCCTCCGTGTGTTGACCCAACTGGGGAGCCGGTTCGCGGATGGAGGCCGGTGTCGCGGAAAAACGCACCGGATGGCCGATCTCTTTCAGCTTCCCCAAAGCGGGATGATCGATTTCCACCAAATAGTCGTTTTCCCAGACCTGGGGGTCCCCAACGACCTCCCAGTAGTCCTTTACGGGACTGAAGATTAAATCCTCTTTGCCCAGGATTTCGAGCCATTCGTCCCGTGTCTTTTGGGCGAATATGTCATCGAAGATGGCAATGAGGGCTTCACAGTTCTCTTCCCGGGCCTTCATGGTATTGAAGCGAGGGTCATCGGTCAGTTCCTCACAGCCCAGGGCACGGCAGAGGGCAGGCCAGTATCGCTGTGGTTGGAAATGGGCCAGAAGGATCCAGCGGTCATCGCGGCAGCGATAGTGGTTAACCAGGGGGTTCGGTGCCTTTTTCCTCACCTGACGCTCCCGGGATTTGCCCGTAAGAAGGGTGGCGATGATGTTGTTGGTCTGGACCCAAACCATAGTGCCTAACATGGAAACATCAATTTCCTGACCCAGGCCCGTTTTTTCCCGACAATAGAGACCGGCTACGATGGCAAAGGCTAACATAATTCCCGTTATTTGGTCACTCATCGCCCCCGGCAGATGGACGGGAGGCATCCAGGCTTCCCCAATACCCATCATCATTCCCGAATAAGCATGGATGGCCGGGTCTAAGGCCGGTTGAGTGGCATACTTCCCCTTCGGCCCGTACCCTGTGCAATTGGCATAAATAATGGTGGGGTTGTATTTCTTTATCGTTTCATAATCGGCTCCCAATTTCTTGGCTACACCGAAGCGAAAATTCTGGACGAATACATCGGCCTTGGTAACGAGTTTATAAAGGACTTCCCGTCCCTCTTCCTGCGAGAGGTCTAAGGTGACACTCTTTTTATTGCGATTAAGTATTTCAAAACCATAGGGGAGCCCGTGGGCAAGGGTGGTCCATTTCCCTGCATCCTTCGTGGCTCCCCGATGAGGGTCACCTCCCTGGGGTATTTCGATCTTGATCACTTCCGCTCCTAAATCGGCCAGTAGTTGTGTTGCCGAAGGGGCCGTCTGCCTTATGCTCCAGGCGATGATCCGGACACCCTTTAGGGGGAGCATCCTTTCCTCTTCCATCATTCCTCCTTCGCATCCTTATTGAAAGCCTTGAGTCCGGGCTTGTATTTTTTCTCCATGAACTGTCCCACCCCTTCCTTCAGCCACTTTCCTTTGGAGAGAGCCGTATGTTCCGCGCTCATGGCCCCGGAAAAACGCCAGGCTTCTTCGTAGCCCATATGTAAACTGTGGCGGTAGAGTTCCTTCTGAAAACGGAGGGCGAGTTCATCCTTGTCGAGCAGCTTATTCAAGAGCTTTTCCAGCTCTTCGTCTAATTTTTCCCGGGGGACGGAGAAATTAACCAACCCGATTTCGGCCGCCCTTTTCCCGTCGATAGGCTCTCCCGTGAGCAAATAGTACATGGCGTCCCGGGGTCTTAAGAATTCACTTACTACCTTCGTTACCATGCCACCGGCGAAATGGCCGAAATTAAGTTCCGAAAGCCCGATCTTTGCCTCATCGGCGGCAATGGCCAGGTCACAGGACGTAACTATAGTGAAGGCCCCACCAAAACAATCACCGTTAACCCGGGCTATCGTAACCTTTGGGAAGTAGCGAAGTTCCCGGAAACGCCAAGTGTGAGACAATTCTCTATCTCGGGCATGGGCGAAAGGGTCCTTTTCCTCATAGAGTTTCTTATAGAAGTACTCTTTCAGGTCCTGGCCCGCGCAGAAACTGTCCTTTGCCCCGGTGAGGACAAGGATTTTCGTTTCCTCATCATATTTTAGCATTCTTAAGGCTTCCACCATTTCCCGGTGCATCTGGGGATTCATGGCATTTCTCTTTTCTGGACGATTAAAGGTAATGGTTGTGACGCCATCACCCCTTTTTTGGAGCAAGATAGTTTCAAACATGGGATAAACCTCCTTTTTGAGCATAATGGTACTCCTTGAGGAGCCGCAAAAAAGTGGAAATTAGAGCATCGTTTCTTCTACTAACTTCCCGACTCAGTTCCCAGGATTGTCTGAGAATCTGTTTGGTTAGGACCAAGGTCTCGAGGGGGGCTTGGGCGAGCTGTTGGGCGAGTTCCCCGGTGAGGGAAGTTAATTCTGCACGGGAACAAAGGCAGTTGACGAGACCAATCTCAAAGGCCCTTCTGCCATCGATTCTCCTGCCCGTCAGAACAAGATAACTCGCCTCCCCCAGGCCCACAAGGCGACACAGAATTTCGATTCCCCCGCTTCCCACCACCATACCTAAGGAAATTTCGGGATAACCGAAAAGGGCATCCTCTGTGGCTATCCGGATGTCGGAAAAAAGGGCAAGATCGAGACCGGAACCGAGACAGAGGCCGTTTACCGAGGCTACCACCGGTTTGGGGAAGGAATAGAGAAGGGAAAGATAGGTACCTTTTAATTTATTTTTAAGTTCTGGGAAAGGTAAAAAGTCCCTTTTTTCCGTAAGGTCCCGCCCGGCACAGAAGGCCCTCCCCTTCCCTGTGATAACAAGGACCTTTGTTTCGTCATCATCCTCCAAGAGAGTAAGGGCCTCCGTGAACTCCCTTATCATCCTTTCGTCGAGGGCATTCAGTTTTTCCGGTCTGTTGAGAAAAAGGTAGGTAACGTGCCCTTCTCTCCCTATTTCCAATCTTTCCCATTCTTTCATAGATCTACGGTTTCAGAAAATATTTTTGGTATATCTCCGACCACCTCTTTTCCTGCTTACTGGACCACGGTCCGTAGTACTTCTTGTAGGGCCTTTCCACCTCGATATCCTTCCGTGGGGAGTTGTAGCCGTTAGCCACATAGAGTTTCCCGCCCTGGTGCGAAAGGTCGAAATCGATAAAGAGCATGGCGGCGTGAGGATGGGGAGAACCCTTGGGTAACATAATCTGACCGATGTAGGCGGGAACCGGTTCCAGGGGTAGCCAATCACAGGGAGCACCCATTTGTTTACTTTTGTTTACATGGGAATCGAGGATCGTCGGTGCCAGGGTTACTTCGCCACTGATGACCATATCTAAGAGGGCCCGTCCCGATACTTGGTGGACGGTGATTTTCTGGGCGGCCATTTTCTCCACGAAGGCTTCGCCAAAATTTTCGAAAAGGGTTCCCACCCAGGTGATGCCCGTGTTGCTACCAGCGATGGCCAGTTTACCCCTCCATTTGACATCCAGGAGGTCCTGGTAGGTTTTAGGGACTTCATTTTTCTTTAAAAGCTTCGTATTGTAACCAAGACTGATACCACTTTCGTAATGACCGGCCGTATAGGCAGTGTTAACTGAAGCCTTGCTTATGGCACCCTCTTCGATAAAGGCAAGTTCAGGTGAGTAGAAGGGTAGGAGCATTCCCGCCTCCTGCAGGATGACGCCGCCGGCTTGGGTGAGTTCCACCACATCGGCGGTGTATCTACCTGTTTGTATCTCCTGGCGTAAACGGGGAAGCAGTTCCTGGGTACCGGCCCGCCAGATGTCTACCTTGATAAAGGGATACTTTTTCTGAAAGGCATCAACAAGGGGACGGACCGTCTGGACGAGAATGCCCGTCGTGTAAAAGGTAAGTCTCCCCTCTTTTCTTGCACCTTCCTCGAGGATTTGCTGGCGATCTGGTCCGTTATAGAGGGCAATTTCCGCCGCCGTCTGGGGTCTTTTGGTAACGGAGGAGGCTAAGCTTGCCTCCAGGTGACAAAAAAAGAATAGCAATATAATCACGAAAAGACAAATTCTTTTCCTTTCCATAATCCTCCCTCCTCATTTTTTACATCTTAACCAAGAGGCCGATCCCCGGTTGGTTAGGTACCTTCAGTGTTCCATTCGCTACTTCCAGACCCTCTACCGGGTCACCCTTTAATCGCGTAAATTCCCCCAACTCACAGGCATAATGGATGTTTTCTAAGGTCACCGCCAGGTGCAGGGAAGCAGCGGCAAGTAAGCGACTTCCCGTCGCCTGGATACGACAGTTTATATTCCCTAACGCACAGATGGCGGCGGCCTCCTTCGTTTTGCCGATTCCACCTAAATGTTGCACGTTGAGATTAATGCTTGAGATTATGCCCGCTTTTGCGAGCTCATAGACGTCTTTTATGGTACGGGCACTTTCGTGGGCCTCGATGGGGCAAGGTGCCATCCTGTTTACATAGGCGAGCCCCTCTAAATCATGGGCTTTGACCGGTTGTTCACATAGATCAACGCCCTCATTGCTTAAGATTTTGAGTACATAAATCGCCTCTTTGGCTGAGTAGCTCTGATTCATGTCCACCGTTAAATGGATATCTTCTCCTACTGCCCTTCTTATGGCCCTGAAGCGAGCTATATCCTGCTGGGCATTACCGGAGAATTTCACCTTGAGGTAGGTATAACCTTCCGCTTTATGTTTTAGGGCGATTTGGGCCATTTCTTCCGGTTCTTTGATGGCTAAAATCCTGATGATGGGTATCTCTTGCCGGACAAGGCCTCCCCATAGCTGATAGAGGGGTATCCCCCATTTCTTGGCCTTAAGGTCAGACAGAGCGATATCGATTGCCGATAAGGCTTCTTCATTGCCCGGCAAATGTTGGCTGCATTCGTGGAAAAAGGAAACCGTCTCCAGCGGATCCCTCCCCTTGAGGAGACTACCATAGATTTCGAGGGCTGCCCGCAATCCTCCCCAACTGACACCGTAATGGGCGGAGCTGCCGGCATACCCCCATCCCTCGAGACCTTCGTCGGTTATGACCTTCACGAGGTATCCCCGGACATCCGCTTCTCCTCCGGGTTTGGTAAGGGCATGGCGCCATGTAGGGTCTTCTCTGGCCATTACCACAGGCTTTATTTCTACCCCCGTTACTTTCATCGCTTCACCTCGCCAAATTAAAGGATTACCCCTTCATCTCGGAACATCTCTACCTCTTCCCAGGTGTAGCCCAGCAAATCTATGAGTATCGCTTCCGTATGTTGGCCCAACTGAGGGGCCGGCTCACGAATGGTACCCGGGGTTTTACTGAGTTTCACGGGGATGCCGATTTCCCGTATCTCACCTAATTCGGGATGGTTGAAATAAGTGAGGAAATCATTTTCCCAAACCTGGGTGTCGCAAATAACCTCCCAATAATCCTTGATGGGACTGAATATCAGGTCTTCCTTTGAGAAAACTTCCATCCACTCATCCCTTGTTTTTGTGGCAAAAACCTCATCGAGGATGGCAATGAGAGCAGCAGCATTATTTTCACGATCTTTAAGCGTGGCAAAGCGGGGATCATGGATTAGCTCTTCCTTTCCTAAGGCTCGACAGAACTGAGTCCAGTATTTGTCCGGTTGAAAATGGGCCAGAAGGAGCCAGCGATTGTCTTTGCAACGGTAATGGTTCACCAAGGGATTTTTGGCCCGGTCGCGTCTTTGTCTTTCCCGTGGTTTTTGGGCCAAAAGTGAATAGAGGATGTTATTCGTTTGAACCCAGATCATGGTGCCCAACATGGCCACATCCACTTCCTGACCGATACCCGTTTTCTCACGGTAGTAAAGCGCCGCCATAATACCGAAGGCCAGCATGATACCCGTCGTCTGGTCGCTAATGGCGCCCGGCAAATGGATCGGTGGCATCCCCTCCTCCCCGATACCCAGCATCATTCCGGAAGAGGCATGGATTGCCGGGTCCAGGGCAGGTTTTTGGGCGAGAGGGCCCTTTTTCCCGTAGCCGCTACAATGGGCATAGATCAGGGAGGGGTTATACTTGACCAGGGTAGCATAGTCCATCTTCAACCGTTCGGCTACCCCAACGCGAAAATTCTGAACAAAAACATCACTGTTTTTAACCAGTTGGTAAACTATCTCCTTTCCCTTTTCTTTAGTCACATCGACGGCGAGACTTTTTTTGTTTCTATTGTTACACTCAAATCCGTAGGGTAAACCGTGGGGTAGGTTCAAAAAGCTCCCCGCATCACGGGTCGAACCTCGGGCATAGTCACCACCCTTCGGGTCTTCGATCTTGATGACCTCGGCTCCCAAATCGGCAAGGAGTTGTGTAGCCGAAGGTCCGGTCTGGAAAACCGTCCAATCGGCAACCCTGATGCCACCTAAAGGAAGTTCCTTTTTTGATGGGTCAGACATAACCGTTCCTCAAAGTATTCCTTTATAACGTCCGCACCTTAACATCTTTTCCGCCGATGATAGGGCTTCCCGTGTTCTCGCAAAAACGAAGGTGGTAAGCATTTCTTCGGCTTTTGCCTCGTTTTTCCTCTCCAGAGAAAGCCTTACGTTACCTTCATAGGGTACCGCCTCTCGTAGTGTTTGATACTCAAAGGCCTCCCAAAAATGGCAAGCTGCCTCCCTCAGGGAAGGTGACTTTCCCAGGGCAAGGTTTAGATCCTCAAAGATTTCATAAGCTCGAGCACTGGTAAAGGCAAAGGGTACTTCCCTTATCCCGATGTAAAAGGGAAGAAAGGGGGTAAGGCAGGGCAGGTTGAGGGAAGCCCAGAGAACGCTCAGCCAGCGAGGATACTGGCGATCGAGGACACAGATACCGGAGGCGCGACTGTCGCGCTCATAACCGTGGGTACAAATGTTCCCGTCATCCCAGGGGAGGGATAAATCGGGTGGTGTTTCATGGTCCCTCATGAGCCTAAAGAGAAAGGGCAGGGTGATTGCCCCGGTGCGTTCTTTGAGAAGATTTTCGGCCCTCAAGGCCCTTTTTTCGCCCCGCTTTTTTTTCTCGAAAGCCTTCATCCCTGGGGAGAGCATGTAGTTCCCGTAGGCAAAGAAAACGTTTTTAAGGGGACCGATAGTTTCGCTCTTTTTTTGATAGGTTTCCACAATGTAAGCTTCCTGCGGGTCAACACAGGCGAAGGCCGTTCCGTTTTTACTTTTACCCTCCTTACCTACAATCTCGACGATGAGTTCGGTGGCCTCCTTTGCCCCGGTAGCTTTCGCCAAACTGCGTTTGATGATAGTCCCACCACTAACCCCTAAATTGTCGGGTTTATGGCAGAAGCGCCCGGCAGTGTTTACGGTAACGCCCTGCGTATTGAGACCGAGGGTAAAGCCTTCCGGTTCTTCCAGCGAGGAAATACCTAAAGTTTTTTCCTGTCCCGTCTCGCTTAAGCGGATAATTTCCGGGCTGTTAATGGTAGGTACATCACGATTCTTGGCTACGTAGGTTCGCCCATCGAGCGCTGCCCGGCCTAAAATGAGGATGACAGTGCAACCCTCCTCGTAATCCATCTTGCCTCCTTCCTAACCAACCGGTTGGTATTTACCACAGAAAGGCCGTTCTCGGCAAGTATTTTCTTCTCTCCTGAAAGCTAACCGGTTATCCTTGACTTTAATCTTTCAAAATGGCATGAAAACTTTGATTTTTTCGAGGAGGTGGGCATTATGGTCGGAAAGGGGGTAGGTCTTTTTTCTGTTTTAATGGTGATTTCTTTATGCTATGAATTAACTTTTGCCGCAGAGCTTATGAGTACCCTTTGCAAGAACGGGGTAGTTTCGGTGGGGGCAAGAAAGGGGGAGGTGTTGGCCAAGTGTGGGACGCCCATAAACAAATCCCAGGATACGGTAACGGAGGGGTACTATGAGGCCAGAAAGAAGAAGGATAAGGATAAAAGGGTTTCCGTAAGAAAGAAGGTCCGCAAAGAGAGGGAAGAGGCATGGACCTACATAATCGACGGGTCCTATCGTTTTTTTATTTTCCAGGAGGGAAAATTGGCGCGTATTGAAGCGGGTGGCCTTGCCCGCTGAATCAAGTCGCCGGTTAAAGGAGGTAGCGATGAAGGTAGTGACCGTATCCCAGATGCGGGACCTCGATCACCGGGCACAGGCAGAATGTTCCATCCCTGAGATGATTCTCATGGAAAATGCTGGTTTTGCTGCCTGCCAGGTCCTTTCCCGCTATATGGGGGTTAGGGGTCGCCGCTACGCCGTCTTTTGCGGTCCCGGAAATAACGGCGGTGATGGCCTTGTGGTTGCCCGGCACCTCCATGCCATGGGGGCGGAGGTGCAGGTATTCCTTGTTTTAGGTGAGGAGAAGTTCAAAGGGGCGGCCAGGGCAAACCTGGAGATGGTAAAAAAAATACCCATAAAGATTAATCTTAAACCCGCACCTTCAATTGTCAAAAAGGAAATTGCCCCCTGCCACATCATCGTGGATGCCCTGTTGGGTATAGGAGTAGATAGGGAAATTGCGGGACCTCTCGGGGACGTTATCGAGGTGATAAATGAAAGCGAAAAAAAGGTCTTAAGCCTCGATATCCCTTCGGGTGTCAACGGCGACAATGGGGCGATTATGGGCAAGGCCGTAAAGGCTGATTTTACCGTGACCTTCGGTCTGCCCAAAGTGGGAAACCTCCTCTATCCCGGCTATAATCAAGGTGGAGAGCTCCGTGTCTCTTTCCTTTCCATGCCGCCTTCCCTCTTGGAGGATCCCTCTCTGCTAATTGAGGTAAACGATTACGTGAAACTACCTCCCCGTCCTGCCGATGCCCACAAGGGAATGTTCGGCAAGGCCCTCTTTATTGCCGGTTCATCCTTCTACTATGGGGCTCCCTTTTTCTCCTCCTATTCCTTTCTCCGGGCAGGAGGTGGGTATGCCTATCTAGCGGCTCCCCAATCTGTTATCGGTGTGGTAGCCCAAAAAGGTGCCGAGGTAGTTTTTCTACCCCAGGAGGAAACCGCGGCAGGTAATATTGCCTTGAGTAATATCCCCCGCTTACTTACCACCTTAGAGAAGGTGGACATGGTGGTCTTGGGTCCCGGTCTCTCTTTAGCTGATGAGGCCCGTCGTCTGGTGAAGGAACTCACCGCCGTGATTGATAAACCGTTGATTATCGACGGTGATGGGATTACGGCCCTGGCGGGAGAGAGAGATTTAATTCGGAATCGCCCAGCACCTACCATCCTTACGCCCCATTTAGGGGAAATGGTGCGTCTCTCGGGTAAGACAATGGGGCAGTTAAAGGAAAACAGTATCGCCCACCTCCAGGAAACGGCCGGTGAGCTGAACGCCTATATCGTCCTTAAGGGGGCCCATTCCTTGATAGGTACACCGAATGGCAAGGTATTCATCAATTTAAGCGGCAATTCCGGTATGGCCACTGCCGGCTCTGGTGACGTCCTGACGGGCACCATTGCGGCCATGATGGGATTGGGGCTTCCCATCGAAGAGGCGGTGCGAAAGGGGGTCTTTATCCATGGTTTTGCCGGTGATTTGGCGGCAGCCGAGAAAGGGAAAGACGGTATGACGGCAGGCGACATTCTCGATTATTTGCCTTGCGCGATGAAGTACGATCGTGAGGGAAGCAAGGAACAATACGGTATACCGGTGCTCTAAAGATTAGGGCGGATATCGTTTGACACCCTCCGGGGATGTGCCTATAATCCCCAGCGAAATCCGGAAGGTGTAGGGGTATTTTTTTGCCGATGAATCTAAATAGCTTGGATACCAGTCGCATTGCCATCATCGGGCCGGGAAGGTTAGGGACGGCCTTTGCCTATAAATTCGGGCGGGATAACAAAAGGGTTACCCTCTACTACCATGACGCCGAGGTCTGCCGGGCGATCAATACGGAGCATCTAAATCCCCGCCATTTAACGCAGGATTTAGCCAAAAGGTTAGGTGGGATAGATCGGGTGCCCCGCCTTTCAACCCGGGTTTTTGCCACGAATGATTTGGAAAGGGTGGTAGAAGACAACGATTTCCTTTTTCTTTCCATCACCATGGATAGACTGCCCGAGTTTCTTAATTATTTAAAACCCCTTTTGGAAAAGAAGGCAGGCGACATCTGTCTGATTTCTCCTATTAAAGGTCTTACCTCCGATGAAATCACCAAAGAGCTCATCACCCCCTCTCAACTAATCCATACGACTTTGTTTAACCTCCGATATAAGTACGAGGTAATCTGTGTAGGTGGCCCCTTTTTCGATGTAGATATTGCTCTGGGAAACCCCGTCTGTCTTACGGTAGCCGGACCGAAGAGGCTCGCCAACTTAATCATCCGGGAACTTACGAAATTCAACCGCCGGGAATTGTGTTCTTACTATAACTTCGATGTTATCGGTATTGAAGCCTGTGGTGCCCTGAAAAATATCGTGGCCAATATCAAAGGTCTTACGGACTGCCTCGATTTAGGGGCCTCCATCCCGGGGACCATCTTTGCCCGTTCGGGCGTGGAAATAAGGTCTCTTTCGCGACTGTTAGGGGGGAGTTTCCAGGCCTTCCACAGTCAGGCCGGGGTAGGGGATATGTACGTTACCGTGTCGTCCGAAGCGAGTAAGAATTACCGCTACGGTAAACTCTACTACGAACTCTACAACGGCAATCCCATAGAAACGAATCGTCGGGTGCTTTCCATGATTGATGGTACACCCGAAGGGCCCAATACCATAAGAAACGTACACCGCTATTTAGAGAAGAAGAATATGTACAGCCCCCTTTTTCACTGTGCCTATAAAATCTTCAACGAGGGGATGAACAGGAGTGAGATCAAGGAGCAGGTAATCCAGGCCTGTCAATTCGACAAACGGAAGAAGGAATATATCGGTCCCATCTCCCGTATCTTGTACCGCCTCATCCCCAATTACTGGTACCGGAGACACAAGGGGCTACTGGCCAATTTAGACATTTGAAGATAAGGAGGAAAAAGATGGAACAAATCAAGGTTGTTTTGTCCGATGAGGAAATTCCCCGGAAGTGGTACAACATACAGGCGGATCTCCCCAAACCGCTCAACCCCCCCCTCCACCCGGCGACAGGGGAACCCATCAAACCCGAGGACCTGGCTCCGGTCTTTCCCATGAACCTTATCGAACAAGAGGTAAGCCGGGAACGCTGGATCGATATCCCCGAACCTGTTTTAGAAAAATACCTCCTCTGGCGTCCCACACCCCTCTATCGGGCGAGGAATTTCGAGAAGATTTTAGATGCCCCGGTAAAAATCTTTTATAAACACGAAGGGGTCAGTCCGGCGGGGTCGCATAAGCCCAATACGGCCATTCCTCAGGCTTATTACAACAAGGTATTCGGGATAAAGAGATTATCTACAGAAACGGGTGCCGGTCAGTGGGGGAGCGCCTTGAGCATGGCCTGCCAGATGTTTGGTCTACAATGTCGGGTTTTTATGGTTCGGGTGAGTTACGAACAGAAACCCTACCGGCGAATCATGATGAAGACCTGGGGCGCCGAGTGTATCCCCAGCCCCAGTACGGAGACAAAGGCAGGGAGGGACGTTCTGGCCAAAGATCCTAACTCCCCAGGAAGTTTGGGGATTGCCATCAGTGAGGCGGTGGAGGACGCAGTAACCCATAGGGACACCCGTTATTCCTTAGGTAGCGTCTTGAACCACGTGCTTCTCCATCAGACCATCATCGGACTGGAGGCGGAAAAGCAATTGGCCAAACTCGACCTCTATCCCGATGTGGTTATCGGTTGTGCCGGCGGAGGGAGTAACTTTGGCGGGATTGCCCTACCCTTTGCCCGGGATAAGATATACGGGCGGAAGGTTTCCATCATCGCTGCCGAGCCGGCCTCCTGTCCTACCCTTACCCGTGGCCCCTTTGCCTACGATTTCGGTGACCTTGCCCAGATGACGCCGTTACTTGCTATGTACACCTTAGGGCATAACTATATTCCGGCGCCCATCCACGCCGGGGGCCTCCGCTACCACGGCATGGCCCCCATTATCAGCCACTTGGTCAGGGAAGGAATTATGGAGGCCAGGGCCTACAACCAGTTAGAGACCTTCGATGCCGGAGTAAAATGGGCACGGGCGGAGGGTTTCATCCCCGCACCGGAGACGTGCCATGCCATCGCGGCCGTGGTGGAGGAGGCAAGGAGGGCCAAAGAGGAAGGCAGAGAAAAGGTAATCCTCTTCAACTGGAGCGGTCATGGCTTGGTGGATTTGGCTGCTTATGACGCCTATCTGGAAGGAAAACTTTCCGTCCATGAACTGCCCGAAGAAGAGATAAAAAGGGCTCTTTCCGCCATCGAGGGATTTCCCAAACCACGGTAAAAAATAAGGTTTCCTCCATGAAAGCATTCAAGGAAGAAAAGCTAAGACAGGATGAGCTCCCACCGGAGGTAAAGAAGGAAATCTTCCAGGGGCAGGTAAAGCTCCTCTTTCGTAATGCTCCTCTTGGTTTGATGGCATCCCTCGTGAACGGGGCCATTCTTGTAGCGGTGGAATGGAGCGTTACGCCGTCCCATCATCTCCTTTTATGGTATGGGGTCCTCATTTTTGTAACGGCTGCCAGGTTTTTCCTCTTTCTGCGGTTTTCCCGGGCGGATACGCCAATTGAACCTGCCCTCTGGGAACAGCGCTTCTTTTACGGCACGGGTCTTTCGGGTTTTGTTTGGGGGACGGCCGGCCTCCTTCTCTTTCCACCCCAGGAGGTGATCCATCAGGCCTTTCTTGCCTTTGTTTTGGCAGGAATGGCGGCAGGGGGGACGGCTGCCTACAGCGCCGTCCTTAGGGTCTATCTTGCCTTTTTGATTCCTCTACTTGCCCCTTTTGCCTTAAGATGCCTTTTGATGGGTAGTTACCTTTACATGGCCATGGGTGGCATGACCATGATCTT
>Ga0315298_1008032_pt1 | contig 13632 bp, 7 predicted proteins | sample WHS_1_MG_FD_203077 | JGI IMG/M metagenome (GOLD analysis project Ga0315298, IMG submission 203077) | Extremophilic microbial mat communities from Washburn Hot Springs, YNP, Wyoming, USA - WHS_1_MG | ecosystem: Environmental > Aquatic > Thermal springs > Hot (42-90C) | place: USA: Wyoming...
TGGCGATTCCGCTCCGTGGCATGCGGGAAATCAAGAGGTGGCTGATCGGGCTGGCGGAGAGGGTTCGCATTGACCGGATGCCGCCGCGCCGGGCGGTGCTGGCGGGCAGAGACGCGGAACTGGAGGACCTGCGGAGGGCTGTCGCGGACGTGCCGGGCAACGCGGTACTGTTCTCGGCGGAACCTGGCGCGGGCAAGACGGCGCTGGCAATGGAATTCGCTCACCGGTGCGGCGAGGAGTTCGAGGATGTCTTGTGGTTCTGGTGCGGCGGCCGCAGCAAGGCCGGACTGGCCGGGGACCTGGCGGCCGCTTTCGGCTGGCCGGAGCCGGGAGGGTTGGAGGAGACTTTGCGCTTCTTGCGGGAGAAGCTCTCGCCGCGCCGCTACCTGCTGGTGTTTGACGGGGTGGACGATCCCGCGCTGTTGGATCTGCTTCCCGGCGGCCGCTGCTCGTCGCTGATTGTCACGGAACGGGCTGACGCGGCCGGCGCCGTCATGGGTTCCCGTTTCGAGGTGAGCCTGGCCGGCGGCGATTTCGAGGTCCGGCTGCGCGCCGCCCTTTCCGGGCTCACCGGCGATCAACGAAGGCTGGCGGAGATCGCCGCAGTGTGCGCGCCGGCGGGTTTGCACCTTGCGATTGCCGCGGCCGGCGCCGGGCTGGCGGAAGACCGCGCGCGGGAAATGCTTGCCGGACTGGTGGAGTGCGGTCTGGCCGAGCTTCGGGAAGAGGAGTTCTACGCCCTGCATGAGAGCGCGCGGCGGGCCATGGATCCGCCGTGCGCCGGCGCCCGGCTGCGCTTTGCCGAAGCCGTGGCCGGCCATCTGAACCACCCCGCGGATCTCGCCGGCGCGTGGCAGGCGTTCCAGTGGACCGCGGCCAGGCCGGACGCGGAGGCGTGGGACCTGGCCGGCCGGATCGCCATCTGTGGAGCGGAACTGTTGAGACGCCTGGGGCGCGCCGCCGAGTGCTTCGAGTGGTGGCGCGAACTGGACCGCGCGGCCCAGGCGGGGGACGATTCCCGGCTTCGTAACCGCGCCTTGCGGGGACAGCGGAGTCTGCTCCGGGAGTGGGGCAAAGAACGGGAGGCTGACCAGCTTTCCGCCGCAATCACCGACGACATGCCCACCGTGCAGTTGCCGCTGCCGCTTGGTTCCGCGGGATGAGGGACGCGGTACAATCGCGGGAGTGACACCCGCCTATCAGGAGCTTTTTATGTCTGTTCTGGTCAGTTCCCGACGTGCTTTCCTGCTGGTAACGCTGCTTGCCCTGACGGGGCTGGGCGGCGCGCAGACGCGCGACCCGCTGCCGGTTCCCGACGTGTCCGGATACCGGACGCTCAAGTGCGATTTTCACATGCACACGGTTTTCTCGGATGGGGAAGTCTGGCCCGTGACGCGCGTGGCGGAGGCCTGGCGCGACGGGTTTGACGCCATCGCGATCACCGATCACGACGGCTATCATCCGCACAAGGAGGATGTGGGCGTGGATCTCACCCGGCCTCTGGCCATCGCGCAGCGCGCCGCGGATCAGGCCGGGCTGCTGCTGGTGCCCGGCGTGGAGATCACCAAGGGCAATTTGCACTGCAATGCGCTATTCGTCACGGATCCGAACGGTTTCGGCGATCTGGACCTGACGGCCGCGCTTCAGCGCGCCAAGTCACAGGGAGCGTTTGTGTTCTGGAACCACCCGGGGTGGAAGGGCAAGGCGGAATGGTATCCGCCGATCGATGCGGCTCACAAGGACGGAATGATCCAGGGCATCGAGCTGCTGAACGGGCTGGACTTCTATGCCGAGGCGTATCCGTGGGTGGAGGAGAAGAACCTGGCCATTCTGGCCAATAGCGACGTTCACCGGCCCATCGGCATGGACTATGCGCCGCGCACGCGTCCGGTGACCCTGGTGTTTGCCCGGACGGCGGACCTGAAAGGCATCCGCGAGGCCCTGGACGGGCGGCGAACGGCGGCCTGGGTCAACGGGCAGATCTGGGGACCGGAGCCGCTGGTACGGGGCCTCTGGGAGGGCGCGGTGAAACCCGAGGGTTCCCGGCTGCAACTGAAAGCCGGCGCGGCTGCCCGCCAGATGGGCCTGCGGAACTATTCCGCCATCCCCTTCCAGTTGCGAATCACAGGCAAGCCCGCCTGGTTGAATCTGCGCGCGACGGATTTGAAGCCCGAGAGCGTGGGTGCGCTGTTCTTCTCAGCCGCGAAGGAGGCGCCGGCGGGCAAGGCGCAGGTGGCGATTGAGGTGGAAGTCACGAACTTTCACACCGGCCCGAATCGCAACCTGAGCGCCACCATTCCCCTGGAGATCGAAGTAACCCCATAGCGCCGGCGCGCGTGGCATAATAAAGCAAATCAATCTGGGACTGGTATGCACCGCGGCAACAAGTGGGCTGGGGGAGGTTTCGTCCTGTTGTTGGCGAACGCCGGATACATTGCCGCGTTCGCCTCGCCGAGCATCTTTTACATGGCCAACGTGCTGCTCCACCTGGTGTTGGGGCTGGCGTTGCTGGGCGGGCTGGGCTATTTGCGCCGGCGCGCGCCGTGGGCCGCGGTTCTGTTCGGGATCTCGGCGTTGTCCGCGCTCTACATCGTCTTCCGCGGCAACCTGGCGGAACACCGCTGGGCGCTGTGGCTGCACATTGCGGCGGCGGGGGGAGGCATCGCGGCCATGTTCCCGTGGGTGCGCCGGGAGGCCTCGCCGGTATTCCGCAAGGCCTTCGCGGGGGCGCTGCTGTTCGCCTTGCTGCTGCCGGCTTCGGCCGCTTTGTGGCGGAAGGCTTTTCCAAACCCTTCCGACCGTATCCATAACCCGGCCACGGCGCCGCTGTCGATGAATGAGGAGGGTGGCGGGCCGGAATCGCCGTTCTTCCCGTCCTCGGCAAAGACCAATGTGGGCGGCATCATCCCGGCCAACTTCTTCATGGACTCGGCGGCCTGCGGAGAATGTCACCGGGACATTTACGAACAGTGGAAGAGTTCGGCCCACCACTTTGCCTCGTTCAACAACCAGTTCTACCGGAAGTCGGTGGAGTATATGCAGAGCGTGGTGGGCACGCGGCCCAGCAAGTGGTGCGCCGGTTGCCACGACCACGCGGTTTTCTTTAACGGCCGGTTCGACACCCCGATCCAGGAGCAGATCGACACGCCGGAAGCGCACGCCGGACTGGCCTGCACGTCGTGCCACTCGATCGTGCACGTGGAACATTCGATGGGCAACGGGGGATTCACCATCGAGTACCCTCCGCTGCACGAGCTGGCGACGAGCAAGAACCCGGTGATCCGCAAGCTCGACTACTTTTTGACCTTTCTGAACCCCGCTCCGCACCGGCGGACGTTTCTGAAGCCTTTCATGCGGCTGGACGCGTCGGAGTACTGCTCCTCGTGTCACAAGGTGCACCTGGACGCGCCGGTGAATGCATACCGCTGGCTGCGCGGGTTCAACGAGTACGACAACTGGCAGGCGAGCGGGGTTTCCGGGCAAGGAGCGCGCTCGTTTTACTATCCGGAAAAGCCGTCGAACTGCGTGGACTGCCACATGCCGCTGGTTGCCTCGCGCGACCCGGGGCATCACCAGGGGAAGGTGCACTCGCACCGCTTTCCGGCCGCAAACACGGCCCTCCCATATGTGAACCAGGACCGGGAGCAGATGGCGGTGACCCAGAGTTTTCTCAAGTCCGGCTTTGTGACGGTGGACATTTTCGCCATCGCGCCGGTGGAGGAAGGCGCCGGGCAGACCGCCATGATCCGGCGGGCGGGGGAAGGTCCGCGGTTGATGTCGACCTTTGCGGTGGGTGAAGAGGCGGAGCAGGCCGGACAGGTGATGATCCGGGAAGTGGGCAAACTGGCCGCGCCGGCCGACCGGTCGCCGGTGCAAATTGCGCCCGGCACGACGGTGCGTGTCGACGTGGTGGTGCGCACGCGCAAGGTGGGCCACTTCTTCCCGGGCGGCACGGTGGACGCCTTCGACGTGTGGCTGGAGATGCAAGGGCGCGACGCGGACGGGCGAGTGATTTTCTGGAGCGGCCGGGTGGAGGATGGCGGCAAGGGGCCGGTGGAGCCGGGCGCGCATTTCTACCGTTCTTACCTGCTGGACGGGGCGGGTAATCCAATCGACAAGCGCAACGCCTGGCAGGCGCGCTCGGCGCTGTATGTCCGGCTGATTCCGCCGGGGGCGGCCGATGTGGCTCATTACCGGGTCCGGATTCCTCCGAAAGCGCGCGGCCCGATCACCCTGACAGCCAGGCTCAACTACCGGAAGTTTTCGCACTATTACACGAAGTTTGCCTATGCGGGGCGCCCGAAGCCGGGCCAGGAGGCCGGACTGGTGAACGCCCACTTCAACAGCCTGGAGTATCTGTTCGACCCCGCGGGCATACCGGCCAACGTATCGGGACGGATCAAGGGCGAAATCCCCGACCTGCCGATTGTGACGCTGGCCGAGGCGGAGGCGAAGCTGAACCTGGGCTCCGCAACCGTCTGGGGACCCACGGTGCGGAAGGAGGATCGGGAGCGCTGGAACGACTGGGGCATCGGCTTGCTGCTGCAAGGCGATCTGAAAGCCGCCGAATACGCATTCCAGCGGGTGACTGAAGCCGAACCCGGCTACGCCGACGGCTGGCTCAACGTGGCGCGGGCGCTGATTCAGGAGGGCGAGACCGGGGCCGCGAAACCGTACATCCGAAAGGCGCTGGAGATCAATCCGAAGCTGGGGCGCATCCATTTCTTCAAAGCCATGATCGAGAAGGCCGACGGCGATTACGACGCCGCCCTGGCGTCGCTGCGCACGGCCGCGTCGATGTATCCGCGCGACCGCGTGGTGCTCAACCAAATGGCGCGCATTCTGTTTTTGAAGCGGGATTACGCCGCCGCGCTGAAGGTGCTGGAGCAGGTCTGCGCCGTGGATCCCGAAGACTTGCAGATGCACTACACGATGATGCTCTGCTACCGGGGCCTGGGTGAGCACGAGAAGGCGGCGCGGGAGCAGCGCCTGTTCCAGCGCTTCAAAGCCGATGAATCCTCGCAGGCGATCACGGCCATCCGCCGGGCGATCAGTCCCGAGGACAACAACGAGCGCCAGATGATCCACGAGCACACCAGCGCAGGGGGCTTGGACTAGTGCGCTTGCTGGCGCCGGTGATCCTCGCGGCCGCCGCGTACTCGGGGGCCACCTTGGGCAATTCCCCCGTTCGCTTCACCGACGTGACGGTGAGCGCGGGCATCAAATTCACCCACAACAGCGGGCGCGCCGGGCAGAAGTATCTGCCGGAGACGATGGGTTCCGGCTGCGCGTTTTTCGATGCGGACGGCGACGGCTGGCTGGACATCCTGCTGGTGAACGGCAAGGACTGGGCTCCGCGCGGGCGGCGGTCGCTCCCCGGCCTGTACCGGAATCACCGGGACGGCACTTTTCGAAATATCACCGCCGGCAGCGGGCTGGATGCCGAAATGTACGGGATGGGAGTCGCCATTGGCGACTACGACAACGACGGGCGCGAGGATGTCTACATTACGGCGCTCGAGGGCGACCGGCTGTTTCACAACGAGGGTGGCGGACGGTTCCGGGACGTGACGGCGGCGGCCGGCATCCGCAACGCCCGCTTCGGAACCAGTGCGGCGTGGTTCGATTACGACCGCGACGGCAAGCTGGACCTGTTCGTCGCCAATTATGTTCAGTGGAGCCCCAAGAGCGACCTGTGGTGCTCGCTGGACGGGGCCGTGAAATCGTACTGCACGCCGGAATCCTACAAGGGGGCGCCGTCCAAGCTGTATCACAACCTGGGGGGCGGGCGCTTCGAGGATGCCACCGAACGGGCCGGACTCGGCGATCCCACCAGCAAATCGCTGGGGGTCGCCGTGTTCGACTGGGACAATGACGGGTGGCCCGATCTGTTCGTCGCCAATGATACGCAGCCCAACAAGCTGTACCGTAATAACCATAACGGCACGTTCACCGAGGAAGGCATGCAGGCGGGCGTGGCTTACGGAGAGGACGGCGTGGCGCGAGGCGCCATGGGCACGGATGCCGCCGATTACGACGGTTCGGGGCGGGCCCACCTGCTGGTAGGGAATTTTTCCAACCAGATGCTGGGGCTTTATCACAATGAGGGCACGGGACTGTTCGTGGACGAAGCGCCGCGGTCCACCCTGGGGCGGTCCAGCCTGCTGTCGCTGACCTTTGGAGCCTTTTTCTTCGACTACGACCTGGACGGCAGGCCCGACATTTTCTGCGCCAACGGGCACATCGACGAGGAGATCGGGCGGGTGCAGCCCAAGGTTCAATACCAGCAGGCTCCGCTGCTGTTCCGCAACCTGGGGAAGGGGGCCTTCGAGAATGTCAGCGGGGAACTGGGGCCCGATTTCAGCCGGCCCATGGTAGCCAGAGGCGCGGCGTATGGGGATTTCGATCAGGACGGCGACCTGGACGTGCTGGTCTCGACCAATCACGGCCCGGCGCGCCTGTTGCGCAATGACGGCGGCAACCGGAATCACTGGCTGCGGGTCAGGACGGTGGGAACCAGATCCAACCGCGACGGGCTGGGCGCCGTCGTGCGCGTCGAGAGCGCCTCCGGCAAGCAGTGGCAGATGGTTCGGAGCGGGTCGAGCTACTGCTCGCAAAGCGACATTGCGCCTACTTTTGGTTTGGGGAAAGACACGGTGGTCACGCGCCTGGAGGTGGAGTGGCCCAGCGGGCTCCGGCAGCGGATGGCGAATGTGAAGGCCGACCAGGTTGTGGTGGTCACCGAGACCGGAGGGCCGCCCGGCAGGTAGCCCGCCGCGGGGGTAGTCACTTGCCGGAAGTGCCCGGCGACGTATCGGGCCGCCTGAATCCGCTCTCGATAGGCACCTCATCTAGTAGGCCAAAAGGACTTCACGAGATCACGGGTTATCTAAATTGTTCACGCGTCCGCTGCCACGGGTCGGGTGTCCTCCGCTGCAATAGCCCCCCAGTCCTGTAAACGCTGGAGCGATAGCACAACGTTCTCTACGCCGGCGATCTCCAGGGTTGTCTCACCGTCAAAACCTGCTTCGAGTAGCGCTTCGACAATCTTCTGCACGCCAACCACCCCGTCGCCGAGCGCAATGGTGGCCATCCCGCAGCCGAATATGGCGCCCCGCTGCGGCAGCCACTCCTCCCCCATGTCCTTCCAATGAACGTGTTTGATCCGCCGGCCGAACCGTCGCACGTAGTCAAGCGGCTCCGAACCTCCCAGCCACGAGTTGCCGGTGTCCAGGCAGACCCCCACAATGTCCTCGTGGCCGAGCTCATCGAGCAGTTGAGCCATGGTCTCGGTCTGCGACGTCACCACTCCGTGCGGTTCGATGAGGAGTTGGACGCCAAGTTCGTGCGCCCATTCGATGGGCGCCTGCAGCCGTTCGCGGATCGCGAAAATGCGCTGTTCAGGTGTGAGACTATGGCCAAAGGCAGTCTTGGGGTCACCTTCGGTGGTGATCACATTCGGGATGTGCAGTAGTGACGCCAGCCGGATCGCCTTGATGATCTCGGTGGTGCCGTACACATCCGGAGATGGCGGGTCCAGCAGGTTGGCGTGCGCACAGAAAGAGGAGAACTGTACGCCAGCAGCTCTGGCCATGGCGCGGAGCCGCTCCGGATGGCTGTCCAGGCTGACCGAGGGAGTGAAGCCGTACTCCACCCCCAGGCTGCCGCCGTCGTGGCTGTCCGTCAGGTCCGCGTACTCGATACCCATTTGGCGCAGGATCGCGAACTGCCGCGCCATGGTGGCAAAAGGCTGGATCAGGGCAAAACATCCGATCTTCATCATTGTTCTCTGCCGGTCAGAATAACAACTTCAGCGCCATCTGGAACGTTCGTGGATCGGTAGCGCTCGTAACCTGCCCGAAGTTCGCTGCCCCTACCGTGGTCGCGACACTCCAGAACGAGATATGGTTAGGCGCATTGAACATCTCGGCCCGGTACTGGAGTTTCGCGCGTTCAGTCAGTGCGAAAAACTTTTGTACGGAGAAATCCCAGTTGTTCATGCCCGGCCCGATCACGGCGTTGCGTCCTAGGTTGCCGAAGGTGCCGGCCGCCGGGACAGCGAAGGCTGCGGGATTAAACCAGCGTGAGACGGTATGCGCGTTGAGCGTGGGATCACCCACGAGGTTAGGCCGTTGCCCGCCGACGCCGGTCCCGGCTACATCGCCCTGAATGTTGATGTTCAACGGCATCCCGCTCTCGATGGTTGTGATGCCGCTCAACTGCCATCCGCCGAGGGCTTTGCGATACCACCTGTTCTGTTCGCGCCAGAAGGGCAGCGGATACACGTAGCTCAGCACCAAAATGTGGCGCCGGTCGAAGGACGATAGGCCGCGGTCACGCTTTGCGTTGTAGCTGTCCATGGGCGATTCACTCCAGCCGCTGGCGTCGGTAATCGATTTTGACCAGGTGTAAGCGGCGTTGATCAGGCCGCCGCCGCGGAATTCTCTGCGAATCTGTACTTGGAGTGAATTGTAGTTGTAGTTCGCGCCGGTCACGTACTGAGTGATGTTGGCGTAGCCAGGATAGGGCCGCAGAGCGTTGGTGTTGATTCCCGGGTTGGCTTGCAACGTCCCGGCCGGAAGCTGGTTGAGATTCAACCCGCGGTACAGGTTCCAACCGCCGCTGCCCACATAAGCCGCGTCCACCACCATGTCCGTCCCGATCTTGTGCTGGATGCCGAGACTGTAGTTCTGCACCGTCGGAATCTTGACGCCCGAATCGAACGACGTCAGCGAGGAGGGGAAAAAGCGCTGGGTGCCACCAGCAGGATTTTCGATGTTGCCTGTGTACAGCGTGGCCTGATGCACGAACGGCGGGTTGTTAATCTGGCTGAATATGAAGTTCCCCTGCACGCGCTCGAACGTCATGCCGTAACCGCCGCGCAGTACGGTTCGCTGACGTCCCGTCAGATCATAGGCAAAGCCCAATCGTGGGCCGATGGGCCAGTAGGTAGGCGAAATCTTGATCGGCGCCCCCCTCAGCAATCTCTGGTAAACGGGGCTATCGAGACCGGCCACCCGGCGCTTGAGGCTGTCCGGGAACTGCGTGCCGCCAACGTACAGGCCGTTGTCCGGATCCCCGGTCCCAGGCACAAGTTCGCCGTTGGCGGGGTTGATTTGCGGGGCATTGGCCGCATTGAAGTAAGCTGGCGAGAAAAACACCGTGTTCTGCAGCGGCGAATACTGTTGTGGGAGGTAATTGAACCGCACTCCCATATCAAGCGATAGCCGCTGGTTTACGCGCCAGTTATCAGTGACATACCATTCGACTTGGCTGAAGCGGAACCAACCTTCCCGTCCGCCGTCGGCCTCCGTGTAGCTGCTGAAATTGCCCAGCAGTGCGTCGGCCAGCGCGTTGCCCGAGTACAGGGGGTGTCCCGGCGCGAAGCTGAACGACCCATTGACGGCCGGCTGGTTGTCCTGGTTCTTTCGATTCCGTTGAATGAACACGCCCGCCTTCACGGTGTGCACGCCCATGACCTTCGAAAAATCTTCCTTGAAAAAGATGATGCGGTTGGAATTGTTCCAATTTACCGGCGTGACGCCCAGGCCGGTATAGCCGGAGATGCTGAGGGACGGGATCGAGCCGTTGCTGTTGAACAGCATGGGATAATCGATGCCTTGGCCCGCCCGCGAGTAATCCTTGATGAACAGCGGATTTGCCTTGAAGCCGGTCTGGTAAATGTGATGCCCAGGCAAAGAAAACTGGAACGTGTTGACTGTGGTCGGGTTAACCACATAAGTCCATTTCCAGCTCTGGTTGGTGGCGGGAATGGGACGATCATAAGTGACTAGGTTAGTCAAATTCTCCAAGGAGTAGTATTCGTCGTGAACACGCATAAACGAAAATTGGTGCTTTGGGCTCACGATATAGTCAATTTTGACGATGTACTCGTCCACGTCCATCGGGTAGTTGTAATTGAACGAATAATTGCCTCCGCTGCCCTGAAAGTTCGGCATGGGGTAGTTGGCCACCAGGCGCCTACCATTCGGACTCATGCGCGAAAGCGGCACGATGCCGTTCGGGAAGGGTAGTCCGTTGGTTACATCCTTGGGTTGCTGCGACGCCGGCAGACGGGAGAAGTCCCCGTTGCGGGTATAGGCATCCGGAACCTGCCACATCGTCGGATACCCTTTGCGCAGCCGCTTCATGTCCATGCCGGTGAAAAAGAACAGCTTGTCGCGGAGCTTTTCCAGCTTGCCGGGGATATACAGAGGCCCACCCAGGTTCCAGCCGAAATTGTTATAGGTCAGTCTCTGTTTGCTGATGGTGTTGAACGCACGTGCATCAAGCGCACTGTTACGCATGAATTCGTAGGCGGTCCCGTGAAAGTCCCGTGTGCCGCTCTTCAGCGCCATGTTCATGATCGCGCCGGAACTCTGGCCATATTCAGCGCTGTAGTTGGATGTCAACACTTTGACTTCGGCCAGCGCGTCCGGGTTGATGTTGACGAAGCTGTGCCCGCCGCCGCCGGTTGCCAGATTGTCGGAGCCGTCCAAATAAACCGAAAGGACCCCGGTGCGGCCGCCGTTGACGCTTTGGTTAGTGACGGCGGCGCCGTAGCCGGCGGCCAGATCGAAGTTACTTCTGTTATTAGTGGAAACGCCCGGCAGGAGGGCTAGTAACTGGGTATAGTTCCGGCCGTTTAACTGTAGTTGGTTAGCCTGTTCCCCGCTGACTAGGCGGCCGACCTCGCCGCTGCTCGCTTCTACAGTGACCGCGTCGGCCCGCACCGTGACCGATTCGGTCAGGGCGCCGAGCGTCATGACGACGTCCACGTTGATCTTGTCGTTGACGCCGACCTTGATGCCGCTCTGCACGTACTTTTGGAAGCCTTGCGCCTCAACTTGCAGTTCATAATCGCCCATCGGGATGTTCGGGATTACGAAGTATCCCGACTGCCCGGACGCGGCTTGGCGGGTGAGGTTGGTTTCGGTCTGGCGGATGACGACCTTGGCCGCGGGCACCACCGCGCCGGTAGCGTCCTTCACGATTCCGCTGATTTGTTGCGAGGTCGTCTGCGCCAGGGCGGCTGCAGCCCCGACTAGCGCGACGAACAAAGACTTTAGTGCGAAACGCATATCCGTTCCCTCAACTCTCTTCTCTCTTCTGCAATCCTCTGAAACTCACGGCCGCAGGCTGACCTGCCGTTCCGTGGGAAAATCACTTGGGCGGGGTTGTGTCATCCGCCCGGTAGCTGCCCATTCCGCCCCCCGCTGTAAGGTGACGATGAACCCAACACACTGCATAGCCTCGGGGTCGTGGCCGAGGGTGGTATGAAAAATGCGGCCGCGCCCAAACCGCACCGTAAACAACACCGGTTCGTGCCGGGCCGTCCCGGCGAACGCTGGATCCGACCACGCCGTAGCAAGCACTTGTAGTTCCTCCGCGGGTCCGCGCAACGTGTCGTACAGCTCATCGCTGGCGTGCATCCATACCGGCGGCAATCCCGCCATGATGGGGTGTGCCGGCTGCCGCGTTACGACCGCATAAGGATGACGCGGACCGTGATGGCCAGCCTTCGCGGGGCTCTGATCCATCACAATCGCGTCGGCTTCCCAGTACAGGTGCGGGCCCGAGCGCTCGTCGCGGCCTCCCCAGCCACCCAAGCCCACGATGCGGTTGAATTCTTCCCAGTCGGCGAACGCGCTCGACGCGGCGTGGTAGACCACCACGCCGGTTCCGCCTTTCACCGCCTCCACAAAGGCGAATTTCGCGTGCTCGTTCCAAACGCCTCCGTTGCCGAAATCCGAGTAGTTCAGCACGATCAGATCGGAGGAGCCGAACGCAGGAAGAAAGCTCTCCATCTGTGCGCTGGCCTGCGGAGCCGTGGCGAATTCGACCCGGAATAGACCAGTCTCCTCCAGGAGGCGCTTCAGTACCGGCGACGTCGAACGCCAGTCGTGGTTATTGCGCCCGTCGATGATCAATGCCTTGCACCGGGCGGGTTCGCCGCGCGCCGCTGCCGCCGCGACGACAGCGGTCGTGAATTCCCTGCGGGTGCGCATGTTAGATCGCCCATGGCGCCCGGAGCGGGCGTTCCAGGATCTTGGAGGCCTCGGAATCGTCCAGGATCACCTCCTGTTTCGGGTCCCAGCGGATCTTCCTGCCCGTGCGGATCGCGATGTTCGAAAGGTGGCTGATCGCGTCGGAGTGGATCGCGGCTTCGAACGGGACAATGGTCGGATTGCGGCTCTTCACGCTATCGATGAAATTCTGTGCGTGGCTGGTACTGACCGGCAGGTGAATTTCGTTGGGACCGATCACGGATTTCAGCAGCGATTTCGGCTCGGCGTCCAGGCCCTTGCGCGAGATCGCGATCCAGCCCTCACTCCCGATGAACTTGGTTCGGTCGGCATGGTCGTCCATAAAGTTCAAGACAATGCCGTTTGCGTACTTCGCCCGAATGGTCCAGTTGGAGATAGCGTCGTACAGTCCTTGTTTCGGGATGAAACCGGTTCCCTCGTATTCGACGGGGCTGGTGTGGTCCGATCCCAACCCCCACTGCGCCACGTCGAGCGGATGAGCGCCCCAGCCCGCAATGAAGCCCAGGCAATAGTTGTAAGTGAAGTAGTGGCCGGGCCACGGTTTGCGGCAGAGGTCGTCGTTGTATGGCCGCATTGGCGCGGGACCGGTCCACATCTCGTAATCAAAGCCTTCGGGGACCGGTTGCGCCTCAGTAGAGCCGCCGCGCTCGCCGCACGGCGCGAGCACTTCGACCGTGTGGATTGTGCCGACGCGGCCGTTGCGCACCAGTTCGCAGCCGTAACGAATATGCTCCATTGAGCGCTGTTGCGTGCCGTACTGGAAGATCCGACCGGTTCGCTGCAGTTCGCGCCGCAGGACCTTCGCGTGGTTGAAGCTGATGGTCAGCGGCTTCTCGACATAGACATCTTTCCCCGCGCGAACCGCGTGCAGCGCGACCAGCACGTGCCAGTGATCCGGTGTGGCGATTGCGACTGCGTCGATATCTTTGCGGTCCAGGAGTTCGCGAAAATCCGCATAGGCGTTGCAACCTTTGTAAGTGCCCTGACCGGACTTCTGCGCATAGTAGGTCTCGATCTGTCTGGCTCGTTTCTCGCGGCGGTCCTTCCAGGCATCGCACGTGGCCACGCACTGGCAATCGGCGACCGGAAGGAACATCGGGATCAGGCCGTCGCCGCCGCGCGTTCCCGTCCCGATAAAACCGACTGCCACGCGGTCGTTAGCGCCCCGTAGTCGGCCGGTGAAAAGGTTGGTGGTCAAGCCTGTCGTCACCGCGGCGCTAAGGAATCCCCGCCGGCTTCGTAGACCACTGTGGTTACTCATATTTCGTTTCCTGCCTCCCGGTATCGTGCGCGGAAATAAACGGTTGATATTTCACCGCTGCCTTCTTCGCGACGGATCCCGCACGTCTGAATCGCCAGTGAAAACACCGGATTGCAAAAATTATGCGGCGAGTGCTACACTGCTGTCGTTCAAGATTCTTCGACCGGTGGATTTCGAACAGGAATCTCCTATGCCTACCCCGATTCCGATCTACAAGGATCACGATGAGACTTATCATGCTGATAGTTGTAGGCCGCTGGTGGCGGCCGCGGAAAGGAGACGCGTTCACCTGGAGGCGCTGGGACACGGCCATTATCCGGGACG
>Ga0315298_1008033_pt1 | contig 13632 bp, 15 predicted proteins | sample WHS_1_MG_FD_203077 | JGI IMG/M metagenome (GOLD analysis project Ga0315298, IMG submission 203077) | Extremophilic microbial mat communities from Washburn Hot Springs, YNP, Wyoming, USA - WHS_1_MG | ecosystem: Environmental > Aquatic > Thermal springs > Hot (42-90C) | place: USA: Wyoming...
TGAGATGTGCCCGATATGGGAGTTGGGAGAGACAACCGCCCATGGAACTGCGTGACCTTTGTGCCCTCATCCTGGATATGGACGGCGTGCTGTACCGCGGCGCCACAGCCGTGGCTGGGGCTGCCGCCTTCGTAGCCTGGTTGGCCGAGCGGGGCTTCCCTTTCCTGCTCGTGACCAACAACTCTACGCTCGACCCTGAGGCCTACGAGGCCAAGCTGGCCGGCATGGGCATCGCCGTGCCAGCGGCCCGCATCCTCACCTCGGCCATGGCCACGGCCGAGTACCTGGCCCGAAACTTGCATGCGCATGCGCGGGTTTATATGATTGGAGAGAGTGGCCTGGAACGCGCCCTCCTGGCGCGCGGCTTCACCCTTACCAGCCAGGCTCCCGATGCCGTCGTGGTAGGCATGGACCGGGGCGTAACTTATGACAAGCTCCGCACCGCCACGCTAGCCATCCGTGCCGGGGCCCGATTCGTCGCCACCAACCCCGACCGTACCTTGCCCACGGAAGCCGGCCTGGTGCCGGGGGCGGGCGCGATCGTCGCCGCTGTGGTGGCCGCTACCGACTGCACACCGGTCGTGATCGGCAAGCCCGAGCCTCCTCTGCTCGAGGCAGCATTGGCACAGTTGGGCCAGCCGATCACCTGCACAGCGCTGGTTGGCGACCGCCTGGAGACCGACATCGCCGGTGCGCGCCGCCTGGGGCTGGCTGCCATCCTGGTCCTCTCGGGCGTCACCCGCGAGCCGCCCCCGCCAGAGAGTGACCTGCAGCCCGACTGGGTTTTCCCCAGCGTGCGCGAGCTGCACCAAGTCTGGCAGAGGTCGCTCGGCGAGGCACCACGGCCCTGAAGCCCGGGCTTCACGTGCGCGGGAGGCCCAGGGGTCCAACCCCTGGCGACGGCCTGGCCTCGTTTCCATGCCACGGGCCGAACGGCGCCGGCATCAGAGCCGAACGGGCTCTTCGACGATGGCCCCATTTCCGGCCCCTTTTCCGCGCCACCAGGAAAGGATGTGCCGCCCTCGCTGGCGGGCGCACCCGGGCTTCGCATAGCTTGCGTCTCCCGCTCCTGAGGCCTCAGCACGGGCCCAGGGGTGCGGCAAGGCCCGCAGGTAGGCCTTCACATGCGGTCTGAATCGCGGCCCAATCAGCAGGGCTTTTTCAGAGTCCCGTCTGTGTCACCCTGAGTATCCCAGGACTCGCGCAGCCCCGTGGCCGGTAAAGAAACCTGCGGCCGGGGGTGGCAGCCGGGAGTTGAGCTCCGCCGCTCCCGGCCCGGCTCCTGGATGCGAAACAGTTCGCCCAGGGTGACGGCGGAGCGTGTAGCCCGGTCCCTGCTCGGGCGACGGCTCAAGTCTCTCAACAGCAGGTTCTGCAGGCCTGCCAACCTGCGCATGCTGGCCCGCGAAGGCCCCTGGCTACACATAACGCTGACCTCGAGCAAGCCCTGCCCAAAGCAGCCAGAGACTTTACAGCCGACTCTGCTTGTAGTATACTTCACCGAATGTGCGGTTATGGTGCACACAGGAGGTCCCTATGCCTTTCTTCTATGGCTACTATAACATTCTGTACTTTGTCTTCGGTCTACCGGCACTCTTGCTGGCCTTCTATGCCCAGCTCAAGGTCCGCTCTGCCTACGGCAAGTATTCACGGATACCGAACGACCGCCGCCTCACGGGGCTCGATACCGCCCGCTACCTCTTGAACGCTACTGGCCTGGGCTATGTGAGCGTCGAGGGCACGCCTGGCGAGTTGTCGGACCATTACGACCCGCGCTCCAAGACCCTGCGTCTCTCGGCCGGCGTCGCCCGCTCGTACTCGGTAGCCTCCTTGGGCATTGTTGCCCACGAGGTGGGCCACGCTGTGCAGGACGCGACGGCATACCTGCCCCTGCGCTTGCGCTCGGGAATGGTGCCTGCCCTGAACATCGGCTCGTACCTCGGGCCAATCCTGTTCATGATCGGGCTCCTCTTCCAGTCCTTCAACCTCGCCCTGCTCGGCGTCATCTTTTTTGCAGCCGCGGCGGCTTTCGCTCTCATCACCCTCCCCATCGAGCTCGATGCCAGCCGACGCGGGCTGCAGTTGCTCCAGGCGAACGGGCTGGTGGTCTCTGCCGACGAAACGCAAGGGGTCAAGAGCGTCCTTTCGGCTGCCGCGCTGACCTACGTAGCTGCCGTCGCCCAGGCGCTGTCGACGCTGCTCTACTACGTCTTCCTCCTTTCGGGCATGCGCCGAAGAGACTAGGCTGCGCCAGTCTGCGAATACGGATTGGGAAACTGCCGGTGTCTATGGCTCAACAACGAGCGTTGCTGGACCTATCGAAAGAGGAAATCGAGGAGTTGATGGCCTCCTGGGGCCAGCCTCGCTATCGGGCAGATCAGATCTGGCATTGGCTGTACGTCAGCCTAGTGTCAGAGATCGACCAGATGCGCAACCTGCCCGCCGCGCTGCGCACGCAACTCGGCGGGCAGTTCGTGGTCACCAGCATTACGCCGGTGCGTACCCAACGTTCGGCCGATGGGCACACCGAGAAGGTGCTGCTGCAGCTTGCCGATGGCCAGGCGGTCGAGACCGTGTTCATGGATTACGATGGCCGACGCACTGTCTGCGTCTCCAGCCAGGTGGGCTGTGCCGTGCGCTGTGCTTTCTGCGCCACCGGCCTAGCGGGCTGGAGCCGCAACCTCACCGCCGGTGAGATTGTGCAGCAGGTTCTCTACTATGCGCGCCTCCGCAGGAGGCTGGCGCCAGCCGAGCCGGAGCAGCCCATCACCAACGTGGTCTATATGGGCATGGGGGAGCCGTTCCTGAATTATGAGGCCGTGCGCCGGTCCATCGCCATCCTCAATGACCCGGAGGGGTTCAACCTGGGGGCCCGCAGGGTGACGGTCTCGACAGTAGGCATTGTGCCGGGCATCGAGCGACTTGGGAGCGAGGGCTTGCCCATCGGCTTGGCCGTGTCGCTGCACGCCCCCACCGACGAGCTGCGCAACCGCCTCGTGCCAGTCAACCGCAAGTACCCGCTGGCGCAGTTGATCCCGGCCTGCCAGGCATACACCGAACGGACGCACCGCCGGGTGACTTTCGAGTACGCGCTGATCGATGGCGTCAACGACTCGCCGGCGCATGCCGACGCCCTGGCTCGGCTGCTGCACGGCCTGTTGTGCCATGTCAACCTGATGCCCGTGAACCCGGTCGCCGACCTTCCTTACGCCCCCTCACCCTATGACCGCGTCGTGGCCTTTGAGGGGCGCCTGAGAGACCGGGGCATCAATGCGACGCTGCGCGTGAGCCGCGGCGCCGACATCCAGGCCGGTTGTGGCCAACTGCGGGGCTCGCCTCGGGAGTGTGAGACCTTTGTCAGCGTTTGAACGCCCTCCACGCGCCCGACGTCCCGTCAAGCTGGCGCCATCGATTCTCTCGGCCGACTTTGCTCGGCTGGGCGCACAGGTCCAGGAGGCTGAGGCTGCCGGGGCCGATTTGATCCACATCGATGTCATGGACGGGCAGTTTGTGCCCAACATCACCGTGGGTCCCCTGGTGGTGGAAGCGGTTCGTCGGTCCACGTGCCTACCCCTTGACGTACACCTAATGATCGAGCGCCCGCAGGACTTTGTCGGGGCCTTTGCAGAGGCAGGGGCCGACTTGATCACGGTCCACGCCGAGGCTGCGCAGCACCTGCATCGCTTGGTGGAGTCGATCCATCAGCGAGGGAAGAAGGCGGGGGTGGCCATCAACCCGGCCACACCGGTCTGCGCGCTGGAGGAGATTGCGCCCTTTGCCGACTTGATACTGGTGATGACGGTGAATCCGGGCTTCGGAGGCCAGGCATTCATCGAGACGATGCTCGACAAGATTGCGCGCGTGCGCGCCCTGACCGACCGCTGCCGGCCAGAGTGCGACATCGAAGTGGATGGAGGCATCAACCCAGAGACGGTGCGCCGGGTGGTGCGTGCTGGGGCCAATGTGCTGGTGGCAGGGGCAGCCATCTTTGCCGCCCGCGAGGGCATCACCCAGGCGCTTGGCACCCTGCGGCACCTGGCGGAGGCGGGAAATGAATAAGACCAGCCTCACTGGGTCGAAGCTGGTCTCAGGGCGGCGGGGCAGGGCGCTAGCTAGTCTTGGCAAGAGTCCGCAGGCAACGCGTGCAGACTTTGACACGCACCGTCCGCTCACCGAAGCGCAGGGCCACCCGCTGCACGTTGGGGCGCCAAAGCCGCTTCGTGTGGCGCTGAGAGAAGCTCACGTTGTTACCGAACTGCGGCCGCGCCTTGCCGCAGAGAGCACATCGATGGGCCATGCGAATACCCCCTCACAACTCGCGTATTATCGACCGTCACTCAACGAATCGTTGCGAGCCCATCCGACCCGTTGCAGAGGCGCCTCCACGACGGGCACGCGGCAGCCCGCCCCCACTGCGCGTCGGCAAGGCTCTTACTCGCCAAGTCATGCATTCTAGCATGAGTGGCCGTTTTCTGCAAACGGCGTGCCAGGCGAACGAGGTGAAGCGATGGCTACCGAAACCTACCTGGGCAAGATTGAGGTCTCACCGCTGGCAGTCGCCAGCCTAGCCAGCGACGCCGTATTGGGATGCTACGGCGTGGTGGGCATGGCCCCAGCCGGCACGCTGCGCGATGGCCTGGTCGAGATCCTGCAACGAGAGGCCACGCACCGCGGCGTGGAGGTACACGTCCGCGAGCAAGGCATCGTCGTTGACCTCTATGTCATCATCGAGTATGGCACCCGCATTTCTGAGGTGGCTCAGAACATCATGGACGCTGTCAAGTTTCGCCTGGAGCGTGGCCTGGGCATGCCCATCGCCGAAGTAAACGTCCACGTCCAGGATTTGCGAGTTTCGAGTGCCTGAACCGGCAGCTACAACGACGGCAGCCCTCCACCCACCAGAACCCGCGCGGTGGCCCGTGAGCCCAGGAGGTTTCGTAGGATTGATTTCCGAACATCCCTCATCCGACGTGAACAGCGAAACACAGCTCCGCCAGCACGCGCCAGGCTCGCGCTGTGCGGGGTACAGCTTCCGCCAGGCGATCCAGACGAGCGCGCGCTGGCTCGAAGCGCATGCCGAGTTCGTCAACAGCCTGAATGTCTACCCGGTGCCCGACGGCGACACCGGGACCAATATGCACCTCACTGTGCGCGCTGCCTTGGAGGAAATGTCGCACGTGGAGGACGATTCGGTCGGTGCCCTCGCGCAGGCTCTGGCGCACGGCGCACTCATGGGCGCTCGCGGCAACTCGGGCGTCATCCTGTCGCAGATTCTGCGTGGCATCGCTCGTGCTCTGGATAAGAAAGCAACCTTCGGCGCGCAAGACCTGGCCGCGGCCCTGCAAGAGGGAGCAGCCACTGCCTACAAAGGCGTGCTTCGCCCCGTGGAGGGCACCATGCTCACCGTCATCCGCGAGGCCGCTGAGGCCGCTGTTAGGACAGCTGCTCAGGAAGGCGCCGGGCTTGAGACCGTCCTCGCCAGTGCGACTCAAGAGGCCGAGCGTTCGCTGGCCCGCACGCCCAACCTCCTGCCGGTGCTCAAGGAGGCCGGCGTGGTCGACGCCGGTGGGCAAGGGCTCGTCTTCCTCTTTCAGGGTGCGTTGCGTTATCTGCGCGGCGAGGGGGTCGAGGAGGGGCCTGTGGCGGCAGTGCAGAGGGCAGTCTTACATTCTCCAGAGGGCCAGAATTACGGGTATGACATCCAGTTCATCGTCTGTGGCCAGGGCCTGGATGTCGACGCCATGCGCGAGTTCCTGCAGGCCAAGGGCGACTCGCTGCTCGTTGTGGGCGATGAGCGGACGGTCAAGGTGCACATCCATGCCCCCCGGCCAGGCGACATCCTCGACTATGGCTGCAGCCTGGGGGTGATCCAGGATGTGGTCGTGGAGAATATGCAGGCGCAGCACGAGGCCTTCGTGGCCAAGCAGGGCCGGCCATCGGTGGGCGAGCCCGCCAGCAGGGTCGGCATCGTGGCTGTGGTGCCTGGCGCAGGCCTGCAGCGCGTGTTCGAGAGCCTGGGCGTGAACGCAGTTGTGAGCGGCGGCCAGACGATGAACCCGAGCACCGAGGAGCTGCTCTCCGCAGTCGAGAGCTTGCCCAACCAGCAGGTCATCATCCTGCCCAACAACTCGAATGTCATCCTCACTGCCCAGCAGGCCAGAGGCCTGGCCGGCAAAGAGGTGGCCATCGTGCCGACCAAAACCATCCCCCAGGGCATCAGCGCCCTGCTCGCGCTGAACTACCAGGCCGACCTGGCCAGCAACGTCGCAGCCATGGAAGAGGCTGCGAAGGCCGTGCACACCATCGAAATCACCACCGCAGTGCGTTCCGTGCGGGTGAACGGGCTGGAGGTCAATGAAGGACAGATCATCGGCCTGCTCAGCGGCGAGTTGGTCGCTGTCGGCAGCAATTGCCTCGATGTGGCAATGGAGATGCTCGAAAGAATCCATGCCGAGCGCATGGAGATCATCACGATCTACTACGGTGGCAACACCGATAAAGCGGAGGCTGAGGCCTTTGCCGAGGGCGTGAAGGCGCGCTTTGCCGCCCAGGACGTCGAGCTGATCGACGGTGGCCAGCCTCACTATCAGTACATCCTGTCTGTGGAGTAGGCCGAAACCAGACGGCCGAAGGAGAGGTTCCCAAGATGGCGCGCACCAGCATAGTGACCGATAGCACTTCGGGCCTGAGCCCCGAGGAGGTCAGGCCGCTGGGCATCGCCATAATCCCGGTGCACATCGAGATTGATGCCCGCTCATACCGTGAAGGGGTCGACCTGTCGCTCGCCGACTTTTACCAGATGATCGAGAGCGACTCCCGGGTCGCCCGCACCTCGCCGCCGACCGTGCGCGAGTTCCGCGAGTTGTTCCGCCATTTGAGCGCCGAATCCGAGGAGATCATCTCCATCCACATGTCGTCAGAGCTCTCCAGCATCACCAGCGTGGCCAGGCAGGCCGCCCAGACGCACCTGGGCAGGGGGCGGATCACCGTGTTCGACTCGCGGCTGGCCGGCTTGCCGGTAGGCTGGCTGGCGATCGCCGCCGCCGAAGCGGCGGCTGCCGGCGTGGATACCGCAGAGATTGTACGCTTGCTGCGAGCTATGGTGCCCCACATGTACGTGGCGTTCTTCTCGGAGAGGGAGCGCAAGCGGCGTGGGGGCGGCGCCGTCCGCAGTGCCGGCAAGGGCGCAACCGCTGAACCATTGCTGATGATCGAGGAGGGGCAGATCGTGCCCCTCGAGCGGTCACGGTCGCGCGGGCGCGCCGTCGATCGGCTGTACGAGTTTGTGACCGAGTTTCCGCGCCTCGAACGCGTCGCAATCCTCCAGGGCAAGCCGCTTCCCGAGGCCCTGGAGCTGGCCACGATGCTCAATGAGCAGCTGCCTGATCTGAACATTGAGACCAGGCTCTACCCGGCTTCGTTGGTAGCCCATGTGGGGCCCGATGCTCTGGGCGTGGCCGTGTATGAGGGGTTGGGATGATACCTCACGAGCCGCCGCGCGTGGTCACCGACAGCACGGCGGATATCCCGGCAGCCATCGCTCGCCGTCTTGACATTGCTGTCATTCCGTGCCAGATTCACTTGCAGGGCCGCACGTATCTCGACGGGGTCGACATCTCGCGCCAAGAGTTGTTCGCCCACATGCGCACGGGCGAGATGTTCAGTACATCACAGCCACCCGTGGGCGTCTTTGCTGAGGCGTACCGCCAGGCGTTGGCCGAGCGGCGCCACGTCGTCGCGATCCATCTGGGTGCCTCCTTCAGCGGGCTGCATGACACGGCCTGCATGGCTGCCCGCGAGGTCGACCCGGCGCGCATTACTGTAGTCGACTCGCAACAGGTCAGCATGTGCCTGGGCTGGCTCGTGATACAGGCTGCCGAAATGGCTCAGCAGGGCCGGCCGCCGGGCGAGATTGTAGCCCACACGCGGCAGATGATCCCCCGTCTGCGCCTCTTCGCCCTCATCGATGACCTGCGCTTTCTCCACCACGGAGGGCGCGTGGGCGCGATTTCGGCGATGGTAGGCCAGTTGCTCTCGATCAAGCCGGTCGTGCAGGTCCGCCAGGGGCGGGTCGATGTGGTGTCGAAGGTGCGGTCGTTCCGGCGCGGGCTCGACCACCTGCGGCAGACCGCTGAAGGCCTGGGCACGCTCGAACGTCTCGCCGTCTTGCATGCTGATAGCATCGGCCCCGCCCGGGAGCTGGCAGACCGCTTGGCCCGGCTCGTGCCAGCCACCCAGTTGCTCACCGCCGAAGCGGGCGCCATCATCAGCGCCCATGCCGGGCCAGGGGCGGTGGGGTTTGCCTGCGCCATCGGAGATTGATGAGTCTGCATCCGCAGGGTTCATAAGGATTGGCCATTCATGAGATCGACCTTGGAAAAGCTGGCGCGCATCCTTACCATGGAACGTGAGCAGGGATGCCCGGATCGGGTAGTCATCGGCGGATTGGGCAAGTTCCTGCCTTTTTGGGTCAGAGAGGCTCAGCAGGGCGCGCGAACCACGCACCTCCAGCAATCCGTGCGCAGCATCATCCTGTTGCTCGAGGGCTATGGCCAGCGCGACCGGCAGGCGCGTGTACAGGCCGTCGACCAGGCTCTTGCTATCCTCGCTGACGCCCAGCAGCGCCTCGAAGAGAATGGGGCAGCCTCGGCCGAGCCAGAGGCCCAGCCCGAGCCCGCCAGCCCCCCACCGGGGCAGGCAGCAACTGCGGCGCCTCAGCCCGTTCCAACCCCGGCGCAGGAGCAGGCAACCGCGCCAGTGCCGATGGGCCCAGACCTGGACCAGCCCGTCACCCGTGTGCAGGGCGTGAGCTCCACCTATGCCAAGCGCTTGGAACGGCTGGGCGTGCGCACGTTGCGGGATCTCTTGTACCTGATGCCACGCCGCTACGACGACTATACCACCCTCAAGCGCATCGACCAGCTCGAGTACGGCGAAGAGGTCACGCTCGTCGCCACGGTGTGGGATACCAAGACCCGCCAAGCGCGCAATGGCATCCACGTGACCACCTGTATTCTCGCCGATACCAGCGGCACTATCGAGGTCACTTGGTTCAACCAGCCTTACTTGGCCAGTCGCCTACGGCCAGGCCGCGAGATTGTGATCAGCGGCAAGGTGGAGGAATACCTGGGCCGCCTCACCTTCCAGTCGCCAGTGTGGGAACCGCTGGAACGCGAGCAACTGCACACGGGGCGCTTGGTCCCCGTCTACCCGCTGACTGAGGGCATCGGTGCTCGCTGGCTGCGGCGCACGATCAAGAACGCGCTCGATACCTACGCTGGCCAAATCCCAGACCCCCTGCCGCCCGACCTGCGCAGCCGTGAACAGTTGATGGCCTTGGGCGATGCGCTGCGCGCCGTGCACTTTCCACGGCACACCGAAGAGTTGGCACAGGCCCGTCGCCGGCTCTGTTTCGACGAGTTCCTGCTCATCCAGTTGGGCATGCTGCGCAAGCGCCGCTCGTGGCAACAGCGCGAGGCCTATCCCCTGCCACACAGCCCGTTGGTCGACCGCTTCCTGGCCTCACTACCCTTCCAGCTTACCCGCGCCCAGCGGCGCGCCCTCGAGCACATCGCAGACGACCTGGCCCGGCCCACGCCCATGAGTCGGCTGCTGCAGGGCGATGTCGGCTCGGGCAAGACCGTCGTGGCCTTGGCCGCTATGCTCCAGGCCGTGGCCGCAGGCCATCAGGCTGCCCTCATGGTGCCCACCGAGATCCTGGCTGAGCAGCACTTCGAGACGGTTTGCCGCCTGATCGGCGAGCTAACGATCCAGCGCAGCCCAGATACCCCCGAGGAGCCAGTGCGCGTCGCCCTGCTAACAGGCAGCCTCAGTGCGCGCGACAAGGCTGAGGTCCGCCAGGCTATCAGCCGCGGCCAAGTTGATATCGTCATCGGCACCCACGCCCTGATCCAGGAAGGCGTGCAATTCGCCAGTGTGGGCCTGGTGGTGGTCGACGAGCAGCACCGCTTCGGCGTCGCACAGCGTAGCAGCCTGCGCCAAAAGGGCGACACCACGCGTGTGCCTCACCTCCTGGTCATGAGCGCCACGCCCATTCCACGAACCCTGGCACTCACGATGTACGGCGACCTGGACCTGTCGGTGATCGATGAGCTGCCACCCAACCGTCAGCAAGTCATCACGCGCCTGATCTCGCCTCGCGAGCGCGAGCGTGCCTACCATTTTGTGCGCACCCAGGTCAAACAGGGGCACCAGGCGTTCGTCATCTGCCCGCTGGTGGAAGAGTCCGAAAAGACCGAGGCCCGGGCTGCCACCGAGGAGTATGAGCGGCTGCAGGAGGAAGTCTTTCCCGACCTGCGGCTGGCACTTTTGCACGGCCGCATGAAGAGTGAGGAGAAGGAAGCGGTCATGGCCGCTTTCCGCAGCGGCGAGTATGACATTCTGGTATCGACAGCGGTGGTAGAAGTCGGCATCGACGTCCCCAATGCGACGGTAATGATGATCGAGGGGGCGAACCGCTTCGGCCTGGCCCAGCTGCACCAGTTCCGTGGCCGGGTCGGGCGCGGGCAGGCGCAATCCTACTGCCTGCTCCTCTCGGATTCCTCGTCCGATGAGGCGCTGCAGCGCTTGCAGATCGTCGAGCGTACCAGCAACGGCTTTGCCCTGGCCGAAGAGGACCTGCGTTTGCGCGGCCCGGGCCAGTTCTTCGGCACGCGTCAGAGTGGTCTGCCCGACCTGCGCGTCGCTACCCTGTCTGACGGGAGTGTGCTGGAAGAGGCACGCCGGGCAGCCCAGGCGCTCTTTGAGGCCGACCCCGACCTCGCCCAGCCGGCCCACCAGTTGCTGCGCCGCCAGGTGCTCGACTTTTGGAATGAAGAAGCCGAGCCCAACTGACGGCACTGGCCTCGGAGGGAACATGACCACTGCCATCTATCCGGGCACTTTTGACCCGGTCCACCTGGGCCATGTGGATATTGCGACCCGGGCGGCTGCTCTATTCGACCACCTCATCATCGCGGTCTACGACAGGCCCATGAAGAACCTGCTCTTCCCAGCGTCCAAGCGGGTGGAGATGATTAGCAAAGCCCTCGCCCACCTGCCCAACGTGACGGTACGGAGCTACAGTGGCCTCACCGTGGACCTGGCTCGCTCGGTGGGGGCGCGCGTGATCGTGCGTGGCATGCGTGTGATCAAGGATTTCGAGTTGGAGTACCAGATGGCACTGACCAATCGGCAACTGGCGCCGGATATCGACACTGTGTGCCTGATGACCAGCCTGGCCTACGCCTTCCTGAGCTCGACCATCGTGCGCGAGATCGTCTTTGCGGGGGGGAGTGTGGAGGAGCTGGTGCCTCCACATGTCTGCGAGGAACTCCGCCTGGCTCTGGCACAGAGGCCGGAAGCGCTGGCGCCTGGCACCGCCGGCCTCGTGGCGCCAGAGTAATGTCCAGAGCGGCCAGTCGGTCCGCAGGCGCAAGGATATGCCCTGCCAAAGGGGGTGATGGCCATCGACATCCTTCATCTTGTAGACAGGCTCGAAGCGCTCGTAGAGCAGGGCCGCCGTCTGCCCCTCACGTCAGCCGTCGTCATCGACGAGGGAACGTTCCTGGATATCATCGACCAGATGCGCATCTCGATACCCGAGGAGATCAAGCAAGCGAAGCGCATCGAACAGGAACGCGAGCAGATCATTGCCCAGGCCCACGCCGAAGCCGCACGTATCATCTCTCAGGGACGCGAAGACGCTGCCCGCTTGGTGGCCGAACACGAGCTTCGGCGCCAGGCGCAGGAGCAGGCCGAGCGTATGTTGGAAGAAGCACGGCGCCAGGCCCAGGCCATATGCCAGGGCGCCGATGACTATGCAGCGGAGGTCCTGGCCAAGCTCAGCGATGAGGTGGCCAACCTGCAGAGAGTGATCACCAACGGCCTGGTGACCCTGGGCCAACGCAGGAAAACCGCGTACGACGAGCGGCCCAAGGCTCCAGAGGGGCCGGGCAGTTAGGAGTGCCCTTGTGGCTGGCATCCCGTGCTGTTCCGCGAGCGGCATTGCCCTCTGGCGACAGCCTGCAAGGTGCAAGCTCTTTGACACTGGCCTTGCCGTTGTCTATAATCAAAGCGCCGGCGGCCGGGCCATGCCTCGGCCGCTGGCGCCTGTGAGGTGCGCGCCATGAAGTTTAACGTAGCGCAGCTGCTCAAGTCGCCGACGGGCGCACGTCGTGAGTTCGACCTGGACGAAGACATCCAGAGCCTGGACCACGACATCAAGCCGACGGCGCCGCTGACCGGGACGGTGCGCTTCACCCGCACCGCCAGCGGCGTGTTGGCGACTGGCAGCTTGCACACCGTGGTGGAAATCGAATGCCGGCGCTGCCTGCGATCGTTCGCCACGCCGGTCGATTTCGACCTCGAGGAAGAGTTTCTGCCCACGACCGACGTGACGACGGGTGCCGCTTTGCCCATTGCCGGCATCGAGGAGGCGCTCCTCATCGACGAGAAGCACATGCTCGACCTGACCGAGGTGGTGCGCCAGTACCTCATCCTGTATCGCGAGCAGTACCCGTTGTGTGAAGAAGCATGCGCGGGCCTGTGCCCGGTGTGCGGCAAGAACCTCAACGAGGGCCCCTGTGGCTGCCAGGATGCGCCCGAGGACCCCCGTTGGGAGGCCTTGCGCGAGCTGCTCAAGTGAGATCGCCCCGTGCAACCGCTATGAAGGCCCAGGAATTGCCGGGCAGCCGGCGCCGGGGTCGGACCATACGAACACGAAAGGATAACTAGCAACCATGGGTGCACTACCGAAACGAAAACTGTCCAAGGGGCGGACGGCCCGCCGGCGCAGCCACATGGCCCTGCAGCCGGTGCAACTTGTGCCTTGCCCGCAATGCCACGCCTTGCGCCGGCCGCACCACGTGTGCCCGAATTGTGGCACCTACCGGGGCAATAAGGTGCTCGAGGTCAAGGCGGCCGGCCGCGAAACGGCCTAACGTACACCCACCCCATTCCAGTCGGGAGGCAGAATGCCCGGTCTCGCGCTGATCTTCCCAGGGCAGGGCTCACAGTATGTGGGCATGGGACGGGACCTCTACGAGGCTTCGCCAGCGGCCCGGGCCGTGTTCGACGAGGCAGGCCGGGCCGGCCATGGTGGCACGCTGCGGCTCATGTTCGAGGGCCCAGCCGCGCAGTTGACCGAGACGGTGCACGCGCAGCCCGCGCTTTACATCGCGTCGCTCGCGTGTCACGCCGCACTCTACGAGGCCCTGGGCGACAGCGCCGTGGGCCAGCCGGCTTTTCTGGCCGGCCATAGCCTGGGCGAGTACACCGCCTTGACTGTCGCAGGCGCCTTCTCCTTCTCGACCGGCCTGCATCTCGTGCAAGAGCGCAGCCGGGCCATGCAAGAGGCTGGTGAGGCGATGCCAGGCATGATGGCAGCTGTGCTCGGCCTGCCCACCGAAGTGGTCGCTGCTATCTGCGAGGAAGTAGCTGCCTCCAGTGGCGAGGTGGCAGTCATCGCCAACGACAACGCGCCCGGGCAGATTGTCATCGCCGGGTCGCGCGGGGGCGTCCAGGCGGCGAGCGAGCTGGCCCGGGCCCGGGGCGCGCGGCGCGTAGTGCCCTTGGCGGTGAGCATCGCCGCCCACTCGCCCCTCATGGAGCCGGCACGCGCACGCTTCGTCC
>Ga0315298_1008035_pt1 | contig 13629 bp, 15 predicted proteins | sample WHS_1_MG_FD_203077 | JGI IMG/M metagenome (GOLD analysis project Ga0315298, IMG submission 203077) | Extremophilic microbial mat communities from Washburn Hot Springs, YNP, Wyoming, USA - WHS_1_MG | ecosystem: Environmental > Aquatic > Thermal springs > Hot (42-90C) | place: USA: Wyoming...
AGGGCAGCCACGGGGGGCTGCCTCTACCGAGGACCTTCTCTGGGAGCGCTCTAGCGCTCGAGGTCGCGCCGCATCTGGTCGTACTGCTCGCGGCTCAACTCGCCCCGAGCATAACGCTGGTTCAGGATGTCTAGGGCATTCTGCCCACGCGTGACAGGGGGTTGCGGAACGCCTTGGCCCCTACCAAGCAACCAAACCAACCCAGCGATGATCGCCAACCAAAACACCAAGCCAAAGAACATCACGATCAGCGAGCCTCCTCGAAAAGATACGAGCAAGCCTGTTGCCAGCCCACCGCCGCCGCAGGTTCGCCCGCTACTAGCATCCGAGGAAAGCGATGTGCCAACCACAGAGCCTGCTTCTGCTGTCCGTGAACTCGTAAGCCTCAACATGCTATTATTAGAATTGCTAATAATCGAAATGCTCCAAAAGAAAGCGAGCCGAGAGGCATTCCTGATGGCTATGGCCCTCCTGAAGCGGGCACTGACCATACTCGGGCTGGCAGCGATCGTGGCCGGCGTGCTGGTGCTGCACGTCTTCGTCCTGTACCCCCGCGTGCATATCACAGTGCTCTACACGCTGCCGGTACTCCTGGCGGCTCTCATCCTGCAGCCCCGCCAAGCCGCCCTCGTCGCTTTCTTCGCTTTTCTCGCCTACAGTACAGATGCCTGGCTCACCGCAGCTGGCCCGATAAGTTGGGCCGTCGAGTCCGCCACTCTGACCCTCATCGGCGCCTTGGGCATCTGGGGTGCTGAGCAGGCGCGCGCCCAGCGGAGCCTGGTGCGTCAGTTGGAGCAGGCCAGAGCCGAGCGAGAACGGCTCCTGGGCATGGTAGCCCACGAGATCAAGGGCGCCCTCACCCCCCTTGCCGGTTACTCCCAGCTCATCGCTCGCACTCAGCCGCCGCGCCCTGACGTGGTAGCGCGAGCAGCCGCAGCTATTCCCACTCAAGTAGACCGTCTGGAGCGTCTCGTCACGGACCTGCAGGACTTCTCGCGCATCGAAAGGGGCAGCTTTGCCATCCACCCCCGCCCCTGCGACTTGGTAGCCTTGGCTCGACGAGTAGCTGCCGAGCAGCAGATCACCACCGCCAAGCACCAGATTCGGGTCCTCACCGATGCCGATACCCTCCCCGGGGAGTGGGACTGCGACCGCCTGGCCCAGGTGTTCGGCAACCTGCTGCGCAACGCCATCAACTACTCTCCACAGGGGGGAGAGGTCACCGTAGCCGTTAGTCACAGCGATGGCAAGGCCCGAGTAACAGTCACCGACCACGGAATCGGTATCGCCGCCGAAGACCTCCCTCGCCTGTTCCAGCCCTACTCCCGGCTAGACTCCGTTCCCGAAGCGAAGGGCAGCGGGCTGGGCCTCTATATCTCCAAAGCCATCATCGAGGCCCACGGCGGCAAGATCACCGTCGCCAGCCAGCCCGGCAGAGGCAGCACGTTCAGCGTGGTGCTGCCTGCTACCGAAGAGGCCATCTGAGCCTACAACACGAGTACCGAAACGATGGTCGCCGCCACGACTACCCACAGCACCTCAACGCGACGCAGAAGGGCAGCGAACGCAGCGGCCGCCAGAAGCAGGTGAGGGATATCCCAAAGAACGTGAGTAGCAAAGCTGACGCTGACGGACAGGAGCAGCCCGACGAAAGAGACCGATACGCCGCGAATCGCTTTGCCGAAGTAAGGCCATTCGCTCAGCCTGTCGAAATAGGGCGCCAGCCCGACCACTATCAAGAAAGAAGGGGTGAAGACGCTGATCGTGCCGACCAGCCCTCCGAGCGGACCATACAGCAGGTAGCCCACGAAGGTAGCGGTAATGACGATCGGTCCCGGGGTGACCTGCCCCAGGGCGATGCCATTCAGAAAGGTCGCCCCGTCCATCCAGTGCCGTACGTCCACTATCTCGTGGTACATGAGTGGAACCGAGGTGAACCCGCCGCCGAAGGCGAACAGGTCTATTCTGGCCATAAGCGTGGCGAGGTCGAAGAGCATCGGCGACCAGACTAAGAGCAGGGCGAACCCCAGAGCGACAGCCCCCAGGAGCAGGAAGAGTGAGCGCGCGTGGCTCTCGCTTGGCGCCGCGCTGGCCACTCTGGGGGCGAAAGGCTCATTCCAGTAGAGCAGCACGCCGGCGGGGGCAGCGAGCAAGATGGTGAGGATCGGGTTAACCCCGAGCAGAAAGGCGACCGCCGCCGCCAGGCCGATGAGGGCGTCCTTCCAGCCCCTCAAGGAGGTACGCCCGAACATCACGGCCGCGTTAGCGATGATGGCCACGATCACCGCTTGCAGGCCGCTGAAGGCCGCGATCACCGCCGGCAGATCTTGCGTGCGAACGTACAGGGCCGAAAGGACCATCATGAGGGCAAACGCTGGCAAGCCGAACCCCACGAAGGTCACCGCCGCGCCGGCCAGCCCGCGCGCCTTCAGCCCGACGTAGGCGGCCATCTGCATTGCCGTGGCGCCGGGGATCGTCTGGCAGAATGCCAGGCCGTCGCGAAATGATTCGCCGTCGATCCACTTGTTCCGCTCGACGGCAAGCCGGCGGATGTACGGGATCATGGCCGGGCCACCAAAAGCGGTCAGGCCCAGCCGGAGAAAAGACAGGAACAGGCTGAGCAGCGGAGGGTTGAGGTCGGCTCTTTCAGGCTGTGACTGTTTCGCCACAGTGGAACCTCCCGCCGATGGTTTCGCTAGCTGCCCAGGATTTCCGGCCACTCGCTGTATCAGAGGCCAGCGCTCCCGCGCTCGTCCAGTATCCACGCCCTTTTTCTCCCCAAGTGTGACGGAGATGCCGTCTTGAGTCGAGTCTCACTCTGCTGACCTACCTCCGCCGGTTCGATGCGTCTGGCCGCGAAGCCTCAGTATCCACGCCGCCGGCTCACCCCGTGCAGCTTCAGAGCGAGCACGAGAAACACAATCAGTGACGCCAGCAGCGCCAGCAGGTCCAGCGCCGGGCTCTGCACGCCGGCCCCCAGCACGGCCTGGTTGAGCAGGTCCTGACTATACGTCAGCGGCGACAGGTAGGACACGGCGCGGCTCCAGGGCGCCATCTCCGACAGAGGGATGAAGATGCCGCTGACGAAAAGGAGGGGCCACCGCACCAGCGTGCTGGGCATCATGATGGCCCCCGGGGACTCCGCTGGCCACGAGGCAAAGAGTATGCCGAGCACCGAGAAGGAGAGAGAGCCAGCCACCAGGGCGATAGCCAGCAGCAGCGGATCGAGTATGGTCGTGTGGAAGACCACGATCCCCGCCAGCAGCGGTAGCATGGTCACCACCAGGGCGAAGAAAGTGCCGACCAGGCTCTCGCCCAGGAGGACTGTCGCCAGCGAGACCGGCGCCACCAGCAGCCGGTCAAACGTGCGCACCCGGCGCTCCATCGGTATTATGACCGGGCCGGCCGAGGAAGCGGTGAAGAACGTGGTCAGCGCCAACAGCCTGGCCACCGAGGTCTCTGGGCCCAGGCTCCGTCCGACCGAAAAAGAAAAGAACATAAAGAAGGGCATCAGCAGCCCGAACATGACCATCGGCGGCGTGAGGTAGTAGACCCGCACGTCCTTGACGGCGATGGCCCAGGCCTGACCCATCTCGGCCCATACCCTCTCCAGGGGCCCTTCGTCCTCGACTCGCGCCAACGGCGGCACCTGGTTCTCGACCATAGCCCCGACCTCATTCACGTCTCCGACCTCCTTCACGGCCTGGACCCGCTTCACGGCCCCGCCCTCCCGGGCGGCGCTGCCCCGTCAGCTCGCCTTCGCCGCCGTCTGGCGCCGAGCCCACCTTCTGTCCCGTCAGATGCAGAAACACGTCTTCCAGGCTGGGCCCCAAAGTGTTCAGAGAGATGATCGGGATGGATTGCCTCTGGGCCCGGCTGAACAGCGCCGGCAGCAGAGCCGGCGGACTGGCCGTGTAGAGCCGCCACTTGTCGCCGCGCTTCACTACCTCCGTCACGCCCGGCAGGCGTCGCAGCTCGGCTTCCTCGCCAGGCGTGGCCTCAGCGAACGCCACTTCCACCGCCTGCACGCTCTCCAGCGCTTGCTTCAGGCGCTCGGGGCTATCCAGGGCCACGACCTTGCCTCGGTTGATGATGGCGACGCGGTCGCAGAGCTGGTTGGCTTCCTCGATCTGGTGAGTGGTCAGGAAGACGGTGGTCCCCTTGGCGTTGAGCCGACGCACGACCTGCTTAATGGTTTGGGCGCTCTGCACGTCCAGCCCGCTGGTGGGCTCGTCGAGAAAGAGCACCGCCGGCTCGTGGATGAGCGCCATGGCGATGGCCAGGCGGCGGCGCATCCCCTTGGAAAAGAGCTGCGCTTTGATGTGGCGCTTCTCGTAGAGGTCGAAGGTCTGCAGTAGGGCGGCTGCCCGCTGCTCCCGCGTCGGGGCCGGCACGCGGTAGAGCCGGGCGGAGAAGATCAGGTTGTCCCAGGCCGTGAGCTCGGTGTAGATGTTGGATTCCTCTGGCACCAGGCTCATTCGCCGCCGGGCCTGGTACGCCTGGCGTTGTGTGTCGTAACCGGCGATGATGGCGCTGCCACCGGTCGGCTCCAACAGAGTGGTCAGCATCCGCACCGTGGTGGTCTTGCCAGCGCCGTTCGGCCCCAGGAAGCCGAACACCTCGCCCGCCTGAACCTCGAAGCTAACGTCATCGACGGCTAGTAGCTGTCCATAGCGTTTGGAAAGCCTAATCGCCTGAATGGCTTTCGCATCGTTGCTCACAGCTGCTCTCTCCTTGTCTTGGATGGACTCACTGCCCTGCGAGCCCATCCTGGCCGGCTAGACCTGAGCCTTTGGCGGCTGACTGCCCTGTAGCTCTGCGAGGGCCTCGCGCACCCCCTGGGCCTCCGCTTCGAGCTCCTTCAAATAGGCCTCCAGGCCGACGAGGCGCTCCTCTCGGCTGCGGAAGCGTCGCCAGAAGCCGTAGCCGCGTCCACCCCAGCCCCAGTCGTGGCCCTGGTGGCAGCCCTCGTGCCCATGGTGGCTGTGGTGGCCACCGCAACCGCACTCTCCGTCGTGAGCGCCCCCGTGGTGCCCTCCGCAGCCACACTCGCCTTCGTGGTGCGAATGGCCGTGTTCGCACTCCGCTCCGTGATGATGACCTCAGCACATGGTCCATCCCTCCTTGCTTCGACATTTCCGACGACCGTCGCCCAGAACAGGGGTGACGCCGATTTCGTCAGCGGTGGTAAGTTAGTTCCTGTGCATATACTGATATGGATGGCGGAATAAAGGGTATTCTAGCCGGCCAGCGCCTCAGCCAGCTCCTCGCCCAGCGCCACCCGTAGCTGTGCTCGCCAGCGGCCCAGGCGAGCGCGATTCAGACGGTAGTGCACGAAGTAGCCCCGGCGCTCGTCCACGACCAGACCGGCGGCTCGTAGCACGGCTAGGTGCTGCGAGGTGGCCGACTGCGTGATGCCCAAGCTCATCGCCAGCGCCCCCACGCACAACGCCCCTTCCGGCGCCTGCTCTGCCAGCAGCTTGAGCAGGCGCAGGCGGGTCTCGTCGGAGAGAGCCTTGAACAAGCGCGCCGTCTCCTTGATCTCGCTCTCTACCTCGTCCGTGCTCCGCACCGCAACCTCCAGGACTCGGTATGTGCGCATATTCTAATATGGCTATCTCTCGCTGTCAAGCGCCCAGGGCCAGTGGCCGCTTCTGCGCATCGGCCCGGGTCTCAGCCACAGAAGGGGCGGGATCGGCAGCAAAGGCTGATGGACGCCGCCATATGGTAACATTCATGCGTAACCACACGTAATGGCACGTGCCGATGAGGTATCAGCGACCGCAGGGAGGTTTGACTTTGACTTCGACAATGAGCTACGACGCACTCGTGATAGCGGCGCACCCCGACGACGCCGAGACGCAGATGGGAGGCACGTTGGCGAAGCTGGCCCAGAAGGGGCAGCGCATCCTGCTGGTTGACCTCTCGGACGGCGAGCCGACCGAGTTCGCCGAGCGGGGAGTACGCGCTCAGCAAGCGGCCGCGGCCGCCCGCATATTAGGAGTGGAGCGCACCTGCCTGGGATTCCAGGACCGCCTGGTTTCTGACACCATGGAGGCCCGCCTGGAGGTGGCGCGGCTGATCCGGGAGCACCAACCGCGCTGGGTCTACGGCACCGGCGAGGCCTGCGTCCACCCCGACCACGAAGCGGCTGCGAGCATTGTGCGGGCCGCGGTTTTCCTGGCTAGGCTGGACAAGTGGGATCAGGTTCCCGGCGGGGAGCGGCTGGCCGACCAGCCAGCCTGGAGCGTCGAGCGCCTGTTCTTCCCCCACTGCAAGATGGAGCCCGCCTGGTCCGACTTCGCCTTTGCCGTGGACGTGAGCGGGGTTTACGATCGCAAGCGAGAGGCCCTGACCGTCTACGAGTCTATCTTCAAGTCCGAAGGAGACCGACTGCTGGCCCTGTACGAAGCTGAGGACCAGTACTTCGGGCGGCTGGTCGGGGTGCGCTACGCTGAGATCTTCCGGGCGCACTCGCCCCTGGTGGTGGATGACCCCACGGTGTTCGCGCCCGGGGTACACGCCTGACGCCGAAGACAGGCCAGCGATGCTACCAAGGGGACCGAGATGACAGGAGCGCCCGTTGGCGTGCACCTGCCAATGATGCCCGTGCTCGCCGCGGCCGGATGGGCGCTATCGCCTCGGCCAGGCCAGGGCAGAAAGCCGCCAGCCACGGGAGAGCATCTATGGCGGCTGGTGGCGAGAGCAGTGCGACGACCTCATCTGCCCCCTTTCGGTGGCACGGGCCTGAACTGAGTTAGCGGACGTCTTTCCAGTCTGGCGTCGGGCTCCCAGCGGAAGTGGGAGATGCAGGCTCCTCAAGCTGGAGCCACTTGGAGGCCACCCAAGCATCGCCGCCGCTCCCCTGTACCCGCCACCAGGTGTAGCCGTCGGCTTCCACCGGCCCTTCCAGCAGCTGGACGACACTCCCTTCAGCGAAGCTAAGCTTGACCTCCGCGTTCACGCCCGGCCCCGTCCGGCCGTTGAGGCCGTGGCCCTCAGTGCCGACGATCAGTGCTTCCCGAGCCAGAGGCGGCGCCGGCGTAGGGGATGGCCCTATTACGACCAGGGGCGTGGCCGAGGCAGCGCCCGGCCGGGCAACGTCCAGCCGCACTACTTCACGCCGCAGCACCTCGGTAGGAGAAGGAGTGCCGGCCGTCAGCAGAGCAGAAGCTTCATTACAGCCGGCCGCCAGCAGCATTAGCAAGAAGCCACACAAAACTGACGCTAGGGCGGACTTCACTTCTCAGTCTCCATTCTTCGCCCTCGCTGGCCGAATCGAGGTCACCCACGAGAGATCAGCATCTCAACTGTCCTTCCTTCCCGCAGTCAGCTTGCGCACGTGCACGATCCGCTGGATGAAAGTAACGTAGACGAGAACGGCCAGTACCCAGAGGACAACCACCAAGAGGCTGAAACCCAAGGGCAGAAGAAGCTGATTGAAAAACAGCCCCACGCCCAGCATGATGATGCGCTCCGGCCGTGCCAGCAGTCCCACCTCGCACTTCAGCCCCAGCCCCTCTGCCCGCGCCCGCGCGTAGCTAATCATGAACGAGCCGACCAGCACTAGATAGGCTACCACCATCATCGTCAGGTCGTTTTGGCGGGCGAAGAAAACGAGCAGGCCCAGGTAGACGGCGGCCTCGGAACAGCGATCCAGCGACGAATCGAGAAAGGCACCGAAGGCGCTGGCGCTGCCAGTAGCGCGGGCCACCGCCCCATCCAGCATGTCGAAGGCGCCCACCACCAGCACCAGAGCTCCGCCCAGCGTCTGCTGGCCAAGCGCGATCACCAGCCCCACCCCCAAATTGAGAAAGAAGCCGATGATGGTGAGCATGTTGGCCGTCAGCCCCAAAGCGGCCAGGACACGCCCGATTGGTGCCAGATTCTGTCGAACCCAGGCTTTCAGCGCAGAGGCCAAGCTCCCCTCCTCAGGCGACGCCAGCGGGAAGTAATGAGGAACTTGGCCGAACGCCTCAGCACTCGGAAGCGCGAGGGCCGCCCTCGTTCTGCACGCGCCTGCGCTCGGGCGGCGATCAAGTCCTCGTAGTAGCCCAACACTCGCTCCGCAATGCTGGACCAGGAAAAGGCTTTGGCCTTCTCCACGCCGCTGGCACCCATCCGCCGGCGAAGCTCCGGATCGAGAATCAGCCGGCGCAGAGCAGCGGCCAGAGCCTCTTCATCCTTGGGAGGGACCAACAGCCCCTGCTGACCTTCATCGAGCACCCAGCGGTAGCCGATAATGTCTGAAGCCACGATCGGGCAGCCACAAGCCATCGCTTCCAGAAGGATAATGCCGAAGCTTTCCCCTCCAGTGGAAGGAGCACAGAAGATGTCGGCGCTACGGTAGTAGCGGGGAAGGTCATCCGCGGAAACGCGGCCGGCGAAGATGACATCGGCCAGTCGAATGCTGTTCACGTAAGCCTGATAGCGCTGTCGCATCTCGTCGGTATAGGCCCCCACCACGATCAGGCGCAGAGCCGGGAATTCTCGCTTCAGCTTGATGTAGGCCCGCAGCAGGTAGCGAAAGCCCTTGCGCTTCTCTAGACGCCCCACAAAGAGCAAGTTCAGCTTCCCGTCCTTGAGCGTGGACAGATATGGAACACTAGGATTGAAGCGACTCAAGTCGATACCATTAGGAATAAGCCGGTAGTCGCCACCGAAATGGCGCTGGACGAAGTCGCGCGCCGCCGGGGAGACAGCAATGCGACCATCCAGCTTGCCGAAGAATCGCCGCAAGATGGGGCGGCCGTAGAAGTACGCGATATTGTTTCCCGAGTAGGCGTGGAAAGTGCCCACGTTCACGGACTGCGAGTGGCGCAATACGGTGATGGGAAGGGCCGGCAGCAGTGGCTCGTGAAGGTGGATGATATCGAAGTTCTCCTCCTTCAGCAGCCGCTTGACTCGCCCGGAGAGGCGCAAGCTGAGCGAAATGCGCGCTACCGAGCCATTGGCCGGGATGGGTACGATGCTACCCACCTTGATCACTCGCTCGCCCACCAATTCGCTAGTGTCGCTGGAAGAGGGCGCAATGATCGTTACCTCGTGCCCGCGCTTCTGGAACTCCTCCTCCAAATGGGCGATATGCTCCGTTACCCCACCTGGAAAGGGGTAGTCATACGGGGAGACAAGAGCGATTTTCACTGCATGCCACCCGTGCTAACCATCAGGAAATCGCTCCTCTGGCACAGCCTGGCCGAGGGCAGAACCCAAAGCGCGGCGAATCTTCTGGCTGGGGTGCAAGATGAGAGCGCGGAACTGTTGCTCAGCCAGGTTCTGCAAGTAGTCGTTGGCCGTCCAGAACTCTCCGCCGGCCACTGTCCTTCGCTCCGCCAAAGCCTGGCGGAACTCCGCCGCCGTCTTGCCCGGATACAGCGTGTGGCCGCTGCCGATCAGGTTCAGCCCGTGAGCATCGCTACCTCCTACCTCGGCCAGCTTCAGAACCTGGGCGTTGAAGTCTATCGCCTGCTCGTGCATGACTTTGCCAGCGATAGTCGGGTTGAAGGTCTCGATGCCGTCGAAATGGATAGTGGGCGAAGGATGCCTGGCTACGCTGAGCAGGCGCCGCCGCCCCACGCTTAGCGTCAGCCAGCTCATGGGATGGGGCACGATGCAAATCCCTCCCTGCGCGTGCACTTCTTCGATCGTTCTCTCGACCGACTGGAACATTGGGAGCGCTCGCTCTATAAAAAGGGCCAGCAAGTGCCCGTGCCGCGTCGTTACCTCGGTTCCCACCACTACCTCGAAGTGGTAGTTGCGCTGCGCCGCCCGCTCCCGCGCCTCGTGGGCACCGCTTATCTCATCGTGGTCAGTGATGGCAATCAGGGTAAGGTCGGTATTATACTCCACATGCTCCAGGATCTCGGCCACACTGGCCGTACCATCGCCGGCCGCGCTGTGGATATGCAGATCTGCCTTTCCCCAGGAGCTACCCCTAGCCCTCGCGTTCTCTCGGCCATTACCTTTCGCTTCGATAAGCCATCAACCTCGTCAACAGAGCTTAGCCCTTCCGAGCGTGCTTGTCTACCGCCGCCTTCCTTCCCTCAGCCTGGACCCCCTGGCCCGAGGGCCGCTGCTTCCAAACATCCGCAAACATCACCCACTGCCCAGGGTCGGTTCGGATGAAACCCTCCAGAATAGCCGCCACGCGAGCGGTTCCCTCGTAGATATCGTGCCGACGGTCGCCGCTGGGGCGCAGCCAGAAGGGAGGCAAGACGACGGCACGGTAACGCCTGCCTTCCAGCCGCTCCGCACGCACGGGCAAGAGCGCCGCCCCCGTACGCAGCGCTATCAGGGCTGCCGCCGGTGGCAAAGACGCCGGCTGGCCAAAGAACGGGACATCGATGCCGTTCCCCAGAATATCTCGGTCAGATGCCAAGGCCACTAGCTCGTTATGTTGCAGGGCCCGATAAATGGCCTTGAGAGCCATTTCATCTGCCCTCACGATGTGCAGCCCCTGCGAGGCCCGTAAATGGCAGACCAGCCTGAAGAGCTCAGGAGGCTGCAATGGCTCTACCGGAATCGTGACCGAGCACCCGGCCGCCAGAGCCTTGAGGGCCACCACCTCCAGATTGCCGAGGTGCCCGGCGATGCCCAGGGCGCCCTTGCCCGCCGCCAGCGCCTCCTGCAGATGCTCCCAACCTTCTACTTCCACTATTCGGTCTACCACCGCCAGATCGAGCCGGGGCACGCAGAAGAGATCGACGTAATTCCGAGCCTGAGTGCGGAAAGCGCGCCTGGCCAGGTGCTCGACCTGACTGGGCTCCGCCCCCGGCCCTAACACGTGCTGCAAGTTGCGCCGCACGCTGGCTCGAGCGGCACCGCCAAAGCGATAGGCCAACTCTCCGAGCCGATCGGCCAACCAGTACGCGAAACCGATCGGCAGCAAAGGCACCACGATGCTGAGCACCCGGAACAGGTAGTAGGTTACCATCCGCCGGCGTGCGCTATGCTCGGCCGCCGGCTGGCCTGGACGCCAGCCGGCCACTCCACCCACATACGGCGGAAAGGATACCACTGGTCCGGATACTGCTTGATCCAGCCTTCTAGGGTATCGATCAGGCGCTGAGTCATTACGTATACATCGTGCTCGACGTCGTCGGTGATCTCGGGCTCTATCGGCGGCGCGATGAGCCCTTGGAAACGGTTATCGGGCCGCCGCACCAGATAGCCCGGCACTAGCCTTGCCCCCGTCTTGCGGGCCAGCGTGGCGGCCCCCGCCGGCACCTTGATCGTCCCCCCGAAGAAGTTGACGGCGATGCCCTCCTCCCCCACCGGTCGATCGACGAGCAGAGCCAGTATCTCTCCCTTGCGCAGGGCACGCAGCACCCCGCGTGATGCCTGCTCGAGAGGGATCAGCTTCATGCCCTTCTCGACGCGATAATGCTGGATGAGCCGGTTCAACCGCTCCGGCTCGAAACTCTCAACCACCACGTTCATAGGATAGCCTCGCAGGGCCACCATCGCTCCCCCTAGGTCCCAGTTGCCCAGATGGAAGCTGCAGAAGATGACCCCTTTGCCTTCCGCCAGAGCGCGATCGAGATGCTCCCAGCCCGAGGAGTCGATCAGCGCCTGCACGTCCTCCCGGCTCATGCCAGCAAAGCGCAGGAACTCCACCAAGTACTTGAAGTAGCCAAGGACCGATCGCCAGGTGATCTGCCGCAGCGTCTTCTTGTCTACATCGCAGCCGAGCACGCAGCGCATGTTGTCGGTCACCGACTTGCGCAACTCGTGCCAGCCCGCATAGACGGCGAAGGCAATGCCGGTCACGATGGCGTAGCTGACGCGCACCGGCAGCACGCAGGCGAAGAACCCCAGCACCCGGATGAGAAAGTAGCTCAGCTGCAGACGGTGAGATAGGTAGACCGCTTTTCGCCACCACTCATCGCGAGGTAGCTTTCCTCTGGCCACGCCTACTGTCCCCCCGCTTTTTCGGCGACCTCATCCATCGCCGCCGCCACGCGATCGCCGACCTTTCCATTACCGACCGCATTGCGAGCGATGAACTCTTCGGTCAGGCGTCGCGCCTCGTCGTCGGTGTACTGAATGGCCGGCGACTTCATGAAATACGCCGAGGGCTCGATGATGGAGCCACTCAGCCCCCTGTCCAACGCCAGCTTCAGACAGCGGATGGCGTCTATGACCACGCCGGCAGAGTTCGGCGAGTCCCAGACCTCCAGCTTGCACTCCAGGTTGAGCGGGACGTTGCCGAAGGTGGTACCTTCCATGCGGATGTAGCACCACTTGCGGTCGGTTAGCCACGGAACATAGTCGCTCGGGCCGACGTGGACGTTCTCCTTGCCCAGGTCGAATTCGAGCTGAGAAGTGACGGCATTGGTCTTGGAAATCTTCTTCGACTCGAGCCGCTCGCGCTCCAGCATATTGAGGAAGTCGGTATTGCCGCCGAAGTTGAGCTGGTAGGTCTTCTCGAGCTTGACGCCACGGTCGCGGAAAAGGCGGGTCAGCACGCGATGGGTGATGGTCGCCCCCACCTGGGACTTGATGTCGTCGCCGATCATGGGCAGACCGCGCTCCTTGAAGCGCTTCTGCCAGTACTCCTCGCGGGCGATAAAGACCGGGATGCAGTTGATGAAGCCGCAGCCGGCATCGAGAATCTGCTCCACATACCATTTGGTTGCTTCCTCGCTGCCGACCGGGAGATAGTTGACGACCATATCGGTCTTTGTGTCCTTCAGGATGCCCACGATATCGGCAGTCGAGCCAGGGGCCTTCTCGATGATCTGGGAGAGGTACTTGCCAAGACCGTCGTGGGTCATGCCGCGCTCGACCTTAACGCCAAGGTGAGGAACGTCGGCGAACTTGTAGGTATTGTTGGGGGCAGTGAAGATGGCCTCGGAGAGGTCCTTGCCAACCTTGTTTTTGTCGATATCGAAGGCAGCACTGAATTCGATGTCGCGAATGTGATAGCCGCCTAGGTTGACGTGCATAAGGCCAGGGACGAAGTCGTCTTCAGCGGCATTCTGATAGAAGTGTACTCCTTGCACCAGCGAAGAGGCGCAGTTGCCCACGCCGATAATGGCCACTCTGATCTTGCCCACTTGTGGTGTCTCCTTTCCCACCCGCTATCTGGTTTTGCTGGGTTGCTTGGCCAAGAGTTTAGCGATAGCCTCCTGACACTCGATCAGGCGGGAGCGCTGCAGGGTGCAGTATACCTCACGGCCGCCTTTTCTGGTAGCTACCAGGCCCGCTCGCTTGAGACGCATGAGGTGCCAGGACATCAGAGGCTGGCTTACCTCCACCATCTCTGCCAGCGCGGATACGGTTAGCTCCTCGCTGCCAGCCAACAGCTCTAGCATCTGCAGGCGCTTGTTGTCGCCCAGGGCGCGGAAGGCCCGCCTAAGCTCGTCCAATGCCCACCATCCTTAAAGAACAGTTTATATATTAGCGCAGGCAGGCGGGCGTGTCAAGCGCATATGGGCACCCAAACGCACCGAAAACGCGCTATACTCTGGAAAGAACGAAGAGGTAGGAGCCCGTGCCTGGCGTGCCATTCCGCCGCGATATCCCGACGTTGCTGCCAGCCGGCCGGCGATCAGGGGCAAGAGCATAGGAGCGGAGGTTCTCCTCGACCATAAGCCCAGCAACCTCGGACTCCAATGAGCTGCCTGC
>Ga0315298_1008037_pt1 | contig 13628 bp, 11 predicted proteins | sample WHS_1_MG_FD_203077 | JGI IMG/M metagenome (GOLD analysis project Ga0315298, IMG submission 203077) | Extremophilic microbial mat communities from Washburn Hot Springs, YNP, Wyoming, USA - WHS_1_MG | ecosystem: Environmental > Aquatic > Thermal springs > Hot (42-90C) | place: USA: Wyoming...
CTCGCTTGTGCCAACAAGCATCCCGTTACCCGTGGCCACATATCCGTCGGGAACCGTAAGCCTGAAGACATAGGCGGCCTTATCTGACGGGTGGTCATTCACCGGATACCATGTCGCCGCCCCTTGGGGCTCGTCCAAGGTGAAGATGACATCGCCGGTGTGGCGCCACCCGGTCTGCACTGGAGCCACTTTCTCCATCTCCACCGGCACTCCCTCGTACTGGATTTCGGTGGAGAAAACCTGTCCCGCCTGCAGCATGCCGGGAGCACTGATGATGAGCTCTTGCCCCTCGTGCTCGCAGCTCGCGGCCTTTCCCTCCACGCGCACCTGGATAATGTTGAGCCCCTGCAAGTCCAAACTGAACCGCTCTAGCGACTGCTTGGTCTCCGCCTTCACCGTGGCAGTGCCTTCCAGAGAGCCGCGCAGCGGGTCGATGTGAAGAGCAAGGTCGTATGCCAAGACGTCGTACCCGCCATTCCCTGCCTGGGGAAAGTAGGGGTCGCCAGCGCTGGTCAATACCGCAGGTTCAGTGGCAGCCGCCTGCCGGGCTTCCTCGGAGCAGCCTCCGACGCACCAACCCACAAGGACAGCAACGACCACGGCAACCGCCAGCCCAAAGACAGCCCGCCGCATCGCTAAGTTAGACGTTCCTCCCCCTCCTCAGACGCCTTCTGGGACTCAAGCCGAGACACCTCGTCCCGCTCAAAGTAAGGCCAGTCCACTAGCCGGCCGTTCTCGCAGACTTCCACCCCTTCACCTTCCTCCAGCACCTCACCAATTTCCGTAGCAGCGATACCCGCAGTCTCGAGAGCTTGCCTCAGGGCCAGGACTTCATTCGGGGCACAGGTTATAAGCAGGCTGCCGGACCCAATGAGACCAAGCGGGTCAAGGCCAAAGACCCGGCAGATGCGCTCGGTCTCCGGGTAGAGCGGTATCTGGTCCAGGTGCACTTGCAAACGGTGGCCGCAGGCGGCACTGAGTTCCCTCACCGCCGTAGCCACCCCACCCTCCGTCACATCGTGCAGAGCGCTCACGCCGGGGAAAGACCGGGCGATACGGGCCTCCTCAAGCACGCTGATCAGATCCAAGAAACTTGCACATCTAGCGATTTCCGCCTCGCTCCAGCCAGCCGCCCGCAATCGCTCCGGGAACTCTCGCGCTAGCAACCCGGTGCCCTCCACTCCAGCCGCCTTGGTCATAAGCAAGCGCTCTCCAGTGCGTGCCCGCCGCTTGTCCTTAAGCTCCGAGCGGAGCGCCGTCCCCGCCATTGTGCCCACCACTACCGGCCGCGAAACGGCGGCGGAGACCTCAGTGTGCCCGCCACAGAGCGTAATTCCCCAGGTCGCGCACACGTTCTGCAGGTCTCGCACGAGGGCAAGCACCTCAGAAGCGCTTGAACCCGGAGGAAAGAGAAGAGTAGTGAGCAACCATCGGGGCGTAGCTCCTGTGGTGGCCACGTCATTGGCATTCACAATCACGGTGTAGCGCGCTAGGCAGTCGGAGGCCAAAGTGATGGGGTCCGAGGCCAGTACCAGGACCTCCTCTTCCGCCACATCTAGCACAGCGGCGTCTTCGCCGATACGCGCCCCAATAAGTAGAGAAGGATCCGAAGACACAAGCGAAGAAAGACCGGCCTCCAGCAGGGCGGCGGGTAGCTTGCCCGCCGCCAAAGGGACCCCATAGCGCAGGAGGTCAAGAGCCTCGCTAAGGTTGTCTACGGAAAAGTCCGCTTCCAGTTCGGGAGGAAGTTCATCCGCACCATTGCGAACAAACATGGTAAGCGCCCCCGCCTTCTTGCCGGCCTCGATGTCAAAGGCGTGATCCCCTACTACCAGCAAGGTGTGCGGTTCGGTTCCCAAGCGGCTGGCAACGAACAGAATGCTGTCCGGAATCGGTTTGGGTCCCCAGGGGTCGTCCCTCGTCACTACCACTGCAAAGTCTTCGGGGTTGATGCCAACCAAGGCCCTCAACATCTTCTCCGTCGCCAGACGGCAATTACGAGTGACGATCCCCATGGGAATCCCGTGTTCCCGCAAGAAGGCGACCAGCTCGGGAGCCCCGGCATTAGGCCGACACCGTTCCACCGCCTCCAGCTCCGCCTTCACCAGGATGGCCTCCTTGCGCCGCCTTACCTCCGGCTCGTCTATGGCCGCTAGGAACTCAAGCAAGCCCTGTTCCCGAGGACAGCCCATGAGCTCATGAACCCGGGCAAAGTCGATCCCGCCCGGCTGCGTAAGGGTGCCGTCAAGGTCAAACACTACCGCCTCCACCCGGAAGGGCTTGCCGCTTGCGAGGAAGGGAACAGACGAGATAGGTCGCGACCTCTCTCTTCTCACCAGTGACGACCTCCCTAACTGAGATAGTAAAGTAGTGCGGGAATCACCCCCACCGCCATGAGCGTGGTGGCAAGCACGATTGACGAAGCCATCTCCGCGTCGTTGTTGTACTTGCTGCACAACACGGCAATAACAACGGCACCGGGCATGGCCGCTTCAAAGATAACAACTGCTCGCGGCACGCCACTTAGGTTCAAGAGCCACACCGCTAGGAACCCCAGCAGAAGACCTCCGCCAACCCGTAGGATGCTGGCGACAATGGTCGTGGCCAAGCGAGTTAGGCGATATCGCCCCACATTGATGCCCAGCACGAGAAGCATCAGGGGAACAGCCGCCTGCCCCAGGAGACTGAGCGACTGGAGGGCGGCATGCGGCACCGTTGCGCCAGAGAGATTAAGTACAAGACCTAGAACGGCTGCATAGATAAGCGGCGTCCGCAATACCGCCTTCAACCCTTGGCGAAGTTCGCGGTGCCCGGAGGCTACGTACACTCCCAAGGAATAGATGAGTAGACCGTTCGGGATGTAGTACAGAATCACGTTGGCCACCCCTTCGTTCCCGAAAGCTAGGTAGATGATGGGAAGAGGGATGTTGACAGTGTTCGAGAAAACCACGGGCAGATAAATGCCAGCGCTGCCTTTCTTGCGAAGACCAAAGACTAGCCAGGCAAGAGCGAAGGAACCGGCCATCACCAGTAGACACGATGCCCACAGACGCGCTGCCTCTCCCAGCTGAACCTCGTTTGTGTACAGGGAGTAGAAGACAAGACAGGGCGTGGCGACAAACATAGCCGCGTCAATCAAAGTGGCGACACTCGGGCGGGCTACCCGACCAAAGAGATAGCCGATCGCTATCGCAAAAAAGGTGGGAGCAAGAATGTCGACTATCTGTTGCATAGACTAGCCGTCTGCGGGCTCCTTGCCCCTGCCCTGGGGACAGTCTGGACTATGCGCAACGCACTCCCGGATGATATAAGGGCAAGAATGAGCGAAAGCACTTTTTACCACTGGTTTGTCATCGCCTGGATGGTAGTGGCCGCGGTCACTTTCGTGGCACTCCTCTTCGTAACTGCCCCATACGGCCGCTTCACCCGCAGCGGATGGGGGCCTCGCCTTAATGCGCGCTGGGGCTGGGTGTTGATGGAAACCCCCGTGCTCGTCACCTTTGTTGTTCTTTACGCCTTGGGGCACCGCAAGAGTCACCCCGTATACCTGGCGCTTTTTCTTTTCTGGATCGCACACTACTTTCATCGTTCGCTTATTTATCCGTTTCAGTTGCGTAGCAGCCGTCCTAGCATAACAGTGTCGGTGATTGCTGCAGGCGCCGCTTTCAACGTGGGCAACGGTTACTTGAACGGCCGTTATCTCTTTACCCTTGGCCCGGAGCTGCCCGTATCCTGGTTGGTCGACCCTCGCTTTATCGTGGGGGCCATCCTCTTCTGGTGCGGGTATGCACTTAACCGCCATTCCGACCGAGTACTCATCAATCTGAGGGAGCCGGGCGAGACTGACTACAAGATCCCTCACGGAGGAGGCTACCGCTACGTGAGCTGCCCCAATTACTTAGGAGAGATAATGGAGTGGGGCGGCTGGGCCCTGGCCTGCTGGAACCTGGGAGCCTTGGCCTTCTTCGTGTGGACGCTTGCCAATCTCGGACCCCGCGCCATAAAGACCCATCGCTGGTATCAGGACCATTTCCCCGACTACCCTCGGGAGCGCAAGGCCCTGCTACCGTTTCTCGTATGAGAGGGCCGCGCTAGAATGAGGGCGACACTGCTTTTGCCTTCCGGGGTAGGTAGGTACGGGTAGAACCATGGCTAGCGCGCGTCGGATAGGAGCCACAGCGCCAGTGGCGCGTAGCGTCTTTTGGCTCATCATCTCACTCTTGGCTTGGGAAGCCTACCAGGTAATCAGAGCGAAAGCAGAGCTGCCTCCAGGCTCTTGGGCGCTACCTCCGGTTGACCTAGTGTTCCTGGTATTGCTGCCCGCTTTTGCCGCCTTTGCTTTCACCCGGCTGTTTCTCGTGGTCAGCCAAAGCGCTCGGGGAACACTTAACGTGTACGCTACCATCTCAAGCCCGTTTGCCTGGATCTTCTGGATAGGACTTAGCATGGGCATGATCGGGCACGGAGTCCACCTGGCAGGAGACGCTCTCCAGCGGGCCTTGCCCCAGGTCTTTGCTCGAGGAGAGTTTGCCGCCAAGACTGCCTTCCTCGCCTCTGATGTGGGCTACTTGGTACTAGGAATCGGCTTCTTCCTGGTCTCCCTAGTGATCCTGTTGGTTGGTCAGGGCGCAGGGCAGGAGGTCAGCGGACCGGAGCGACTCCTTTTTGTGCTGGGCTCGCTGGCCACTTACGGCTTCGTTATCCTGTACCTGGGCGTGGAGGGTAGACAAATCATCCTGGCCATCGCGGTGAGTGTGATCTTGAGCGCTGTCAGTCTGTGGAGTCTACCTCCGTCCGAGGTCACGCGAGACCCGATTGGGGCCCTGATCCTTCCGGGAACCTTCTTGGCTGGCGCCGCCCTGATTGTGTGGACCGTGGTCGTGGGAGGACAGCCTACCTGGCCCTAGGGGCTATAATTGCAGCCTAGTCGCCTCGTGGTTGCGGCCCTAGCGCACTCAGTGGCCCGTGCGGAGTGGTGTCCGAGTTGGCTTAAGGAGCACGACTGGAAATCGTGTAGGCGGGGTTAACCCGCCTCGAGGGTTCGAATCCCTCCCACTCCGCCATTACCTTGTTAGTCGAGCGGAGCTCAGCTCCTCATGCTTGGTTGCCTTGGAGGGGATGTGACAACCCAGGATCGGATGGAGCCGTGATTTTGCCTCGGAATGGGAGTTGCGTGGCCTGGCTCGCTGTGGCCATGTTGTTGGCTGCCTTGCTTGTCATCGGCAGCGCGTGCACCAACAACGAGGCCTCCTCAAGCACATCCGCGCCTCCTGCCTCCTCAAGCACGTCCGCGCCTCCTGCCTCCTCAAGCACGTCCGCCCCTCCTACGTCCTCAAGCACAGCCGTGAGCTCCACCTCCTCCACCAGCACCACCTTCCCCTCCCTCCTCTCCGACTGGGACCGCGAACTCGCCCGCACGGCCAAGATACAGCGAGATGTGGCGGCCTTCATTGCGGAGCGGGGGAACAAGAAGGACGATCCCCTCCTAGGTCTGTACTACGGCCTGCAGGCCCGCACGCGCGCTCTTACCGCTCGTAAGGCTTTGGCCGAGAGCAACCTGGACCTGGCCGACATCGCCATGCTCGATGTCTACCGCTCTCTTAACCTTGCCCGGAACGTGGCCACAGGGGAGACAGCTGACACTGTGGCCAAGGCCCGCACAATCGTGGAGACGCTCGGAGCCCCCTCGGACAAGCCTCAACAGGCCGCTGCATCACTTGAAGAGTTCATAGCCGCCCTTAGTCCTTTGCTTGACCAAGCTTCCGCAGTCTTGTCCTCCACTTCTACAACCTGACGCTTTCGCCCCTGCGCTATACTCGATACTGACCGTGCTAGGTGGGGAGCTAGCGGTGCCCTGTACCCGCAATCCGCTTTAGCGGGGCTGAATTCCCACCCTAGGAGCGGGTCTGTGAGGTCAGACGTCGGCGTGCGGTGTTGACGGCCAGGTCCCGCGCAATGGAACTCCGTGAACCGGGTCAGGACCGGAAGGTAGCAGCCCTAAGCGGACTCTTCCATGTGCCGCGGGGTAGCTTGGTCTGAGCTGGCTGCCGGCGGGCGCTTGGAGGTCCGTCTTCGAAGGTGGGTGCACGGTCTTTGTGTTTGTGGCGAGCGGGGCGCAGCAGGACTGACTTTGACCGGCACCCTCACCGACATCCTTGTGGTCATGGCGGTAGCCGTGGTGGTAAGCCTGTTTTTCGGCAGGCTGCGCTTGCCCACGTTGGTGGGGCTCTTTGCCGCCGGTGTGCTGATTGGTCCCCATGCGCTGCGACTGGTGAGAACACCGGAAAGCGTGCAGCAACTCGCCGACATCGGGGTCATCTTTCTCCTCTTTGCCCTGGGGCTTGAATTCTCGTTCCGCAGGATGGCCCGACTGCTACGCGCCGTCTTAATCGCCGGGCCTCTGCAGGTGATGCTCACGGGAGCCATCGGCGCACGAGTGGCCCTCGGCTTCGGGCGGTCGAGCAAGGAGGCCCTCGTTCTTGGGATGCTCATTGCCCTGAGCAGCACAGCAGTGGTGCTCAAGACCCTCACTGAGCAAGCGGAGGTCGATAGTCCGCTGGGACAGAACTCGCTGGGCATCCTCATCTTCCAGGACATCCTTGTGGTTCCCATGATGCTCGTCCTTCCGCTTCTAGGCGGGGAACATGTCGAGACCAGATGGAGCCCGCCAGCGCTTGCCGGCATTGCCGTGGGTCTGGTGGTGGTGGTCATCGTGGGAACCAAATGGGCAGCACCGTGGCTCCTGCATGAGGCAGCGCGTAGCCGCAGTGGAGATATCTTTCTCATGGCTGTTGTCACCATCTGCTTTGGCGTTGCTGCTCTTTCTGCCAGCCTTGGACTCTCGCTAGCCCTGGGTGCCTTCCTGGCCGGATTGATCATCTCTGAGTCAGAGTACAGTCACCAGGCCATGGGCTACGTGCTTCCCTTCCGAAATCTTCTTGTGAGCTTCTTCTTTGTTTCGGTGGGCATGCTCCTTGATGTTCACTTTCTTGCCCGGTATTGGTGGATAGTCATCCTTTGCACCATCGGCCTCATGGTTATAAAGACGCTCACGGGAACGGCTGCTGTGCTGGCTGTGAGATATCCCCTCTGCACGGCCCTTCGCACAGGGATGACCATCAGCCAGGTGGGCGAGTTCTCTTTCGTCCTGGCGGCCGTGGCTATGGACCATAGCCTCCTTCCCGAGGACCTGCACCAAGGCTTCTTGGCGGTCGCAGTCCTCACCATGGCCGTCACTCCCATCGTCATGGGGCAGACACGGCGTGTCTACCGCCTGGCTGACTGGCTCCCCCTCCCCCGATCCTTGGTCCTGGGCTCCACCCCTCCCGCTGCTGAGACCGTCAACCTGAGCGATCACCTAATCATCATCGGTTACGGCGTCAACGGCCGCAATCTCGCCCGCACCGCGCGCCAGTTCGGCATTCCTTTTGTGGTGATAGAGCTGAATCCGCAAACGGTCCGCAAAGAAGGCCGTGAGCTGCCCATCCTCTATGGGGACGCCACCAACGAGGCAGTGCTCTCTCAGGCCGGCGTACGCAGAGCCAGAGCGGCAGCCGTGGTCATTGGCGATCCCGCCTCTACCCGGGGCATCGTGGCTCAACTACGGCGTCTGAATCCCTCCTTGCATATCATCGCGAGAACCCGCTTCCTGACAGAGGTGCAACCTTTATATGCTTTGGGGGCAGACGACGTGGTGCCGGAGGAGTTTGAAACCTCAATTGCCATCTTCCACCGGACAGCCCACTACTTCGGGCTGCCCGAGGAGGAGGTCCTGCTCTTGGAGCAGGCTATCCGCGATGATCACTATAGTCTGCTCACTAAACCAATCGACGACACCGATCAGACATGACCAGCGCCCGAGGGGATGTCGAGGGCAAGCTGTTCTTCAGCGCACGAGGAAAGATACGTATCCGGATCACATACCAGGCGAAATGTCTGGATGACTCCCCTGAGCTGCGAGAAAGTGTACGCCCGTGCAGCTAAGCCAAGCACAAGCCTAGGCAACCTTCTCCACAGATTCTGTTTCTTGGCGTAAGCAGCCCGATAAAGCCCAGCGAATTCTTGGTAGAACTCGGCGCAGCCGAGGCGGGTGGGAAGCACCGTGTGGAGGAAGTCAAACAGCTGGTAATCCTTGGTAACAAGCTGGTCTTTGACCTGTTGATATAGGACCGTGCCCGGCAGAGGGGTAAGCACCGTAAATTGCGGCGAGGAAATGCCCAAGCGCTCCACGTAGCTACGCAAATGAGCGAAATCTTCCTTCGTAAAAGACGGGTCCACGATAAACGACCCAGTTACGCCGATGTCTCCAAAGCGACGCAAGACCGCCATCGCTTCCTCGGCCAGCTCGATACTTGTCCCCTTAGCCAGATTGGCGAGCCCCTCATTGGTGCTTGCTTCAAAGCCGATGAGGACATGACGTAGACCTACCTCGTGCCAAGCGCTGATCACCTCAGGATTCTGAGCGACATCATCTGCCCGAACCTGCATGGCGTAGCTCTTGCGAATGCCTTTGGCGCCAATAAGGGCGGCGATGCTTTTGGCCCGAGGAATGTCGTCAAGGAAATTGTCGTCGGTAAAAAGGACATAGGGCGCTTCAATCTGCGAGAGCTCCTCCCCAACTCGTTCCGGCGACTTATAGCGAACCTTTCCCCGGTAGAAACGCCATACCGAGCAGAAAACACACCGATGGGGGCAGCCTCGCGCTGTTTCCACCAAAGCAAAGGGGCGCCAGAGGTTAAAGTAGTAATCACCCTCGCGTCGTGCCCCGAGATCTCTACGCGGCAGGGGAAGCTGGTCCAAATCGTCAACCGGAGGCCGGCTCCCTGTGAAAAACGGCCTTCCGTCTCTGACCAGGTAAAGACCTCTCACCTCGGACAGATCCCGTCCCTGTTCAAGAGCATCCACCAGCTCCGCCATGGCCGCTTCTCCCTCGCCTTTTACGACAACGTCCACCGCGGACTGCATAAGGTCTTGGGGAGCAATGCTTGCATGTACTCCGCCGACCACTACAAGAGCCTGCGGGCACCTGGCGCGCACAAGCTGGGCACACTCAAGTGCTGAGGGGACAGACATAGTGAAGGAGCAGGAGATCGCACACACGTCGGGCTTGAACTTGTCTAAGGCTGAATCCAGCCTCGAATTGAGCCGCAGGTCGACCAGTGCAACCTCATGGCGCCGTAGAGCGCCAGCCAGTGCCTCAAGACCCAGGGGCTCCGTTTTCACCAGCCGTTCGTAACCTAGATAGCCACCCGCTGGAGGCTGAATCAGCATGATCCTCATCTTCAACCCCCTAGACACATAAACCCAGAATCACAAAAGCAAGAACACAAACCTGACGAACAAGTGGTGCACGAGGCTGTCCCCAGGTTCGGGTCAGCGGTGAGGAGAAACCAGCCCTGTAGGGGAAACCAGCCTTGTATAATTTTATAGCTTTCGCAGGCCTTCGCAGCCAGGGTGCGCCATGAGACTTGATGACATATGACAACCTCCCTCTACCGTAAGTATCGGCCGATCCGTTTTGAAGACATCGTCGGCCAGGAGCACATCGCTCGCACGCTCGTCAACGCCATCAAACAAGACCGCATAAGCCATGCCTATCTTTTTGCCGGACCACGCGGCATCGGCAAGACTTCCACGGCGAGGGTCCTGGCCATGGCCCTTAATTGTCAAGCAGGGGGAGGTAAGCCCACTCCCACACCCGATGGCACCTGCCCAAGCTGCCAGGCCATTCGTAACGGCACGTCCTTCGACGTGGTGGAAATGGACGCCGCCTCACACGGCCTGGTCGATGATATCCGCGACCTCTGCGAGAGGGTGCAGTACGCCCCGGTAGAGGGGCGCATGAAGGTTTACATTCTGGACGAGGCCCACATGATCAGCGCGGCCGCCTTCAACGCCTTCCTCAAGACTTTGGAGGAGCCCCCCGCCCACACCGTATTCGTGCTTGCCACCACGGAACCGCACAAGGTGCCCCCCACCATCATGTCCCGCTGTCAACGTTTCGACTTCCGACGGCCGTCCGTTTCCGAAGTGGTAGAGGTTTTGGGCGGGATTGCCGCACGCGAGGGAATAGAGGTGGCGGAACCCGCGTTGATGGTCATCGCCCGGGCGGCCGCGGGCAGCTTCCGCGATGCCCTCTCCATCCTGGATCAGCTCTCGACCTACGCAAACGCCAAGATCACTCTAGACCAGACCTTAGACATCCTGGGAATGGTCCGCCATGATCTACTGTTCGAGATAGTAGATCTGACGCACGAGCGCGACACCAGGAACGCTCTTCTCTTCGTCGAGCGGTTGAGCCAGGCTGGCACCGACTATACCCAGTTCATAAAGGACCTGGGGGGTCATCTGCGCGACCTATACGTGATCAAGCACACCTTTGAGACCCCGCCCAGCATTGCTGCCACCGAAGAACAACTGGAAAGGCTGCGTAGCCAAGCCGCTAAGTTGGACACGGGAAGGATCGTGGATTTTCTTGACCTCCTGGGCGAAGCACTTCGCGCCATCCGTCAGGGCTCCGACCCACGGCTGGAATTAGAGCTGGTGCTCATCAAGATGACAACGATGGCTGGGCGGCGTGAGCCTCCTGGAGAATGGATGGCGACAGCCGCTCGCCAGCCCGTCTTCGCTAGTTCTCCCGGGGCTCTCCCGCAATCAGGAAGCCGCCCGCAAGAAAGGGAGCTTTCCCACGAGGAGCGAGAGCCCACAGTGCGAGAGAAAGCCGCGCGACAGGATGGCGAGGGTGGGCTGGGGCCAACCTCACAATCCCCCGCAAGACCTGGAGCCATCACTCCCGACCTCGATCATCTGCAGCGGGCCTGGCCGGTAGTGATTGAGGCTCTAAAGAAACGGCAACCCGGGCTGGCCGCTCTTTTGACTGAGGGCCGTCCCGACAGCCTCGAGGGAGACGAACTGGTCATCAAATTCCCCGCCGGGTTTACCTTTCAGGCCAACCAGGTGTCCCGCGGTGACAACCCGCGAGTGGTGGCAGAAGCCCTCTATGGAGTGACCGGCCGGCAGTTCCGGATCACCGCCGCGGTGGCTGCGGAACCCGGCCCGGAACCGGCAGCGCCCAAGGAAGATGCTAGAATCCTTTCCCGAGAAGAACTTATCCAGAAGCTGAAGCAGGAGTTCGATGCCAGGCTCATGGATGACGAACCTATGAGCTAAAGGGAATTCCAGGAGACGGCGGTGAACCCCAACTACCAGAAGATGCTTAAGCAGGTCCAGAAGATGCAGGCCGAGATGGCCAAGGCCCAGGAAGAGCTGGCCAGCGAGACCGTTGAGGCCTCGGCAGGCGGAGGGATGGTCACAGTGCAAGTGTCAGGTGCCCTCGAGCTCAAAAGCATCAAGATCGACCCTGCAGCGGTAGACCCCGACGACATAGAGATGCTTGAGGACATGATTCTGGCCGCCGCCAATGAGGCACTTCGCTCGGCGCAGGAACTGGCAAGTCGCAAGCTGGGAGGCATCACCTCTGGACTTAGCCTGCCGGGTCTGCCGTTCTAGCCCGATACCGAGAGCGGCGGTCGGCCTGTTGTCCCGGGAGAGGTAGCTAGAGCGCCATGTTCAGTCCGGCCGTGCAACGCCTCATCGATGAGCTTACTAAACTTCCCGGGGTTGGCCCGCGAACCGCACAACGTCTGGCCTTCCACCTACTCAAGTTGCCGCCGGAAGAGGCCCTTCCTTTGGCACAAGCCCTGATTGAAGTCAAGGAAAGGGTTCGCTTCTGCCGGAGATGCTTCAACCTCACAGAACAGGAACTGTGCCCCATCTGCAGCGACCCGAGCCGGGACAGAAGCACCATCTGTGTGGTGGAGGAGCCCGCCGATCTCATCAGCATCGAGCGCACCCACGAATACCACGGTCTTTACCACGTGCTGGGAGGAGCCCTTTCCCCGTTGGATGGTGTGGGGCCGCAGAAGCTCCGCTTGAAAGAGCTTTTTGACCGCGTAAGGAGCGAAGAGGTACGTGAGCTTATCGTGGCCACCAATCCCAACATGGCCGGTGAAGCCACTGCCTTGTACATAGCCGAGGAACTGCGTCCTCTTGTGGCTAGCGGTACCCTGCGCATCACCCGCCCAGCGGCTGGTCTGCCCATGGGCGGAGATCTTGAATACGCCGACGAGGTCACTTTGGGCCGGGCGCTCGCCGGTCGCCGCGACCTGTAGAAAAATCCGGTAGAATTGCCCGTCCCTAAAAACTAACTTAAGCGGAGCGGTGACCAAGTGTCTGAGCAGAATCAACCCAGACAGGAACCACCGGCACCGGAAGAGGCCTTAGGCTCCCAATATGTGGTGCTGGGTGGGCCGGAACAAAGAGCCGAACGCACCAACATCCTGGTGATGAAGTTCGGTGGCACTTCTGTAGCGGACGCCGCTTGCATAAAGCGAGTGGCCCGGCGGATCGTCGAGGCCCGAAAACAGGGACACCCGGTGGTTGCCGTGGTATCAGCCCGCGGCGACACCACCGATGAACTTATCGAACTAGCCAAAGAGATCTCCGACAACCCCCCCGCGCGGGAGATGGACATGCTCCTCTCCACCGGAGAGCGTATCTCCGCCGCGCTGGTGGCCATGGCTATTCACGAACTCGGCTACGACGCTATCTCGCTCACTGGGTCGCAGGCCGGGATTGTCACCGACACGGTGCACACTAAGGCTAAGATCCTGGACATCAGGCCGCACCGTATCCTCAAGGCCCTGGATGAGGGCAAGATCGTGCTTGTGGCCGGATTCCAAGGAGTGTCGACCACCCAGGACGTGACCACGCTAGGCCGAGGCGGGTCCGATACCACTGCGGTGGCTCTAGCAGCCGCTCTGGGTGCAGAGGCGTGCATCATCTACACCGATGTGGACGGCGTGTACACTGCTGACCCCCGTATCGTGCCGGAGGCCCGCAAGCTGGACTTCATTTCTAACGACGAAATGCTGGAACTCACTGCCGGCGGAGCCAAGGTGATGATGCTGCGAAGCATCGAGATTGCGCGCCGCTTCAACGTGCCGTTGTGGGTGCGTTCCAGCTTCACAGACGCTCCCGGAACCCTCATAGGACAGGAAGAGAAAGGTATGGAACAAGCCATCGTCTCTGGCGTTACCTACGCTCTCGATGACGCCAAGGTCACCATTCACGACCTCCCCGACCGGGTGGGAGTCGCCGCCCGCGTCTTCTCTGAGCTGGCCAAGGCCAACATCAATGTGGACGTCATCATCCAGAACGTCTCCGCCGGCGGCAAGGCCGACATCTCTTTCACCGTGGCCGAGGCCGACCTGCCCAGGGTGGCAGCGGTACTTGACAGTCTTCAGAAAGAGCTGGGTTTCTCCTCCTACGACCTTGACAAGGACGTGGCCAAAGTCACCCTGGTCGGCGCCGGAATGAAGACTTATCCGGGGATTGCAGCCAAGATGTTTGAGACCTTGGCGGAAAACAACATCAACATAGAGATGATCTCCACCAGCTCGATTAAGATCAGTTGCGTGATCCGTAAGCAGCACGCCGAGACGGCGGTGAGAGCCATCCACTCCGCTTTCAAGCTGCACGAGGGCATGATCACGCGGGAAGAGGTTTTTAGCTAAAGCGGAAGGCGAAGAAGGGCCGGAACGTACGGGTGGGGGGCGGGGGCGCCCGAC
>Ga0315298_1008038_pt1 | contig 13628 bp, 10 predicted proteins | sample WHS_1_MG_FD_203077 | JGI IMG/M metagenome (GOLD analysis project Ga0315298, IMG submission 203077) | Extremophilic microbial mat communities from Washburn Hot Springs, YNP, Wyoming, USA - WHS_1_MG | ecosystem: Environmental > Aquatic > Thermal springs > Hot (42-90C) | place: USA: Wyoming...
CGGTACGTCCCATAAAGGGCTGGCGAAAGTCGTCAGCGCTTGGGACACGAGGCCGGGGGCCCCGCTGCTGGCCAGCGGGTCCGCCGCCGGCACCTCGGCCTCGGCGGGAGCCGCAGGCAGGACGTTCGCGAGGCAGTCTCCCGGCAGTGGGAACGTCAGAATCTCCGGGAGAGGGTTGTCGCCGGCCGCCGGCCCGGGCGATCCGGTGTCGGCATCGCCGCGGACGATGACAGGTTCATCGTCCACGCCGACGATCGGGCGCGTGGCCGGGGCAGCGCGAGCCTGCTCCTGGGCCACCACCGGGAAACTCGAAGCCTGCTCGGCCTTTTCGGCGGGCGGCGCGACCGGCGGCGCCGAACCGACCTGGGCCGCAACCGGGGAGACGTCCGGCGGGGGACCGGCCGGCACCACACGCGGTGTGACAGCCGCCGCGGAGCCGTCCGGTTCCGCCGCAGGCGGAACGGGCGGCGAGGCCGGCAGCTGCGCCAGACGGGCCAGCGACTCGCTCAGTCCCTTGCTGGCGGCGGGAAAATCGGCGTGCAGGCTCAAGGCCTTTTCGAAGGAACTGCGGGCCTCCACAGGCCGGTTCGCCGCCAGCTGCATCGTGCCCAGGTTATACTGGGCCAGCGGTTCCGGCATGACCGCCAGCAGATGCCCCAGGGCTTCGGCGTCGCGCTTGACCTGCACGAGCGTGATGGCCATGTTCAGCCTCGCCCTCGTATACCCGGGCTTGGCCTGCAGGGCCCTGCCGAAGCATTCCTCGGCCCGCGCGTAGTTCTTCTGCGCCAGGTAGGCGAAGCCGAGGTTGTTCCACAGCTGCCCCGAGGTCGGCTGCAAGTTGGTCGCCCGCTTGAGCGACTGCACGGCCAGGTCGTACTGTCCTGTTTTCGTATAACAGAGCCCCAGCCGGCCGTGGGCGGCGGCAAAGGCCGTGTTCAGTTCGACGGCCTTGCGGTACTGCTCGATCGCCTGGGCGTAGCTGCCCTGCTTCTCGAAGAGGTTGCCCGCCGAGAAGTGCGTCATGGGCAGCAGCTTGGGCTCCGGCTCCGGCTTGGCGTCCTCGATGTCCGCCGGCTGCCCGGCGGCCTTGGCCCACTGCCTGGCCAGATCCTTGCCGGGGCCCTTGATGGCGACCTGCCGACCTGCGTCCGCGCAGCCGCAGGCCACGACGACGGCGCCCAGAACCAGTACGATCCAAATACGACGTCGATTCATGATCGACCTCACCGGGCGGCCCCCGCTCCGTACCCGCCGCCGCCCATCTGTGTGCGCCTGGGCGTCGAGCCCTGCGGCGCGGCGTCCTTGTCCCCGAGTCCGGCCTGCTGCGCCTTGACGGCCTGCTCGGCAGGCACAACGGCGGTGGCGGCCATCCCCATCCGGACCGAACACTTGTCCATGTCGCAGCCGGCGGCCGCCAGGTACTCCTCCACGCGCTGCACACGCTCCTGAAGGAGCTTCGTATCCGAAAGCTGCGAGTCGTACCGGACCTGCCCGCCGTAGGTCTTGCAGACCTGCGCCAGCTGGTTGAGCCGGTATTCGCCCGTGCCACTGAGCTGGGCCGTGTCGCTGATGAAATGCACGTCGGCGATGGTCATGTCGGCCACGATGGAGTTGTCAACCATGGTCTGGTACGGTTCGGCCATCTTGCTGCGGTGCGCGGTGTCGCCCTGCGGAGGGGAGTTGAGTCTGTCGGGAGGCTGCTGGCAGCCGACCGTCAGGATCACCGACACAAGAACAAGAACACATGACCGTTTCATACGGGTGCCTCCTTAAGGGCGGAACAGCCTCGACCTGCTACACACAGAGGCAGGGGCGATCCGCGACCAAACAACACTAGCTTTATTCGGTCCGCGCCCGCGGCCTCTTTAGCGTGGAATCCCGGGCTTTTCCCCCGAGGGACGGGCCGCAGGCGACGGTGGCCGCTTCCCGGCGGTCCGGCACAGGCCGTTCCCAGTATCGCCGGCGGGACGGACCGCGGCGCAGCCGCGTTGCCAGCACTGCAAGAGGGGATGTCCGGCGGGCGTCGCAAGAACGCGCGCACCGGCAAACCCTGCAAAATGGGGTGGTTATAATCCCGGTGGGTGACGGCAGGGCAACGGCCGGGCCACGGCCGGGCCTCGAGCACCGGCGGCGTCAGCGCCTCTGCATGTCGCTCAGCGAACCCATCAGCTTGAGCATGGCCGGTCCGCCCAGCACGATCATGATCGCCGGGAAGATGAACAGCACCAGGGGGATCATCAGTTTGACGGCGGTCTTCTGGGCGCGTTCCTCGGCGGCCTGGCGGCGTTTGACGCGCATGGCGTCCGCCTGGTTGCGGAGGGTCTTGGCGATGCTGGTGCCGAACTTCTCGGCCTGGTTGACCACCGCCACGAGGCTCTTGATCTCGGGCAGGCCGACGCGCTCGGCCATGTTTTCGAGGGCTTCCTGGCGCGGCACGCCCATCTGCGTTTCCATCGTGGTGATCACGAACTCCTCGGACAGCTCCACGTGCACGTGCTGAAGTTCCTTGGCCACTCGCTGGATGGCCGCGTCCAGCCCCAGCCCGGCCTCGACGCTGATGACCATCAGGTCGAGGGCATCCGGGAGCCCCTCGCGGACCTTCTGGCAGCGCTGCTTGCAGCCGAGGAACAGCCAGACGTTCGGACACATGAAGCCTATACCGCCGAGGAACACCACCAGACCGACGAGCTTCTGCGAGGGCCAACCCCCCGCCAGGCCGAACACCAGCGCCACCAGCGCCAGCGCGACGCCCAGGAGCGTCTTGCTCGCCAGAAACAGCATCGGCGCGCCGTCCGAACGGAAACCCGCCCGCGCCAGTTTGATCCGCAGCGTGGACTGTTCCTCGCGGCTCTTGGGCATCACGGGCTTGGACAGGAACGGCGCGGCCTTCTTGACGAGGTTCTCGGCGGCCGAGGCCTTCGGCGGCACGCGCTGTGCCGCCGCCTGGCCGTCCTTGCCCTCACCGCGCTTGCCCGCGACGCGGCGGAGGATCTGCATTTCACGCTGCCGGCCTGCCGGCATCAGACCGTACGCGATCAGCCCGACGCTTGCGGCCGCCAGCAGTCCCGCCAGGAGCAGTTCCACGGCTTGTACTCCTTTTCTATACCTTGATGTTGACGATCTTCTTGATCATCGCCATGCCCATCAGCATCATGCACACGGTACCGAAGAGCATCATCTTGCCGGTCGGGTCGGTCAGCAGCACCTGGGCATATTCCGGGTTGATGTACAGTTCGACGAAAAACACGACCACCGGCAGGGCCAGCAGCACCCAGCCCGACAGGCGCCCTTCCGCCGTCAGGCCCTGCACCATCCCGAACAGCTGGATCCGTTCGCGGATCACCGTGCCGATCTTGTCGAGCACCTCCGCCAGGTCGCCGCCGGTCTGGCGCTGGATCAGCACCGCCGTGACGAAGAACCGCAGGTCCAGCTGATCCACGCGCTCGGCCATGTTCACCAGGGCATCCTCGATCTTCACGCCGAGGTTCTGCTCGTGGAAGACGCGGGCGAACTCCGTGCCGGCCGGGTCCGGCAGCTGCTCGCTGACCAGACCGATGCCGCTGCCGAGCGAGTGCCCCGCGCGCAGCGCCTGCCCGATCAGTTCGAACACGTCGGGCAGCTGCTCGATCAGGCGGTTGATCCTCCGGCGGCGCCGGCGCATCACGTAGAAGATCGGCAGCAGGAACACGCCCAGGGCCGCCAGCGCCGCGTACATTACAGTGTACTTCAGCAACAACATACCCAAGAGCGCGGCGAACGACGCCCCCGCCAGGTACATGAGCATCCGGCTGGCCATCCAATCGATGTTCGCCTGGTCCAGCGCCCGCTGGAGCTTCGGCACGAAGCTGATCTTGCCGACGAGCATGTCGATGGCAGCCTGCTGGTCGGAGCGCTTGCGCAGAAGGCTCTCGATGGCCTGCTGTTTCTGCTTGGAGGGCGCCGAGCGGTCCGACAGGCGCTCCATCAGCTTGCGCGTCTTGGCGCTGCGCATGTCCGTGAAGACCTGCCAGATGCCGAAGACCAGCAGGCAGGAGCCCGCCAGCGGCAGGAGCACGAACATGATGCTCTTGATAAACTGGTCCGCCGTCATCCCCAGCACCATGTCACGCGTCCTCCTCATCTACGGCCAGCACGCGGCCTTCAAACAGGCTCGTGTCGATCTCGCAACCGGCCGTCTGGAGCCGCTCGAGGAAGGAGGGGCGCAGACCGGTGGAGATGAACCGCCCGTAGGCCCGCCCCTTGCCATTGACGCCCATCTGTTCGAACTTGAAGATGTCCTGCATGGTGATCACGTCGCCCTCCATGCCGGTCACCTCCGTCACGGTAACGATTTTGCGCGGCCCGCCCGTCAGGCGCGACGCCTGGAGGACCAGGTTGATCGCCGTGGCGAACTGCGTGCGGATGGCTTTGACCGGCAGCTCGAAGCCGGCCATCATCACCATCGTCTCGATACGCTGGATGGCGTCCCGCGTGGTGTTCGCGTGGATCGTCGTCATCGAGCCGTCGTGACCGGTGTTCATCGCCTGGAGCATGTCCAGCGTCTCGGCCCCGCGGCACTCGCCCACGACGATCCGGTCCGGCCGCATGCGCAGCGCGTTGATCAACAGCTCCCGGATGCTGATGCGGCCCTTGCCTTCGATGTTCGGCGGCCGGCTCTCCAGCCGGACGATGTGCGGCTGGCGCAGCTTCAGCTCCGCCGCGTCCTCGATCGTGACGATGCGCTCGTCGGCCGGGATGAACGACGACAGGTTGTTGAGCAGGGTCGTCTTTCCGGAACCCGTGCCGCCGACCACCAGGATGTTCAGGCTCGCCTCCACGCAGGCGCGGAAGAACTCGACCATCTCCGGGGTGCAGGACTTGAACCGGATGTAGTCCTCCCAGGTGATCGGGTCCCGCCCGAACCGCCGGATCGACAGGCTCGGCCCGTCGATGGCCAGGGGCGGGATGATGGCGTTGACGCGCGAGCCGTCCGCCAGACGCGCGTCGACCATGGGGCTGACCTCGTCGCACCGCCGTCCGATCGCCGAGACGATCTTGTCGATGATGTGCATCAGGTGAGCGTTGTCCTTGAACTGGATGTCGGTCAGTTCGAGGCGCCCCTTGCGCTCGACGTACACCTGGTGAGGTCCGTTGACCAGGATGTCGCTGATCGTCGGGTCGGACAGCAGCACCTCCAGCGGCCCGAGCCCGAAGGTTTCATCGATGATCTCGCTGATCAGGCGCTGGCGCTCGGTGAAGTTCAGGACCGCCTGTTCCTTGTCGCACAGTTCGGCGACGATTTCCCGGACCTGCTCGCGGGTCTCTTCGTTGGCTTGATCGCTGATGCGGGACAGATCCAGCTTGTCGACCAGACTGCGGTGGATCCGGTTCTTCATCTCGTAGAACTGGTCCATCCGCTCCCTGTTGATGCGTTTTTCGCGGGCTTGGGCGGTATTGGCTGCCGGAACCGCGACCGCTGCCGCCTTGACCGGATCCAGGGGCGCCGGCGCGGCCGGGACGGGCTTGACCGCCGTAGTGGTGCTCTTGAACTTGCCGAACAAACGCCGCCTCCTTTCCACAAGCGAGGGTGCCTGCTCGCGCATCACACGTGCGACACTCGCAAACGAGGCCCCTACTCATTCTTCGACGCGGTGAACAGACGGCTTAAGATGCCGATGGAGCCCGCCTTCCTGACCTCGCCATCCCCGTTATTGGACTCGGCGCCGGCGCACAGCCGGCGGGCCAGGGCCTCGATATCCTGCCGCAGCTTCGACCGCGCGGCCGTCGTGCACAGCGGCTCGCCCATGTTGATCGAGTTGCTGGCCGCCGGCCAGTCGTCGCTGATGCAGGCATACATCTTGCGGTTCAACGATGTTTCCACCTGCTCGACTTGCAGCGAGGTGCCGTCCTTTCCGAGGCGGTTGACGACCAGTTTCAGCCGCTCCATGTTGAAGCCCTGCCGGCTTAGCTCCTGTACGATCCGATCCGCGTTGCGGGCGCTGGGCACGGTCAATTGGAGCACCAGCAGGACCAGATCGGACATCTCGAGCACCACCCGCCCGCCGGGGTCGTACCGCATCGGCCCATCGATGATCACGAAGTCGTAGAGTTCCTGGAGGACCGAAACGACAGAGGCGGCATGGGCGGCCGAAATCTGCTCGGCCTGCGCAAACTGGTGCGGCCGGGCGAGCACCTCCACTCCCGTGGAATGCTTGACCACGGCCTTTTCGATCATGCGGGGATCGAGCTGTTCCGGCGTATCGCACAGGTCGCAGATCGTGAAATTCGGCTGAAGGTCGAGGCACATCGCCACCTGCCCGAAGCGGAAGTCCATGTCGACGAGCACGACCCGGCCGGCGTCCTGCTGGGCCAGTTCCGCGGCGACGTTGACCGCCAGCAGGGTGCCGCCCGCCCCGCCCACCGTGCTGATAATGCTGATCAACCGGCCGTGGCGCTTGGCCGGCTTGTGGGCCATCGTCTTGGCCAGGGCGGCCTCCAGTTCTTCACGTCGCAGGGGCTTGTTCAGAAACTCGCGGAAGCCGGCCCTCAAGGCCGCCAGGATGATCGCACTGTCCTGGGATGCGCTGACGGCAAAACAGGGCAGGTCGTGGTGCTGGGCGACCACGTCCTTGGCCGCCTCGATAATTCGCTCGGGCAGCGGATCGAGGTGCACGACCAGAAGGTCCACGGGGAAGCGCTGAACCGCTTCGGCCAGCAAGGCCGGTTCATCCACCTCCGCCACGATCTTGACGCCGTCGAACGAAAGCAGTTCGCTCCGCAAGACCGGACCGAAGTCTTCCTCCGCGTTGAATACGACCAGGCGTAGCGCCTGACCCATAATATCGCCTGCCTTTGCCTGGCAGTCGCGCCGACAGCACGGCCGTCTGCCCGACAACAGAAACGTCAAACTGCCAACATCGCCGAATGCCTGTCTGCCTGGACGACACCCTCGCCCCGCCGGCAACGCACCTCGGACGGCAGGGGCGGCCAGCGCAGGCCCCTGTCTAAAGCCGGTATCGGCAAGTACGAGGGCCCGATTGCGTTAGCCGCATATTACGCAGCCGATGAAATCGCGCTTCTGGGACCTGGCCGTTCACCCCACCCTCGTCTGGATGCCGATCACGTCCTCCGGCCCCCTACGGGTCGATGACCCATAGGGGAGCCTGCGTTATGCGGACCCACCCGCCGATCTGGCAAGGGAGGCCGGCCGTGTCGCACGGGACACCGCTGGCCATCCCTTGGGTCCTCCCCGGACAACAACCTGGCACGGGGCTATTCGATCAGGCGGATCGGCCGCTTGCTGCTGAGTTCCGCGAATATGGCCATTAGCTCGCTGGAGTACTCGTCAATGGTGCCGGAGGCGAAGAACTCCTTCCCCTTGCCCATCTGGGCGATCTGCTGCATGAACGGACGGTCCGAGTCGAATCCCACGCTGACGCAGTGGAACTGGATACCCAGGTTCACGGCCCGTTGCGCCTCCTGGAGGGCGTACGCCTTGCCGCCCTCATAGTCGTTGACCGTCCCGGTCTTGGTAACGTTCGCTTGTCCGTCCGAAAGCCTGGCCAGATCCAGCCTGACGGTCTTGCCCTGGACCGGATTGGCCTCCACGAGCCGCTCGGCCTCGGCCTTGACCGCGGCTTCGGTCAGACCCTCCTGGTACGGGGTCAGCTGGGTGACGCCGGCCAGGGCGGCGGCGTCCGCGGCCCGCTGCAATTCCGTACGCACCAGGTACATGCTGCCCAAGTCGATGGTCAGGGCACAAAAGCCCACCAGAACGGTAATGGCGGTCGCCACCAGTACCACGACCGCCGCGCGGCGGCCCCCTCCAGAGCATCATCGCACTTTCAAGGACACGGCCTGAGCCCTCCACCAGCCCCTTGGGCTGTACTGTCGCCGCCGGCCGCCCCCGCCGGAGCAGCACGCGCCGCTCCTGGCTCCTCACATTATGTATAAGTTACGCAACCCCCGCAGGCAAAAGAACCCTGCGCGCCCCTGTCACTTACTGAACCAGGGTAATTCGCCCCGCGGTGCCGTTGGTCGATCGACCGTATTGCGAGGTCAGAATCCACGGATCCGTGTGGCCCACCGGCTGAATGATCAGGCCGGGCGCGTTCGGACCGCCGTTCAGGTCCACCGCCATGATTCGCGCCCAGACGACCCCGCAGATCGAGTACGTGGCATTCTGACCCTGCGCGCTGACCCCGTTGTTCAGGAAAAATCCGCAGACCTTGCCGATCTGCCCGGACAGGGCGGATTGTATCGACGTCTTCATCCCCGGGGTCCCGGAGCACGAGTAGGTGATGGGGCTGCTGGTATGATCCGCGTCATAGAAGGTCAGGGTGGGCGTGTGGAACTGGGCCTGCACGTCGGCCGCCGAGGCGCCGCCGTTGCTGATCTGGTCGGACAGGGCGGAGGCGCCGTTGTTGGGCCGGTTCATATCGAGGATTCCGAAATTGCCCGAGCCGCCGGAACCGTCCAGCCGCTTCCATTTCCACGGATACGCCTGCACCTCCCGTACGCTGTCAGCCACGCTGCGGACTCCGCTGTCGTACGAGTACTGATCCAGGCCGGACCTGACGAGCATGTCGAAGTAGCCCTCCACAGGGATCGTGAAGGGCATGAACCCGCCGCTGGTGTTGCCGTCCAGGACGTATCCGGCCATGCGGTCGTCAATCGCGGCCCGCGCAGCGGCCACCAAGTTGGCCGAATCCCTGCCCCATATTCGGGCGAAGAAAAGGGATATCGGCCCGCTCGGGCTGTCGCCGGTACGCCGAGCAATCACCTCCACCGCGTTCCACGGCGACGCCGGCAACAGCGGGCCGCCCGGATCGGCAAAATCGTGATGCCCCGGTATTACATCCGCAGCTGCCAGCACAAGCCCTTGGCCCAGGACGGGGTTTCTCAAGGCGATATCCCCGGCACGCTCTGCGGCGGCGAATCGGATGGCCGTCGTGTTCTGTTGGAGACCGGTGTCCGTGAAGTACACCGATGCCGCCGCCAAGGCGGACGCGTCCGCCGCTTCCTGCAATTGCGTTCGCGCCAGGTACATGGTGCCCAGGTCGATGGTCAGGGCGGCGAATCCCACCATGACCGTGCCCGTCACGGTCACCAGGACCACCACGGCCCCTCGACGAGTCTCCGGCTGACTACTGCGAATTCCCCGTACCATGTCTCCGGCCCTCCTTCAGGCGGCACTCGGGCTCCGTTGATGCCCCCGAAACGCGCGCCGCGTATGCCAGGCGTCGTCTGGCGCCTTCGTCTGCATGAGATATACGATATGCATTGACGCCAAGCCAACACATCCTGGGCTCACGCAGGAACCAGACGCGAGGGTCGGCGCCGCAGGGGACGGCAGACGGCCGCAGGCACGACGCAGGGACAGGAGAGGGCAAGCGGCAAGGTGTTGGCGTGGCCGTTATTATTGACCTTTACGCTCGAACTCTTCCCGTGAGAGCATTGTGTGGTTGGTCAAAGGCACTTCGGTCGGCGCATCCGGCAGCAGCAGGTGAACTCCGACCTTGTACCCGCCGATCGTCTGCGTGCAATGCACGACCCTGAGGTTGACTTTGTAGGAGCCGTCCGGTAATGGCAGGAGCAGCTCGGCCGTCGCACCCGCCGGCACCTGTTTCCTGCAGAGCAGGCCCGCGCCGATCATCGAGACGTCGTACGGCGTGACGTACTCCATGATGTCGGCACCTTTGCGGTCCCTGAAACGAAACTCGGCCGGAGAACGCAGCAGCCAGCGGCCATGGCCTCGCTTGGCCAGCATCTTGTCCGCCTCGGCATTCTCGACCAGTTCCGCCAGCCGCTCCGACAGGATGTCAGCCGTCAGTTCCTTGTACTTTCGTGGTTCGTTCATGGTCATCGTGGCAGCGGCCTCCAAACGGCACTGCGTGATGATCGTTCGGCCCCCCTTCGCACATCCTGCGCGGTCAGGGCACACAACCCACACCTACGCAACTGTCTGCAAGCCAGCGGCAGCCTCGGTGTGTAGGAGATATAGAATACGCCCGAGCGCCGGGCCAATGAATCGCAAGCGAGCCTGCTGCCATAATGGAGCGGGGCGGCTCCCCCGTGCCGCCCCGCCAGACTGACTTCTGCGCGGTCAAACCTCTTGTGATCCCCATGCACGCGGGTCACTGAACAAGGGTAATTCGCCCCACGCAACCGCCCGTGGAACGCGCGGTTGTGGAAGTGGTGATCCACCTGTCCGAATAGCCCACCGGCTGAACGACCAGGCCGGGGGCGTTGTTGCCGTTGACATTGCAGATCATCAGCCGCCCGAAGAACATCCCCGAGACCGCATACTTGGTGTTCGTGCCAGTCGAAACGAGTCCGCGATGGACGAAGCACCCGAAGATCTGACCGATCTTGGAGTCGAGCGCACGGTCGATCGGCTCGGTTACCTTTCCGGGCGTGCCGTCAGTCCAGTAGATCCTGGGGCCGGTGGCGGCGGTATGCGTCTCGTCGTAAAAGGTCAGATTGGTCGTGCCGAAGGCCGTCTGCAACTCAGCCGGCGTTATCCCCTTGTTGATCTGGTTCACCAGGAACGATGTGCCCTCGGCGGCCCTGCCGATATTGAGAATCCCGAAGTTGCCATCCCCCTCCAGGCCCAGAATCCCGCCGGCGTCCTTCCACTTCCACGGATACATCTGGACCTCGTGAACGCCGTCACCGCCGCCCAGCACGCAGCCCTCGGCAAAGGAGTAGACATCAGGACCATGGGATATGAGGTAATAGTACGCCTCCTCGGGGATCGCGAACGGCAGGAAGCCGGTTCCAGTGGTGTTGTTCTCCAGGATGTAGCCGGCCATCCGGTCTTCGAGGGCAGCTCGAGCGGTGGCTACCAGCTCGGCCTCTTGTTTGCCCCACAGGCGGGCGAAAAACAGCGACACCGGTCCGTTGGCGCTGTCGGTCGTGCGGCGGGCCGTCACCTGCACCGCGTTCCACGGCGACGCCCACGTCAGCGGTGCGGTCGGGTCGGCGAAGTTGTGATGCCCGGCCACCACGTCCGTGCTCCGCAGGACTAGGCCCCTGCCCAGGACGGGATCCCGGACGGCGACGTCGCTGGCCCGCTGCCAGGCTATGTAGCCCATCGCCGAGTTGTACTGTGCCAGCCCTGCGTCGGTAATACAGGCCGTGGCAGCCGCCAGCGCCGCGGCGTCCGCGGTCCGCTGCAACTCCGTGCGGGCGACGTACAGATGCCCCAGGTCGATCGTCAGGGCAGCGAATCCAAGCAAGACCGTACCGGCGATGGCCACCAAGGCAACCACGGCCCCACGCCTGCGGTTTGGACCTCTCCCAAGCGTCTTCGTGCGCGCCATTGCTTCTAGCCTCCGGGGCGCCTGTTCGACCGGACATTCTGCAAGGATACGGGTACAACGATGAACCCGATGTCCCCCCGGTCAGCACACGTGCCCTTTCTTCTCTATCTTGTCATCTACAATACGCCCGACGGGCAGGCCAGATGAATCAGAAATCCATTATGTCTCTATGGCTGATCCAGCGACGCTCGCCGCGAAGGATTGGCTCTTGTCCGATAACCGGCAGCGGTGTCGTCCCCGCGAGCTCGAGGCGACATGGAGTATCCTCATCCAGGCGGGCGGCGAGCTGGAGTCGTCCCCGCAAGCTCGAGGCGACATGGCGCGGCAGTCGTCGCACAGGCAGCGCGGTCCGGTCGTCCCCGCAAGCTCGAGGCGACATGGGACAGCGATGATCCCGGCACCGAGCAGCAGCAAGCTCTGCCCACGAGCCCGAGGCGACATGTCAAGACGCGGCTGGAGATGTCGTACGGTTGGCAGGCGGCCGACAACCTTACCTTACCGCGCCGGCGTCGCCGGCTTGCTCGACCGGCCGGACCGTTGCGACCGGGTGGGCGCCGACGGCTGACTGGGGGGCTTGGTCGGCCGGCCCTGGTATCGCTCCGAATGACGCAGGTGGGTCTGGAAGTTCTTCTCGTAGGCCGCGTACAGCTGCGGCTTGTCCACCAGGATCAGGAGGTTCTCGGCGTTGGACTCGTCGGCGGCCTTTGTGAAGTTGAAACTGCCGGTGATGATCACGCGGCCGTCGATCAGCATGATCTTGTTGTTGGCGGTCTTGTGCTGGTGATCGATGTAGACGGGGATGCCGGCGTTGTAGAAAAAGGCGGCGGCGTGGTAAAGATCGCTCTGCTGGCCGGGGTCCAGGACGGCGATGACCTGCACGCCGCGCTTGTGGGCGCTGACAACGGCCTCCGCGATCGTCGGGGACGTGAACAAGTAGGCCTGGATGTGCAGAACATTCCGGGCTTGGGCGATCTGGTCGACGATCGCACTGGTGCCCTTGTTCCCAGGCGTGAAGTAGACGTGGACGCCGTCCTCGCTGGCCGCGGGGGGAACGCGCATCACCGGCTGGCTGGCCGACGTCTGCGTGCTGCCCCCGCGTCCGGCTTCCCATCGCCAAGCCAGGGCCGCCAGGACGACCAGCACAAGCAGAACGACCGCCGCGGCCACCCATTTCCGGTTGTCTGTCATCCGAGCGTCTCCAAGGCACCAGTCTCCAGACGGCGCGGCGGCTGTCAAGTTGGCATGCGGGCCGCATCGGTCTCGCATCGGGGTCAGAGCTTGATTAGTGATTAGCGGCCTCTCGCTCCAGGATCGAGACGACCGAGGCCAGTCGCCCCAGTTCGCTCTCCGCCCGCTGGAGCGCACGGGTGACGCTGCTGGGAGCGGCGTAGCCCAGCGCGGCCGCTGTGCGTACCGCGGAATGGCCGAAACGGCACCGGGCCAGGTACGCCGCCACCGCCCGGGCCGGCGAATCGTCCCGTCGCCCGCTCCGCCAACAGGTTGGATCCTCCCCGAAGTGCCCGGCCACGACCTCGACGATCCGCTCGAGGGACGGCCCCTCTCGCAATTGCCGCAGCGCCGGTATGCCCGTATCGCTCGGCCGTCTGCCCACCGACGCCCGTATCTGCTGGACGAACTGCTTGGACCCGAGCACGAGCCCGGCCACCGCCCGGCTCAGCGGCGAGTCCGGCGGCCGCCCCCGGCCTTCCTCCACAAACCGGCGGTACGCCCGCCTCGCGGACGCCGCGTCGGCCCCGAACTCCGCCAGCACCCGCTCGTAGGTCACCCACGGAACGCAACGCCTGGCGGACCAGTAGCCGCCGTAACTGCTCCACGGCCACTGCTCGGGCCGCAGACAGAGGCCGGCCCGCACGGGGTTCAGGTGGATGTACCGCGAGACCTCCCAGTAGTGCCCCTCGCCCTCGATCAGGACCGCCTTGTAACGACCGCCGAACAAGTGCCCCGTCCGCCGGTGCCGGCGGTTGAAGTCGCTCGTGTAGCTGCCGTTCAGAAACTGCATGCCCGCCGCCAGGTTCGCCCGCGGCGTCTCGACGAACAGGTGGTCGTGGTTGCTCATCAGCGCGAAGGCGTGCAGCCGCCACCCGTACACCTCCACCGTCCGCCGCAACCACTCACACCGCCGTTGGAAGTCCTGCCGGTCGTGGAAGACCCGCTGCCGAGTTCCAGGGACACCATACGAATGGCACTTCCTTAAGGTTATATAAGCAAGACGGCCTCCGAATACCGATGAAGGTTTTGTCACAAACAAACGTCGGTAAGGAGACCGTACTATGCTTAGCTCATGTATCGGCACGGACGCCGCAG
>Ga0315298_1008041_pt1 | contig 13623 bp, 5 predicted proteins | sample WHS_1_MG_FD_203077 | JGI IMG/M metagenome (GOLD analysis project Ga0315298, IMG submission 203077) | Extremophilic microbial mat communities from Washburn Hot Springs, YNP, Wyoming, USA - WHS_1_MG | ecosystem: Environmental > Aquatic > Thermal springs > Hot (42-90C) | place: USA: Wyoming...
CCGGCATGGCGAGAGGCCCTGCCGTGGGAGCGGGTGCACCTTTTCTGGGGCGATGAGCGCTGTGTGCCCCCCGACCATCCCGACAGCAACTACGGCCTGGCTTGGCGGGAGTGGTTGTCCCACCTGGATATCCCGCCGGCCCATCTCCATCGCGTGCGGTGTGAGGGAAGCCCGGAGCAAGCCGCCGCGGAGTACGAGGAAGAACTGCGCGCCTTTTTCGGGGAGGAGCCGGCCTTTGACCTGATTTTCCTCGGCGTGGGGGAGGATGGACACACCGCGTCGATTTTCCCCAGCACGCCGGCGGTGCTGGAGACGCGCCGCTGGGCCATGGTCAATCATCGGCCGGGGGAGGCACTGCCGCGGGTGACGCTGACCCTGCCGGTGTTGAACGCGGCGCGGTATGTCCTCTTTCTGGTGACGGGGGAGCGCAAGGCGGTGGTGGTGTGCCGTATACTGCTGGACCCGACACTGCACCGCAACGCGCTACCGGCGGCACGCGTGCGGCCATGGGCCGGCACGGTGACTTGGCTGTTGGATGCGCCGGCGGCCTCATTGTGGCTGCGCTTGCGCACATCTTCTGGAACAGAGGGTGCATAGCATGGATGCCGTTCCACGCGGGCTTCGCCGCAACATGATCCTGCTCGTGGGGAATTACATCACCTTCGGGATGGGGCTGGCCTTCTTCAGCTCCAATACGGTGATGCCGGTGTTTTTGCGCTATTTGACCGCTTCGAACCCGCTCATTGGGCTGATCACCTCCCTCCAGACAGTGGGGTGGACGACCATCCAATTGGTGGCGGCGCGCTGGATCCATAATAAGCCGCGCCGCAAGCCCTATCTGGTGTACTTTTCGCTGGGCGCTCCGCTGGCCTATACGGCGCTGGCCTGGGCATTGTTCTGCATCCCCGCCGGCCGACAGATGATGCTGTTGGGTGTCTTCGTCCTGTGCGTCATGGTGGCGGCCCTGGTGGATGGGCTCATCGGTGTGCCCTGGCTGGACTTCTTTGGCCGGGCGGTGCCGGCGACCGTGCGGGGGCGCCTGATGGGCGTGCAGGAGATGTTGTTCGCGGCCTTTTCCGTCGGCGTGGGGGCCATCGTGGCGCATTACCTGAGTCCCAATGCGCCGCCGTTCCCCCACAATTTTGCCTGGCTGGCGGTCTTCGCCTCTATCAGCTACTGGGTGGCCCTATTCCTCTTTTTGCCGCTGGAGGAGCCGGCGGAAGCCAATCCCGTCTCAGAAGCCCAACCTACCTGGGGCGAGTATATCCCCCTGTTGGGCGAGATCCTGCGCACCGATCGCCCGTTCGTCATCTGGATGGCGGTGCGCATCCTGGGCGGGTTCTTCAGCCTGGCCCTGCCCTTTTTCGTGCTGTACGCCACGCGCGAGCTGGGCCTGCCGGCCAGCCTGACCGGCGCCTTTCTCTCGGCCCAGGTGGTCGGCTCAGCGGTCGGCAGTCTGGTCCTGGGCTATGTCTATGACCGCCGCGGCAGTCGGCTGATCATCCGGGTGGTCCTGTTCATCAGCGCCGGCATACTGGTGGCGGCACTGTTGGCCCCGCTCCTGCGCCATGCCGGCCTCCTCCTGCAGGCCTTCTTCGTGCTGTTGTTCTTCTCCCTGGGCATCAGCGCCTCCAGCACCGCCGGCTTCTTCATCGGGCATATGAATTTCATTATTGACTATGCGCCGCCGGCACAGCGCCCCTTGTACATTGGACTTTCCAACACGCTGGCCGGCCCGGTCTCCCTGGTCTCCATCCTGGGGGGATGGATCCTGCAGGTCTCCTCCTATGGGGTGCTGTTCGGGGTGACCCTGGGCTTCATCCTGGCGGCCCTGCTGTTGAGCGCTCAACTGCCAGAGCCGAAGCGGGTGATGCGGGAACGAGCGGCGCAGGCCTAAGGACTGCCGCGGGCGGCGGCCGGCAGCCAGGCCCGATAGGCCTGACAGGGGTCCAGGGGCAGGAGGCCCGGCTCCGCCTGGGACAGCAGGGCGGTGATGTCCGCCAGGGTCTGTCCGCTTTTGGGGATGGCTGGCGCGTCGACGGCGACCCGGATGCGCCGGCGTTCCCCGCACACGGTGATCGGCTCGCCGGCGGCGGTGCCGTGCACAGCGGCCATCAATCCCTCCAGCCCATAGACAGCCTCTCCGCCGATGATGACCAGCCGCACATCCTGTGCCCGGGCTGAAATGACCGTCTCATAGGGGTCGCCGGCGCCGCCGGCGAGGACCACCAGGTCCGCCAGAAAGCCCGGGGCGATGCTCCCCAACCGGGTTTCCAACCCCAATTGCGCCGCGGGATAGGTGGTCACCATATTCACCAGCGTCTCGGAGGGGATTTCCCCGTTCCACTGTTCCCGGCTCCAGCCCCTGGCGAATGCCAACTCCCGCAGGATGTCGTAGGAGCCGGTGGGGGTCCAGTCGGGCGCCAGGGAGACGGGGAGTCCGAGGGCCAGCGCCGGCCGCGGGTCCAAGGTGGCACCGTACAGGTGCAGGTTACTGCGCGGCGACCAGACCAGCGATGCGCCGGCGGACAGCATCGCCTGGAACTCCGCCGGGCCGTACGGGATGCCGTGGATGATGACGCTGGCCGGCAGGAGCCCCCACCCCTGCCAGGTGGTGAACTCCGCCAGGGAGCCCGCATCGGTGCCCTCGCTGAGATGGATGATGACCCGGCGGTAGGCGCCGCTGGCGACGCGCCGGCGGATGGTCTCGCGGGCGTCTTCGTTCAGCTCCATGGGGAAGACCTCGGTGCGCAGGGCGGGGTTCATGCGCTCGGGGTTGCGCACCAGGATGCGCGGGTGGGCGTAGCAGGACCAATAGGTGGTGGGGTAGGCGCCCTGCTGTGTGGTGTTGCCGGCGAGGAGCGCGCGCACCTCGGCATATTTCCACATCTCGCAGATCAGGCCGCCGGCCTGCAGGGCGGAGAAGCGCTCTCGAAAGGCGCGGTATGCGGGATGGCTTTGCCAGGCGTAGCGGTTGGAAAAGGTCTGGCCAAAGGAAAGCTCCGGGAATATATTGTAGGGCGGATGGTCATGGGCGTTGACCAGGCCGGGCAGGATGAGGCCGCTGGCCTCCACGACCGGCATGCCGACCGGGCGTACGGTCGTGACATCGGAGATATACTGCCCCTGCACGACCACATAGGCATTGGGCAGCACGGTTGCCGGCGTCATGACCGTGCCGTGCAGGGCAAAGGGGGCCGGCGGGGGCAGTCCGATATCCTCATCGCCGCGCGGCTCCAGCTTAAAGACATCATAGGAGAAGAAGACCACGCCGCGGAGGAATGAGAGCATGTCGCCGGCATGGGGCAGGTACCACAGGTCTGCCCGATTCCCGACCACGGCCGTGCCGGCGCCGTCGGAGACCTCCCAGTCGCCGAAGCCCAGCGCCGCGGAACGGACAGAGACCGGGCCGAGGTCCACCAACACACCTTCGTAGGCCTCGGCGGCCATTTCCGCGCAGGGGATCCGCAGGACCGGCGGCAGAGGGCGCCCGCCTGTCAGCAGGACGTATTCCTGGACCTCCACCAGTTCGGTCAGGCCGTAATATTCCTCGACCCGGGCGCGCAGGCGCAGTGCATCGCCGGGGGTGGGGAGATGCTCCGGGTCGTAGACATAGATGCCGCTCCAGGGGCCGCCGGCCGGCTCGGCGATGACGTAGCCCTGGCGGTACACGGCGGTGACGATGCCGCTGGTGGTGACGGTCTGGCCGGCCAGGGGCGAGGCGCCGTCGGGGGCGGTCGTGGACTGGATGGCGTGGATGGGGATCGGTTCATCGCCGGGGCCGGCCTGCATGGGGCCGGCGGTGCCGGCGAACAGGAGCATGATGATGCCTGTGATGATCAAGAACCTCTGCACCGGTTGCCTCCAAGAAGAAACGGCCGGCACACTGCACCTATTATACCAGGGATGCAGGGAATGGTCACGGCGTATATGACCTTCCCGCAAAGCGCCGGCTGTGGGGGTCCTGCAAATTTGACAAAATGGCCTCCGTATCCCATTCTGCTCCCTGCACGTCTTACCCAATAAGGTTGGCAGTTATCCTTCGATAAGGGAGCGCAGAATTTGCGATGAAGCCTCGTTGGACGTGGATGGGCATTACCGCCGTGTTGGTCTGTACCGCTGTGTTGTACCTGTTGTCCGGGGCGTTCCAAGCGCCGGCGCACGCCATCCCCCCTCAGCCGGCGGTCTTCTGGGGGAACATCCTCATGGATGGGGGGAATGTGCCCGCCGGCTCTCCGATTACTGCCTTCGTGTATGATGGCACCACCCCGGTGGAATGCGGACATGCCGTCGTGCAGATGCAGGGCGGGCAGTCCGTATATGCCATTGCGGTGAACGGCGATGACCCGGATACGCCGGCCAAGGACGGCGCGCAGGACGGCGAGACGGTGTATTTCTGGGTGGATGTGCTGGGGGAGCGCCGGCAGGCCCAGCAGACAGGCGTGTGGCACAGTGCCGCGACCAGCCGGCTGGACCTGACGATTGCCGGCCCGCCGGCCACCGCTACCCCAACGCCGACCGCTACACCCACCCCTCGGCCGACTCCCTTCCCCAACGGGAGGAAGGTGTTCCTGCCCCTGCTGACCAAACTGCCGCCGCTGAGCGGACCGCTGACGGTGGTGGTGTTTCAGGAGGGGAGCGGGGGGTATGCCGGCACACAGGATACCACGCTGGACGCCTGGTCCCCGTACAGCAATTTCGGCGGGGAGGGAACCCTGCGGGTGCATGCCTACGATGTGCGCAGTGCCCTGCTGATGTTTGACCTTTCCTCCATTCCCAAACGGGCGTATGTGGCCGAAGCGCGGTTAGAGCTGTATGCGGAGGGGCGCCTCGGCAGTGCGCCCCTCTCCGTGGCAGTGTATCGTGTCAAGCGGCCCTGGTCTGAGGGGAGCGCCAGTTGGCTGTGGGCGGATGTGGGGCAGGCGTGGCAGGAGGCCGGCTGTAACGGTGTCATGGATCGCGAGCCAAGCCCTCTGGCGACGGTGCTGGCCACACGCGCCGGCTGGTGGTATGCGTGGGATGTGACCCTTTTCGTGCAGGATTGGGTGCAGTACCCCGAGAGCAACGCCGGCGTCCTGCTTCGCACTCCTTCCTCCAGCGCTTGGGTGGAGTATCAATTCGCCTCCTCCGAAGCCTCTAATCCCTCCCTGCGTCCGCGCCTCACCGTCGCCTACCGTGTGGCGGCCCCGTAAGGATTTCGGGACCGGGTATACCACCTGGCCCAAATTGGGCGTGCAAAACCGATAAGTTATGGTATAATGTAAGCGATACGTTTGCCGGCAGGGAGAGCGGCACCGTACCGCCGGCGTCCCTCTTGCGTCTTAATGTACGAGCGCGTGCTATATCGCCCCGGCGCGCTGGATCGCGTGCGGATGCTGTGTCGGCCCGGGGTGGGCCGGCCCCGATATGTGCCTCTTTGCCATCGCGGTTGCTCTGGCATGTGGATAGGTCGGATGAAGACCGATTGTATCAGCAGGGCAATATGTTGAGGTATACTTTTACGTTAAGATTTCCCCAGTTATGTAATTTGTATTGACACAGGATAGCACGTGTGATATTATGTATACGTGAAGGTTCCCGCGCAGGTACGAGTCCGGCTGGTGGTCATTGCCTACACATTGAGTGGCAGGCTCAAGCATAAAGGAGGATGCTATGCGTAGGACATTCCCCTGGCAGGCGCTGTGCGCCGCAATGATTGTCGTCATGGTGGTGGGATTCCTTCTCCCGAATGTCATGGTTGCGCCGGCCTCCGCCAGCTCGCCCCAGGCAGGCGCCGGACAGGATGTGGGGACTTCACAGCTTGGCCCGGGTGTATATAACACCTTACGGGTCTATGGTCGGGATAACGAGGGCGCCGGCAATGCTCTCACCCTCGATCCCGTCACCGGCCGCGCCCCGGAAGATCCCCCCTACACGGATGTAGGCTCTATCTTCGACCCGCAAGGGCCGCAGGCGCCGCGCAAGGATTTCATCACGTGGGATCCCATCTGGATGCACGAGGAGTACACCCCGGATGAGAACCAGCGGCTCTACCAGGACATCTACATCAGCGGCATCAATGGGTCGGAGAAGGTCTACTTCCGCATGTGGTACGAGCCCCGCCATCTGGACAAAGACCTGAACGCCGATGGGAGCATCAGCGAGACGGTGGATATCGTCTATCCGGCGCTGATGCAGGAGTTCACGTATCAGCTCACCGACATCGGCTATACCCCTGGGGCATCGCCCAGCCGTCTGCCGTTGCCGGCGGTGGGGAATGCCGGCAGCACCTCCTTTGTTTTCCCGATGGCCATGCGCGCCGGCGACCTCTTTGATGGTAGCGGGAACGTGGACACCACGTCCGGCAATGCCCGCTTCGGTTACGGCCTGACCAGCCTGGATGCCAACTTCGATGGCGCCGGCGATATCGTCAATATTGACAGCGAGGCCACCCTGGCCACCAAGCTGGGCCTGCCGGCGGGGACCTGGCTGGATTTCGACGGCGACGAGGTGCTGGATAATCTGAGCACGGACGGGGCCCCGCTCAGCGGCGATGAACTGGTCGTGCTGAGCCTGAACCCGGTCCGGCTGGGCATCGGCGAATCCGTCCAGTTCCTGGATTATCTGGTGACCCTCCAGGCGGTGGGCGACAGCGATGCGGTGGTGCTGGTGCGCTATGTGGGCGACCGCATCCCGGATAATCCGGCGCACGCCCATACCATCCCCAACGGCGCGGTGCGCTTCATTGATCGCCATGGTTCCGAGACGCCGGCGCCCAACGGCGGCGATGCGGTGGTGGCCGTGCCGGTCAGCCCCTTCTTTGTGCAGTTGGTGGCGGTGGATGCCCGCGACAACGCCGCGACCGTGCGCATCGGCCGCGGCCTGGGCGCGCCGTACAGCGCCATGGAAAGCGCACCGTTCTCCGCCGACCTGCGGCCGGGCGATCCCTGGTTCCTGAAGCGCTTCTACGTGGATGGCCATGAGTACAACGTCACGGCGATCGGCACAATAGGGACGGAGGGCTTTCGCTTCATTACCATCCGCACCCCTGTGCCGAAGGTGCCGGTCTACATCGCCCAGCATTCCGTGGAACTGCAGGATTACGGGCCGCAGGATTGGCTGTCGGTGATGCCGCCGTATAACTACGAGCACTTTATCTTCACCGACATACAGACCATCTCCCGCTTCTCCGATGAGACGGTCCCGCCGACGACCGGCACGACACCTGATATGGTGGAGCCGTACATTGACTATGTCGGCCGGCTGGTGGGGCCAGTGCCGCCCATCCTCCAGCATAACGGCCCCTTCCCGTACTACGGCATCAACCCCAACGTGCCCTACGGTGACCCGCGGGAGATGTTCCTGTTCTACGTGGCGGAGGATGTCAACCGGCAGTACCTGGGCGAGCTGAAGGAGCTGTACGGTGAGGTGCCGAACCCGAACACCGAGGACCCGGTGCCCTTCAGCGAGTTCTGGTACGATCAGCAGTTCTGGACACAGCCGTGGGCCTATACGGAGCTGGTCCTGCCCGATATCCAATCGACGCGCATGCCGGCCGGCGTCCGGGACCTCTATCTCCTCACCAGCTCCTTCCTGGCGGATCAGACGGAAATGCTGCAGTGGATCCAGAACAGCCCGCCGCCCTGGGCGTATAACCTGGTGTGGGACCCGGTGCGGGAGACCTGGGTGCGCGACACCACGGTGAATGATTTCGCCGGCTATTGGGCGCCGCGCGATGTGCCTCGCGTGCAGTTCTGGTTCGACCCGGCGGAGGGCGGGAAGAAGTACAAGGACGAGGAGGGCATTCGCCTGTACGGCCGCCTGAACGAGGGCGCCGGCATGGGCACGGTGGGCGACTACATTGACCCCGTCAACGGGGCCTATCCGGTGGAGGTCATGCCCTACAGCGATCCATGGGCGCCCTTCAATCCTGACCTGCCCGAAGCGCCGCGCAAGGACTCCCTGACCTTCAACCCGGTGTACATGAGCCGCGATAACAGCCTGACCGATCCACTGCGTGGCCTGTATGGGCAGATCTCCGTGGAGGGCCAGGATGCCCGCGAGAAAGCCTTCCTGCGGATGTGGTATGAGCCGCAGTACTACGACAAGATTCGCATCGCCAACACGTCTATCTACAGCTTCCCGGCGGTGATGCAGGAATTCACCTACATGGTGCTGGATACCAACGACAAGCCGACGCACGGCCGGCCAGGGGCCACCAACATCGCCTTCCCCATGGCTACCGATGCGGACGGCCTGCCGCGGCCTGATCCGAGCACCCGGCAGTTGCCTCCCAGCCGGCTACCCAGCTTCGGCTACGGCATCAACAGTTTCGATGCCAACTTTGACGGCACGCCGGACATCGTGCGGGTGCATTCGGAGTTCAGCCTGAACCAGTATCTGGGCACCGTGACCCTGGACTTCAACGGCAACGGCTCCGGGACGGATTACCTGGACCCGGACGGTGTCGGCGGCAACCCCCGCATGACCGGCGATGAAATGGTGGTCTTCGCCGTCCAGAACATCCATCTGCGCATCGGCCAGAGCGCCCAGTTCCTGGACTACATGGTCACGCTGAACAATGTGGCCAGCACGCCGCTGGGCGTGGCCCAGGCGCAGTTCCAGCTCTGGTACACGGGCGGCGGGCTGTTCCCTCAGCCGGGCGGCGGCTATTCGCTCCAGCCCCTGCCGGTGCCCAGCCTCGGCTCCACGACGGACCTCCAGCCGGGTGATGCCGCCGTTGCCGGCCGCAACCGCGGCTATGTCCGCCGCATCGCCAACGGCACGAACAACCTTGGTTCCGTGGACGGCGGCTGGTTCATCTACGTCCACAGCGTCAACCGCACGCTGGAAGAGGCGACCATCACCATCGGCCGCGCCCTGGGTGCCACCTACTCCGCCATTGACAACGGTGCCGGCGGCCACGACCTGGATGCCGGCGACCCGTGGTACCTGAAGCGCTTCTTCGTGGACGGCCACGAGTACAACGTGGTGGCCATCCGGGCGGAGTTCCAGGGGGATGCCGGCATCAACGAGGACCCCACTGAGTTCAAGTACATCACCATCCGCACGCCGGTGCCCAAGGTCACCTTCGTCAACCAGCAGGACTCCCAGGTGCTCCAGGGCTACTTCCAAGGCCTGGTGTGGGGCGTGAACACGGACCTGATCTCGGTCATGCCGCCGTTCGACCGCACCCATACCATTTCCGAGGATATCGTGACCCTGGATCCGGCGAAGTTCGCCATCCCCTTCTGGTATGACAGCGACTGCGCCGGCATCGCGCGGCCGTCGCGGGTGGTGCCGGCATTGGATATCTGCATCATCTCGGAGGACCGCGATCCGCAGTTCTTCGGCGAGCTGAAGCAGATACTGGATCCGGCCGGCGAGAACCGCTGGAATACCCAGCAGTTCAACACCCTGCCCGACCGCTTCACCGAACTGCGGCTCCGGGCCGGCGAACTGTACCTGCTGACCTCCAACTGGCGCTCCAGCGAGAGCATCGCCCACTTCTACGGCTGTCCTCTGCCGCCGCTGAACCCGGCGACGCCGGACGACCCGCTCATCACCTGGAACCAGCAGATAGAGTTGGCGGCATACCGCGCCGGCGACAGCCCCATCAGCATCCCTGCGCCCAACATGGGGCCCAACTACGCTGTGCTATACTGGCCGCCGGTGCCACAGCCGCCCGCGCCTCCTACCAATCAGTACCTGGCGGATTACTACGATGGGCTGTTTGACCCGAACGACATCTGGACGAACAGCCTGCGGGTGAAGTTCTGGTACGATCCGCAGGATGTGGAGGACATCTACGTCAACCGCTACACGATGACGCCGGCGGTGCGCACCATCAACCTGCGGCAGGGCTGGAACCTCATCAGCTTCGACGTCTTCCCGACGGATCCGGCCATTGCCTCGGTGCTGTCGGGTATCGCCGGCCGCTACACACGGGTGCTGTCCTTCGACTGCAACGCAGGGACGCCGGGCCTGAGCTACTATCCGGACCTGCCGGCGCTCAGCAGTCTCCAGCACATGGATCCGTATCACGGTTACTGGATCTACATGAACTCCAGCGCCACGCTGACGGTGCAGGGCTTTGAGATCCCGGACAGCACGCCCATCTACCTGTGCGCCGGCTGGAACCTGGTCAGCTACCTGCCCGAGTCGCCTCTGCCAGTGGACGTCGCGCTCCAGAGCATCAACGGCCTGTACTCGGTGGTGCTCGGCTGGGACAACGGCGCCCTGTCCTACTATCCAGACCTGCCGCCTGGGCTGAACAGCCTGCATCAGATGGAACCCGGCCACGGCTACTGGGTGAAGCTCACGGCGCCGGCGACCCTGGTCTACCCCGAGGGCTTCACCATGGCCGCTTCGGAGCTGGAGCCTAACGTGCTGAGCACCATGGTGCCGCCGTCCAACATCTGGGCCAACTTCGTGGCCCTCAACTCCCGCTTCCACGGCGATCCTCTGCCGGTGGGCGCGGTGGTGCGGGCCTTTGACCCGGACGGCGTGCTGTGCGGCGAGACAGTCGTGGCGGTGGAGGGCGGCTTCGTCATGGCGGTCTACGGCGATGATCCGCAGACGCCGGAGGACGAAGGCGCGAAGGTCGGCGACATCATCCGCTTCACCGTCAACGATGAGCCGGTCATCACCATGCCGAAGGACCCGGTGTGGCCCGGCAACATGGAGCGGGTGGATATCGTTATCGGGCCCTTGCGCTCTCTCCTGCCCATCAAAGTGAAGCAGTGGGCTGGGCAATAGTCACAGACCGTCGCCATGGGGGAGGCCAGAGCAACGGCCTCCCCCACACTAACAGAGCCTGACCGCGAGTGCAGGGTTTCGCGACACTGCACGTCGAGGGGAGAAGTTTCGCTGAAGGAGGCAGGAATGCCTGACACATTGTCGAAACGCACGCTGTTCCGGTGGTTACTGCTGGCCCTGCTGGCGCTTCTGCTGGCCCTGCCGGCCGCCGCCGGCGCCCAGGGCCCGATTCCCACCAACGAATGGGTCAACTTCTATGGGCTGAACACCCTGCTGAACGGGGCGCCGGTGCCCCCAGGGGCGGTTATCACCGCCTATGACCCGCAGGGGGTGCTGTGCGGACAGTTCGTCGTGCACACCGCCGGCCGCTACGGCGTCATGCCGGTGTACCGCGACGACCCGATGACCGCTACCGATGAGGGTGCCAGCCCGGGTGATACCATCACCTTCCGCATCAACGGTCTGCCGGCCACCGCCCTCGGGCCTGGCCTGCCGCGCTGGACGGCCAACGGGGATGTCATTCAGGTGGAGCTGAGCGCCGGCGGCGCGGTGCCTCCGACGAACACGCCGGTTCCGCCGACCAACACCCCGGTGCCGCCGGCCAATACCGCCACGCCCACCCGCACCTTCACGCCGGTGCCGCCGACGGCCACGCCGGCCGCGCCTACGGCGACCTTCACCGCCGTGCCGCCGGCCACCTCCACGCCCGGCACCACGCCGCCGGAGTGGGTGAACTTCTACGGCGAGAACTCCACCTATGACGGTGGGCCTTTGCCGGTCGGCGCACGGGTGGAAGCCTGGAGCACAGACGGTGTGAAGTGCGGTGAGTTCGTGGTGACCCAGGCCGGCCGCTACGGCCTGCTGGCCTGCTACCGCGCGCCCAACGGCCAGCCGGGCGTCCAGCCGGGCGAGAACGTCATCTTCACCGTCAACGGCCGCGCCGCCCGCACCCTGGGGCCGGATGCGGCGGTCTGGACGGAAATGGGCGCTCGCCTGCACGTGGAACTGGACGTCCCGCCGCTGACGCCTTTCCCGACGGCCACGGCCACCCGCACCCCGACCCCGACGCCGGCCGGCGGGACATCCGTACCGCCGGAATGGGTGAACTTCTACGGCACTGCCACCACCTATTACGGCGCGCCGGTGCCGCCGGGGGCGCTGGTGGAGGCCTTCGCACCCGATGGGACGAAGTGCGGCCAGTTTGTGGTGACGACCGCCGGCCAGTACGGCGTCCTACCGTGCGTGCGCGCACCACTGGGCGTCCCGGGCGCGCATCCTGGCGACACGATCTCGTTCAAGATCAACGGCCGGCCGGCCAACGCCCGTGGCCCGGACTCGGCGGTCTGGACCACCAACGGCGACGTGCGCCATGTGGAGCTGGAAGTGCCGCCGCTGACGCCCATCCCAACCAATACGCCGGCGCCCACCGCCACCTCCACGCCCTCCGGGCCTCCTGGCTCGCCCGAATGGGTCAACTTCTACGGCATCAACACCATCTATGAGGGCCAGCCCATCCCGGTCGGCGCAGTGGTGCGGGCATGGAGCCCCGACGGGGTGGAATGCGGCAGTTTCACCGTGACCGAGCCGGGCAAGTACGGCCTGCTGGCCTGCATGGGTGCGCCCATCGGCCTGCCGGGCGCGCATCCGGGCGATACCATTTACTTCACCATCAACGGGCGCGCCGCCCTGGCGGTGGGGCCGGACAGCCCGGTCTGGACGACGAACGGCGACCTGCGCCATGTGGAGCTGTTCATCCCGCTCTCCACGCCGACGCCGTGTCCGATTTGTACGGCTACGCCGACGCCGGCGCCTGGCACACCGACGCCCACTTTGCCGGCGCCTACGCCAACCTCGACCGCCACGGTGCCCGGCGCGACAATGACGCCGGCGCCTACCCCTACTCCCGGCGGCCTTTGCTCGCAGGGAATTGTCTATACGGTGCGCTGGGGTGATTGGCTCTACAAGATTGCCCAATGCTTCGGCGTGTCGGTGCAGGACATCCTGTACTGCAACTACCTGCCCAACCCGAACTACCTGCGCCCTGGCCAGCAGTTGTTCATCCCTGGCGTGACGCCCACGCCGGCACCCACGCCCGGCGCGACGCCCACGCCGTGCCCCTCCACGGTCTATATCGTGCGACCAGGGGATACCCTCTCGGGGATTGCCTGGCGTTTCGGCACCACTGTGCGGGCCATTATGGCCGCCAACGGCCTGGTCAATCCCAATTACATCTATGTGGGCCAGCGCCTGACGATTCCCACCTGCGGGGATCCGCCGCCTTCTGGCCGCACGTACATCGTGCAGTATGGCGATTCGCTCTGGAAGATCGCTATGCGGTTCGGCGTCAGCATGTGGCGCCTGGCAGTGGTGAACAACCTGTACTACCCGTACATCATCTATCCAGGCCAGGTGTTGGTCATCCCGTAACGGCCCGTGCCACCCTGTGCCCGGGTTAGCGGGCTTCATACGAATTCTGCCTGGGGATGTCGCGCCGGCCGGCGCGATCCCCAGGCATATCCCTGTGTAGTACCGCCCATCACCGCCGGGCATTCCATGTGGGAGGTAGGCTGGCATGAAACGTATTTCCATCATTCTGCTCATCGCGGCGCTGATCGCCGGCTGGGGCGCCGCATGGCTCTCCGCTTCCACCACCGCACAGGTGACCCCCACCAACCGCTGGGCCAACTTCTATGGGCTTGCCTCCACCCTCGACGGCGCGCCGCTTCCGGTTGGCTCCGTCATCCGCGCCTATGACCTGGACGGGGTCAACTGCGGCGAATGGGTGGTCAACTCCGAGGGCGTCTACGGCATGATGCCAGTGTACGGCGATGATGTGGAGACGTCAGCGGACGAAGGCGCCCAGGAAGGGGATACCATCACCTTCAC
>Ga0315298_1008043_pt1 | contig 13622 bp, 10 predicted proteins | sample WHS_1_MG_FD_203077 | JGI IMG/M metagenome (GOLD analysis project Ga0315298, IMG submission 203077) | Extremophilic microbial mat communities from Washburn Hot Springs, YNP, Wyoming, USA - WHS_1_MG | ecosystem: Environmental > Aquatic > Thermal springs > Hot (42-90C) | place: USA: Wyoming...
ATGAGTCCCGTCAAGTGGTGTAAAAGGTTTCCGCCGTCTTCATCGTAATCGTCGTCGTAGTCGTCGAGCCTGTGGAGATGGGGGCGGGTCCGCAGAGCCGTCCACATCTCCACAGGCCGTCTCCCTAGCCGGCTACCAGCAGGGTTGGCATCAACTCCGGCTCCATCACCGCCTGGCTGAGAACCCGCACCCCTTCCTTCGGAAAGTCGACGTCCCCCTCCATCTGGGCCTTGCGCAAAAGCCCCGTCAGTGCCATCCTGTACTCGTCGGCCATCCCCCGATCGCCCTTCTTGATGATGAAGACCACGGGGTGGCCGCCTCTGTCAACCTCCCGCCCCTTTTATACACTCGCGGGGATACTACCTCCGCCCCCGGCGCACGGGGTGGACCCGGCGGCGGGGCACAAGGCCCCGCCCTACATGTCAAATTCGTTTTGGCGCTGTGCCAGGAGGATGATTTGAGCAACACAACCAGGAAGGTTGATCGGCTTTCACCGGCAAGCCCGGGTCAACATTCACACGGAATCATGAGCCCAATCGAAGGAAACAGGATTGCAGACTGGACAGCACGCCGGAGCACGTCCATCTGGATGCTGGTGGCCAGGATACGGGATCTTCACCCGATGCTGACATGGGCGAATAGTCGCCGGGAGGAGGAGGTGGCCGATGGGAACCAAGTCATCGCTGTTCAAGCTGTTGGCGGTCGGGGCCGCGGTGGCGCTGGCCCTTGGAGTCTTCGGCGCGAAGCGTATCTCGGCCAAGCCGGCGTTGGGCGGAGCCTCCCGGAGCAGCTCTCCCGACGAGATCGACGCGTACATCGAGCAGCAGATGGCCCGCCTGAGCATCCCCGGCGCATCCCTCGCCATCGTCGAGGGCGACAAGATCACGCACCTGCGCGGGTTTGGGCAGGCTCGCCCCGGCGAAGCTCCCTCCCCTCGGACACCCTTCTTCATTGGCTCCATAACCAAGTCATTCACCGGCGTGGCGGTGATGCAGCTCGTCGAGGCCGGGAAGATCGACCTCGATGCCCCCGTTCAACGGTACCTGCCCTGGTTCAGAGTGGCCGATCCGCAGGCATCCGCCCAGATCACCGTGCGCCACCTGCTGAACCAGACCAGCGGGCTATCCACCGCCTGCGGATGGATCCCCCTGTCCGACTTCGATGATAGCTCGGGCGCCGCCGAGAGGCAGGCGCGCGCGCTATCGACTCTCGCCCTCAGCCACCCTGTCGGCTCGGCATTCGAGTACAGCAACATGAACTACAACCTGCTGGGACTGATCGTCGAGGCTGCCAGCGGAGAGACCTACCCGACCTATATCCAGAACCACATCTTCGCCCCGTTGGGGATGAGCCACAGCTACACCTCGCGGGATGCGGCAAAGGAGAACGGGCTGGCCATGGGGCACCGCTACCTGTTCGCCACTCCCACCGCCGCGGGCGATCTGCCCGTTCCGAGCGGCTCGCTCCCCTCCGGCCAGCTCATCTCCAGCGCGGAGGACATGGCCCATTACCTGATCGCCCATCTCGATGGAGGTCGCTACGACAACGGGCGAATCCTGTCCCCCGCTAGCATCGAGGAGCTGCACCGCGGGGTGGCTGATGCCGACGAGATGGGCGTCAAAGCCGGAAGGTATGCCATGGGGTGGTACGACCTGGATGCGGGCGACACGAGGCTGCTTTGGCACACCGGCGTCGTACCCGATTTCTTCGCCTACATGGCGCTCCTGCCGGAGCAGAAGAAGGGAGTGGCCATCCTCATCAACGCCGACCACTTCATGATGGTCCCGGTGCTGACGGAAGTGGGCATGGGGGTGGCGGCTCTCCTCGCTGACGCGGAACCCCCGCCCAGGCGGTTCAGCTTCATCCCCGGGACCATGCGCGGGCTTCTGCTGATCCCGGCCCTCCAGATCGTGGGCACCATCGCGACGCTCCGATTGCTGCGCCGTTGGCGGGGGAACCCGAGTCGCCGCCCGGGCGGCGCACGGCTGTGGGGGCTCCACATCCTTCTTCCGATGATCCCGAACCTGTCGTTGGCGGCGATCCCGGTCCTCCTGCAGGCAAGCGGTCTGCTCGGGTTCTTTCTGCTCTTCATGCCCGAAATCACATGGCTCGCCTTGATCAGCGGCGGTTTCGCGGGGGTGTGGGCGCTTCTGCGCACCTGGCTGATCCTGCGGCTAATCCGGTCGGAACCGGTTTGCCGCAGCACCCGAACCGGTCCCTTGCCCTCGACCTGACCCATTGTTTCGCCCCGAGGAGTGGCCTCACCCGAGCCCCCGGCTGGCTGGGTTGGATAGCCGACATGCTCGACAGGTTGCAGGGACCCGAGCCCCAGGAGTCACGATCGGGTATACTAGCACTGCTAGTACTCGACCAATCTGGTTTCGACATGTAGGGCGGGGGTTTATCCCCCGCCGCCCGCCGCACGGGGTGGACCCGGCGGCGGGGCACAAGGCCCCGCCCTACATACCAAATTCATTTTGTCGCTGTACTAGGACTGCAGTAGAGGATCAGCACGACGCGATCAGAGGCTGGGACACGACTCTTAGGATGACTGATAAGCCGCAGGACCATATGCCAAGGCAAGACCCGCCCACCTACACAGACATGGTTTACGAGGTCCTCAGGTTGGCAGAGAAGCCCCTGACATTCAAGGAGATCTTTGCCGCGGTGAGTCAGCGCCGACCCATAACCTCCAGAAACCCCGAGAAGACGATCCGCAACGTACTCTCCCAGGGCAGGCAGCTCGTAAGCCTGGGGGACGGGCGCTACGGCTATCTGCCACATCTGGCCACGGGCAGCCTTTTCCGGCTGCCCCTCATCGAGAGGAAGCCGGCTAACCACCCCCTGACCCACACATTCGAAATCCTTTACGCCCTGTGGCCCGGTCTCTTCGAGACCCGGAACCGGAGTAACGAGCGTCCAGTGCGGCTGCGCCTGCCCAATGGAGACGAGGTCGAGCTCGTTGTCGGGGTCCCGACGAAGGGAGCCTGGGGCAGCCCCATGCCCGATGGGCTCCGTCGCTACCTGGTGGGCAACCGAGCAAGCGCGGGGGATTCCCTGCTGATCCGTGTCCTCGATGGTGAGTCTGGATGGTGCGAGGCGTGGTTCGAGCCCCACGCGAGGCGTAACGCTGCAGCGGTCGCCGCACGCAACAGAGAGCTGGCGGATGCCGCCTACCAGCTGCTGCGAACCGGACAGCGGTGGGAGCTTCTCATATGGGAGATCGGCGTAGCCCTCATCGCCAGGGGCCTATACCGATCGGACGTGGCACCGGACCCCGTGGAGGATATCCTGGAGGCCGACGCGAGATTCGCTGCCGCTGGCCTCGAGATGTGGACGCTATCGGAGCTGGTGACTCCCGAGATGGAGGCGAAGATAAGTCTTAGGAGGGAGCTGGAGTCCAGGATATTGGAAACGGCCTCGCGGCCCACGGAAGGCCCCGCCGAGCCCCTTCCTTTCCCGATGTCCCGCTACGGCATGGAAAGGGAAACGCTCAAGCTAGAGACGGCTCTCTCCGAAAAGGAGTTCGCCTCCATGGAGGCAGTGGAAGACTACCTGCGGGAGCTGTTGGCCCGCGGAGTCCCGCATCGAGAGCCGGAGACGCCCCTGCAAAAGGCCCAGGAGCTGATGTACGATGCCTGGGATGAACCTCGTCGGCGAGAGCGAATAAGACTGGCCAAAGCGGCGCTTAAGATATCCCCCGACTGCGCCGATGCCTACGTGATGCTGGCTCAAGAAACGGCCCGGAACACCACCGAGGCCCTGGCCCTCTATGCCGAGGGGGTAGCCGCCGGCGAGCGCGCCTTGGGGCACAAGGCCTTTCAGGAAGATGTCGGATACTTCTGGGGCATCCTCAAGACCAGGCCCTACATGCGAGCGCGCTTCGGGCTGGCACTCACGCTACGGGAGATGGGCAGGAGACAGGAAGCGGCGTGGCACGCCTGGGAGATGCTGCGCCTGAACCCCAACGACAACCAGGGGGTCCGTTACGCGCTGCTCAACTGGCTGCTGGAGATGGATGATATCACCGGGATCGAGAGGCTGCTTAGCAGCTACCCCGGCGACGAATGTGCCATCTGGCTCTACGGTAGTGCCCTCCATGCCTTCCGAACCGAAGGATCCACGAAGCGAGCCGCGAGGCTGCTGAGCAAGGCCAAGAGGTGCAACCGGTATGTCCCGGCCTACCTGCTGGGCATAAAGGATCTGCCAGACACCCTTCCGGAGATGGTCACTTTCGGCGACGAGAGCGAGGCCGTCGAGTGCGCGGCCGGGCAGATGGAGGCCTGGCGCATGACGCCTGGTGCCCTTGACTGGTTGGCCGCGCACTTGGGCTGACGCCTTCGGAGGGGAGGTCGACCCCGGCGGGTCAAAACCCCATCGGCGGACCACTACTTCCCCGACCGGAATCCGGCCAGGTGGGCCCATACCCGTGGATCCTCCTGGCCGAGCCGCCAGGCCCCGATCCCGCCCAGCCCTCGCCGCGCCGCGATCTCCAGTTTGGCGGCCACACTAGTGGCATCCTCCAGCCACACCACATGCTCCTGGACCGAAGGCAACGGCACCGGCGTCGGAGCGCGGCCGGGCGTGGGCGTCGGGGTGGGAGATGGCTGGGGCAGCTGCGCTCCGCACGGGGCGGGGTTCCGCACGACGATGTCGTGCTGGACGGGCGGAACGGCGGGCGGCGGAGGGACGACCTCACCGGCCCGCGCCGTGTAGCCGAAGGTGGCCGATCTACTCTCCGCATCTGTGGCTATCTTCACCCCGTGCTGCCTGGCCAGCTCGACCGCCTGAGGGTAGAGCAAGGCCCGCGCCCGTCCACCCACCGTCCTGTTCCAGTCGTACCCGTAGAAGGCCACACCCAATAGGAGCTTCTCCCGGGGGATCTGGGCCGTGGCGTAAGCCGCAACCCTGTCCACCCAGTCCTGCGGGGCTATGGAGCCGGGGGGTCCGGTGGACCAGGAATAGTCGTATGTCATCAGTAGGATCCTATCCGCGTGCCTGCCCAGGGCTGCGTAGTCGTATGGCCCCGCCCACCCGGTGCGCACATCCGACGCCTTGGCGGGGATAGCCAGGGTCAGCATCCTGCCCTGACGGTGCAACGCCTCTGCCAGCTGCGCCACGAAGCCGGAGAAGGCATCCCTGTCCTCAGCATCGATCCCCTCCATATCCAGGTCGAAGCCGGGATACCCCATCTCCATCACATAGCCGACTATCTCGTCGAGGTAATGGACCCTGGTGGCTGGATCGGTGAGCAGCCGGTGGTTCAGCCAGCCCGAGGAGGTTAGGAGCGAGGGGATGACCTGCACACCACGCGACGCCGCGAGGGCGATCAGGGTGCGATCGTCCCGGCTCCCGATCCCGCCGCAGGCGTCGACGGTCACCCATTGGGCGACCACGTAGTCCAGTTCTGAGGCGTGGGCTGCGAAGGACGCCCATGAGGTCGGATCGTACGGAACGTAGTAGGCGGCCACGACTGGACCCTTGGAGCCACCGCTCCCCTTCGCGGGCGTGGGAGCCGCTCGAGCTGGAGGGACGTCCAGCGCGGCGGGCGAGTTGGTGGAGGGTCCGCCATCCTTCGATGGCGCCGCGCCGGGCCGGGGCTCCCCAGCGGGGGCGACGGTGCACCCCACCATGAGCACCGCAGCCGCCAGTACAGCCAGCAGAATCGAGCCTGCAAGCGTTCTGCCGATCGCACTCCCGGTTGACCTGCTCGTCCCGTGCACTCGACGCACGGCAAGCCGCACCCTCAGTACCCCCCAGCCACCAGGATCGTCTCTCCGGTGATGTGTCGCGCCCCATCCGATGCCAGGAAGAGGATCGGCATCACCTGATCGTCCAGCTCGGCCAGACGCCCCACCATCGTCCTCTCGGCGAACTCCGCCAGCTGCGAGTCGGTATAGAGGCGGCGGATGCGATCGCTCAGGGTGATCCCGGGAGCCACAGCGTTCACCGTTATGTTGTAGCGCCCCACCTCCCGGGCCACGTGGCGCGATAGGGCCACGATCCCAGCCTTCGCGGCAGCGTACGCGGCGTTAGAGATGTGCCGTGTGGTCACCGCCGCGTCCGATGACACCGAGACTATCCTCCCGTACCGCTGAGCCATCATGTGGGGTAGCACCGCCCTCATGGCGTGGAACACCCCTGTCAGGTTGAGCGCCAGGATCGACCCCCACATCTCGTCGGACATCTCCGCCACCGGGCATCGGGACCTGAACCCTCCCGCTGCGCACACCAGGATGTCCACCCTCCCAAGCCGCTCCACACAGCTTTGAACGGCTGCATCGACCTGTGCGGGTACAGTAACATCGGCAACCGCCGCGAAGGAGCGTGTACCCAGCTCTCGAAGCTCCCCCGCCACTGCCTCCACCAGATCCTGTCGCACGTCCACCAGCACCACGTCCGCGCCCAGCCCACCTAGCCGCCGCGCCACCGCCTCACCGATGCCGGCACCGGCCCCGGTCACCAAGGCCACCTTGCCCCGGAAAGCCTCTCTGTCGAACATTCGAACCCCCAAGTGGATCTCCAAAGTGGGCCCAGGTCTCGCCTGCCCGGCGTTGGGGCATCACGCAAGCTCATCCGAGCGGGCCATTATGGCACACTTCGTCGGCGACCGCACGGGGTAGATCGCCCATCAAGTTGGCTCCCCTATCTGCCGATTACTATTGATGGTGGGCACCGGGGGTAGCCACGCCCGCCACAATCTCGACGGAGGACGTCCCTATGCAGATCTCCATTCGCGTGAAGCTCTTGGCCGCGTTCGCGGCCATCGTGGCCATCATGGGCATCCTGGGCTTCGTTACCATCAGGCAGACAGTGACTCTTTCCGAGATGGTGAACTCCGTCTACGAGAACGATGTCCTGCCCGTAAACCTCACCGGCCAAATAGAGACGATCCTGATGACGCGCGCCCGGGACCTGCGCAACGTCATCATCTACGCGTCCGATGATAAAGAGAGGTCCAGATGGGTCTCGGCCATGGCAGCCGACGACAAACAGATCGAGGAGCTGCTCACCAAGCTGGAGGCCTCCAGCGCGAGTGCCGAGGAGAAGGATCACATCCAGCGGTTTCGCGGCTACTACGCCGACTACAAGTCGCTCGCCGACAACATAGCCAGCATGGCATCCAAGGGCCAGGTGAGCGGAGCGATAGTGCAGCTGGACAGCGCCGTAACCAGCGTGCAACGGGTGACCGACGAGGCGGCGGTCCTGCGCCAGCTCAACCTGACCCAGGCGGAGGCCCATCGAAACGATAGCCAGAAGATGGCTGCCCAGACGGCCTCCACCACGCTGGTGTTGCTGGTCCTTGTGCTGCTTCTGGGGCTGGCCATCACCTACTTCCTCTCCAGGTCCATCTCCTCCGGCGTCAACGCCATGGTGAGGGCCGCCGAGGGGTTGGCGATAGGAGACCTGGAGCAGGACCGGTGGCTGAAATCCCGCGGCAAGGACGAGATCGCCCGCATGACGGATGCCTTCCGAAAGCTGGTGGCCTACGTGAGAGAGATGGCCGGGGTCGCCGAGGCGATCTCACGGGGCGACCTCACGGTGAGGGTCACGCCTCGTTCCGACCGCGACACCCTGGGCAGCGCCCTGCAGACAATGGTCGCCAACCTAACGGGAATGGTGGGCTCGGTGGCATCCTCGGCCTCGGCCTTGGCGGCGGCCAGCCAGCGGCTGGCGCACGCCTCCGGCGAGGCCGGGGCCGCCACCCAGCAGATCACGGAGACCATCCAGCAGGTGGCCCGGGGAAACCAGGAGCAGTCCGCCGCCGTTCAGGAGACCGCCGGCTCCGTTGACCAGCTCACCAAGGCCATCGCCCAGATCGCCCAGGGGGCACAGGAGCAGTCCAGGGCCATCGAGCAGACATCCGCATCCGTCTTTCAGCTCAGCCAGTCGATCTCCGTGGCCACCTCCGCGTCCAGGGAGGTGGCACAGGCGGCCGACAACGCCCACTCCACCGCCACGTCCGGCGCGGAGGTTGTCCAGAAGACGCTTGCAGAGATCTCGGAGATCAAGGCTAGCAACCAGTCGGCCGTCAACGAGGTGCTGGACCTTACGAAGTATTCGGATCAGATCGGCGCCATCGTGGAGACCATCGACGACATCGCCGAGCAGACCAATCTGCTGGCCCTGAACGCGGCTATCGAGGCAGCGCGGGCTGGGGAGCACGGCAAGGGCTTCGCCGTGGTAGCCGACGAAGTGCGCAAGCTGGCCGAGCGTTCCAGCAAGAGCACCAGCGAGATCGCCAGGCTGATTGCCGACCTGCGCCGCGAGATCGATGAGGCGGTCGCCGCCATAGAGTCGGGCAGAGAGAAAGTGGAGAACGGTGCCAGGCTGGCCGAGGATGCCGGCAGGTCGCTGGAGAGCATCATCGCCACGGTGCGCAACGCAAGGGACCAGGCCGCCAACATCGTCTCCGCGGTGGAGCAGATGGTGAGCGCCTCTGAGAAGGTCGCCTCGCTGGTGGACGCCGTCTCAGCGGTGGCGGAGGAGTCAACGGCGGCAACTCAAGAGATGGCAGCGTCCAGCCGCCAGGTAGCCGGGGCCATCGAGAAGGTTGCCGCGGTCAGCGAGGAGACCAGCGCAGCGGCCGAGGAGGTCAACGCGTCCACGGAGGAGATGAGCGCCCAGGTGCAGGAGATGGTGACAGAGGCCCGAGCCCTGGCCCAGATGGCCGAGGAGCTTCAGGCGGCGGTAGCTCGCTTCCGGATCGACGGATCTCTGGACCGACGCGAGGAGTCCGGGGTGGTCATGAGGCGACGGAAGGACGACTGGGGAAAGCCAGTCGGCCAGGACAGGCAATCGCGGCCATCATCGACGACAGCGCCCATTCCGTGAGCATCCAGCCACCAAGAGGGGGCAGGCAGCCTGTCGTTCCGCCTGCCCCCTCCACGTTCTGAGCCCTATCTAACACACATCCTCGATGGCGAACTCCAGGCCCAGCTCCAACAGCTTCTCCCGCGTGGGGTTGCCGGTCTCCAGGTCCCACCCTCGATAGCTGTAGTAGTCGTTCTTGAGCCGCTCCAGGGTCTCCCGCGGCATGACCGCGCCCTTCATCGGCCCCTCCGGTATGGGATCCTCGGTGATCCTGGGCGGCAGCTGGTCATCCTTGCGGGTGAAACCCTCCCTGGCAGAGAAGCAGCGGATCATGTTCCACTGCCGCTCGGCGATCTTCCGACCCTCCTCCACGTCCAGATTCCAGCCGGTGACGGCGTTCAACGCCTCCACAGCGTTCTCGGTCACCCCTATTGGTCCCCACACGGTCTCAGCCAGGTGGCAAAGGATCACCGAGTCGTTGAAGATGAGGAAGTGGTTCACCTCGGCTGCCAGCGCTGCCTTGTCGTCCAGCACCTTCCTATCGGAGAGACCCATCTTCTCGGCTGTAGTGCGAGCATCATGGTGGCTCCCACCCCTTGGACCGGTGGCGTAGCCCACCGCGGCACTGGCGAAGGGCCGCGGCGTGTGGCCCGCCAGCTCCAGTCCCTTCACGTGAACGGCGAAACGCTCCGAGCCCTTGCCAATGATGCGAGATGCCTCCCTCGTGCCCTTGGCGAGGATCGCCCCCAGCCCCTCTCGCTTGCCGATCTTCTCGGCCATGGCCAGCATCGCCTCCGCGTTGCCGAACCGCAGATCGATCCCGCCGGTGTCCTCCTTGGTGATAATCCCCTTTTCGTAGCACTCCATCGCCCATGCGATGGTGCATGAGGTGGACATCAGGTCGAGGCCATAGTGGTCGCAGATCTCATCGGCCTTGCAGATCGCCTTGATGTCGTCCACCTCGCACATGCTGCCGAAGCCAAAGACAGCCTCATAATCTGGGCCGTTGATGACCGACTTGTAGGGCCCGGATGGCACCACGCTGTACTTGGTGCAGTTGATGGTGCAGCCGAAGCAGGCACGGTTGGCCTTCACCACCTGCTCCTTCATCGCCTCTCCGGTGACCCCCTCGACGCCTGCGAAGACCTCCGTCTGCCAGTTGCGTGTGGGGAGTATCCCGGCCGCGTTGAGGGGCCCGGTGTTCCGGGCTGTCCCGTACTCGAGGAGCCCCTTGACCCCCGCGTTGCCCGCCAGGATCTCGTTCAGCTTGAGCGAGGTGTTGTAAACCTGCAGCATGTTCGGCACCTTCACGCTGCCGGTCCCTCTCACTGCCACGGCCTTCAGCCGCTTGGAACCCATCACCGCGCCCATGCCGCCGCGTCCGGCGGCGCGGATCCCCACCAGTATCATGCCGTAGGGCGTGCCCTTCTCCCCCGCCTCACCGATGGTCGCCACCTGCACCTCATCGTCGCCCAACTCCTCGCGGATCATGGCCTGGGTGGTCAACGTGTCCTTGCCCCAGAGGTGAGTGGCGTCCCGAAGCTCCACTCGATCGTCATCGATCCAGAGGTAGAGCGGGCGGTCCGCTTGCCCCTCCACGATGACCCCATCGTAGCCCGCGAACTTGAGCTCCGCGGCCCAGTAGCCGCCAAATATGCTGTGGAAGAAGGATCCGGTGAGGGGCGACTTGGCACAGACCGATCCTCGTGAGCCAGAGGGGATGAGGGTGCCACATACCGGACCGGTCATGAACATGAGACGGTTCTCGGGTCCGAGGGGATCCGCCTTGGGGGGGATCTCCTGATAGAGCTGTCGCGCCGAATAGCCCACCCCTCCCACGAAATCCCTGGCCCAATCCTCGCGCAGGGGCTCGATGGACAGCGCCCCAGTGGTAAGGTTCACTCTGAGTATCTGGCCGGCGTACCCGCCATACCTGAAAGACGTGGCCACTGGCAACCTCCTCCAACCGGAAAGATGATCGCGATCTCATCGCCGTCCTTCACCGGCCTGTCCTGGTCCAGAACCGAAGATAAAATCTCATCGTTGAGCCGAAGGGGGAAGGCTGTCAGCCCCTCACTGGCCGAGTCGCACAGCTTATCCTTCAGCGGCGCCCCGTAACGGCGCAGAAGCTCATCGAACACCCCCTTCACGGTCTCGGGGGAAGAAACCTCCACCTCCACCACTTCGGCACCCAGGACGTCCCTTATCACGGTGAAGCTCTTGATCCTGACCTTAGCCATGCCTGGCCCCTATCTGCTCACGGACTCCAGCCACGTCCTGGCAATCCGCACAGCCTCGGACGGGCTGGGCCTCGCTGGTCGCCCTTCCGTCTCCTTCCACGCGATCGCCTCCGACACGCAAAACCTCACACAAACGGGGTTGCCGAAGCAGTAGTCGCAGGAATCCAGAAGGGTTGGGACCGGGATCTCGGGGATGTCCACCAGCTTGACCTTGATCCTGGCTGACCTCGGGTTGAACTCCCCGGTCTTCACCGCGGAACAGGCGACCTCGCAGAGCTTGCAACCCGAGCAGAGTTCCGGTCTGATCTCGATGTGTCTCTCCACTGTCGCTCATCCTCACTTCGTCAATCGGTAATCGGGCTCCGCGGCCATGTGGAGGCCGGGCTTGGCCACAAAGGGTGAGATGAATCCACACGATGAGGGAAGCGAGCAGGGGCCGATGACCCGCTGCCTGGGGATCAAGCCGTCCACGTTGATACCTCCTGGTATCGATGCCCCACTCCATTGGGGGGTCCCGGGCGACGCCGGCTTGCAGATAGCCCGCGGTTCCGGCGCCAGTATACTACAACTCACAGATGGCGGCGCGGCGGAAGTCGCCATCGTCTCCGGGGCAACAGCTCCAGCAGAATGTCGAGGGGGCATCGGCTAACCGATGCCCCCTCACATATCGAGGCTACCGGGGCGACTTCAGGGGGCCACCATGGCCTCGCGGCAGCTGGTAGGTCTGGAGGCGCGGCACAGCTGACCAGATGTGATACTTCCCATGCCCACAATGCACCACGGTCTCCAGCCTCAGAACGGGTTCTTCGGACCCGGCGGCGTCTGGAAATCGCTGAACCAACCCGTATTGTTGTTGATCGCCGACCTCACGAAATCGCGGAACTGGCCCTGCGGATTGGTGGTGGTGTCCACCGCCGCCATTACATCCATCTGCCGCGTGAGTGCTTCCAACTCCCCCTCAGGCGTGTGGATCGGCGCGCCCCTGTAGTACTGTGCAATATGTACCGCGTTGTGGACGATGACGCCCGCGACCCACTCCGTCTGCTGGTCCTGATGCCCGTACCACTCCTCCACATAGGCTGCAGCCTCATTGAAGTTGATGCTGCGCTCCGCATAGTCCACGGAAGGCGTACTGCTATCGATCAGCTGGATCTTGTAGACGTTCTGCTTCACGATGGAGTAGTTGTAGGGCGACTTTTCGGCCAGCAGCTTCAGCGCATCGCTCATCACGTTGGTGAACTGCGGCGGCCCCACCAGCTGGATCTCGGCGGGAGGCTGCGGAGTCGGCGTTACCGCGGGAGTAGGAGTGGGAACCGGGGTGGGGGTAGCTGGAGGCGGGGTGGGCACCACTACGCCGTCCCGCTCGAAGGCCGCGAAGAGGTTGGTTGCCGGAAGGTCCGCGGGCCGTGCAACTCCATTCACCACGCTGTTGTCGTACTGGCGGAACAGCTTGCTTCCCTGGGCCTGCTGTGCCAGATCGGTAGGCAGGTTCTGTCCGGTGATGACAGACTTCAGATAGTCGCCCAGTAGAATGCCCTGAGTGAGGCCCGAAGTCCGGTCATACTGCATGATCCCACGCTGGAATCTCAGGTAGACGAAGTTGCTGTTGCCTGGATCGTAAGCGGGTTGGCTCGTGGGCAGGCCCCAGATCTCCAGATTGATCAGGGGCAGGATTGCCGGGTCGCCACCGCCGTTGGGGAACGCATCCTGGGCCGTCACCGTCGAGTTGAAGGTGGTGAAGAAGTTGGTCTGCAGGCCCTGCCAGCTGTCGGGTGCGTATTGCCTGACGAAGCTTATGGCCTTCTCCGCATAGTCCGGATCCGAGGGCGACGGCGAAACGGCGAGGATCTGTGGATCCGCCGATGGGAAGACGGATCCGTTGATCCGCGTGTAGGGCAGGAGATTATCGCTGAGTAGGTTCAGCAGCCCAACGCTGCCATCGGGCTGGATCTGGAGCACGGCGCGCTGAAAGAACTGCACCCTGGTCCCCATGAAGTCGAACTCTCTAGAGATGGGGTAGCCGAAGACCCTGACGCCGCCTCGATGGTCGAAGTAATCCAGGATCTTGTCGTTGGTCACTGAGTAGCCCGTTTCGGGGAAGGACCTGGCTGCCGAGGCCGGCGTCACCAGCAGGGCCAGGGACGCAGCCACAGCAAGCAGCAATAGACCGACGGTACGCAAGGCAGTTTCTCCCTTCTCTGTGGTTTAGTTAGAGATCCGGCGCGAGCACACTGTGGAGTGTTGTGGAGTCCAAGTCCTAAGGGGCAGCCGATACCGTCCCCACCTGCCTCGCGCCGCGAATTCTACCACGCACAGTAGTGGTGTTCTATAACCCACGCCGCGCTCCGGAGTAGGATCATCAAAGCCAAATGGCCTTGCACCCCGTGGTCATACCATGCCGGACAATTGCATAAACTGGTTAGAATCACTCCACGCCGCATTGTTGGTGTTCAGCGATTTTGACACCCTGATATGTTCAGGGAAAGTGTCACCCCCTGTTCTTTGATCCGACAAGAGACTTGCGCCAGGGGTGGTCCGGGGCCGGGCGACCACGGGGTGTGGATAAGT
>Ga0315298_1008044_pt1 | contig 13621 bp, 14 predicted proteins | sample WHS_1_MG_FD_203077 | JGI IMG/M metagenome (GOLD analysis project Ga0315298, IMG submission 203077) | Extremophilic microbial mat communities from Washburn Hot Springs, YNP, Wyoming, USA - WHS_1_MG | ecosystem: Environmental > Aquatic > Thermal springs > Hot (42-90C) | place: USA: Wyoming...
AAATGTTTTCCTTCGTTTTTCCATCAACCCGTCAACATCCTTTTCCACGCGTTCAGCCCTTCACATAGACGACATTCAAGAAATCGCTCTTGCATCAGACCAAGAACCGCTCCGCAAAGAAAAATCAAACATCCAGCCAACGCTCTTCATACGGTCGCAAAATCTCTCCTGCCCTGCAACAAAGTTCCTTCAAATCCAGCGACAAATAGTGTTTCGCAAAAATCGTCGGCGGCACTCGTCCCTGAAGAATATCGACCTCTTCTTGCATTAGTCCGCCCCGTCTCAATAGCGTCGCATGAAGCTTCCGTAATTCACCCAGCCTTATCGGTAATTTCCACTTCTTCAACGGCTTAACCAACATGTGCCTCGTCACCCTAAACCGCCATGAAGACAAAACATTGTAAACCCTATCCGAAATCGGCACTAAGAACGCCTTCTTGCTCATCCGCAGAAACTCCTTGAAACGCCACAGTTCCAACGCCCCTAAATCCTCGCTATACATTTCGCCCAACTTACCTTCACCCGCCATGCTCAAAACCTTCAATCCCTCACCCAGCCGCAGCCCAGACAATCCAAGAAACGCAACCGTGAACCACCTTTCCCGAGGAAACCTCTCTTTAACCTCGTCCATCCAAGAAAGCAACTCGTCCACAAGACTGCTACGCCCAAGAATCAAGCCGAGAAAATACGTCCTATCCCGTTTCTTCCATGAAACGCCATATCTATGCAACAACACCTTCCACTCGTCATATCTGCCAAGAAAACGAAACAATGCACTACCCGCCGCCAAATAATTCTGCGACTTGCGTTCAAGAATGGCAGCAACATTGCCCGTTAAATAATCCGCCAAATGTTCACGAACACACCGCGTCAAATACCGGGCATAATCCTCGGTGTACCCACAACCAACAAGCCAACCATGAAAAGCATCCACGTCCACCGTCGTAAATCGTCCGACATTAGTGTAATGCAGTGAATGTTCAAGTTCCGCAGAAAAAAACGGCAGAATCGGGCATTGTTCAGCCAGAAAACCACGATAACAAGTTGAATCGTCGATATATAAATCATAATTGTCGGTATCAAGGGAAGTTCCAGAAACCGTAGGTGTCTGGTTGCCCAAGTCTCCAAGCCTAGACCATGCTAGCCGACAGCCCCTCAAAGGCCACAGGTTGAGCCAACTATTTTGGGTCTTCCAAATTAATAGTTTATGCAACACACACGATGAGAAAATTATGTAAATATTTCGTTTATAGTTGATGAAATAAAAACGTCGGCGCCCCTGTGAAGACTACACCGCAAGCGCGTCTTATTCTATTTACGTCGTATGTCGCATTGCAGGATTTTCGGGCATATCAAACATTCGTCTGGTAACGGTGCATCTGCGGGTAGATTGTTCAAGAGTCCAGAATAATGTGCGCATTTTGCAGGGGAATCTAGGACTGTGGGGTAGTCTGTGGGCTTTACTTCCTTGATCTTCATGTTTTCGGTTACAATTTCAATTCGAGACATACAGTATGGGCAGGCGTAGTATGACTGTCGCGGTATTGTTCGGTTGTCCGTCAAGAGCACAGGTTTGTCAAAGGTTTTTTCACATCCCTTGTAAGGGCAGCGTAGCTTTTCTTCATGCTGGTTCAGTCGGAAGAGGTGCATTTTTTCTGCCTCCTTGAGCGTTCTTAGAACAATCGGGTATGTTAATATTTTATAAACCTTTTCGTCTAAGCGTCCAACACAGCTACACATCAAAAACATCTAAAAAGAAGCCTCGAGCGGGCTAACCCAATCCGAGAGCAAGGCTTTTCCTCCTTTTAAATTCTCAAAACATTACGCTACCATGCCCCCACTTCAAGCGCCCACCCCCACTCCCATACACGACTACGACAAAAGCCTAAAACGAAGCAAACGCGCCATACAAAAGCTCCCTAACTGTGATGTAGCCTTGAGATTCCTTGACCACATGAGCGCCTTAGGACTTTCCACTGCTAGAGTTGCCAAATATGCAGCCAAGCTTGCTGTGCTTCTGCGCAGAATAGACAAAGACCTAAAAGACGTAACCAAAGACGACGTTGAACGGGTCGTAGCTTGGATTAACCGTCAACCGCACAAAGAATGGACTAAACATGACTCAAAGCTTGTTTTAAGAAAGATAGTGCAATATGCCAAGTTGGGAAGCTGCACCAAAGGCACGCCTTTACCCATAGAAGCTGGTTGGATAAGCTTAGCGGTTAAGGAAAAAGAATTCAGAGCTACACCTGAAAACCTGCTAACACAAGACGAAGTAGCTTCAATGATTAGGGCTGCTGCAAACACGCGAGACCGAGCAATGATCTATGTTCTGTTTGAAGCTGCACTGAGACCAGGCGAATTACTAACGATGATTGTCGGCGGTGTGGAATTCAAACAAGACTACTGCTTAATCAGCGTTAACGGCAAGACAGGAATAAAACGGATACCTCTGGTCGTTTCCTTCAAACCATTGCTTGAGTGGCTGAGAGACCATCCATGCAAGGACGACCGAAACGCCCCATTATGGTGCTCACTATCCAGCAACCACATTGGAGAACAACTATAGTTAATCGGCTAACTTTTTAGATAATAAGCTTGGCATGAACTTGCAGATCCAACTTTTTGCATAGCGATATTTTCTTTGGCCGAACAGACTAAGCGCTGTATCTTTTGCCATGCAAACACTGTCATCAAAGTTAGAATAAGCACTTAGCTCTCGTTTCCAGTCCTTCCATCCGAACTCAATTGGGTTGAGATCAGGCGAATAAGGCGGAAGAAAAGCTTCCTCTAAGCGTAGAGTCTCAGCCTTTTCTTTAACAGAAGACGCTATATGTACACGTGCGTTATCCAAAACCATAACAATAGGCCTTTGCACACCTTCGCCTGAGCCGCCATTCTCTTCCCTTATGACTACCAAAAATTCAACCATGTCTTCAGCCTTAGCTTTCTCTGATACCATCACCGCGTCCTTGCCTTTAAGAGACAAAAACCCAAACGCTGTCCAAGAACGCTTCTTTCCCTCACCCTCGCTGTACCTCACAATCTTCGTGTTGATTACTCTCCTTCTAGCTGGGTCTGACCGCAAAGAACTCATCCACAAAACCAACTATGGGCTCCAAATCACTACTGAAAGTTTGTCCCATTCTACGGAAGACTTCCTCTAGCTTTTTTTAAAATAGCGTCGGCGTCTTCAGGCCTCCTCTCATTGACCTTGTAGGGCTTTCCGTAGCGAAGATGCCTTTTCCTACGCAAGACATCCCAAACCCACTTGTAGGTGTAGCTTACTCCGCGTGTATCCTTTACGTATACGGCAACATCCTGTATGGTCATGCCCTTGTTCTCTATCTCTGAGATTATCTTGTCCCATTCGGATGCTGGCACCTTGGGTTTTGGTCCTCCGGTGAAGTGAGTCTTAAGGCCGTCAACGCCCTGCTTGTTCCAGTTGCTGATCCAGAGTTCAATCGTGCTTATGCCTCTTCTCACCAAGGCTGCCACTTCCGGCACTTTCTTTTCTTCATAAAGGAGAAGAATGGCTAACAACCGCTCTTTAATTCTAGAATGCTTTTCTGATTTGTAGGCTTTTTCAAGTTGGTCTTTGGTTAGATGTTTCACAAGAGAAGGTTTATTCGGCATGTTGAGGCACCATGAGTATATCCATGGTTGCCCCGCCTCAAAAACATTATCTAAAAAGTAACCCGATTAACTATAGTTTTTATAGTTATCAGCCTTAATTTTTCACGGTTGGAACCTATTGCGAAGGCTTTGTTTGTCAATGCATAAAATCGCTTCATTCTGTATTTTCTTTTCAAAATTATAACTGTGAACATGAGTATTGTAACAGCTAGAATAAGCCACGCTGGGAACTCCGGGACCGATGGTGACGGTGAGGTCAACTGATTATTTGCCTGATAGTTAGACGGAAAATATTGTTCGTTTATTGGAGTCGAGTAAGTGTCATTGTAGCCACCTAGAACATAAAATGTGTCATTTACAACTGCAACTGATAAGTCAAAACGTGCAGTCGGCATTGAAGCGCCAAGAGTCCAAGTTTCAGTGTCTGGATTATAGATTTGGGTAAAATTGTAAACATCTCCGATGTTTCCGCCGCCAAAAACATAGATTTTGGTAGGAGCAAACGTGCCTGTAGTTGCGCCTGCACCACTGTTTGCCAAGGGAATTGGAAGCGGTTGCTCGTATGACCAACTGTTAGTTTGTGTGTTGAAAACCTGCGTTAGGTTACAGGGATTAGTGATGGCAACTCCATCAGCGTACCCGCTTACTGCATCTCCACCTATTATGTATATCTTGCTGCCAACAACCGCTGAAGCGTAATTGTAGACAGGCGTTGGTATCGGCGCATCCGTTGTCCATGTGTTGCTTGCAGCATTATAAACTTCATTAACGTTTGACATAGTAGGCCCAGGATGACCGTCCTGTGGAAGTAGACCACTTATTAGATAGATTTTCCCATCTACCGCATTAGCTTCCATGTTACTTCTCGGCGTCGGCATTGGAGCTATGCTATTCCATGTGTCAGTGGCTGGATTATACGCTTCATTGCTTTCTTCGCCGAAGACGTATGCTTTGCCAAGGCAAGCTGCAACGGCGAAATTCGATTGCTGTGTTGGCATCGAAGTTTTTGAAAACCAGGTGTTAGTGGATGCATCATATAAGTAAGTATAGTTAGCGTAAAAAAGATATATTTGTCCACTTACGGTAACAGCCTTTCCTATGGGACCGATCGATGGTCGAGTACCCCAGCCAACTGGCAGATTTGCTTTGGAGACCCAAAAGTCAGAGGAAGCATTAGCAGGGCCGACAACTGTGAGTATTAGTATTAAAGAAAAAATAAGTATAAATGGCAAAACACGGTGGCTATTCATAGTCATTCACGCCCATTCACCTTTTGCAGTAGTGTGCAGTTATTATTGTCTGAATACTGGCGAAAAAGAAAAAAAGGATTTGATGGCTACCTCCTTCTTTTATAAAACAGGTAGCCTGCACTTAATGAAATTGCTGCTATTGCCGCAATGATTCCTATAGTTGTATACTCATTTGTTGATGGTGGGGATTGAGTTATCGAGGCATTATTGTTTGGAGCTTGCCCGTTTGATGCTGACCCTCCAGAACCTACAGGTGCAATAAATGTGATCTGTCCATTGTCAGCCCATTCAAGAACCTGAATGCTTGTTACGCCGTCTGGGTAGACCTTGTCTAAAGGAAGCAGGATGTCCCAGCTTGGATACAGAGTACCGTTTCCTCTATCCTGCATACTTAGCGACGCAAATGCTGGCTGGTCAGAAAAAGTGAAGTTTGATACCGTTTGATTGCCGCCTCCTTCGGTATAAGAGTACAATTGGGCTCTTTGCTCTGCAATCTGGATTGCTTCATCCCTTGAGACGTTCACATTAGCATTGCCTATAGTGAAAAAATTCCAGTTATCTTGGAAAAATACCAGTCCTCCATTTTGAACTGTCATCGATACTACTTTGGAGTTGTCAGGTATATTGTTAACCGTGTATGCCCATTGCACTGATATGGTACTCACATTTACAGAAACTTGCTGAACAATATTTTCTGCTATATCTGTAATATTCTGAAGTTGACTAGCAGAGTTTAACATGTTTTTAAATGCTGGTATGTAAGATGCTTGGCTATAGCTTAAGTAGTTATCAAGTATGTTGTTTGCAGCATTTAAAGCGTTAGGTTGGCTTTGAGCGTAAAGTGGTAAACCTTCCGTGGGGTAGAGTTTGCACCAGACTATAGTACCCTCTCTGAAAATCAAAACAACATCCATTTTGCTTTCAGCAGACGATAAAGTGTACTTAACTATTTCTGCATTGGGAATACCTCCTGACAAAGTTGATAAATTCATAGTTCCTGCTTGGGTGGTGTATTTTGCCATGTCAAGTCCAGCTACGTCGCTCATGAATGCTATGGCTTTTTGCGAGATAGCTGAATTTATGGTAGAGCTCGGTGAATTAAAATCAGGAGGCATAGTCGGTAGCACGCCCGTGGCATTAGCGTTATGTTGGAAGAATCCAGGTGGAGGCGTCTGTACTTCCTGCGAGTGCCCAGAGGGCAAATATACTGAGGGCATCATTAGAATTATTGCAAGGATCAGCGTAATTCCCAGTTTATTTTGAGAGGAAAGCGTCATTAATCTGATCCTCCTGCGTAGTAGAACTGTCCGTTGTAGTACCAGTAGTAAAGCGTAGTTTCGAGATAGATGTTTCCATCTCCCCAGACAACCATATGGTTATTGTAGGCATAAGTTTGAGTATAGGGCCAGTAAGTAGTGAAGCCTGTGCTGAGGACTGAAGAACCCCAATTGCCGGTACCGCCGTTTGCTGTCCAGGATGCCATGTCGAGCGCTTCATTTACAGTAGAGTAGGAAGAACTAGTGTATAGAGCTGTTTCGTAGAAATTTTTTAGCCAGCTTTGGTATGTGTTGCCGCTAGGAAATGTTTCATAGAGCCAAGGTGAAGCGCTGTCAAATCCTATGAAGCAGTATCCCGAAGAATCAGGGCTACTATACCCGCTAGTTTGTGTTATTTTATAGTCTGACCAGGAAACTGGCATATAGTAATTCCAGTTTCCATTAAAACACACCCACAGGAAAGCGAAATGCTCATCTTGGGGATATGTGTTTGCGACATCTGAAGAGTGAACCCAATTGGTCGTCGGAAGGAAAGTACTGTAATTATCTACGTATTGTGAGTCTGCTTGCCCAAAGAAAACAGCTTGATTGTTTTGGTTAGGGTCATACGCGCCATGTCCAATATAAAGGTCTAGCGACATGGGAGTTGTTCCTGGTCCATACCAACCGTTTGACAGGTCGTTGTTATCTTCGTTCAAGTTTGCTTGCACCAAGGCAGGGTTTGAACTGTATCCTCCTGTGCCATATCCCCAGTTTTCAGTTTTACCGTAAGTGTTGAAACTTTCGTATAATTGTCCAGTTGGGTAGTAATACACATAGGTAGTACAAGCTCCGAGGAGGCCTTCGATGTAGCTATACGTGTCACTGGTGAGTTGAGCTTCATTGCTGTATTAACACCAATTAGTAGTGTAGAAATTGGCTGCCGGCAAATAGTCATTATCATAGTCTGCTTTTGCAGTCGGAATATTTGGTAGCATAGAGAAAACAAAAGCGCACATTAGAATTATGGCGATTGCAGCTTTTATGCTCTTATGCATTTTAACCGCCTTCTTTTTGTGCAAGAGATTTTTCCCTTGCTGATTAAGTGGTATCTGCTATTCTGCGATAAATAATTTGCCATTCAATTAAGGGCACTACTTATTGTAATTCGATTTTTTTTGGGCGACCTTGTATTAAATTTGACAACTGAAAAATCAGGTTCTTGTAAATTGCCATAGTCGACTAAATCTTAATAGATTTGTTACAAGTCAAGTATAAGCGGCAGTTTAAATCATAGTTCAAAGTTTTATTTTTCGCAAAGGTCAAATTTAATTGATTGTATCATCAATCATCAAAGCAAGCGTTATAAATCGAGGTTGCATAACATCCTTTAGGTGCATATATGATAGCTCAGAATCAAAGAGGAAAACTAAGCGGCTTAGTCCGTGATTCTGAGGAAGGGCTTTGTTCTGGAATTGGTGGAGCCTCGGGCGGGCCTTGATCCCGCGGCCTGCTGCTTACGAGGCAGCCGCTCTACCTGGCTGAGCTACCGAGGCTCAAACCAAACTGCAAAACAGAAAAAGCGAAACCGCTTTTTAACTCTGTCGGCTAAACAGTCATACCTTGACAAGCCCGCTTAGGGGACATTACATATTTTTCTCGCAATTTGCTTCCGCAATAATCCATGCTTAGCTAGGCGGAGGCGCCAATCTTAAAAGCGTAGAAGGCTAACGTATATGTGGAAGGCGTTGTATTCCTGGTTTTGGAGGGGTTTGCTACATGCCTCGTTCCGCTGCTGTAGGTGACTGTCCCAAGGATCTTGGGGAGTTAGGCGAGCGGAGGATTATAAGTCTCATAAGAAGCATTATAGAGATTATGCCTTCAATGGCCGCTCCCTTCGGCGATGATGTTTCTGCAGTTCCGCTGGGCGACAGGCGCGTCGCCGTTTTGAAGGCAGACATGCTTGTGGGGAACACGGATGTTCCGCCAGGCATGAGTCTATGGCAGGCAGCACGCAAGGCAGTGGTCATGAACGTAAGTGATTTTGCAGCCAAGGGCGTTGCGCCAAGGGCTGTTCTTGTATCCCTCGGCGTGCCGAGAAACTTCCTTATGTCCGATATTGCAGAAATCGCACGAGGACTGAACGCTGGCGCACGTCAATACGGCGCATACATCGTCGGAGGGGACACCAGCGAAACGAAGGACCTCACGATCTCTATTCTTCTTTTCGGAACTGCTGAAAGAAATGCATTGATGCTTCGCAAAGGCGCAAAGCCTGGCGACGTCGTGGCTGTCACAGGAGCATTTGGAAAAACCGCGGCTGGTCTGCGTCTTCTACTAAACGGTTACGCAGCTTCGCAGGAGCTACGCGAAGTACTCTTGAAATCCGTTTGTATGCCAGAAGCACGCTTGAAGGAGGGCTTGGCGTTAAGCCGCTCGAAAGCCGTCACAGCATCCATCGACTCAAGCGACGGCTTAGCTTGGAGTCTGCATGAAATTGCTCACATGAGTGACGTAGGCTTCCTCATTGAAACTTTACCCATGGCGCCAGAAGTGAAACGTTTTGCCGAATTCAACAGACTCGACTCCTCAGAACTGGTACTCTATGGCGGAGAAGAATACGAGCTTGTCGTCACCATTAACCCGCGCCTCTGGAAAACGGCTGAAAAAGTCGTTTCCCGCGTGGGAGGTCAACTTTTGCCGATAGGAAAGGTAACACGCACAAAAGAACTCTTGGTCCGTGTAGGCGGCGAAACCAAACCTTTGGAACCAAAGGGGTATGAACACTTCAAAACGTGAACGAAGTTTACTGCAGATGATTTGTAGGCAAGTATGGTGGCATTCCGATGATTTTTCGGTCTAACAAATAATTGATTACAGTTATACATGAAGCTGCAAGATACGGCTGTTTCCCAAGGCTGAGTTTTTCCCCATAACGTAACGCAAGATTTTCAGTCTTCTTCGGCAAGCCAACTTGGTCGCCTAAGATGAACGTGGCTTCTTCATTTAGGCTTATTTGTGAAATGTCCTTTCCTCCTTCCTCGAGAATGTAGACTGGCATTCTTCCTGCTTCCTCCTTCAAGAAGCGTTCAAAACTGGTTTTAGCCACGGAGATACCTGGGTGCGTCTTTCCTGACAACAGGTTTTCTAGAATATGTTTCCATGTATCCGCATCCGTGCGTACATCGCGTAGCTCAGCGCCTTTAATTTCTAAACGCAGAGGCGGCGAAGGTGGGCCATTCAAGAAAGTTTTGAACTCTACGTTTCTGCGAATGCCATGCGAAAGAAAAAGGCTAGCAACAATGCACTCGTAGACGATGTCAAGCCTGCCCGCTTCATACAGGCTTTTGAACCCAGGCGCAGTGCGTCCGCGGCGCGAAAACAGAACAAACTTCCGTGTCAAATACAACCACAATTCCTACTTCACTTGTTCCCCTTTTTTAACTATGCGTTCGCGGTTGGTCTTCAACGTGTAACCGACCAGCTTCGGACAAGCCGCATTAATGAAGCTCGGTGCCTGACACATTTTTTCTTCGCATATCATCAAGAACTTGCAGCGTACATAGAATCGTTTTTATGGTTCTCACACATTGTGGAATAGCTAAACGTGACGGTTCTTGACGGTTATAATCGATGATGCTGGAAGCGGCGACCTACTTTTCGGCGTTGTAGTAGGAGCTTACCGCGAGGAAACGCAGGAATTCAAGTACGACCTGATCGACGTGAAGTATTTCCAAACACGTCTCTTTCACAAGAAGACATACTTGCACGAGTGTTCAAGGATCACTGAACAACTCCTACGCAGTTTACACGTTAAAGATGAAGAAAAAATCTTACTGTGCCAAGGCTACATCTTCGATGAAGCCGAAAAGGATCTGAAAAAAAACCTATGGTGAAAACCGCGTTCAACGGATAAGAGTAACAGGAGAGGCTCAACGGCTAACAGAAATCGCATATCTCGATGAAATACGCAACATAGGCTATGAGCCAATTATAGAAAGAGAAAACAAGAGAGCCAAAAGCTTTTTCCACATGCTGCGCTGGGTAAAAGAAAATCCGGAAAGACTCATATACGCAAAGACAGGTTGGCCACGCCTTTCAAGATACAAGATTTCAGGAAAAAACCAAAACGTCACGTACAACACAGTTTGTTCTAACTGCAAACGCGGGTGTACCGTGCCCTTCAAACCAAAACCAGAAAACCTGTCTACTGCCAAACATGTTGGACAGCAAACCGCATAAATATTCAACCATGAAGTAAGCATAATGCGAAACATCCCCTACACGTTTCACAGGCACCTCCGAATTCAGCTACACGGTTATACACATGGCTCCGAAATCTTGAAATAGGCTGGCGGTTCAAACAAAAAACGCGCCCACATCATACAACAACGCATGCAAAAGCCCCTTCAACACCCTTTCAGAAATTTTCAACGAAATCCTATCGTGTAGCTCAGCGAGAGTGGTCCTCAAAAAAGACAGCGTAAGCCAGAAACCCTGTTCACTAATGTGCAACGTTATCACTGCAATTTTCAGGCTGCGCGGTTTTCAATGTAAGAATGAACTTTTTCGCGATCGATTTCCAGCTTGTAAAGTTGAAGCGATATCATATGAGATACCGCAAAGTTGAAAAGTCAACACGACAATTCTGAACAACCAAAAAACGTCAAGGTGACGATGCATCGTGGTGAAGCTTAACAAGACAGACGAACTCGTAATCGATGCATTGAAGAAAGCAGGAAAAGAATTAACTTTCCAAGAAATTGTCAGCATCACGGGCGAGAAACCGAAAAAAGTCTTCACTTCACTTCGAAAGCTTTTCGAAAACGAGCTTATCGACGCGAAAGCACGCAAATACACACTTGCAGAACCCAAACAAGCCACCTCGTCAGAAGAAGACGAGGAATAAAGACGGATTGCATATCAAGACTAACTCTATAAAACTAGACGCATCCAGCGGCTTGTCCAAGCTAACGAGATACCGAAAAGTTTTTTGAAAGGAGCTTTCAGCATTAAACATCGTTGAAACCAGAATAAACATGCTACGATTTTAGCAGTATGGCTTAGTTGGTTCAGGGTCATTGGGTTTGTTATGTAAATCATTAGGGTATGAATTAAATCTTGAAACTACTCCGATTAATGCAGAAACTGCTTCTCCTGATGTCTACGATATTGCAAAATGTATTGAAGCGGCATATTATAATCCAGATAAAGTTAAGAAATATGGAGAGGAATCTAGGCAATTTGTTTTGCCTTTTAATTGGGATAATCTAGTTGAGAATCAGTGGGTTCCTATTTTAGATAAGATGGCGACTAACCTAAAACATGAAAATTGATAGTAGGAACCTGAAACAGTCATGGGTAAGGCTATCTTTGTTGGCACAGAATATACAGCATTAATCCTTGGATCAATAAGCACATAAAATGTAATTTAGAAATCTTGGTTATGGCACTTAACAGTTTGATCTACCCTTTAAGGTACGGTGAGAAAAATTGATCCGGGATTACACGAATTGAATTTGAGGTTTTATACTGAATCGTAAGCTCCTCATATTCTTGTTTGGCACTTAGATGGCTGCTTCCGATCGACTTGAAAGGTTTTGATGACAATGAAATAATATCAAGACTGTTTGTTTGTCCAAAATGTTTACGTTAGTACTTATTCGAGAAAAGTTCCAAAAAACATAAAAGAGTAGTTTAAATTGAATAGATATTGACTGAATAAAAAATGAAAAAGAACGCTGCGTTAGTCATCGCTTTGCTAAGCACACTGTTCCTATCTCTGTGGATAGGCAGTTTTTCCTCAGCTAAGATAAGTCCCAGCACTATTGTTGTTCCAGACGATTATCCAACTATTCAAGAGGCTGTTGATAATGCTACAGCTGGAGACAAAGTTTTCGTGAAGAATGGAGTATACTATGAACAAATAGTAATTGATAAACCAATTTCGTTGATTGGTGAAGATAGCCAGAAAACAGTTATTGCAGGGGATAGGTTTCATTATTCTGACTCTGCAATCGAGGTTGACGCTGGTAACGTTACGATTTCAGGCTTCACAATCAGAGACTATTTCTACCCGCCTGCAATCAGCGTAGGTGTGCTGGGTAAGCTACCTGTTGGAGTCCGCATTGTTGGTAACAACATTGAAAATAACTCTGTTGGGATTCGCCCGTTTGGACAAAAAGACCCTACAACTGGACTTGAGCAACCTGCTAACCTTATTATTTCTGGAAACAATATAACCCAAAATGGACAGGGTATTTATTGTGATACATCAAACGTTACCATTTCTGCAAACAACATAACGGGAAACGGGCTAGGCATAGGGATCGCTGATGCTGTAAATGTAACAATAACTGGAAATACCATAAAAAGCAACGGCATAAGTGGAAGTTTGAATGACAGCGGCGGTTTAAGACTTACGTGGTATGGACCTTTTTATGTTTATGGAAATGATATAACTGATAATCAAGGTTACGGAGTCCAGTTTGATTCGGGCTGTAACAACTCTACAGTACACGATAACAACATTGAACGTAACCTAATTGGCATTAATCTGTTCAATTTTCTAATTGATGGAGATTCCACTATTGGGTCAGGAAACATAGTTTATCATAATAATTTGGTTGACAACTCCCACCAGGTATTCATAGAAAAAGAGGGGAGATATGCTGCTAACTTTAACTACACATATGCTAATGGCACAGATATTGTCTCCTGGGACAACGGCAAAGAAGGCAACTATTGGAGCGACTACATAGCAAAGTACCCAAACGCCAGAGAAATCGACAGTTCAGGAATAGGCGACATTCCTTATGTAATAGACGCTAATAACATAGACAATTACCCCATAATGCAACCTGTTACAACTTCCACGGTTACTCCTTCACCTCCAACACCTTCTCCGCCTTCAACGTTAGCGCTGATAGTACCTGGGGTGGTTGTAGTGGTCGCTGTTTTGGCAGTTGCAGTCCTTGTTTATTGGAGAAAGCAAAAAAGCAATAGGCTTTCCAAAGCCACATCCACTTCAACCCTGAAGATTCAATAATGGATAATTCTGCTCTGATTATCAAGACTTAGTGGCTCAGCAAACTGCATATCTACGAATGGAGAACGTATCATAAAAAAAAGGGAATCTAAAGTTTAGTTATTATTCCCTACCCCAAATTTGATTTGTTAGTATTGTTGCTGTTAAAGGTAACTTGTCCTGTAAATTCGGTACATGTCCATGGCATCAGCATCTGTTATAATCTTTGCAGTTGTAGCATTGTTATATAATGTTAAAGTATTGCTAGCACCGGGACTATCGTTGTACTGAGCTTGGTATTGACATAGATCAATAAAAGGAAACGCATTTTTTCCAGCTACTTTGCTGAGATAGCCAGTGTAAACTGCTGTGCCGTTTATGGAAAGGTTAAACGGTGCATCGCTGCCGCCAGCATTAGTGTCTAAAGAGCATTGGTTAAAGTTGAAAAGGCA
>Ga0315298_1008046_pt1 | contig 13617 bp, 16 predicted proteins | sample WHS_1_MG_FD_203077 | JGI IMG/M metagenome (GOLD analysis project Ga0315298, IMG submission 203077) | Extremophilic microbial mat communities from Washburn Hot Springs, YNP, Wyoming, USA - WHS_1_MG | ecosystem: Environmental > Aquatic > Thermal springs > Hot (42-90C) | place: USA: Wyoming...
AAGCGACTCATCGCGCGCATCATCCGTCAGCTCGCCGCTAATCCCCCGCCCTTCGTGAGCACTGCGGCGCACGTTCCTACAAACGTGCCGCGCACCGCGTGACCTCCCTACCGCAAAACGAAGGAGACACCTGTGCCTTGGTATGCCGGCATATCTCGTGAGGAAATTAACTGGGGACCGACGATCGACCCCAAGAAGTGCGTCTCATGCGGCATCTGCATGAACTGCGGCAAGAAAGTCTTTGACTGGGTCGACGGCAAGTCCGTCGTCGCCCGCCGTTCCGACTGCGTGGTCGGCTGCACCAGTTGCGGCAATCTCTGTCAGGGAAACGCGATTTCCTTCCCGCCGCTCGCCGACCTGCGCAAGTTCTACCGTGATCATCACATCTGGACGCACGTTAAAGAGGCGCTGATTGAACAGGGCGTCATCACAGCTGGAGCGCAGTGAAGGCGCACGTGACGAGGCGCCCCATTGAAAGGAGCCACCAATGATTGGTCACACAATCGTCGATGCTGGCATTTGCGGCTTTCACACGACGATCACCGCCGATTGTCCGGATGCGCGCCACGTCACGTTCACTATCACCACGGACTGTGACGTGGTCGCCAAACTGGCCGCGGCACTGGAGGAGAAGCAGCCACTCGACGTCTACGGTGAGGTCGACAAGCGCAAGGAGAGCATCATCCTCGCGACCGTCGTCGACACATTGGCTGAATGCCGCAAGAGCTGCGCCGTGCCCCTCGGCATCTTCAAGGCCATGCAGGTGTCAGCCGGGCTAGCGCTGCCCAAAGACGTGCACCTCACGGTCGGCTCTGGTCCGGTAACCGAGTCCGCCTAACGACTACCACTCACGGCTAGAGGAGAGACGCAGAGTAAGACTCTCCAAGATGAGCTCAAAACGAGAATCGACAAAGAGTACATATGCCCACGATCGATGTACCCGCAGCCGTGCGAGATCTGCAAGAGGCAAGCCCTGAGGGGGCTCAGACTTACATGGTGCACAAAGCGGCTATTCTCGAGAATCCCCAGCTGCAGGCGCTCTCGACCAAGGAGAAGCTGCTCGTCGGCATCGGCGTCGCTGCCGCCCTCCAGTCGAGCGACTGCGCGCTCATGTGGACGAAGATGGCCCGGCAGGCGGGGGCCAGCAAGGACGAGGTCGCCGAGGCTATCCTCGTTGCCCGCCTCATGATGATGGCTGTCGTCAACTCAGCCGCGGCTGACGCGTTCGCTTGGCTGAACCAAGAGGAAGGGACTGGCGGTGACCAATGACGCTTCCGCGGCGCCCCTAACTCCACCCACCGCGGGCGCGCGGTCCAGCGGCGTCGGGCTGGGTACGCTCTTTGCGACTTTCCTGCAAATCGGCGTCACGGCCTTTGGCTTCACGATGCTTCAGAAAGTCATCCAGCTCGTGGTGCAGAAGAAGCGTTGGGTCACGCGCGAGCAAGCCGACCACGGCCTTGCCCTCGTCCAACTCTATCCGGGCCCGATCATGGTCGACTTCACGGCCTACGTCGGGTACCGGCTACGCGGCGTGACCGGCGCCCTGATGACCGTACTGGGCTTCGTCTTGCCCTCGTTTGCGCTGATGATCGCCCTTTCGGCCGTCTACTTCGCAACTGGTAGCGTCCCCATAGTTCACGCCCTCTTCGCTGGCCTCGATGCCCTCGTCGTCGGCGTCGTGCTCAACCTCACGCTCGATTTCGGCCAGCGATCCCTCAAGGGGCCCGTCCAAGCTACGCTCGCGGTCGTCGCCTTTGCCGTCATGCTCTTTGGCCTGAACGCCCTGATTGCCATCTTGGTCGCCCTCGTCGTCGGGGCGTTCCTCTTGCGCCCGACCTCGACCGCGGCCGCGCAGGAGCACGCCTTTGGGCCCGCGGTTCCCGCATCTGGCGGGCCCACAAGCGCCGCAACCAGCACGCCGACTGCCGCACCAGTGAGCGCAGCAGCCAGCACGCCGACTACCGCACCAGTGAGCGCCGCACCGGTGAGCGCCGCACCCCTTGGGCAGCTAGCCACCGCCCACGTCAGGGGCCTCAAGCTTTGGCTGCCGATCGCGGCGACGGCGGCGGTCGTTGGCGCGGCCGCCGTCGCCGCAGCCGTCCGGGGCGGCACTAGTGGGGCACTCACGCTGTCCTTCCTCAAGATCGGCTCGGTCGCCTTCGGCAACGGTGCCACCATCATGCCGTTGATCCAGGCCGATGCCGTCACGCACTACCACTGGCTCACCATGAGCCAGTTCGCCGACGGTATCGCCTTGGGTCAGATCACACCCGGGCCTTTCCTCATCACGGCCGCCTTCGTCGGTTACAAGGTCGGCGGCTTGCTGCCCGCGCTCTTGGCGACGTTCGCGATCTTCGCCCCATCTTTCGCGATGACGCTCGTCTTCACCGAGATCTTCGAACACCTGCACACGCTCTCGTGGGTGCGTGGCGCCTTGGCCGGCATTCTCGCGGCGTTCGTGGGGCTGCTCGCCGTCGTGACCCTGCAGCTCGGCGGCGTCACGCACGGCCGCGCCGGTCTCCTCACGCTCGCCGCTATCGCCTTCATTGCCGTACGCTTCTTCAAACTGGACGTCCTGTGGGTCTTCGCAGGCGGCCTCGGTATCTGGGCCGCCATGCACGCGCTCGGGGCGGCCTGAGTCGCCACACCGGCCCAGGACCGAAGAGTGAACGGAGAGATGGTACTCGGCTAACAGATGATGCCCCGAAAGCTCCCGGAAGCTCGGGTTTCAGGCGTGCCACTGACAGAGAAACGACACAGTCGGAGAAGAGAACTGTAAGAGAAAGGAATACCCCTTCATGTACGTTTCACGGAACGACGAACCCACCACAGCACACGCATCAGCCGCGTCCTCTTGCGGCTGCTCTACGCAGGCTTCCCCACCGTCCCCCGCCCCCGCCGCCGAGGACGCGCGCCTGCACGAGCGCCTCGCCCAGATCGACCATAAGGTCGTCGTCCTCTCCGGTAAGGGCGGCGTCGGTAAGAGCACCGTAGCCGTCAACGTAGCCGTCGCCTTAGCCAGCCAGGGCTTCACCGTCGGCCTCCTAGACATCGATCTGCACGGCCCCAGCGTGCCCCTCATGCTCGGCTTAGAGGATGCCCAACCGACTAACCACGAGGGGGCCTTGGTGCCGCTTGAGTTCGCCACCAACCTCAAGGTGATGTCGATCGGCTTCCTGCTGCCCTCGCGCTCTGACCCAGTGATCTGGCGCGGGCCCTTGAAGCACTCCCTGATCAAGCAGTTCTTAAGCGACGTCGAGTGGGGCCAGCTCGACTACCTGATCGTCGATGCTCCCCCCGGTACCGGCGATGAGCCCCTCTCGGTGATCCAGCTCTTGGGAAACCTCGACGGCGCTCTCCTGGTCACCACCCCGCAGGAGGTCGCCTTAAGCGACGTGCGCAAGTGCGTGCGCTTCTGCGGCGAGGTTAACTGCCCGGTGCTGGGCATCATCGAGAACATGAGCGGCTTAGTCTGCCCTCACTGTGGGGAGACGATCGACGTCTTTCGTCGCGGCGGTGGCGCAAGCTTAGCCCGTCAGATGGGCGTCCCCTTCTTGGGTGAGATCCCCTTGGATCCCGCGCTTGTGCGCGCCGCCGATGCCGGGAAGCCCTACATGACCGCCTACGCCAACTCAGCCACCGCGCAAGCCTTTCGCCAGGCGATCAAGCCCCTGCTGGCGCAGGCCAAGCAAGGCGGCAGCCAAGGGTGAAGGAGAGTTGAGACTGTCCGCTCCCGCTCGTTCTCCCGGCGCAAGCGAGGGAGGCGCGGCAGGAGAGTGAGCAAAGTCTGGTGTGCCTGAGCTCACGTTGAGGAGACGGTGAGAAGGTTTGTACGATCGGTAGCTCTACTTACTACACGTACCACATGGAGGTTTCATGAAGGTTGTCGTTACAGCGCAAGGCAATAGTCTCGACGCGCTGGTCGATCCGCGCTTCGGACGAGCGGCGTGGTTCCTGGTTGTCGACACCGATACATTGGCGGTTACCGTCATCGACAACGCGAGCAACGCGCAAGCGGCGCACGGCGCCGGCAATGAAGCGGGCCGTCTAGTGGCCCAGGCGGGGGCCAAGGCTGTCATTACCGGCAACGTTGGTCCGAACGCGTTTCGTACCCTGAGTGCCGCCGGCGTTGCCGTCCACACCGCTGAAGGTCCAATGACGGTGCGTGACGCAGTCGCCGCTTTCAATCGGGGCGCCTTGCCTCAGACCGGTGACGCGACGGTGGCCGGCTGGTCTTGACTCTGGAAGCCGAAGCTGAGTCGGTGACGAGAGTCCGCCAGCAGGAGCCGTTTGGAATGCGGCTGCGGGCGTTCATTTGAGGACGACGACACGTAGCGTGCGCGACATGGCGTGACACGTCGAAGGAAAGGAACGTCATGAGTGAGAGACAGCGCGGCGGAGGGCAAGGTCGGCGCCTGCGTCGGCGCTTGCTCGGTGGACAGGGGCGCGGTGTCGATGGTGCCTCCAGGGGCGGCTTGAGTTCAGGCGGCGGTTCACAGCGCGGCGGGCGCGGCGTCGGCGGTGGGCGCTTGAGCGATCGTTCCGCATTGCTGGCTGTGGTCGGGCTCGTGGTCGAAGACCTGCGCCGTCCCGACGGCCTCCTGCGGTCGGGAATGCGCTGGGTGACAGACCGGCTGGAGCAAGGTCGCTTGCGAGGCTTGCCGTACCGCTCGCTCCCGGGGTCGGTGATCGACGTCAAGCCGACCCAGGCGCAGAGAGCGATCGCCAGCGGTTGTGACGAGAGCCAGCCGGCAATGGCCGAAGGCCGACCAACGATTTCTGAGGGTGAGCGGGCCGAAGACAGCGCTTCCTCGCCAGAGACGTCTGACCGGTCTGGCGGACCCGAGGCGACGCGCGCAGCGCCCGGGGACGGTCAGGCGTCCCTAGAAGATCAGTTGTCCCCAGAGGATCAATCGTCTGGGGACAACACAACACCCTCCCGGTAACGTCAGGGGAGAGCGAGGGTCGCGATGACTTCGTCTGCCGTCGTGGCCTGTGTGCGCGCTGTCATTACTCCGTGGGCACGCAGCGCGTAGCCAGAACCTTTGTCGGCGATGTCCTCCTGAGCGACAACGATGTCGGCACCCTGGCTGACCAGCCATTCGGCTACTTTTAGGCCGCGGCCCTTTTCGTTGTCTGCCTGTGCGTTGGCAACGATGTGCTCGGCGATGACGCTGCGGTCGCTGACGCGTACATCGAGGAGAGCGAAGAATGGCGCGCTGCCGAACTCGGCAGCGACTGTCCCATCGGGGCCGGTCACCGGGATCGCCACCCGGAGGTGGTCTCTTTGCAGCGGTTCCTCGTGAATGAGCACGCGCTCAACGTGCGGTATCTGTTGGCGGATCTCGTTCTCTAGAGCGGAGGCGATTTCGTGAGCTCGCTCGAGATCGCTTGTGCGCACGACGATCTCGGCCTCGAGGAAACGGTAGCGGCCGGAGTTGCGTCCGGTCAGCGAACGGAGGCTGGCGACGTCCGGCTGGGCAGCGATAAGGGCGCGCACGGTGGCCAGTGTGGGCTCGTCGAGGGAGGCGTCGAGCAGCACGCGCATGCCATCAGCGAGAGTGTGCCAGCCGGCTACGACGATCCAGACGACGAGAGCTATCGCGGCGATGCGGTCGAGTGGTACGCCGACAAGCTGGCCCAGCAGGGCAGCGAAGACGATGCCCGAAGAGAGCACGTGGGCGCGGAACTCGGTCGCGTCGGCGATCAGGCTAGGTGAGTTGATCGCTCGTCCAACGCGAAGTTCCCAGCGGCTGAAGAGGAGAGGGATGGCGGCTGCCACCGCGACCCCGAGCAGCATGAGCGGGCGCACGTCAACCGTTCGGTGACCGCTGAGCAGCGCTTCGCGGGCGACCTCGTAAGCGGTGAAGAACATTGCCAGCGCGATGAAGACGGAGACCACGTTTTCGACCTTGTAGAGGCCATACGGGAACGCTTTGCTCTTGCGCTCAGCCAGGGCGAGGCCGATGATCACCGAGACTGAGGCCGTGAGGTCGAGGGCGTTGTGAGCAGTCTCCGCGCGCAGGGCGAGACTGCCGGAGTAGACGGCCATGACGAGGTTCAGGGCCAGCAGTGCCACGTTGACGGCGACGGAGTACCAGCCAGGGCGTGTCCCGGAACTCAAAGAGCTCTGCCCTCCTTCGGATGACCTTGCCAGATTGATAAACGGACCATTATTTGCTATTATGAGCGCATGCTCAGAAGAGGTAAAGACTAATGGGTCGCCCACCAATTGAACGCCGCGTCGCCAGTGTGCCACGCGCAACGATGTTCAAACCAGCCGGAGTGCCTGCACGCAGCCTTGAGCAACTCCAGCTTCAGCTTGACGAACTTGAGGCGCTGCGCTTAGTCGATCGCGAGGGGCTAAGTCACGAAGACGCGGCGGCGGTTATGGGCGTTTCGCGGCAAACTGTTGGTCGTGTGCTCGAGGCTGCCCGGGCGAAGGTAGCCGAAGCGCTGCTCGACGGCAAGGCGATCGTCATCGGCGGAGGCGCGTACCGTGTGGCTGCCGAGAGCGTTGTCTGTCGGGCGTGTGGTTTTCGCTGGGCCAGCGCACCGGGGGCCGGGCAGCAGGGCGCGTTGGCCTGTCCGCGGTGCGGATCAAGAGAGGTGACGTTGTGTCCACCCGACAGCATGTGTCCTGAGCGTGGTCGTGGTCGTGGTCGTGGTCGCGGCGCTGGCTGGCGACGTGGACAGGCGATGATGGACGAGGCTGTCGGTGGCCCGAGCACCGGTCACGACGCATTTGCCGTTCGTAAAGTAGACGATGAGAAGGAGATCGTGCCGTGAGTGATGGGAAGCAAGGCATCCGTGTGGCTATTCCGTCCGAGTTGCCCGGCGGGTTGCAAGCACTTCGTTCGGGCCATTTCGGGCGCTGTGAATGCTTCACACTGGTCGATGTGCGTGACGGTGAAGTTGTCGACGTGAGTGTTGTTAGGAACGCTCCTCACGTCGATGGCGGCTGTCTCACGCCGGTGATGGCACTGGCGCAAGAGGGCGTCGACGCGCTCGTTGTCGACGGGATCGGCGGACGCCCGTTGGCCGGCTTCCACGAGGTCGGAATCTCTGTCTATCGTGGCGCTGGCGAGACCGTGGAGGCCACTATCGCGACTCTGACGACGGGTGACTTACCGCAAGTCGGGCTGGAGGGAGCCTGCCAGCACTGACCCCTGCAAGGGGTACACGGACAAGAAGCGGGCGAGGGGCGGGCGACGGATGAACCGTCGCCCGCCCCTCGCCCGCTTCTGTCTACAGGCTTGTTGGCCTCTCAGAACTTGCGGTCGCTGATGAGTTTGCGCACTCCCCGACTCTTCACGGCACGGTTCGCTCTAGCGAAGTGTCTCTTAGAAGAACCAGCAGTGACGCGATTCCGACATCATGCTGACGAACTGGCCTACGCCGACGATGTCGAGGCCGGGGTAATCGATTAGTTCGGCCTCTTTGATCCCCATCACATCCATGGTCATAGCGCAGGCATGGATCTTGACGCCTTGCTCGGCGGCTTCGCGCATGAGCTGCTCAAGGGATTTCACGCCGCGATCGTTCATCACTTTGCGAATGAAACGCGGACCGATGCCCAGCATCTGCAGATGCGAGAGGGGCAAGTGAGTTGAACCCGACGGCAGCATCATGCCGAAGAGCGTGTCGAGGGCGCCCTTGCTGACTTTCTTGTGGGGGTCACGTAGGGCGGCCAGGGCCCAGAAGGTGACGAACATGTCGACCTCGACGTCGTAGGCGCGTGCGCCGAGGGCGACGATGAAGGCGGCCATCGTCATGTCGAGGTCACCGCTGATCAGACCGAGCGTAAGGCGGTCCTCAGAGGGCACGGCGCGTTCGAGGGCAGCCACGCGCTCGCTGAGGTCCTTGACTTTCTGTTCGAGGTCTTCGGGTTGTGCTGACATCATTCCGGCTCCTGGTCAAAAGATGGGCCCGATTCGGGGCGCCTCTTGCGCAGTGTTAGTAGCTCAGCACCGCGCTAGCGCTCGTAGATTCAATAATCACTCGCGCCCCGGCGATGAGCTCAGCGCCATCAACGAGCATTTCCTCGGTCATACCACGGAACTCGGTGCACGGCGTGCAGACGAGGAGCTTGCCGCCATTATTCACGAAGATCTCCATCTGTTCCTTGAGGGGTGGCAGGCCGCCAGCCACAACGTGCTGGTGACAAGCCTTGGTGCCGAGGAACACCGCTGGTCCCTGAAGGATGATCACGGCTTCCATGTCCATTGTCAGGGCAGCGTTCGCCATCATAAAGGGCAAGATAGCTCTGTCGGCATCGTCTGGGCCGTGCGTCGCGATGATCGTGACTTTCTCAGGTGTAGCTTCGCTCATGAGACTCCTTTCTCGGACTGCTCGGCATTGCGTAGCGTGGCCGTAACCGCTGGCGATCCTCGCTGCTCCTCCGCCTCACCTTTCCTCAGCACGCAGGCGGCGAAACTCGTTGAACCACAGCGCCGCTGGCCGGTAAATCAAGTGCCCGAGCTTCGTGAAAGGTGTGAGCAAGATGAGCTCCATGGCGAACGTGATGTGGACGACGAAGATGACGGCCACCCACGTGCGGCCGATGGCCGCGTACTCAGCCAGCTCGAGAATAAAGCCGGTCGCGCCAATTGCCCACAGCAGAACTACGAGAACCCAGTCGGAGAGCAGGCTCTGCGCGTAGTACTTGATGCTCTCTGGTTTGCGCAGACGTTGGATGATCACGACGCTCAGGCCGTACACGAACGCTGCTCCAGCCACGGTACCGAGTAAGCGGCTTGGATAGTACAGGGCCACTTGCGAACCGGGCGTCTTGAAGAAGTAGTCGTATACGGTAGCCACGGCAAGGCCGACCATGCCGCCCATAATGGCGTAGTGGACGAGCCAGCGCCGTACCGGAAGCGCCTCTGGCGGCGCTGGCTTCTCCTTGTCGCAGTCACGGTAGCGACGCTGACCGACGATCTCGACGATGGCCGTCCACAGTGCCGTGAGCGCTGTGCTCAAGGGGAAACGGCGCGGCTTCGAGTCGACCGGCGGAGCTCCGGGCAGCGGAGCGCGGGAAACCATCCAAGCCATGTTGACGAGCGTGATCGCAATCACGACGACCACGGCCACGATGACGCCAAGCCCCGTCCAGTGAATTGTCTCGTATGGCACGAACTTGAGCAGCTTGGCGGTATCAGCGTGGCCGGCCGGCAGCGCGGCTGAGCTGGAGAGAAAGATCGCCAGCAAGGCCGCGAAGACAATGCCTAGCACAGCAAAAGCCGAAGTTGCTGAACCGTACAGCTTGCGTGCGACCGTTAGCGGGTCGAAGCTCGCCGTCGCATAGCGTCGCGCAGCTGCCATGAAGGCGCCAGGCTCGGCCTGCCGAGGGCAAGTGTCGGAGCATTCACCGCAGTAGTAGCACAGCCAGACTTCGCGGCTGGCGGCAATGTGGTCGCGCTGGCCAAGCTGGGCGTAGCGGATCACACGTCGTGGAAAGGCGACGTTGCCCTCTGAGAGAGGACACACCGCCGTGCAGTTACCACAGTTGAAGCAAGCGTTGATATCGAAGGCGCCGTAGCGCTTCATCTCAGGAAGCACTGACGCGTCGAGTCGCATGGCCATCGCTGTTACTCGCTTTCCGCGTCTTGGCTGTCGCCGCCGCTGCCGTCACCGCCGACGAGACGGTACGTCGGGTACTCGCCGTCTCGTCCGACTTCTTCGAGCAGCCCATACTTGCGCATGCCGGCCACGTGCCAGAGGACTTCATCGGTCGGTAGACCGGTGGCCTCGGCCAAACGCGGCACGGTGGTTTCGCCTGCAGCAAGTTGTGCACGGATCTTCTTGCGTGTGCCTTGCCACTCTTTGTGGCGAGCCGTTGCCCGCGCCAATGTCTCCTTGCGCTCCTCGCGCAGCTTCTTCAGCGTCTCTTTTAGGCGCGCCGTATTCGGTCGCTCAGTGCTCAACGGTCACCCCCTTGTGAACCGGTCAGGATGGCGTCGACCATGGCGTCGTACTGGTCGAGGGTCCATCCGGCGAGATCGATGGCTCGCTCCGGGCAAACCGCGACGCAGGCGCCGCAGCCGGCGCACAAAGCCGGGTTGACCACGGCGCGCCGGGCGCCATCGGGATAGTCGGTCATAGCGATTGCGCCGGTGTAAGGACATTCCTCAACGCAGAGGCCATGACCCTTGCAGCGTTCGGCGTCGACGTGGGCGACGAACGGATCCAAGTCAACGTAACCACGCGACAACAGCGCAGTTGCCTTAACAGCCGCGGCTGAGGCCGAGGCGGTCGTTTCGGTCACGTCCTTTGGCCCTTGGCTTGCACCAGCGATGAGCACGCCGTTTACGGCGAGCTCGACCGGGCGCAGCTTGGGGTGCACTTCGAGCAAGAAGCGATCGGCGCCGACGGGCAGTTTGAGCGACTCAATGAGCGTTGCGGCGTCGGCTGGAGTCATGCCGACGGCGAGCACGACCAAGTCAACGGCTGCCTCGACCTCCTCTTGCCAGGTCAAGCCGTCGACGCAACGGACCAGGGCCGCCGCGCCGTCTTTGGCGCTCGCTCGCGTCACTGTAGGTGGCGCTGCGCCGTCGTACCTGACGAAGATCACGCCGGACTTGGAAGCGCGCTCGTAGTAGTCCTCGTGTCCGCGCCCGTAAGCACGGATGTCTTGGTAGAAGTCGTAGACGGCGACGTCGGGGCGCTTCTCGCGCAAGTCGCCCATCGCCTGCAGGGTGGCCGTGCAGCAGACACGCGAGCAGTATTCGTTGATCTTGCCGTCGGCTTGCGGCTTGTTGACGCCCTCGACCTGACGACTGCCGACGCAGTGGATGAAGGCTACCGAGCGCACGGGCGAGCCTTCGTATTCGAGCGGTCCGGTACCTGCCTCGACACCGCTCAGCCACTGGATGAAAGTCGGTAGCGTGATCACCTGAGGAATACGCCCGTAGCCGTACTCGCCCTTTGCCGGCTCGTAGTGCTCGAAGCCCGTGGCTACAACGAGGGCACCAGCCTCGATGGCGAGCTCTCGCTCGGTGGCCGGCTGATCGCCGTTGGAGGATTGCGAGATCGCGTAGCCGACAAACGGTTTGTAGACGCCCTGCGCTCTCGCCCCGTCGCCGCCCTGCACTTCCAGGCCGCCGGGTTGCTGGGTGACGTGGAGGGTGAAGTTACCGACGTAGCCCTCGGCGGAGGCTACATGAGCCTGGGTAAGCAGTGTGATGCGCGGTTCCGCGAGGACCGCGTCGGCCAGTCGCGAGATGATCTCGGCGGCGCTCTCTTCGGTGGGGAAGAGCTTGTCGAGCTTGGCCACGTTGCCGCCGAGCGTCTCGTTGCGCTCGATGATGGTCACGTTCAGACCGTTGTGAGCTAGGTCAAGAGCAGCTCGCAAGCCAGCGACGCCACCACCGATGACCGCTGCACGGGCCGTCGTGTCGACGCGAATCGGCTCGAGAGGTTGCAGGCGCGACGATTTCGCGACAGCGGCCGAAACGAGAGCGATCGCCTTTTCGGTGGCCTGCATGTGATCGTCAGTCGACCAGCTCACTTGCTCGCGGATGTTGACGTTCTCGTAGAGGTACGGGTTGAGGCCGGCCCGCTGCAGAACGTTGCGGAAGGTTGTGTCATGCAACTTCGGTGAACAGGCGGCAACGATGACCCGGTTGAGGTGTTCGCGCTCAATGTCTTCGGCGATCAGGTTCTGCCCTGGGTCGGAGCACATGAAGACGTAGTTCCGGGCTACGGCGACGTTAGGTAAACTGGCCACTGCGTCGGTTACTCTCTGGACGTCGACGACGTCGGAGATATTGCCGCCGCAGTGACAGACGTAGACGCCGATGCGCGGCGGGGTCGGCTCGCTCATGATGCGCTGACCTCCGTAGTGTCGTGGGCGGTGCTCGTCACGGAGGTGTCACTGGCTGCCGTGGTTTCGCTGCTCGTGCTGGGACCTCCGTTAGCAGCCCGTAGGTACGCACTCGCTTCGGCCGCTGCGGCACCGGCTTCCACGATTGTGTCGACGATGTCTTTGGGGCCCGTCGCCGTACCGGCAACGAAGATGCCCTCGGCCGAGGTGTGACACGGGGCATCCTTGGGGTGCGGCACATCGACGAAACCATCGTCGCCTGTGGGCAGGCCGAGCAGTGCGGTGAGATCTTCCCCGGGGGCGAGGCCTAGCGATAACACAACGACATCGTGCTGCCGTTCTTCGACCTGACCCGCTTGGTCGATGCGTTCGACCCGCACGGTGACGCTTTGATCGGGGTTCTCGCGCAGGCGCGCGACTTTGCCCTTCACGAACTCGATGCCCATCGCCTTCGCGGAGCGATAGAACTCTTCGTAGCCCTTACCGAAGGCGCGGATGTCCATGTAGTAGATCGTGATGTCAGCCATCGGCAGGGCGCCACTTAAGAGCATCGCTTGCTTGATGGCGTACATGCAACAGACGCGCGAGCAGTAGGGCACGCCCAGCGTGCGATCGCGCGAACCGGCGCACTGAACGTAAGCGATCGATTCGGGCGCCTTGCCATCGGACGGGCGCAGGACACCTCCGTAGGGCCCGTGCGGTGCGAGGAGCCTTTCCATCTGCAGGGGCGAGAGCACGTTGGTGATGCTCCCCTTGCCGTACTCCGCTTTGGCGTCGATCGGCGTGAGTTCCCATCCGGTTGCAACGATGACCGTGCCGGCATCGACATCCTCTTCCCGGGGTTCCTGATCGAGGGTAATGGCATCGGTGGGACAGGCGCGTACGCAGCGTCCGCAAAGGATGCAGTTCTCAGCGTCGATGAGGGCCAGCTGCGGGATGGCGTTTGTGAACGGGATGTAAGCGGCCCGGCGGGCACCCATCTCACCTTCAAAGTCGTCGCGTACTTCAACCGGGCAGGCGTACTCGCACTGGCGACAACCGATGCAGTCGTCTTCATTGACGTAACGCGCCTTGTGTCGCAGGCGAGCGGTGAACCGGCGTCCGTTGCGCCGCAGGGAGAGCAGTTCAGTGTAGGTGAAGGCGGTAATGTTTGGGTGGTGAGCGACGGCCGCCATCTTGGGCGTCGTGATGCAGCTTGCGCAGTCGAGCGTGGGGAAGACCTTGCTCAGACCGATCATGGCGCCGCCAATGCTCGGCTGACGCTCGACGACAGCGACGGAAAAGCCCTGGTCGGCAAGGTCGAGCGCGGATTGCAAGCCGGCAATGCCGGCACCAAGCACGAGAGCGTCGAAGGACGTTGGCGTGGCGGAGCTAGTCATGGACCGTCGCCTCCTCGCTGGTGAGGAGCTCGGTCATCTCTTGGATCTCCTTCAGGAAGGGTTTGATACACACCGTGCAGATCGCGCTGAGGCGCAGGCGCTCAGGGTTGATGCCCCGCTCCTTGAGGCCCAGCTTGACGCGATCCAGGCGCGCGGCAAGCCTGTCGAAAGCGCCTTGGTAGGGACATTCGTGGCCGCACGACATAACGAGGATGCCGGCGGCGCCCCGTTCGAAACACCGGTAGTAGAAGTCTTCGGGGAACACCACCGGTGACGGGACACGCAAGATGAACGTGTTGGCGGGGTAGTGCAAGTGTGCTTGACCGACGGCATCAGCGGCCGGATAAGCGCACGCTGTGGTTGCCAGGATGAGTACTTTACCTGGCAAGGCGGCGGTTTGAGTTTCAGTAGCGG
>Ga0315298_1008047_pt1 | contig 13617 bp, 6 predicted proteins | sample WHS_1_MG_FD_203077 | JGI IMG/M metagenome (GOLD analysis project Ga0315298, IMG submission 203077) | Extremophilic microbial mat communities from Washburn Hot Springs, YNP, Wyoming, USA - WHS_1_MG | ecosystem: Environmental > Aquatic > Thermal springs > Hot (42-90C) | place: USA: Wyoming...
CAAATTACACTCAAATAATAATCGAAAATAAATATCAGAACTAAACTCAAAAATAGCCTAAAGCGGCAAAACCGCCAAAAAATGACCGCGGATGCAAAGCAAAAATCCCAATAAAGGGAATTGAAAGCGTTAGCCGCAAACGATACTGCCAAGACTGCATGCGTAAGATGCAAAGCAAAAATCCCAATAAAGGGAATTGAAAGTGTTTGAGTTTGACTCATTCATTCTCTTCCTCCTTTTTGATGCAAAGCAAAAATCCCAATAAAGGGAATTGAAAGGTGAGCATGGTGTAGGTTGCACCTATTTGCGGCTGAGACTGATGCAAAGCAAAAATCCCAATAAAGGGAATTGAAAGTTATCTTGCACGATGGTGGCTGGAATGGGAGTTTGCTCGATGCAAAGCAAAAATCCCAATAAAGGGAATTGAAAGGGCTGTGGAGGTGCTAGAGGTTACTCAAGCTCAGACTGCAGATGCAAAGCAAAAATCCCAATAAAGGGAATTGAAAGTCGACCACCACACGCGTGGTTGGCGCGTAGCGAGCGAAGGGATGCAAAGCAAAAATCCCAATAAAGGGAATTGAAAGGTTGCATAATCCAAGTCTGACAAAATGTTCCTATAGATTTGAAGATGCAAAGCAAAAATCCCAATAAAGGGAATTGAAAGATATAGAAAGGACATCCTTTCCAGTTTCGCTTATATCTGATGCAAAGCAAAAATCCCAATAAAGGGAATTGAAAGACTTAAGCGATAGACAGTTTGCGCACTATGGCACTTTCGAGGATGCAAAGCAAAAATCCCAATAAAGGGAATTGAAAGTCCATTGTCCAATAATGTCCAGTCCATCCGCCTTGAAACGATGCAAAGCAAAAATCCCAATAAAGGGAATTGAAAGGTAACAACAACCCCATCAGCGATAGATACGGACACAACGATGCAAAGCAAAAATCCCAATAAAGGGAATTGAAAGTACACCAATGGAGCTTCAACAGGCTATTATGGCTATAGTGATGCAAAGCAAAAATCCCAATAAAGGGAATTGAAAGTACTTTTGCGAAGCGTGCGACACATACTTTTTACCCAAGATGCAAAGCAAAAATCCCAATAAAGGGAATTGAAAGATCATTTCCCGTTTGCGCGGTGGAATGTGCTGCCAGCTTGGATGCAAAGCAAAAATCCCAATAAAGGGAATTGAAAGGCAGGCTCCACAGCAGCAGCCTCCGTCTGGCGAAAACCGATGCAAAGCAAAAATCCCAATAAAGGGAATTGAAAGAGTTGCGGATGAATTAGGAATTAAGGTTCTTGAAGTTGCCGATGCAAAGCAAAAATCCCAATAAAGGGAATTGAAAGTATTAACGCTTACAAACTCGACAGTTGCCATTTTCTCCAGGATGCAAAGCAAAAATCCCAATAAAGGGAATTGAAAGTTACTCATTTTTCAGCTCACCTTTTCCAACAAGTTTACGGATGCAAAGCAAAAATCCCAATAAAGGGAATTGAAAGTCAGCAAGCTGAAAAAGAGTTTGCTGAAACCCAAACCTAAGATGCAAAGCAAAAATCCCAATAAAGGGAATTGAAAGACATTTCAGCTCATTGGTTCACTATGCTCAAAACGCTAGATGCAAAGCAAAAATCCCAATAAAGGGAATTGAAAGACCATCAATCTTTCCTCCTGTAGAATATGGCGAAAAACAGATGCAAAGCAAAAATCCCAATAAAGGGAATTGAAAGAAAACATGGTGGATTTTATCGCATACTAGAGCGCCTAGAGATGCAAAGCAAAAATCCCAATAAAGGGAATTGAAAGCCTTGAGTCTGTGTTATAATGGCGCTCCAAAACCGTGTCCGATGCAAAGCAAAAATCCCAATAAAGGGAATTGAAAGAAACCTGTTTTTGGATGGGTCCTATAACCAAAGCCATAGGATGCAAAGCAAAAATCCCAATAAAGGGAATTGAAAGGGGTTCTTGATTATGTCAGCTGCGAAAGTGCGGGTGTAAGATGCAAAGCAAAAATCCCAATAAAGGGAATTGAAAGGGCAGGGCTGTTCTGGCGGACTGGTGGTACTGGACAGGGATGCAAAGCAAAAATCCCAATAAAGGGAATTGAAAGGATGTTTCATCCACTATCTGCTGGTTCTTCCAGTCAATATGATGCGATGCAAAGCAAAAATCCCAATAAAGGGAATTGAAAGAAGTCCTCTTCAAGGTACGGGTATGGCTTCAACATACGGATGCAAAGCAAAAATCCCAATAAAGGGAATTGAAAGTCTCCCTTTTTGCTGGTGGAATATGCTGCCAGGCTGGACGATGCAAAGCAAAAATCCCAATAAAGGGAATTGAAAGGCAAATATGCTGCCAAGGAGGAAAGCCAGGATGAAACGATAAGATGCAAAGCAAAAATCCCAATAAAGGGAATTGAAAGCCATATTTTTCCAAAGCCCTCTTAATGTATTGTAGACGGGATGCAAAGCAAAAATCCCAATAAAGGGAATTGAAAGACGACCCTCAATGACGCATCCACAACACCCCACAAACAAGATGCAAAGCAAAAATCCCAATAAAGGGAATTGAAAGCAAACCATAGTTTCGTCCCATCGTATACGCATAGTTTCAGATGCAAAGCAAAAATCCCAATAAAGGGAATTGAAAGTCAATGCCTTAAATGTTGGCATATATGGAAAAAGGGAGGATGCAAAGCAAAAATCCCAATAAAGGGAATTGAAAGTACTTTCTCAGGCTACTGGTATTATCAGGGAACCTCTATTGATGCAAAGCAAAAATCCCAATAAAGGGAATTGAAAGGTCAGGCGTGAACAGCTGGCAGGTCCCAGACGACCACAAGGATGCAAAGCAAAAATCCCAATAAAGGGAATTGAAAGTGAGCCCTGATGGGTTGCGGAGTAGCCGTTAATTGTGATTGATGCAAAGCAAAAATCCCAATAAAGGGAATTGAAAGGGTTTTTGAGGCTAGGGTTTTTTTGAAGCGGGCTGTTCCGATGCAAAGCAAAAATCCCAATAAAGGGAATTGAAAGTTTATAATAAACCCAACACTTACCGCCACCAGTTCCCCAAGATGCAAAGCAAAAATCCCAATAAAGGGAATTGAAAGATTAAGGCCGGAGGAGCTTCAGCACCTTCGGGAGAGCATGATGCAAAGCAAAAATCCCAATAAAGGGAATTGAAAGAAGGGAATGCCTTTGTATTCTAGGCTTATCCTAACGACAAGATGCAAAGCAAAAATCCCAATAAAGGGAATTGAAAGGCATTGTGGATGATTTCAAGCATTATGTTGTTGAAAACGATGCAAAGCAAAAATCCCAATAAAGGGAATTGAAAGAACAATTTCCATTAAAAAAGGGTTTTATTTACTTTCGAGAAGATGCAAAGCAAAAATCCCAATAAAGGGAATTGAAAGAAAACGTAGATGACGCTTTAAGGCTAATGTTTCAAAGGCGATGCAAAGCAAAAATCCCAATAAAGGGAATTGAAAGTTACAACTGGATAGAACCATTCTTTAGGCGGTCTTTCTGGATGCAAAGCAAAAATCCCAATAAAGGGAATTGAAAGTGTGAAGCCTACGACGTTTCGGCGAAAGGGCAAAACCGGATGCAAAGCAAAAATCCCAATAAAGGGAATTGAAAGCTATCAGTTAGCCGTTGAGAAGTATAACCCGTTATATAAGATGCAAAGCAAAAATCCCAATAAAGGGAATTGAAAGTCTTCTTGTTTGTTGGATATGAAAAGGGATGTGTGGAAAGATGCAAAGCAAAAATCCCAATAAAGGGAATTGAAAGAAAAGGCTAGAAACATTAGACCCGCAAAACCTAGGATTTTGGATGCAAAGCAAAAATCCCAATAAAGGGAATTGAAAGATGATGTATTGCCAAATGAAATCCATGCTGAAGTCGAAGATGCAAAGCAAAAATCCCAATAAAGGGAATTGAAAGCTATCGAAGGACTCATCACCCCCTCATATTACCGCGAGTTAGATGCAAAGCAAAAATCCCAATAAAGGGAATTGAAAGAATATTAGGCTTTAATGTCCCCCCCCGAAATCCATCAAACATGATGCAAAGCAAAAATCCCAATAAAGGGAATTGAAAGAGCAGAGCTTTTCTGCCTAGCATCTCTTTTTTTGCTTCTTCGATGCAAAGCAAAAATCCCAATAAAGGGAATTGAAAGTGACTGGAACCTACACAACGACACCGTAGAATACCACGATGATGCAAAGCAAAAATCCCAATAAAGGGAATTGAAAGACATTTTTCGCAACACTTCCAAAAGAATTTTCTTGGTATTGATGCAAAGCAAAAATCCCAATAAAGGGAATTGAAAGAAAACGGCAGTCGCATCGTAGCCCTTCCCAACAGCCCCGATGCAAAGCAAAAATCCCAATAAAGGGAATTGAAAGATCACGGGCACTCCCTTATATGATTGTAAAACGAGAAAAAGATGCAAAGCAAAAATCCCAATAAAGGGAATTGAAAGCATCTCCCCGTTCTCCAGCCCCAATCGTCATGTAAATTGATGCAAAGCAAAAATCCCAATAAAGGGAATTGAAAGTCTTCTCCCATACCTCTCTTAACTCACTTTCAGTAAACGATGCAAAGCAAAAATCCCAATAAAGGGAATTGAAAGTAACACGAAATCTGTAACCGCATTTTTTACATACACAGTCGATGCAAAGCAAAAATCCCAATAAAGGGAATTGAAAGGAGATGAAAAAGTTTTGTAAACAGACTCCTCAGCGTCGCGATGCAAAGCAAAAATCCCAATAAAGGGAATTGAAAGGACTAATGAAACGTCGAAATTTTTTCCAGATATTCTGTTAACAGCGACTAATAGAAGTCATCTAAGATTTGCGCTTTTCAGTGCAATCCGCGTTTCTTCCCTATTTTGCACCCATACGCTCTGGTAGTGAACATGATTGCATATAGCAGAAAAATGGAAAAAACGGAAAAACTTATTTTAATTTTTAACTGCTGTTTACAGCCTACTTATATGTTCGGGTTTACGATAAGAATACTCAACGAGCATCGCAAGAATTTTTATGCAATCTTTTAGACATTGTTAAGCCGTCAATTATCAACCCTATTATAATAGCCACTAAAGATATCCAAGCCAATATTGATGCAAGATATAAAGAGGCTAGCTCCTTCATAATACCCTGCGCCGAGACGAAAAATGTTGTGATCCATGGAAGTTCGCCTAGATAGGATGTAAGTTTCCAACCTTTTTTAGCTGTTTCCGGTCTCACGCGAAGAAACCAATAAACTATCATAAAAATTGATGCTGCCATTCCAACGATGTACTCAACAGGGTATATGAGGTTAAGCACCTAGGTCACCATTCAGTGCGTCCAAACGTTATATATTGTATCTCCAAGCAAATATAAATGAAGTCTTACTTCGAAACGGGAAATAAGTATTTTCATCGTCAACCTTAACTCAAGTGTGCAAAATGCCTTTTTCTGTTAACGATGATTAGTAGAAATAGGATTTTATTAAAGAAAAATCAGGTATGTTGGCGTTTTCTTTTTGTCTTCAAAACGGCTGTTGCAAATAATGTTGTCAGAATGAATAATGCGAAGATTATTGTTGAGTGGAATTCAGGTATTACCCATGTTCCTTGTATTGTGACCTCATATGTGCTTGAATAGTTGTATGTGAAGTATATGAAGCTGTAGGTTTCATTCTCTGTTAATGTGTAAGACCAGCTTGTTCCGTTGAGCATTACAGCCCAAGGTTCTCCTTTTAACAATTCTTTAGGAATAGTTACGTTGCAAAAACCTAACGTTCCATTAAAGCCCTCAGCGTAAAATCTAATCATCTTTTGGTCTTGACTGAAATAAAAGCTCGTTATTGTTGAATTGCTGTCTATCCCTACTGATAAGAGTTGCTCGTTAACGTATACCAAATAAGTTAGAGTCCGAGTTTCGTTGAGAACTGTTGCGCGTATCTCGTTTTGCATTTCCATATAAGTTGTTGTCATATTTACGAAAGTTGGAATTAAACAGTCAAGCATTTTTAAAGTATCGGTATAGTTGAGCAAAATCTGGTCGGGAATTTCTATAAGACCTTGCTTAATAGCATTAATTTCGTCGTCTGTAAAGTTGAAGGCACGCAATATTTCAACCTCTAACGGAGGCAGTCCGTGTGTCAAGTTATTTCTTATTTCTTGAATAACTGTTAAGTTTAAGGTAAACCCTGTTGATTGGATGTCCATTATCAGAGGATTCAGTTCTTTTTTTACTTCTATAAGGTCTTTTGTAGCCATGCTCATATAAACATGGGCGGCTTCTAATTGCTTTAACATCCATTCAGTATTATTCATAATGCTAGCACCTTGATATCTTTCAAACGAAACTTTTGCCGCTTCCATGTTGGCGTATAACGAAAGAAATCTCTCAACAAGTTCTTTTGATCGCGTATCATTAATTTCATCAAGTTGGGGTAGCGTTATGGATCTCGCTGATACTATATAGGTATAATTGAAATCCGGAGGATCTCTGGCGAAATTCCATTCAAGTGCAGATGCCGCCATTGATATTCCTTGAGAAATCACAAGTGCAACCGCAAACGACCACGTAAGTGGATTCATAAGCCATACTCCCATTTCGGTAAGAACCGAACCAATAATTGTAAGCGACGCCGATGTGAATATGTGATCCTTTTTTGACTGGGGCACTTCAACTTTTACTTGGATTTCTTTTTGAATTGTTGGAATATTTGATGCAATGGAATAGGAATAAATGGCTTCAGGAGTGGATCCCGCAAGTGTAAGCGATTTTATTAACAACGAATAAACAAATCCCGGGAGGTTAACGTTAAACCCTTCTTTAACAGCTTCTTTTAGGAACCTTGAGGTGACAAATTCTATCCACCATGGCAACTCTATGAACGGATGTAGCCAATCCCATCTATGTATCAAGGTAAATTTGAATAACTGGTTTTGATTAGAACCGATTTCATAAGGTCCCTGTGTAAGCACAGGATAAATTACATCTCCAAAACCGGTCTTAATGCCTGTCTCTTTAAGAAATATTGAGACAGACTTTTTAACAGCGCTTGGGTTAAAAACTTTAATGGTTATGGTATACCATTCACCCATTTTAGGAGTTCCCGGAGACACAACTATTCCATTTTCAGGTATAAATGGATCCGGAGAGAGGATGACCTTTACTTTTATTGCATCGCTCCAATCGCTTTCCGAGCCTTTGTCATCCCTGACCTTTACTTTCACGAAGTATTCGCCAACATTATTATAGATTTTTGAAATTTTAGAAGAAGTGATCCAACCACTATTTGTTCCATCGCCATAATCAAACCAGTAAGCCACTACGGATCCGTCCGGATCATTTGAGGCTGAAGCGTCTAACGTGACGCTTTGATAGTCTTCTTCGACTGTTGTTGGAGATGCTGAAAGTCTGGCTATTGGTTTCTGGTTTTCGGGTGGTGGGGGAGGCAGTGCAGTAACAGTAATCATTACTGTGTTGCTCCAGTCGCTTTCTATTCCGTCATTATCCCTCACTTTCACTTTCGCCAGATAGCTTCCAGGGTTAGAATACACCTTGGAAATTTTCGAATCGCTAATCCAACCGCTATCAGAACCGTCACCAAAATTAAACAAATAAGAAGCCACATTCCCGTCTGGATCGTATGAAGCCGACGCATCGAAAGTTACGCTTTCAACATCCTCCTTAACAGTTGTGGGAAAAGCCGATAGTATTGCGGTGGGTTTGTTAATTGACGATACGATTATGTCTACCGGGTAACTCCATTCGCTTTCAATTCCATCGTTATCTCGAACTTTCACTTTTGCTTTATACTCACCTGGGCTAAAATATGTCCAAGAAATAGAAGAATCGCTGACCCAACCACTATCATGTCCATCACCATAATCAAATAAGTAGGATTCTATGTAACCATCAAAGTCATAAGCTATAGCGGTAAAAATTACATTTTCGACATCTTCTTTCACAATGTTTGAAGATGAAGATAAAATAACAAAGGGTTTACCTACAGGGATTGAGGGAAACTCAGGTCTAATAAAAGGATATCTATCCACATTATTTTCACAAATGAAATATGGCGTATCTCCTATTCCATCTGAACCGGGCTGATCTTGACCGGAACCGCTCTTTTCGTCAACACCATCATAATCGCTCCAATAGTTTCCTCCAGAAGGGTAACCAATATCCCAAAAATTATATTGCCAAAGAGAACCCTCATCTACTTGATAAGTGTTGTTAACAAAACTATTATGATATATTATATTGTTCTCTCCGCCGCCCTCTCCGCCAAATGAAATGCCATAAGTGTTATTTAAAATGATATTTTCAAAAATAATTATCTCCGTAGCATACCCCCAAAATTCGATTCCTATATCATTATTACGTATGTTATTTTTATACATCGTATTTTTTTCAGTGCAAAAATAGACAATGCCCCACCGGTTATCGAAAACTTGATTCTCAATTATGCCATTACCACTCGAACCATAACCAAATATGCCTATGCCAATAGAAGTTTTTTCGATTTCATTTTGAGCTATGAGATTGTTAAAAGAATCCTCAATATAGACACCGTAGTAAGAACCACTTATTTTGTTAAATTTCAAAGTGTTATTGTTTGAAAGGCCATAGATAGTAATCCCATTGCTATATGCTTCAAGAAGTGAGTTGATGAGTGTAATTGTGTTATTGGTTATTAAGTTATTGGACGACTGTGAATCATCATTATAGTAAAAATCCTCATAAAATTCATTATAAGATCCTATAACAATGCCATTTAAGTAATAATTGCTTATGTTGTTGCCAGATATGGTGTTGTTATTAGCACTTGTCAAATAAATGGCAGCAGGAACAAGATCAAGCGATGATAATACTTCAGTGCTTATTACATTATTTAAAACAATATTGCAGAAGGATTGAATAAGCCTAATTCCGTAAGAGGGGTTATCTTTTAGATCGTTTCCAAATATACTATTATTATTTGAAAAGTTATCAAGCGACACAGCAATCTCGTTATTTGCTATGTAATTATTTGAAATGCTATTATTTGATGAAAAGCGAAGATGAATGCCAGCAAAATTGTTTCCTGTAACATTATTATTTATAATTAAAGAGTTGTTTGTTTGCAATAGTAGTATGCCAACCGAAGCATTAAGGAGATTTAAATTTTCCACTTTAATATTGTTGCATTTCAGAAGTATAATCTGGCCAGCGTCTTTAACTGTATAATCTGTAACCTCTTCTAAATATACTAGTGGCTTACCGTTAACTAAGTTATCCGTAACAATATTGCTATGTGAATCCTGAATGAATAAACCGCATCCGAAAAAGTAGTTTTTAAGAATATTATTGTTTGATGAATTATCAATTTTAACTCCAAATTGATGGCAAGTAATTATATTATTGTAAATTGTGTTTTTCAGCGAATTGCATATCCAGATGCCAGTAGCAAAATTTTGAAGATTTAGATTCTGAACTGTCACGTTCACCACTTCGTTTATCTCAACACCTATTTGTGCGAATTCGCCAACTCCTTTAATCGTATGATTTGCACCATCAATGATAACATTAGATTTCTCAACAATTACTCCGCTTGCATAAGTTGTGATATCATCAGTTAAAATATACGTTGTATTATCATGAGTTATTATTGGTGCGTCACCTGGATCTATACTTCCGTCCGCCCTAATGTATATGGGATATGCAAGACTTAGTTCCTCATTTGCAGTTTTCGGGTGTCCACCATATCCACCGGAGTCACCACCGATACAATATATTTTCCCATTCACTATCGCGGTGGCTAATGCGTAACGTGCCGTGGGCATGGGAGTTAACGTATTCCAAGCATTCTTGACCGGATCATATTCTTCTACAATATTTAATTCAGAATAGCCATCCCATCCTCCTATTACATATATTTTACCATTTACAACAGGGGTTTCCGGTTCAAGATGAGTGCGAGGGACCGACATTCTTGGAATGGCATCCAACTGCCATGTATCGGTAAACGGATCATATACGTCTATTCGGTCAACTTCAATTCTTGCCCCTAGGCTCGGGTCAGATCCGCCGATGGCATATAGTTTATTATTAAGCACGGCAAGGCTTTCAACTGTTCTATGATAAGGAAGGGGGGATTTTTCAATCCAGGTATCTGTCAAAACATCATAACAATAAGTCCAATAAGTTCCTGCAGGGTAACTTCCACTCCCTCTAACTACATATATCTTGTTTCCAATAGCAGCCATACCAAAACTCGCAGTATTTGCATCAGCGGGAAAACTACACAATTCACTCCACTCATCACTAGCAACATCGTAACAAAAGAACCGACCTGTTTCACCTAATAGAGTATAGATCTTATTCTCTATTGCAACAGCCCCTATTAAACCACTTGCTATTGGTAAGGGCTTTCCGGAATTCCAAGTATCAGTTACGGTATCGTAAACTTCAATAAGCGCGGTCGGATAATATTGACCACCTTCATAGACAAAACCTCCTATCGCATATATCTTCTCGCCAACAGATACAGCGGCTAAGTTAGACCTTGCCGTTGGCATATCCTTTTTAGAAACCCACAGGCCAACGCTTCCAGTAGCCCTAACAGACTCTATTTCAAAAACATGTGTTAAATTTGAAACCAAAAGCAATATAACCATTACACTATAGAAAATTCTCCGCATTATATCCCCTAAATGGAGTTTTTCGAGACATCTTTTTAAAAATTTTACGCAAAAATCTTCTATTAAAACTAGTAAACCATTTTCTCTTTTGGAACCCTTAAATTTACATAGTGTTATTTTTTAATCCGCAAGACTATGAATACTCAGTTTTCCAGAAATTTCATAGCATAATTTCAATAGCTTTCTGTTAGTAGTGTCTAAGTGAATATTTAGACAACTTTTGCGCTTGACAGCGACTAATGGAAAAATGCGGGTTAAATCTTGTTTTAAATGGTCGCAATTATTTTTCAGAAAAAGGGGGTTAAGGTGAAGCTGTAAAGATTTTTTATCCCAGTGCGTTGTAAATTGCGTTTGCTAAGAGGAGGAATGTGTGCTCTGGATGTGCCCTAAAGGTGGGGTTTATTCCCATGAGTGTGATAATAGAAGATCCTTTAACTCCATGCACGATTACTGGTTTTCCAGCGGCGCCGCTGGTCTTCCAATCGCGCCACATGCCTGAAACGAAGAACTCGCCTTCCTTGATATATGCGGAGACTTCTAATCCGTCATATGCCGTAAACCAAACCGGTCCATAGACGAAAGCATAGCTGTCAATTAGATATTGGGCGCTTATCGAATCAGAGGGCATGTAAGTGACCTTCAGAATTCCATTATCATCGCTTAATCCTAATTTATAGCTTACACTTAACAAGCGTGCTTGAACATTTAAGTGTATGCCTGAACGGCCAATGCCTATGTAGTTCCCGCCGTTTGCGAAGAAGTTGGTCAGTGTAGCTTTACCAGTAGAGGTGAGAGAATTCCATAGGTAAGACCAGCCGGAGTGTATGAAAATGTCATATCCGGAGAGGTCTATACCCGCGTTCAAGTCGCTTGTCGTAACTATGGTGTAGTCAAATCCATACTCTTTTAGGAAGAATCGGACGCCCTCATCTGCGTGGACGGCGATACGTTGCTTTCGCATTAGGGATACGTCGTTTGGCACCGCCTTCAGCGCGTATATTGAAAGTCCATATTTGTTGGCCAGTTCATTGACCACAGCTTTAACGTTAGCTTGATTAACGGGAATTATGAATGTGCCAGTGTTGAAGGTTCTGCCAGAATCTGTAAAGGATGTCTTCGCGCGGTATATGGTTATGCCCAATGAGAGAAGTTCATTTGTAGCCTTTATGGCTTCGTTGCATGTTGGTAGATAAGCGTAAGCCTTTGCTTGTCCGGATTCGACGAATCCTTTCGGGGCGTCAGCCCTGTTGACGACGCATGTTTTTACATTGATTTCCTCTTCAGTGATTGCGCGAGTTACTCCCCAAAGAAGCGGATGGCTCCATCCAGAGATATCATACATTGCGAGCCCTGGGACATAGGATATGTCCCAGCCGTCCCAAAGTATAGTGTTTGCTAATCCACGTTTTGGCTGATTCATCCAAACTATGTATGTGCCTTTAGGATACGTAACACCATTTAGTGTGAATGGTGTAGTGGCTTGCTCAACTTGAATGTCATTGAATATTAGGAAATTGACAAGTCTTGCCGCTTGATGGGGATTTTGTTGAAGTGGGGCATCCTTTGGGATAACATATGCCGCAGGAAAGTCGATGACTGTCAGATAGTTATATTGTTCATATTGAGTCTGTTTGAGGATTTCTTCGGGGATAGGTAATTGTGGAAGGTCCAGGAATCCCCTCCTGAAAGCTTCTATTTGGTCTCTAATCATCTCCTTCCTGTTTTGCGAAACAAACTTGAGGGCTCCCCACACAGCCCAATAGTGTGCTTCAACACCGCGATGGTCTCGATAGGGGGTTTCAAGCGTGTGCCCATAGGCTCCATGATATATAGCATACATGGGAGTGAAGATTGGTGGCCAATCGTCCCATCCTTGACGCCGATCTCTAAAAGGTATTTGAGCACTCCATCCTGTTCGCGCCTTTAGTTCGGCTTCCATAGCCATTGCTTGAGCTAAAGCCCATTTAATATAGAGATCATATTCGTAGTTTGGGTTATGTGGAGGTGTGCATGGCTCAATTAACATTGGAGAAGAAAATCCGTGTAGGTCTAAAACAACCATGGGGTTCCATTGTGTTATCACGCTGACTGCGGCGCGAGTTTCTGGTTGAGACTGTGTTATAAAATCTCTGTTCAAATCAAAGCCAAGGGCGTTGCTGCGAGTGCCCAATACGCGTCCATCAGGGTTGGCAACAACATTAACTAACAAAATTACATTATCGAGAATCATGCGCACCTCTTCAGTGTCTTCAAAAGCAAGTGTTTTAATTAACTCGATCGCGGCGTCGACACCCGGGTATTCAGTTCCATGAATGCTTGCGTGTATATACACTGGAACCTTGAAATCTTCAAACTGGTCAATCATTTCTTGCGCTTTCTCGGGATCCTTAACCATCAATTGGCGGAGAGCCTGATAACGGCCTAAACGCCCAAAGGCTTCCGGAGATGAAACAGTTACGAGAAATAGGTTTCGTCCACCAGCAGACTGTCCAATCACTTCAACTCGAACCCTATTGCTCTTTAATTCAATGTCCCGTAAAGTCGGAGCAATCTGCCAGTATGGAATCGAATCATAATATGGCGAAGTTACCTCCTCTTCTGGAACGGTTTCCCACCAACGACCCTGGTTCAAACACATAACACTTGAGGGCACAGCCAAAATTGTGCAAACCAGCATTATTGCAAGAAGCACAGACGCCATTAAACTGAATTTCTTAGCCTTCTCCATTTCCCCTACCCACTATTATTAGAAGCGAACTCGGATAAAATTTTTTTGGAAAGCTCGTGCGCCATCTATTTCTGTTAGGAGACACTAATAGAAAATAGTGGGATTTTTATACGCTTTTATCTGGTTTTTCTAAAGTTTTGCTGATTTGGCGATAGAACAAGATAAAGATAACAATTGTTGCGGTAGCGGTGTAAC